>Ga0209671_1003126_pt1 | contig 15720 bp, 12 predicted proteins | sample WorMetHERISLAND2_2_FD_187401 | JGI IMG/M metagenome (GOLD analysis project Ga0209671, IMG submission 187401) | Marine gutless worms symbiont microbial communities from Max Planck institute for Marine Microbiology, Germany - Olavius geniculatus... | ecosystem: Host-associated > Annelida >...
GGGGGAAGTTGCACCTGATTTTGATTCCAGATTTTTTTGGGGGGGGATAGAAGCCACTGGAAACCTGAGCGAGACAGAGAGACAAGCAGACAGATGAATGAACAGGCAAAGCCTGAAAAGCGGCCCTCTCCATACGACCTCTTCAAATTAGACCAGCCACATAAACAACTTGAGGCATGTATAAAGTGACAGAAATGAACAGAACAAAACATGGTGTAAAATGAATTCAAACAAGATAAACCAGACTGCAAGTTTGCTTAGTACAGTCTGTATAATGCAACTTTTTTCGGCCGTGTCGCCAGACTTTGAGGTGACGCAAACCGGATTCTTTGAATCTGCAACAAGGTGAGGAATGGTGAGCGACCTTTACAGGAGTGGAGACGTGCCAGTGGTTGACCCACCTGCCACCTGGATCCACCAGATCTGCCATGACACAGGTGTCACAGCGACTGAGCACTGCGGAGGACAGACCGTTCTGGTGAACAATCGCAATGACGAGAGGCTTCGGCTAAATGCTTCATATCAGCTACTTCTACTACAACTGCTAATCCAACTGAAGTAAACTGAACTGCACTGCTGCTGCTGCTGCTATTATGACTACGACTACGACTACTACTACTACTACTACTACTAGCGTGCATGTACCCTGTGATTGATGGAGGAGCTCAGTAGTGCACAGCTGGCCACATGTCCATCGTGGACCAGGTACGTGTCTCGTGGTGGATACTGCAGTGGTTGATGCTCTGAGGCTGTGGTCAGCTTCCCACTCCCGCCCGACCGACAACAGCCATTTGGCATACAGCCCTGCACCACAAACACATAGTCATATAATACACTATAGTACGCAAGTAAGTAAATCTATTATGGTGCACAATATCGATAGGAAACTGGCTTAATCTGAGGTGCAATTTAAGATTCTTTTACCAACTTCCTGATATCTGACTAATTATTTTTCATTGCAGTGACACAGCAGTGAACCATCGGTCAAAAAAGGCAGCCAAAATGTCAACAACTTAGTCAATAAGCCTATAGGTACCCATTCCCCGAAAAAAAACAAAAATAGAAGTCTTCCCACAAGTCATCAACCCAAGTTTCTGTTGAGCGAGTCCGACCTTGGCATTGATGTGACTGCCGCGGAGATGCCTGCAGCCATGTAGCTGAGTGCACAGATGACAGGACACCGCGACATTGTCCGGCGTGAGACCTGTGTGACTCTGTGACTTATACACCGCCGGCGGAGTGTCATGGCATACACAGCCGTTACCGACTGCCACCGGACCATTCTGTGGACATCCAGAGTACACCACGGGCTGCGTGGACGGCACACACCTGCACAATTAGTAGGCAACATAATATGTAAGTTAAGATAACAAGCTTAGAAAATTTGAGCTAATGCTCATGGGATGTGCGAAAGCCTACAGCAGTTCCGGTTCAGTAGTTTAGCTGAAAATTGGAATGTTCACGCTAAGTTAATATACAAATACCAAATTCTCTATCTGGATCGCATAATGATAGTTCCATGGTGCCACCTTGTGAATGATATAGACTTGTGTCGCAGCCCGAAATCACCAAAAAATCCATAAAACCCCCTATTTTGGTGTTCAAGGTCATTGAATTCAGCACCAATCGAGAGCCAGTGTATGACTTCCTATTAGTGATTAGTAGTAACCTAAGCCGTATCTTGCACTGTTACTGAGATACAGCAACTTATTGGCCAAAAATCGCAAGCTTTGCCCACCCCCTCTCATTTAGCGCCCTCATTCGGGGTGACTCCCTTCGAATTTCTGGAAAAGCTTTACGGTTCTTGAAACTGGAGCCTTCCAGGCAGCCGACGGTAAAGATTTGGAGATTCTAGCTTGCACCGTATTTGACTGATCTACCCGTGAGACTGACGGACAGACAGACGGACGAACAGACAAACAGAATTGCGATGGCTAAGACACGCTGAAAGCAGTAGCTGCTTTCACGCGTAATAAGTAAGCAAGCAGAGACAAGACAGTATGACTGTGACACTTAATCACTTATATTTGCATGTTTTTAAGCAATGGGTTTTATCATTGAAGATCTATACATGAAATGTTAGACACGACAATTGCAGTTCATGCGTGATAATTGTGTTAACTGAACCCAAAAACAAAAAATCTGTCATGCATTTTTCAACAGGGAACTATAAACTATGGCTATGGGAACTATGGCTGAGTGTGAGACCTTCATGTCAATGTTCTTAATTAAAGTTTTCACTCCATCAACATTCAAGTGTCTGTCCGGAAACGTCTTGCACAAATGTGTAGCTCCATAGCCTCTGTGACTCAGCAAAAATTTCATCATATGTGTATGTTCAATGGCAAAACCGATTACTCACAAAAATAGAAATATAACGCGATAATGATGTCACCAGTAGTGATGAATGCTTAACTTTCACGACAGTAGTATACTTAATTCATCTTAAATATTCCCTTAATGTTTAGCACAGATCTGAATTTTTTCCAGGGAGATACAGAAGAAAATGTAAGTGGGTGTTTTTTTCTGAACACAGCATATCTCCTGAGAGCAAACCTGTTCCTGAGTAAGATGATGATGACGCAGATGACAATGCAGCCGCTGCTGATGCTGACACCAATCACTATTCCCATCAACCGATCATTTGATCCACCATCTGCCATGCAACAGTTTATGATAATTACCAACAATTACTGATTATCATACGATCGACGTTATATCAGCCCCGATACATTGCTTGCGAACTGCCTGATGTAAGCCAAATCGCGGGCTGATACAAGCATAACGAGGGGCTGATAGAAGCCTCGCCTACCAATAGATGGAAAATACTAGGCGTGAGTGTTTCCACAGAGAGACGACTAACTTAGTTTGGAATTTCCAATTTACATGCATCATCGTGGTGATCAGTCAGCAGTGGACGACTGGACTTCTCTGATTGGTTAACGCCGCTATCTTGGCAGACGATTTTTCAGACGTAGCGTAAGCCACGCATGCATGTACGTATTTTTTCATGTTTTTTTCAAATAATTTGTAAATAATTAAATATCCTGTTTGTAAATACCGGTACGCCTACGGCAGGAAAGTAAGGGACCTACTTGCCGATCAAATATTGGAACTAGAAAGTACCACTGAAAAGCACAACGCCGATCATGACGGCCGGAACAGATTTGTTGAAGATGTAAACACCGTCAAGTTCACAGCGGTCCGCAAACAACATATTGGGGCTGATACAACGTCGATCGTATGATAAAGAGATTAAAACACGGCAGTTTTCATATCATCCCTATATCAAGCCCTCGGTCGATATGAAAACTGTCGCATGATAACCTCTAATTACTGTACAGTAGTAACTGTACAGCTAAATCCGAACTATGATCTAGGTGCTCCAACCCAGCCCGACCCATTGCTTCAGCCCCACATGGGACTGAGGCCAACTCCTCTGGACCAGTTTCACAATGCTACATACCAGGGAAGTTCAAAGTCATGTAACACACAAACTACATTTAGGTGCACATAAATTCAAATATTGTCCCACAGATTAATATCACTAGTCAACTGCCAGCTCCCATTGTAAATGGCAAAGTAAACAGACTTTGAAAAGGGAAGAATTTCTAACTCTGAATGTCTTGTGACCTTGATCTTGACCTTGGATAAGGATCAGGTCACATGGTATACTGTCGTCTATCAATCACTGACCTATACCTACACAGCAAATTTCATTTTAATCGAACGATCCGCAGGTTAAAAAAGGTTAAAAACTGTGTATAGTCCTTAATGGGAAACCCATTGCATAGCTATACAGCAAGATGGTTTACCTGTCAGTGTCTGCAGATAGTCACCCATCCTAACTGTAACCAGTTGATGTCAACCGGAATGTGAGTCAAACTCACGACCTTTTGATTGCAAATCTAACAACCTAAATGTTATCTATGCCACCAAGACACCAATAAACAAATAAACTACACATTATGTAGGTTTGTACCAGGCTTGTCTGAGGGAGTAATGATGCGTATGACATCCGTAGCCTGCCCTGGCCCAGCAGCCGTAACAGCCTGCATCCAGAATTTGTACAGCACACTCGTCTCCAGGCCTTCTACCAGCGCCTGGATTGCTGAGCCTACACACCAATCAACCAACCAATCAATTTATCAGTGTACGAATGAATAAATCAATCATTTCAGCAAGTAAGTGCTATGCCAGTGCTACACGTTGTTTATTTTAAACCGCTGGTAAATTCTAGGACTTTCCAGGACCTCAAGCTTTAATTTCCAGAACTTTCCAGGCCATAACATTTCCCCAGGACTGTTCTGGGTCTGGAAGATCAAGGAAAAAATCCCGACTTTCCATGACTCTCCAGTAAGCGAGGAAACCCTGAAGTCAACTGACTTACCGTGTACGCTCTGAGTGTGACAGCTGGTAGCGATGGTTGTCGTGGACAGAACAATCGCTGACGTGTCCGCGCTGCCACTGCAGTAAGATATGATGTATGACTGTATGACGCCATTAGGTTCAGCGGGAGGCATCCAGCTCAGGTGAACACCTTTGCTGTTACTGACAAGCCACGTCAACTGGCGAGGCGCCGATGGACCTGGTAAGAATAACAACAGCCAATGCATTTACTTACTTCACATTTTAGTTTTTTTTCGATTTCAGGCTTCTAGCTCTCCTAGAAGCATCTGTTTCAGCTGTTTCAAAATTTTTTATGTTGAGAAAACCGTACTTCTATCTCAACTTCTTTCCTGTCATTTCTATTTAAAACATTTTCAGTTCTTTTTGCTTTATGTGCTAAATTAAACCGAAAAGCTGCAAATCGTTTATTGTACTGCTACATTTCTAGAAGTGTAAGTTATAAGTTAAAACCAGCTTTGTACAACGCCATAAAACTGAAAAAGATAACGAAACAGAGGTGCTTGCTACGTTGCAGGCCACGATAAACAGATAACTCTCAAGTATTGAGTGATAGAAAACTGGCAGACTGTTTGCGGTGGGAATGCTGAAAACTGAACTGTTTAGCAGGCCCTATGGTGCCAACTAGCACACATGTGACAGCTTTGCTATTAGAATTCTTCTTCTTCTTATAGCGTACTCTTCCAGAGCGTAGCCATGTCCACGATGTGGCGCCAGTCCGCCTGCCCAGAAGCTTTTCTCCACGCAGAAGAAAGACCAATGTTCAGAGGTCTCAGGTCTGTCTCCACCAAACGTAACCAGGTGTAACTAGGTCTCCCTGCGGGCCTTCTCCAATCCTGAGGAGGCTTGCGTATCGCGGCAGCAATGGCACGATGGTGATCTTCGTCAGGAGAGCTGCGGGCGATGTGACCGAAGAAACAGAGCCGTCTGCTTGTGACTATGCTGGAGAGCGGCTGGTAATTTGAGCGGGACCGGACTTCATCATTGGTTATGTGGCGGGTGTATGGGATCCTCAGAATCTATTAGAATTAGGCCACACGTTACTGAAATGAAGTGATATGACCAGTGGTTAAAGTATAAATACAGAGATGGGGAATGCTAGTTTGGCTTGGGGCCCTTGTTGATGGTTTTGATCCCCTTGCTTCATCTTTTTGGAATTGAAGGTGGGCGAATGCTTTAGACTAAAAACTACAGGTGGGGGAACAGCATTCCCCCACATCCTCCATACTTTAACCACTAGATATCACTGGTATTTTTTTCCAGATGGTAGGGACAGCCACTGCAGCAAGAGATACAATGACAAAAGTCTAAATACGTCATAAAATAAAACATACTGGTAGGCTGTACGTTCTTTCTATACACTCTATACAGGCAATAAGACCAAGACAGAAGCTGTAAGACCAAAATCCAGACCAAGGCTGATCTGAGACTGGTCTTCTCATATGACCGAGGTCTCAGACGTGAAGTCAGTTTTCACGTGGTTCATAGCCAATAGATGAACCAGTGAGTTCCAAACTGAAGGCATGTGCTAATATGCTATGGAGAATACAACAATAACATGCTGTATCAGTACTCACGTCCCTGTGCAGTTCTACAGTGCACCTCCTCGCTGAATGGACCGACCACTGAGCCGGCATGACTGCGGACGGCAAAGCGGAACATCGTGTATGGCTTGAGTCCATTAACCACTGCATCAGTTGTTGCACTGTCACACATTACAACACTCAGCGTGACCGGAGTCGAGCGGGAGTACTTTAATGATGATAAAAACAATTCTGGGGGCTAGTGTCTGGGGCATGTATAACACAATGGTACTAAGTTTCGACGTAAGATTGCTAGAAAATGCAACGTTTCAAAACGTTAAAAATTTTACCTCCCCTGCCCAAAATATTTTAGAGGTAGCAGAGTCTGCAAGAAAAATGGATATGTGAAAACATTGTGAAAATTTTACAAACATCGGCGCAGGCAAACCCGAGTTACATGTCGGCGAATTTCTAACACAACAAGCTATTAGCTTAGAAAACTGTCGCGCTCTACGCATGTTGTGATGGTTATTGCGACTTATTGTGTAGCCACAATACTGCACGACTGGCACACCAGTGTTGCAAACGGCTACCCTAACTGCATAATGTTGCACAACAAATCGAAGCAAGTGGAGCTAGGGCGAGGGACGGTGACTGGGTGTGTGACGCTGCATGCTTTCTGATAAGAGTTCTACGACAGAATATTGCAACAGATGATATCATCAACATGCACCCAGACTGAGGCCGCTGTTGACTTAGTGGTAACCTACATACTACATATGCGCGGCTGCACAGCGATTGAGTACATCTGCAATGCTGCTGCTGCTGCTGAGTGCCAGAGATGGTGATTATGTCATCTTTGGCCCGCATGGGTTGATCCAAGCGACGAGCGGCGACGATAAAACTGCAAGCATGCACTCCGTCCGTCCAATTCGGAGGGACAGACAGACAGACAGACAGACAGAATCTGCAGTGCCTCAGTAACAAAAAGTGCTGTCATAGCACCAGAGCACTACAATCAAATAATGTTTGGGATATTCGTTTATTGTCGCGAAAAATCGGCGGAAAATGCCAGATTAACGCCAGGGGTGAACAGCAAGATGTTCAGTCAAGGCTGGAAAGAAAGCACGAGAAGCCCAACCGACGCCGGAGATGGACAGCGTGGGCTCGGTCAAGCCGGCGACAAACGGAGCAAGACACGATCGATGAGGTGAATGGATGGCAAAAAGCTGGAATGAGGCGGGGGACATGGCCCAAAGCGAAGCCTACCGTCCAGTGAAACAAAAAGCCCAGCTGTCACTAGGATAGCCAACCATACTGGTTGTCAGTGACATTGAAGGTCATCCAAGGTGGACGATTTTCATCATCTGAAAGGGAGTATTCTATTACCTATTAGTGATCAGCAGTAACCTTGGCCATATATCTCACCGTTTCTGAGATATGGCCACTTAAAGTGAAATTTTCAACTGAAAATTGCGACCAAACCGCTGCAGATGGAGGCATGGTTACTGCTGACAGCTTATAGGAAGTCGCCAGCGCCCTATCCCCCTACGACTTACCGTTTAGCCACAATACATCCGTGACAGACGGGACGACGGACAACAACCATGGCAATAGCTCAACCGTTACTTAAGTACGGTCGGCGAAAAACGCGCATTACCTCACCAGGTGCAGTATGTCTGCAAGCCACACCACAGACCCGACTCCGATCATGCTTTAGAAGTGCTTTTAGAAGTGTTCGCCAAAATTGATTAATTTCGGCAAGCAAAAATTGTCAGTTAGGACAGATTATAAAATCACTTGTCTTGTCTTCGCTGATAAAATGATTTGCCTATTTTGGCTTGACCGTAATAAAGGTGTTAACTTTATCCCAAATTTTCGCATATCTAACTGTAACAGCTAGAGAAACTATCGTTGTACAAATGCATCCTTGTGAGTGCAGTAATTTAGTTCATCTCTGATGCATAGTATACGGTTTATGGCGTAAGCTAGACATATATATTTGTGATACTTTGTTCGACGGTGCTGCCACCTCGGGAATCGGTTGACAACGTCCACTGATAGCACTACGGAACTATGGCTATTATCAATCGATTGACTGACACGTAATATTTTGAAGCTCGTGAAAGCATCAGTGCAAGCGGAGCCGGGGGAAATGAGAGAGCTGGGACCATGACCCTCAGTTTCCAAAAGCTTTCATTTTGGTTCCCCTGATTTTTCTATCTGTCTCATTGCTATAGCATAGACAGATTATGAATAAGCTCCAAAGGATTTCGTTGACGAAAAAATGACAAAATGACAAAAACTGGCAGTCGTGGCGAAAATATAGATTTTTGACAAAATATGATGAAATTTACTGAATTTTCACTTTTTGACAAACGAAAAATGGCATTTTTGGTGGCAAAATTATTGGGAGCCTAATTATCATAACAAGCACTGAATTTTGGATGGCAAAAAATGGCGAAATTCGTGATTTGTGGCAAAATTTTTGAAAAAGCTTGCACTTTTTGACAAACGAAAAGAAAAGTGGAAGCCAAAAGCCTCTAAACCGTTTTGGCAAAACTTTGTAAAAGTAACTTAACAGCAGTTAGAAGGCCTTATTTTCGATTGGCAAAAAATAGCAAAATTCGGGATTTTGGGCAAAATTTTTGATGAAATTTGCACTTTCTGACAAACGAAAAATGGCATTTTTAGTGGCAAAATTCTTTGGAGATTAATTATGAAAACACTTCTGTCATTCTGTCACTCTGTCTGTAAATACTCATACGGCCGCAATTTTGATTGAATTTTGATGAAATTTTGTACAGTGATTCAGGGCACGAAAAGTAAGGTCAAGTTTGTCTTGGGTAAAAATCTGATGACTCCTTCCCCTATTTTCCCCCTGTTTTTAACCCCCATAATGCATTTTCAATGGGAAGGTTCTCGTACCACAGTAGAAAAACCTCTGGGCACATAGTGGTGGTTAACAGCTCAAAAAACGTGTCCCTGAGGCCGCTATAAACATAAAAAAAATATATTTTGGCTGAACGGTAGGTCGTAGGGGAAAACTTTTTACACGAATAATTAGCCATGTGCGGTATGTTAAACTCGGGCATGCAAAATTTCAGCATCTAGTTCAAGGGGAACATTTTCAAATTAGGGGTAAACACCAGTTTAAGCTATGCAAACTTTTGCTCGTATTAGTTGCGCTGCAGTTGAAAGTTGTGAAAAAATACCAGTGCGAGATAAGCGTGATTTAAATACTGTTACTGAAACGGAACGGAACAGACGCGAGTACCTGGTAACAAATGATGCAGATGGGCCATTCAACGACAGCCTTGTCCCAGTATCATTAGTCTGGCCGACCTCACTGTAGACGACGGTATATCCAGTCACCACCGCAGACCCGCCATGCTCATAATCATACTCATCATCATCATCACCATAGCTTGTGGATGTCCTTGGTTCTTTCCAGCGAAGTTGGGCTGCTGTCTCATTCACGGCTACAGCTTCTACTGACGACGGTGCTGCCGGGGGCACATCGTCAAACTCTGTGACAGTCACAATAACCATTAGCTACAATTACAACTAGAATGCGTCGTAAGAGCTGTAATATTATATTGGTATTTGATGCCCAAAAATTCATGAGCCAATTTACCCCTGGCAATGACCGCTTTTCAAAAATTTTTTCCAGGTCATGTCTAGATTGTCCCTGGAAACATGCACGTTCAATTCTGAAATCAATAGCTTTAACTGTTTTGAAGCTAATAGTCTAACATTTAACATTCTGTTATACTAATCAAATTCAATTTGATATTTAGTTGTGATTTTTAAGTTCTGACGTCACTCAACGAAAAATCATGCAACATGCAGAACGGTGCATAAAATGTTTTTGTGGGTCTTAAAATTTGTGTCTTGTCTTCTTTCTACGCTAACCCCCAAAAGAACCTTAAAAACCTAAGAACTTCTTCCAAAATAACCTAGGTTTTCCCAGCTCTAGAATAGAGACCCTTCGTTGTGCTTCACGCGTCTATTGCACAGCAATGAAAACCGTCAGATTCAAGCGGTGAACAAGAATCAATCCAATTCATAATACAGTAGTCCTGCGTAAACAGTCTATAGAGCAGATGGCTACACAGAAGTTGTCATTACGCCTCTCCCGTCCTTGGCCCACATTACTATCAAGTGGCCTTGCTTGCTATACTGAGCAGCTGATCATCAGAACGCATTAGATGAATCAGCTGAGTAACACCCTGGGAGGAAAGGGGAGGAAAGGGTAAGAGGCGGGGGGAAGCACTTACTCAGCTGATCATGTGATGAGTCGGTGGTGCGCGCCAGCCAGTGGCGGGAATCGATCAATTAATTCGGATTCCGCCTCCCTTCCCTTCCCCCTTCCCAAGGACCCCCATCTGAATCACCCCATTTACTGTAATCACGTTGTCACAATGACCGAGTTTTCGATTTTTTTCCTTTTGCATCAGGTTGTTCTTTAAGTGAGTAAACTAATAACGCTTAACACCCAGTTACGTTTTTGCATAAAATATATTTACAAAAAAGCAAAATAAGCATGTAACGTCCACGATCGCACATTAAACACAAAAAAAACACGCAACACGTTCAACACAACTGCTGTCCGCAACGAGCAGAGAGACTGACTGTCCGACTGCCGCAGCTGCAGTCACATGGTCTGGCCGCCCAGCTGACCATGCCCAATCGAGCGTGAAAGTCAACTCGTCGACAGTTTTCCGACAGAAGAAGAAAATGCTTGAGCGTGACACACGCGATGACAAAAAAGACAACTACAGTGTCAGGAGCAGGGATGAGTGGCCACATGGCACTATAAATAGACTATTAAGTAATTATACCTCCATGAGTAGTCAGGCCTGCAGGCAGTGGCAGTAGTTTGAGTCATCTATTAATACCTTAATCCCACAGAAAGTAAACCAATGTACGGGTATAGAACATTTCTCCTCTCCCCTGGACATATCCCCCGGACGTCATCCTTGGACATTTACCCGCCGACGTTTTCCCCTCTCGTTTCTGCGACACCCGCGGACAATCGTCACCGATCCAACTGTTAACCGGACCCGACGTTGATTAATCGTTGATGCGGACAACGAAATTAACAAACAACCCAAACCGCCAACAAACTACAATGCGTGGCTTACTGGGGTTTGGAGGCGTGGCGGAATCGCTAGGGGGCGCCAGTGTTGATGCAGATGCAGACGCTGATGCCGGAGGAGTGTGAACGGTCCACGAAGTCAGGTCTCCTTCCATCTGATCGGTGAATAGTCCCAGGCTCACGTCATACGTCGTGTTAGGTTCTGTACACGAACAACGCACGGTCCGCCATTCATTACAACCATCGTCGCAGTAATAAACGTTTATACACCTTTAAAAAATTTTTCACAGAAAAACGCGTTTTACACCTTTATTAGCTAACCGTAGGCTGCTAACGGTCACATTTGTTATTTTTGCAACGTTGTAGAGAAAATTCCTATAGCGCATGCAATTTCGCCTATAGCTACTCATTTCTCTGTAGCGTGGTCTGTCGTCTGTCACATTCGTTCGACGGATTTACATGTCATTTTGCAAGTACATTCGTGGGGTCCACTGAAACACTGTTGAATGCTGAGTCCCTGAACCCACGTGGGTAAGGGAGATTTGGGGGTTGAACCCCCCCCTCCAGCTAAAACTTGCACTGGCCTACTTATGAAAGTTATGATCCACCAGAGTGCAGCACCGATCAGAATTTCACGTCTTGCCAAATTACTTTTGTCACGTGTTTTACCTTTAGTGAACGATAAATGGCCAGGGTAAAATAACATTAATTTTAAACACTAACTTTTACAAATGTGTGACTAAAACAACAACGCACAACGCACAATAACCCCCGCCTACTGACAGTGCTGTGGTACAAAGAAATAATCATATAGCCCCAGTGCAAGATACAAAGTTACAAACACTCAGTAGAGGTGGGCGATTCGCACTCAAAACTCACGAAGGGCTACGAAGAGCTCGAAATGAAATCAAATCGGTTTTGTTCTTAGCTGAATACCACGGTTGAGATGCATTTTGGACATCGCTTAATTTGCAGCATGCACAAAAACGAAGCTACTTTTGCAAACTAATCAATATTCACAACGCTACTGGTACTGAATAAGCTGTGACACTGTGACTGACCGTCAGAATGTTAACTCAAGCTTCTGCCGTCAAAAGGTCACGGGTTCATCTCGAATCCCGGTCGCTTGAGTCACTCATTATCAAGTGGTTACTACAATCCACGTACTTGGATGTGTGATTGTTTGCCGCAGTCTGCGAACAGGTAAACCATTTAGGTACCGCGGCACATGACAAACCACCAAGGTCAACTCAACCTTCCATCCCTCCAGGGTAGACAAATCGAGTACTAGCCTGTCTGCCAGTGTCTGGCTGAGATTAACCGTTAAGGAGGGGAGCGTACACGTGCGTCGGGTGGCAGATGACGTGTGTGATCTCAAATGGCAGGTAGTTCTGAGATGGGCTGCCACGACGACCTACAGACAACCTTTTTAACTTTAACAAAATTCTACTGGGTGAATCGGTTTTTCCAAATTTGCAGGATTTTCCGGCTATTCAGAACACGTTACACATCCGGTTTAGTTCACGGCATCTAACAGCAAGCTTCAAATTACACGACATCACGACGTATGGGGAGGCCTGCATTTCGCTCTACCGAATGCATCGATTCGAATCGATTATTCTCACCCAGCTCTAACGTTCTCGAGAGGGGCACGCCAAGCGCCGAATTTACTGAATGATCGCGTAGTGAGTTACACCATTCAACACTGACGCTACGCTTGGCCGAGAGCCAGCACTGAGCCTCACTGCAGGGCCGCAGCACCGCCCAATGCGAGCGCTGCCGCCGCCAAGGTCAAATAGTTCCTCCAGCACATCGCGCCCTATTGCTGGCGCCGACGCCGCGAAATACCCCCAGGAGGTGTAAGCAGCGCGGACTCGCAGCCGCAGCGCAAATCGGCGGATCACAGATCCACGTAGTATCATCTCCGTTTCCTTAGCCCTAAGCCATTCACCAGTTTACACTACAAGACTACCGAAAAGGGTTAGTGCATCGCACTTTTTGGTGTGCCTGTTTACGCCCCAGCTTCCACAGGTACGCACTGCGCCTACCCATAGAGGGATGGGCTGGCGAACTAACTTATCTGGGTAACTATATAGTATAAATACAGCAAATAAATGCTAGAAAAAAGATGGAAAACACGTTTCAAAACACCGAATGAAAATATGACCATGATTTAGTTGACGTGCTGACTGAATCACCAGTTGATTCACGCAGCGGCGTCACGAGTTTTAATTTTTAAAAGTTGAGAGAGGTGCAGAAAGTTGCATCTTCCGACAGAGACAGCTGCAAATTTCCCACAGAGACAGAATTATCGGTGCTCAAAATTTCCATTTTGTCCCAAAATTCTCCCAAACTGGAGATTTTTCTGCCCCAAATTTGGTATTTTTTCCGGTACACGTCAATGGCTACAGGAAAGAAGTCTTTCTTACATATTCATAAAATTTGTGTCATGATACATATTTTTAAAGTAAACATTCGGTATTATTTTATTGCAGGAATTCCATTTTTGCACTACAAAATTAACAGTTCAACTTGTCATCGTCCGTCATTTTCACATTAAAGAAATAACAAAAATAGCATACGTTAAAATACATTCTTCATCAAAATGAGTTAATATACTTCTATGTGAACTATGGTGAAAGCGACGAGCGCGATGAGAGCCGGGGCATGCAATTACCAGTGAAGAGCTCCGTCGCTGTAGCCGTTACTATGGCAACCGGTTAATCACACGCAATCGTGCGATTTTCGTTACGATTTAGTTCTAGTTCCAGTTTTAGAAATTTTTTTTTCGGTTGCAGTTTCGCATCAGACTTCTTCATTTTTTTCCTTTTAATTTCAATCAAGCAACCAATCGAGGAATATATCCGGGATTACTGAAGTGGCCTAAGTACAGATACCACTAAGTCCAGAGACAGGGCAACATAAGTCAAAGATTCGTTATTTTTTTAGTAGGCTACTGGCAGTTTTTGAAAAGTTTGACCTCATGGAGAGTAAGGGTAAAAAGGTAAAGATTGGAATATAGCTCTTTAGAAGACTGAACCCCTCACAGAGCTACGGAGCGTCACCTTCCATACAGGATCACACACTGTTACCTGCCACCCGACACAGGTGAACGTGCCCCGCCTTGACCCCAGCCAGATAGGCCGGCACTCGATTTACCTACCCCGGAAGGATGGAAGGCTGAGTTGACCTAGGCGGTGATGATGATTTACCTGTCCGGGTGTGGGCCGGCAGTCACCCATCGCAGTATTAACCCGGCCCGGCGTACAGTAACTTCGTTGATCGAATGAAACGCGTTACCGCTACGGCCACCAGTGCACCAGCAGCAGCTGGGGCTGGGAAAGTTTTCAAGAACTCAGTGCAAAATTTGAGCTGAAAACCACCACTATGCAAAAATTTAGAGACAAAGTCGAAATTATAAGCACCCATAATGTCATCTGTCTGAATTTGCAATTGTCCGCCTACTTTTTTTGGAACGTCGACGCCGCTGTGAACCCGTGATTCTTCTGGCGATGATGACAGTGAACTTTCGATTTCGTTTTCGTTAACGAAAACCACGCCGGTAGCACAATCAGGAAGAAGGGTCATACGGTAGCTGGGATCAGAGGTAAAAAACGTGAGTATACATTGAGAGCGCCTGAAAGTGATAGTCGGTCGGTGACAGAGAAAGATGGGAAAGTTCTCACTGATCCATCTCCCCACATCCCACGAGTCACGCCACGCCATCTAGCGACTACACTATGACCTTCAGTCTTTCACCAGCACCAGCAGCCTAGCAGGCGGCGCCGGCGAGACGTGAGGATCGACAGAACGGCCGGTCCGCAGCGACAGCCACAATTCCGTGTGCATTTGAGGGAGTAGGCCCACATACGGGGTTCGATCGATCAGGCAGGACGAAATAAAACGCTCGTTGCGTAGAATAACGAAAAAACGTCGCAGCCAGATGCGTCGTTGAACCTCGAAATGCACAAAAACGCGTTTGCGGCCGGGGATCACACTGCAGGGAGCTTACAGGTCTTCCATTCTCAGATCCCCCAGTAGGATTAATGGACGGCCGCGTAAAAATAACACACTGGGCCGAAATCGAACCGCCCGTTGGAAAGTTCTAGCTAATTAAACGGTCAGTCAGTGGCCTAAAATTGATGACAACCCGCGGATAAAACTGCCCGGAAAGCACTAATGGGAAAAAAACCACCACTGCAAAGCGTCCTTAACGCTTTCCATCCATACCCAGACTTTCTTTCTCCAACCTAACGGAGAGTCAACCATGCATGTACACTCTTCGCGTTCACACTACCATTAGGCCTATTACGAACACACAAGAAAGCAAATAAATAAGAAAATAAACATTCATAGTGCGCTTAAATGCCTGAGCTGAGTGAGATCTGAGTTGGCTTAATCTGCCACACATACCAAAGTTAACGTCGCCCGCCAAAGACCACTGGGACACAAACTGGGTCAGCTACACGCCCACCAGCGTTTCTTTTCCAACAAAACGTGTTTCTAACGTTTTAAAATCGTTTTCAAACGCGGTGCATAACTCTATATTGCTTTGCAGCGGCGGCGTGATGAAGCAAGCATATACACTGTGTCTCAAAAAAAGCATGTGACTACATTTTTTGCAATAACTGGAACAATGAATGTCCGATTATAATAATTTTTGGCACACTTATTAATGAGACTATATGT
>Ga0209671_1003128_pt1 | contig 15717 bp, 8 predicted proteins | sample WorMetHERISLAND2_2_FD_187401 | JGI IMG/M metagenome (GOLD analysis project Ga0209671, IMG submission 187401) | Marine gutless worms symbiont microbial communities from Max Planck institute for Marine Microbiology, Germany - Olavius geniculatus... | ecosystem: Host-associated > Annelida >...
AAAATGCATATACTGAGTATAAATTTTATTAGTTTTTATACTGCAGAAATTTATAACGCATTGCATATGCAAGGAAAAAAGGGCGACTTCGGCATCTTGGGGATCATGGCCCCTTTGCCCCTCCTAAATCCGCTTGTGTCCCGATATAAATTTTCGCTTTACTTTGGCTACTTGGTACATATTAGGCACGTTTCACATTGCCTTTAGCCTACATGTCGGATTGAGCTTCATTAAACTCTGGGAGGCGGCCAGTGAATGATCGTGTTGGTGTTTGTTGCTGGTACAGGTGTGCGCGGAGCAGCAGTGTGAAGACGAAGTGTTCCCGCTGTCAGTCAACTATCTCGACCGCGTCCTGTCCGTGCTGACTGTGCGCCGCTCACAGCTCCAGCTGCTGGCCGCCGTCTGCATGTTCATAGCGTCCAAGTTCAAAGACACAACGCCCCTTAGCGCGCACTGCCTCGTTGTCTACACCGACTGTTCCATCAACATTTCAGAGCTTCTGGTATCATTATGCACTCTCATGTCGTGTCGTGTTATGTTAAGGTGATGTGCCTTCGTTGACGACGTTGGCGACCATGCAATGCCAGAACACTCTGTACTCTGAAGCTCTGTGACGCGAGCTGTGTTGGGCTCAAGTTATCTCTTCTATCCACGATGAACACAAACTATTCAGATACTTCAGTCTCTGACGCCCCCTTACTCTCCTGCCCTCTATCTTTTCATTTGTCACCAAATTTTCATGGTCGTGCATTCTCATGACGTTGCCTATGAGAAGTCATGGTCTTGGTAAGCGCGCCTGGTATTGCCTAAAACTCACAATTTAGTTGCTAAGAATATAGCGTTATGGAAGAGTTAGAGGGGGTATGCATTATGTCGTTGCGGGTTTTGCTCTGTTTTGACAGTCTAGCCAGAAATATTTTCCATACAGAGCAGTGCTAATCTGGACATGGCAAGTGAATAAAATTTCCAGAACGAGGCATTGATGGTGCCAGGAGTGGCACATGGTTTGGGTACTGATGTTATTCACCCGTCCAGGCTCCATGCAAGTACACGTCTGAGGGAGCATGGTAGGAGAAAACTTTGCGAGTAGAGTTGGATACGCTTCTGACTGCACAACAAACTTCTCATTCTCTCAGGAAACCAGCTGCAGTATTTGAACATTGTGGCGCATTTTCGCATTTAAATCTTTTACGGTTTTGCGATGATTTTCAGTTTTGGATAGTCGAAATATCGCTGCATGCTCATTTATTGGAAAAATCATAGAGGACTCTCAAAAACGTTTATGTTCAGCATTGGTGAAGAGTATGGCATACGCTGTGTGTGCTAGGACTGGGAGCTGGTGGTGCTACAGGCGCTGAAGTGGGACATATCGAGTGTGACGCCGCACGACTTCCTGGAGCAGATTGTACACAGACTTCCGCTCATGTCTGCCGAGGACGTCGACACTGTGCGACGACACGCGCAGACCTTCATCGCGCTCTGCACTGCAGGTATATACCATACTTCTTATTTAGGAGCTTGTCGTCGACGTTGCGGTTGTTACGAGTCGCCACCATGCCGCCCTGTCTTGCGCGCGTCGCCAAGCCAAGATTGAGTGGGCGCAAGTCAGCCTCCACAGTTCTAAGCCACGACTATCTGGGACGGCCAGGCCTTCGTCTTTAATCTGCAGGAGTGTGGGAAGTGCAAGCCTACAGAGCTCGGTAGTTGTCCAGGCATGGATCTACTTGGATGAGATGACTAAAGAAGAACAGACGGCGACTCTGGACAGTGTTTGGCAGTAATGACTGCCCAGCACGGTAGCGAGCCTCATCATTGGTAATATACCGACGCTCATCATCGTCATCATCGTCTCTGTATGGTGTCAGGTACTAGAGGTTTTGAACTTGGACTGAAAAATAAGTATTCTAGGACCACATAAGTAAGCTGTAAAACAAGTAGATCCGTGTATGACAAGACGGATGAAATAAAGTCTTCAGACGCTGCATGAAGACAGGCAATGACGGTGTAAAGGTGATGCCTGACGAAACGCAATTCGTTCCACAGGACACAGGTTGAAATCTTGCACCGGAAATGTCCGTAATTTGCCGACTGTGGTAAGGCGGACAGTCGGTACTGTCAGACGGTTGGTGGAGGCTGACCTGTGCTTTTGTTGACTAGATGCGGCAGCAACACGGGTGAGATAAGACATAACCCGGTGGTACTGTGGCACTCAGTGAATGATACATCAGCATTTTGAGCCGACTGGAAACGATGGATGAGACTGGCTTACGTCATACTTCAGTTTTTTTTCTGAATTGTCCCAACCACATTGCGAGTAGTTGACGGCTGAAGAGTACAGACATGTCTTCGTTAGTGGTAAGATAAGAACTAGGTCAATTGGACTACAGAGATCGAGACCGAGCACACTGGTGTCAATTGACTCATCCGGTCTGCTTGGTTCCGCGGCCACCCACGTGAGGAGACATTGATGTGGTGAGGCGATTAGCTGATTAGACGCCGTGTTTATTATGTCTACAGGAAACGTAGCGACGCAACTCGACCGCGTCTTGTTCTCTTTGATCTCACATCTTAACTTCTTAAGTCTTTCCGTGTCCATCCGTCGTCGTTCCGCATGGATGTGTATGTGTTGACAGACGAGAGGAGACTTGCACTTTCTTTGTGTTCCCGTGCTTGTTGCGTCACTCTCTCTGTCTCCCTGCAGTCTCAGCCAGGCCGCTATCTCTGGGGTGTTCCGTGTTTCAGCTGACTGACGGATGACATGCTGAGTGACGCCCGGGCTAGCAACGGTCCGCCGACTTCCGTCCCTTGAAGCGTTCTCAGTTGCAGCTCGAGGGCGCTCCGTCTAATCAATGAAGCGTTTGATCGGTTTCGCGGCCGTGCACCTGTCGTTTCAGCACCATGTTGTTGTGTGACACTAAGCTAACTAACAGGCGACCGGCGGCTGCAGGTAGCGGCAGTGTTTCAGCGTGACACGAAGGAGAGTACCCTGTGTGTCTGATGCATGAATGATGATGCTAATTGGAGGGAGATACCCAGCTTGGTTTGCACGTGCGCTGTTGCACCCTGACGTTATGGTCATACGATAGCGCATGCATCTACTAGAGTACTTCAAAAACCAGTATAGGACGTTTGATTATTTGCCGAAAGAAATGGTGTTGTTTGATAAATTATTTTATGCAGCAGGTAAAGCCAGCGACACACGAGCTGGGTGCCCGGCCGGGCAGGGAGGCTCGGACATCCGGGTAGGACACACGACCCGGGTACCCGGCCGTGCAACCTGGCCGGGATACAGCCGTTGTCAGCAAAGAAGTTTTAATAATTATTTTACATTTGTCATATATTGTATGTTACGCAATGACGCATAAGTCACCTAAAAGTCCAAAGTGCGTTTTTATTTCTTCCTTAGCCATCTTCTTTATTGCAATATTTTTTGTAGTCTGCGATTTTCATACCCCAGAGACAAATGTGTGATTGATACAATTCTATCAATTTTTTTACACGTTCTCGATCCTTCCAGAAAGCAGCTTTAGTAGTACGTACGAAGTACGAGTGCTCAGAATAGGAGGACAACATAATTTTTACATGACATGTAAAGTGTAGGCCTACAAACAAATCACATCTATTTTGTTCTGATGTGCCGTTAAGAAATTATTCACTCACGCATGAAGTTTTTAGCATAGATTTGGCTTCAGATAGCAGTACTAACTGGTTACGTCTCAAATACAGTTTGTACTGATCAAACTGACTGAAGTCCAAACCTCACTCAGCGCCAAAAAACGAAAATTACGTTACTGCCAATATTGCGGTTATTTTCGCGCGGTAATGGGCAGTTTTCACCGCAGTGTAGGCCTCGCCATGGGCCACGCGAAGCCCCATCGCGATCCAGATTACCGCGTCGGGTTTTTGAGATTTTGATATCGATGACCCAGATTTTGGGTGTTGGCGTTAAAGCCCTCTTTTCCGATTCCGATCACGCTGAGTGTTGGGCCTAAGTCCACAACAAATCGCAATGGTAGAGTTTGTGCTTGCACGATGCGCGATGTGTTGTCGCAGATTTCAAGTTCGTGGCGTGCCCTCCGTCTCTGGTGGCCGGTGCATGCGTCTCTGCCGCGGTGTCTGGTCTCAAAGGCGAGTCCTGGTGCCGAGCCACCAGACTTCACGACCTACTGCGCCGCGTCACCTCTGCCGACACGGTAAGCTGCTACCGTATACATGATCAGCTCTCTAAACGGTTAAAAGGGTTAAAGGGTGCGAGTAGCTCTATATTGCGAAACCAAGCAGTAACAGCGTACAGAGCGTCACCTGCCATATGGGATCACACAGCCACCTGACACAGTTGAACGTGCCTTGCTTTATACAGCCAGACAGGTCGGTACTCGATTTACCTACTCCGGAGGGATGGAAGGCTGAGTTGACTCCGGGTGGTTGGTTACGTACTGAGATGGTTACCTACTCAGCATACAGTCACCCATCCAATTAGTAAACGAGCCAGCGTAGAGCAACTACGTTGGTCGCTCGCAGCCTGTTAACCACTTCGACACGTCGCTATTTGCTGTTAGTTGACTGCTGAGAAGCTATAATAACGACTGCTTCGACCAGTACTTTTAGTTGTCAAATTTTGCCGAATTTTGTCGTACCGCCGCAAAGACACGATGGCTGCCGGCCAACTGGCACATCAACCCTAAGAACTAGGGAATCACGGATCGCCAGTCGGCAAGTTTACTGCTTGCCTGCAGCAACCTCAAATTTATCAAATTTATCAATATTACTCCCTTAGTTTGGGTGCGCATTATTGTCACCTAAATTTTTGAAGTATATGCTAATCCTAACTCTAACCCTAACCCTAAGCTCGACACCATAATATTAACGCTAATTACGTCGACCGTCGTTGGTCCCGACGCCTGGCGATTGGAAATGAATCGCAATTGAAGCTATGAAATGGCAGATCGAAAACGATCGTTTTCGTTTTGACTGGAAAAATAGTTTACCGGCTATTTGTACGGCTGCCGGACGAATAGTTACCGCGTAAAAAGAAACGTGGCGCTATATAACCGTGTGTGAAGACTGATTTATTGATTATCTGCGACGAAGGAAGGAAGTTACTTTTTTTATCTCTGCGCGTCCGGTCGGTTATAATACTGTCACGTGCTTGTAGGCCGATGTTGACTGAGCCATGAGGCTGACTTTTTGTGAATGGGACACCAACGACGAGGGCGTTGTTGGCTAGGCGATGACAGGACTTTGTCTGGATGATCTTAGTTAGTCGGGGTAGGGAAACTTCGTCGTCTGTATGCAAGCTGGTTTGCATTTCGAGCTATAATTCGCCTCACCAGTGCAATGCCGTGTTTATATTATTCGGCATCTCTCGTTGCTGGCTGGAGTCAGTGACTCGGACTCAGGCCCGTCGAGAGCCACAGCGGGGCCCGGAGAAACATTTTTGCGGGGCCCCCAAACATTTCCACGAAAGAAAATTTTTGAATTTTTCTTTTCAAAATGATAGATTTTGGCGTACTTTATATTTCTGGCCGACGGTGGGGCCCCCAAACGTCGCGGGTCCGGGATAGCTAACCCTCTACCCCACCCTATCGACGGGCCTGCTCGGACCGAGCGCTTCTCTGATGCGAGCAGAGCAGATAAAGCGACACTTTGGTACTTGTTACGGTTTGGGCAACAGCAAACTAGCGGCAGTTGGCGCTGTGTTGGCTGCGCTACAGTCGTGCCAGGGTTGTCAAAGAAATCCCCCGCAGTTTCGCATTGTTCTAAATACTGCTAAACACCATTCGCACTACGCGCAGTCCGACGCAGTAGGCTACTGCGGGCAGTATTTTTTATGAATGTGTATGCAGATTAAATAAAGAGAATTAACAAAAGCGGCTAACGAAGACGACTACGGATGTTGCTTGCTGGTAATTCATTCGCAAGAGCGAGACCAAAACGAAAAGGAAACAAGGCAGAAACACCCAAAACACGATTCTGGCTTAATGAAGTGATAGGGGACGAACGAACTAAAGTAATATCACCGACTTGAGTATAAACTTGGACATCCACGTTTCTTTTCAGCGGTACTCTTGTTTTTTACACATTCAGTGTGTTGTTAGCAGCAAGAACTGATATTCACGAATCACGTGATTTGCATAATTAGTGCAGTACTACGCGCAGTGTGAATGCGGCTTTATGTGTATAGGCGTTGTGCTATCAAGCATGCAGGCCTCAAGCAAGTGCTCGGCTGCTGCGCCTGCTGCGACTGCTGATAGTTTAGTTTAGTACGGCAGTCAAGTTATGCAGATAGCGCGCTTAGTTTAAACGATTCGCCGTGTGTGGTCAGATTTGGCTGATAATGGCTCCACATTACTCACTTCTTCCTAGTTTCTCGAGACTACGCCCAGTCATTGTGTGGTATTTCTAGCTTCTGTTGCCTTGCTATCGTAGCTAGTCCTCGATAAGTCGTCACTGTCAGTTTTCGTAATCTACCGATATCCTCACTTTGTGAAAATTAATTCTTTTAGTGTAAATATATAGGCCTAGGCGTAGTTAGTCTAATATGTCGAGGCTCAAAACTTTTCCACCTTGCAGACCTTTTGTAGCAGTTATGTCTCCACTCAATGCCTAGAAGAAGCGCTGATAATCTGGTACTTCGATCTGCTGTAGTGACTTAAAAGTTAAAAAAGGCTCAGGATATTTATCCGGCAGCCGTATCCATAGACACTAGGAATTGATAGGGCAGTCGGATAAATATCCAGTCCTACCCGGGCCGGCTATTTATCCGGCCGCTGGCTGGACGACTTTAGCAGGTACGTACGAGCACCCTTGGCCGCTCGTAGTCTTTGGCTAAGGCCGTGTCTCTGCGAAGGGCGCTTGTCGTACCGCCGCAGAGACACGACAGCAGCTGGCCAACTGGCACCTCAACCCTAGCAACCACGGAATCGCGATTCGCCAGTCGGCAAGTTTCATGCTTACCTGCAGCAGCCTCGAATTTATCACCAATAGTACACCATTGGTTTGGGTGTGCATTATCGTCACATGAATTTCTGAAACTAACTTCAACTCTAACCCAAACAGTAAACCTAACCTTAACCTTAAACCCGACACCATAATATCAACGCAAATTTTAGTGACTACGCGTGACGCTCATTATGCCGACCGATGCTGGTGTCGCCACCTAGCGATTGAATATGAATCGTAATTTAAGCTATGAAATGGCAGATCGAAAACGAGACTGTGTCTCGTTTTCGTTTTAACCGGAAAAATAGCCTAGATATGCTGCCGGAAGAATAGTCACCACGTTAAAAAAAGTTCATGTAGCTATAACTCCTGCCCAAATTTACCTGCTCGTGTTAATCCGTTGCTGGAAGCATGCATAACGTCATAAAGGATGGTTTACATCGACAAACTGTTGAGTATATGCAGCAAGGGATAGTTTTTGTGAAGCCTTGTGCAGACAAAGGCAGTTAGGAATGTCCAGAATAACCGGTGTCGTTGTGACTCACAATAACTTGTCTACCGTTCTACTTCCTCCTCCCATATTACCCTATAAGCTTTTCGTGCGCGCCGGCTGTCTGCCTTCTGTTTGCACTTGTCTCGTCGTTTGGTCTGTCGTATTTTGGCGTCCTGTGGTCTGACCGAGCAGTGGCGTAGCCAGGGAAGCAGGGGCCCACCTTCCCTCCCTTTCAATCATTTTTACATGACATAAGCCGCGTTTGAACTGCACCAAATTTGGTCAGTTGATTCTCAGAAAACTAATCAAAATCGTTTATCTCATATTTTAAAGATACAATGAACCGAATTCGATTTTGGCTGGGGCTTAGCTCCTGCAGACCCCGCTGACGGAGCTTACAGCGCTCCCCAGACTCTTTAGCTGGATTTTAGGGAATATACTTCTAAGTGGAGGGAGGCAAAGGGAAAAGAGGAAAATGAAAATGAAGGGCAAGGGACAAAAGGGAGGGAAGAGGAGGGAAAGGAAGGTGAGGCCCCCAAGTTCACATTTCTGATTACGCCACTGTGACCGAGATTATAGCACGCTCGCGCGGGTATCCGCTTGCCGGGCTAGTAGCCTAGTGCTACAGGGAGGAGAGAGAGGAGTGCTCGGGCTGCTGCTGCTGGCGGCTTGATGAGCGCGTGGGCGTGGTGACATTTCCTTTCATCGTGGAGCCGCTGCCGTGGGCGTCGTGCCCTCCGTGAATGATTCAGTCGTTGATTCGACAAAACATAACGCCGTCAGTAAGGCTGAGCGATCTCGTGAAAAAGATACTGTCACATCACATCCTGGTATCGTAACAGTAGACCTGTGTCATACGTGCACGGTGCCTGGACGCGTTCTTGGCAGGATTTACCCGCGACGATCTGCTGCACTACAGTTTTGGGCTAGTGAACTAGAGCCTGCAAAAGTGAGAGGACTTCGGGACTGAGTAGATCGACTACATTGAAATTGGGTTTCGTGCATCTCTACAGCACGGTGCGACGACATGATCGTGAATATATTATTATATTATATCGTGACACGGCAGATGTATATGGTTAGAAGTTAGAACTACGGTTATTGCAGTGCCGTTCAGTCCATCAGTGGCGGATCCAGAAGTCTGGAATAGGGTGGGGTGGAGGGCTGGAGTTTGAAGAGTGAGGTATAAAGTTTTACGCAGAAGTAATGCATTTTTGTTACAGAATATTTTCACTTGGCTAAAAATGCATCCAGTCAGTAGGGGGCTACCCCCCTCGCCGTCCTTTCTCTCCTGAATCCACCACTGCAGTGCAGTACTGGTGAAGGTCAAGTCATCTTAAACAGCTGCCGATGATGTGATGTGACTGCCCTGCAGCTAGTCATCAACCTCACGCTTCTCTCGTACATAGGTGGCAATAACCAACCTCAGATGAGACTTTCTGTACTCACGAAGTCCTAGAAATATTATTTCGGCCATGCCAAGCAGTGGCGTCGTGGCTGGGGGAGGCAGATTTTGGCCTGTCGGAAAATTTTCTCACAAAAAAAAATAAAAAGTTGGGACTGAATATCCCCCATTTCAGGGAGTTTAGGAGCAAAATTTATCATTTGAGCATCCATAATTTCCTCTGTCAGAAATTTGCAAATTTTGTAACACACGACGCCGCTGACGCTGCTAAACCACGTGATCGTCATCGACAAACGTGGAACCGCGCAGCAAGACGTCAAACAACCGAATCTGGAGCTGTGGTCTTCGCGACACCGAACTCATGATCAAGTTCTGCGTGGCGAGAAATGGCGACAACGCTCCATGCAATCAGGGGCACGCATAATGATGATGATGATGATAAATGAATCTTGAGTTATCTGGCTTATCAGTGAAACATATAGTCTGCAAATAGATAGATCTGTTTGAGTGGTGCGTCAGACAAGATGACTTATATACGGGCCACTTCGCCCAGCACGAAGACAAAAAGTTCAGCCCGTTCAATGCACTGTGCAGTAACTACTCAAACGATTAGTTGATTGAAGGTTATATCCTGTTGTGTACATTTAGCCTACATGCATAGATAGGTCTAGAAGTATGCTGTGTTCGCTGGACTTTGCCGTTTGTGGGTTGATCGACGTTTTCGACACAAATTTCTCGTCTGCCAACTTTCAGCGCTCAAAAAACGCGAATTTGCATCGCCTTATGACCCTGCGTGCACGTTACGAAACAGATCAGCTTGTGTAACTGTTAACCCCTCTAGCAGTAGCTTACGGTCTTGGCGTTTTTTCACATGTAACCCGAGTTACCCGACGACAGCAAATTTTTTTCCCTTTGCGCCTTACCGCCCCAACTGCTTCGCGCTATAGCATGATCAACTTTGTCTTAACACCAGACACCACAGAGCAGAGGACAAAGATAGCAGACTTTTCTCATGCTGCAGACATGCCGATGCGGTGGGTACTGGGTACATGTTTTAACGTTAGCGGATTTATACGCAGTGGGAAAACGGCCACGCGAGGGGTTTATGGCTTTCGAAGTTCGATGCGTCTGTCTATTTGCCGCCTATCCTTTACTTCGCCGGCATTTCCATCCATTTAACGACCGTGGCCTACTTAATATTAATGTCGTGCAGCGACGCAAGCGCCTTTTGCCATGGCTGTAACAAACGTTTGGCAAAAATGAATTTTAAAAGTTGAAAACGTGTTTTTTTTTTCATTTGAAAACATCTAAGGCGTTTATAAACGTTTATTATCACTGCAGTATGCCTTGGGATGTGCCTGAGTGTTTGCATAATATTTGTAGTCACGCGACGTATATTAATGCTGTGCGTTTGCCGGTCTCTGTTCAGGACTGCTTGCGCCAGTGTCAGGAACAGATCGAGGAGTCGTTGCGGAGTAGTGTCGCCGGTGCTACGTCGTCAGTGGACCAGCAGCAGCAGCAGGCAGCAGCGTCATCAAAGCACCGCCCTGACGTATCACCTGCTTCAGCAGCCGCCGCAGCCCAGCCCTCCACGCCCACCGACGTCAGAGACGTGCTCGTCGACGGACAATGAGTGCTGGCGCACGGACATCTTCTAGTTGTAGCGTCAGCTAGGTGTCCATGGAGTGACGCACGGACGCTGTGCTGCCCCGCCCGTCAAGTCAGCTACTGTCTACCTCGCCACGCGTGCACGCAACTTTGCACAACGCCTGGGAACTTGCACGTCACGGCGTTGAATCCCAGGGCCCGGGCCCACTGTAGTCTGCGAGCAGCATTTAGCTTAAAGCTTCTTCATCACCGTGTAATAGCAGCCCAAGAGCAGCAGCGCAATAAAAAGAATTCAGTATTCATTAATTTGCACAGAAGACAAAATTTTCTTTCCAGATTGAAAAGTGCCCAAAAATGCACCGATATACGTCAGTTCTGGAGAATTTTTTGCTCATCGTCAGGCCAAACAATGATCTGTCATCGTTTCCGCCATAGAAAGAGATAACGGTTTTCTTATTACAGTGTACATCAGAATTTTTGGAAACAGAAAGAAAAGGCTTTTGCGTTGTCGAAAAAATGAGATAAAAATGATAATGAACAAAATTTCAAAGTATTTGTAAACAAAACATCATTTTTTGCAATTATATGTCGCCGGTGTTGCTCTCAGATTGCTTTGCTTCGAAGTCGCCGTGACCCACGCCCAATTCTTCAACGTCACTTCTGCGTGAAATGGCTTCCGCTGTGTGACCATGCAGTTTCCAGCAATAGCAACGGTTTTAGTACGGTTATTTGTTTCTGTGGCCTACAGTTTTTCAGATGTTGTAAAGTTCTGTCAATAAACAGCTGCGTTATTTTGTAGTTAGCCTGTCAGATATCCATTGTGTTCAACTAATGCAATCGTTAACATAAAGCCATTTAATATATTACACAATGTACATATGACTTGACTTGATTGTTATATATTTGCTCAATGGTTAAAGTGGGTTTGAACTTTCCTTGAAATTGTTGGCGACCGTTTTGAGGCCTGCAGCAGTTTTACAGATTCTCAACGGAATGCTGTAATATGAGAGAAAAAATGTTTGCAGAAAAAAACTAGCATGGTTTTTTGCGATTCCCGGTTTTCCGTCACATTTTTGTCATTTTTCTTCTGCGGCGTTGTGTCGTGTTGCAAGGAACTAGTCGAGGGACTACACGTGTTTTTGCGCCTACAAATTCCCACTTTAAACATTGGTAAAAGCTGGTATTGCTCACTGTATATTCTTTATTATTATCGTACGCCATCATATTGTACCGTCTTATGCAAAATCGATTGTAATCTGAGAATTTGCATAAATGTTCTTTACGTGGACGTTCGTCGAGCTCTTTGTTGAACCGGTGCGTACGTGAACACGTGGCTGTCGTCGCCAATAATGACTGCCCGCGCGCCTATACGTGGGCCTTAACTGATGATTTTGTAATGAATTGCGTGGAAAACGACGGTCGTTTGCAGATCTGATATAGGTGCATCTCGTCGAAAGGTTATTGTAGGATTAGATCAGCTTCCTGTTTGATTTTATATGCATTTACAACTTGGCTCTAGCATTAGTATTGTACATAGCTTTGCTGTATTATCTGTCAGTGGCACAGCTAGTAAGCCTATGGACCAAGTGTCCCTTCCCTTGGACTGTCTAATGCTATTTTTTCAGGTGATGCAAATACGAGTTCTATCAGATAATTGTTATACCTCAGGTAACCTATCTCTGCGAGCGCTTTCTGAATTTCAAAATGTGCACCAAAAAGTCCTAAATCGTTTTTAAGATAGGCCGCCGTTCGTTATACTCACAGCGCTCCTCCAAACCGTCTGGATAGGCTTCAGAAATATCCATCGCCCTCATTCTGCACTCATGAAGACCTTATCTTTCTCTAAGCACTTTACGTTTCAGTCTTATTGCTTTCACAGTTTTTTTTTCTAGCTGTGCCACTATCATCGGTAAACGGGTTTTAAGTCTGCAACTATTGATGTAGGTGCATGCATATCTTTCAACATTATTCAGTATTATTCGTCGAATCAGTCTTTGTATTGAAAGTTTGAAACGGCTTTGACCCCCGCCCCAATGTGCCGTTATTTCAGGACACTATATAATTGTACGTTGTTTGCCACTTGATTTATTTTTATAGCCGTTTTTTTGTTCGTCTTTCGCTGGGTCTGTCTTGTGCTATGGTCAATTCGTTTGTCCTTTCGCGGTGCTGTATGTTTGTAAGTTAACTTGCAATGTCGGAATCTATTGTGCGTACTTAGGTGCAGCTTGAACTCCGTTCCAGTGATTTCTGACCGGCTTTTATTTCCAAAAAGCGCAGGATTGCAGTTTGTCTGAGTTAGTTTATACGCATAATTCTTATACACTGATTACTCTTTATAGCAAACTCTTACTGTTTGCTGCATTATAACGATGGCCTCTCCTTCGAGCAGCTTCCAAGGTCTTCTCTCATTCATGCCTAATAGAAACGTTAATAACGTAAGTGCATCGTCATCATATACTACTTATAAGTTATAACGCTCATTTGCTGAACCATCTGCACTGTTCTGTTGACATTTTTTTGTAATGAGTGGTCAGCATTGTTGATGAAATTTCGGAGTCATATGGATCAAACTTTTACTGCATAATTCGAATATGGTTATTCTTCAGTGACCAGTGATGTTTTAGTTTAATGAACTGTTATGAATTGCACTGTACTTAAAGCTATTTTTTCATTGTAATTGTTTTATCCTTTATTCTATTATTAATGTTGTGGATTTGTGCTTTATAGTTAGTTTTTTTGTAATGTTGTGTGGTGGGTCTGAATTATCATAGCAGACCTTATAACTTTAATATTTCAAGCAAGCATTAGTTAAAGAAGTTGTTTATTTTATTTTTATTCTTTCTAACATGTGCATCCTCTCAACGGTAAGAATAACGCATTTGACACATTTGTAATGATGAAGATGATTAATTTGTGATGTAAAGCACGAAATGAATCGGATAAATTTATAATATATTACTGACTGAATGTCATTTAACGGAGAACAAAACCAACTATAATACAGTCTGTGATAGATTTATTGGCAATCAGCATCTGGGCGTTGTATGACACGTGCAAAACAGCTCAGACGATTTTGTCACACATTTAGGTTATAATTCTGCATTTGAAAGTATGAGCGTTTGTAATTATATCGTATGCCATGTGGATTGATTGTATGCATAGTGACAGTTTGTCGATTTTTTTTACATAAATTAAAGTTATTGCATAATTAATATATTTAACACGGTAGTGGTATAACCTTACAATGTGAGAGAACTGTGATGTGTTCTTATAGAGGTGTCTGACCAGACATCGGTTTTATACGTTGCAGTTATTTTGTTGTATACTGTAGATAGGCCGACATGTGCGTCGCCCGACGTTGACTTTTGCCTTAGTCTCTATGACGTTCGTTTGTTATCATGCGTGTATATAAAACGTTTGATTGCATGCTTACTTACTTGCTAGACGGATTACTGATTACACTGCAATGATAATACTTATCAGCAGACTGGTGTCAATTAAATCTGCTCAAAATTTCTGTGCACCGGAGTTATTGAGCTGTCGCTGATACAGTCGGCAATGGTACTATCGGATAGAATGCTGGCGACTTCTTATTGACTGTTTTGATTTTTACGTGCGACAGCAGAATGCTTCGCGCGTCATAACCATCGTCTAGGCGTCCGTCCGTCTGTTCGTCTGTCCGTCACACCCTGGCACTGTATCAAAACGGTGCAAGCTAAAATCACAAAATCTTTACTGTGGGCTGTTTTTCGTGACAAAATTTCGTGCCCCTGGGTGCGGGGGTTCCCCTAAAACGAGGGCGTCAAAGATGGGTACTCCCTCTAAAATACGTTATTTTGACCTATCTTATACAAGAACAGAATGTTATCATGTCAGAATGTTGGCTATTTTAGTGTGGAAACGGTTGGAGATAGGTACAGACATGTTGCTTATCATAACAAGCACTGGTGAGAGGCTTTCTAGATTTATCAACATCGATGACCTTGAACGATCTTGAACCCCCCAAAAATAGGTTTTTAGTAAATTTTTTCGCAATTTTTGGATGCAACGCACATTTCTGACCATGGAAGTAGAAATTTCTTGCTTCGAAATTTCGAGCTTGCTCCGTGTTATCTGACGAGCAGCAGCCAGCTGCTGCTTGCTGCGTCGTTCGCTGCTAACTGCGAAATGCGAAAGCGCGAAATATGTCTTACTGTAAAGTGCGAAACAAAGTGCGAATTTTGCATTGCATTATACCGTATATATTGCGTACGTATATAAGGCGAAACAGAAAATGCGAAATGGTTCCAGGACATAACTTTTCTTATTTGCCTTTTTTATACACGTCTTCGCACTGCAGTTTTCGCAAGTTCACTTTCGTACTTTACTCTAAGACAGATTTCATGCTTTCGCATTTCGCGGTTTGCGCTTTATACATGCCCTGTCTTACTGCAACGACCGATCAGCCCACTAACGGATCTAAATTGGCAAACATCGGAGTTCGTTTAACGCTCGCGTTGTCGACCGTCGTGTGTTTTATAGGCCTAGGCGTACAGAGTTTAGTATCGTTGTTCGTCGACTAAAAGTAACTGATACAACTACGTTTGGTCTTACAGTAGGCCTATGGAGTTGGCTTACAATAGACCTGAAACATCTATAGGCTAAGTCTGTATACACAGTGTTTCATAAAAAGGGACCCCTTTTTGTCTTTTCATAATTCACTCAAATAATGATCTATTTACATGAAATTTTTACCAGTTGCAGCTGAAGAAATACTAATTCAAAATATTTCAACAAAATGTGGCAGTTGATTAAATATTCTTTGCTAGTCGTGACGTAACGCTGCAGTCATAATGTGTCACGAGAACAAGCTTGCTAGTCTCAACTGGTGCGGTCAGTTGCTACCCTGCCCCAATAGTGAAAAATCTGGTTCATTCATGACAAATTTTTGAAGTTTTACAGTTACAGTTACAATAACGTGCAAAGCGATCACATTTATGCATCTGTCGGGATAGATGGACATTCACATGTTCAAGCAAGACAGTGCACTAGCACACCGAGCTTGCGAGAAGGTTGAGTTTTTGGATCGCAAGACGCCTGATTTTATGTCCCCATGTTGCTAAGTGCTGACACGATGAACAATATTTTTATCAGCGACACAGATTAAGTTTACCATCGAAGCACGGTAGCACTAGTCGAGACTCGAGACTTAGCAAGTTTGTACCCGTGACACATTAGGACGTCAGCGTTACGTTACGATTAGCAAAAAATATTTAATCAACTGCTATAT
>Ga0209671_1003129_pt1 | contig 15717 bp, 9 predicted proteins | sample WorMetHERISLAND2_2_FD_187401 | JGI IMG/M metagenome (GOLD analysis project Ga0209671, IMG submission 187401) | Marine gutless worms symbiont microbial communities from Max Planck institute for Marine Microbiology, Germany - Olavius geniculatus... | ecosystem: Host-associated > Annelida >...
CCAACAGCTGCTAACGCGATCAAGTATAGTATATCTGAAAGAGCTAACGTAATTTCATATTCATCTAAAGTTTAACGTAAAATAAATGCTTTCGTTGAAATGCATCAAACATGCCAAACACATCAATTCAAAGTTATCCATCGTAGCATTATACCTCAAGTTAAGAAAACCTTAATCACAAATGTCTGTCTGCAACAACTGCTAACAATATGAAGTTTAGTCTCTCTGAAACAACGGTTAACGTGATCAAGTATACTCTCTCAATCTTAAAAAATGATGCAGTTTTAAATTCACCTTCACATTAACCTGATATAAACGCAGTCGTTGATCCGAAATCTACTCGCTTACAGGTCATGTTCTGCATATTCATGTCCGTCAATTTCATGCCTGGACATTTCGATGGTCCTTCATTTTCAGGTCCGTCATTTTCAGCGCCCCCATTTAAACACTGAGCTTTAAGCCTCAGAGTAAATCCATTATAAACGCAAGGGGAAAGCTATTCACTATTTCGGTTAAAAAGTTGCTATAATTTATGACTTTCTTTCTGCTACCAAATGCGTTTTGAAGACCCAGAATGTCTCAAAATTGCTCTTTGCAGACACACTGAACAACACTCAGATCTTGCTTACATGTAGAAAAAAAGTTAAGTAAAATATGAGAAGACGAGGAAAAAAGAAAAGCGACGAAGAGAAAAAATAAAATAAAAATAAAGCGTAAAACTTCGAAAACTTGCTCCCAGGGCTTAAAAAAAGATTGAATAAGCCTCTGTGTACAGAACGTTTGAAATAGCTTCAAATCGTTAAGATGGCTATGGCTCAAAAATCATGGGAGTTCTGTTTTTAAAATCATGGGAGTTCTGTTTTTTTAGTTTATGCTAAATAGTTAAATATTTGTTTTAAATTTTTGTATATGTATTAAACTATTACTTCTATTTACTTATTTACGGTACGTGGCGAATGCGCACTGGACAAAAACGTTCGGGACTCAGCTCTGAACAGCTAATAATAGGCATACGAAGGTTAAATGTAAGGTAAAGTAAAACAATGGCTGATATGCAGAAAAGCGGTAGCTTAAGTCAGAACTGCTACGCGCCAGGTTTGCACTGCCGGGCGTTTACATTAACACTGACATCATTATTGCAAATTGTATAACGTGCAAAATTAACGTTGCAAGAATAAAAGTTTCATCAGTTCAGTTGACTTGTTGATAACAAATGATAGTTGTCCAACTGGCATTTACTGTAGTTATGCGTCCAAAATTTATACAGATCTACATCGTTTGTCCTTAATATTGACTCCAGTTTTGGTTACAGCCGTGCATTTCCTACATGATATGCCTATTACGATAAATATAGAGATAAGGAGGGCCGGTGTCCTACAAAAAATAACAATAATCGCACTCAACGTTTGAATTACTTTGAACATACTTTATGCTTTTTCTGACAGCAAACTTAGTCGACAGCTGTCGGTCGACTGTTGGTTGATAATTTATTGGCTTTGGCTAGCGACATTTTCTCGTTTAATCCGGTTTCGCTGATTTCAGCGGCAGCAGCAGTAGCGGTGTTAAGATGCGTTCATTTGCTGCACTCAATGAAGACATCTCGGATGAAGACATCTCGTCTGTCGTCACGGACGCAGTCCAATTTTGTCACTCGTCGTCGACATCGTAACTCAGTGTCGTCACGCCAGTTTAAGAGCTGCTGCAGTGCTCAGTGTTTCAGCGCCTGCTCGATCAGCTGCCGCCACACGTACTCCGGGCGTCCTGTGAGCGATAGTGTGTCGGAATGTGGATCTCACATCTTCCTGTAGTGTCGTGGAACTAAGGTGTTTTGTATCGCTCACGCCTGACGCTCGCTACGTGCGGAGCAAGGACGTTCTCTTGATAGCCTAGACTTACAGTGGCACCGCCCCTTTTTGGCGACACCCACTTTTACTGTCGTCACGTGACCACTAAACGTCAGCCGAATGTGTATCAGTCCGTATAAATATTTTTGTTGATTCTTCTTTATTTGGCTTATATATCAAATTTTGTTTATGAACGGCTGGGTCAGAACTCGATTTAGGCTGCGTTCACATAAACACGAGTACGAGTACGAATACGGGTCCGGGTTTCCGCTTATGGCCCGTAGAAGCTTCACTCGTACGAGTGGAGCGTTCACGGTCACTTGTACAAGCACAACTCAACCCATGTCGGCCATATTGAATAGAATCGAATCGAAGAAATGCTTCGCCATTAAAACAACAATATTCCACTACAAAGTTACTATTTTTACAAACCGCACATCTCTAACGATGAACAATTTTACGATGACTTGAGTTCTGGCGTCAAATATGCGCCACAGTTTTTATAAATTATATTAATGCTATTTACGAGTAGTTTACTTTCTACGAGTTGGATAAAAACACGACTTGTACAGAAACTACTCGTACGAGTGAAATTTACAGGTAACCCGGACTCGTATGTATATGAACGGCCGTTATTCAAATATATGCAAACTCGTGTTTGCCGGAACTCGTATACAGGAACCCGTACAGTGCCGGAATCATACTCGTGTTTATGTGAACGCAGCCTTACCCGGTGCAAGTTTATGAACACGCCCTATGTAAATCCGTGCGACAGCCTAAGTCACATGACGACTGTGATTTTCGATTAGGCTGCGAGAGGCGCTAGCCCATAGGCTGCCAGTCCAGGCTATTAATAGAACGTCTTTGGAGCGGACATTGTAGGCGGGGCTACGTCACTCACCGTCGATAACCAGCATTCCCAGACATTCCAAGAATCGAAAAAAACTCACGTTACGGGACGAAATCTTGTAAAGGTATATTAGCCAGACGAACCACGGATATACCTTGTGGACCGGCTACGTGCAGTTGTCCTGAGGCAACGAACCATGTTATTTCCGTGTTGCCGATGGAAAAACAGTCGACGACGCTCGTTTGTCTTTAGCTGACCGACCGACCGACCGAAGACCAAGTCACGTAACCAAACAACCAGCGTTGTCGGTCACACTCCAATCTGTCAAGTGTCTGTAGCCGTGCCGACTTAACCTGATGATGCCACCTTTAGACTCATATAAATATAGATAAATTACACGCCTAGAAGATATCTCAGACTCGCAACTCAAAAGCCAAGCGCACCATTTAACGTTACTGCTATAAAGCGCCAATTGCCAATTGGCTTCATCAAATGTTAATTCGATAATATTTATAATTCTTCTTGTTGCCAGTGTATTTTTATACTGTAAAAATAAGTTTTAAAGTGGACAGTTTGGACGTAAGTGTGACGTCATAAACAGAGTAACGTATGTTATATATCGTACGTAAGAATTTGGTCAACGTACGTCAGTGGAGCGCGCAGGAATTTTGCTTGCATTTCGAGATGTTGCTGTTATACCGGAAATTGGCAGCTGATTGTATGCCCTTTCCACTGCAAAAATCGCCGACAGCGTCGGACTTCTGGTTCCGAAATGCAAGCGAGTTTTCTTCGATGAGCGCGCGCTGCCTTGACGCCCCACCATACTGCTGGCGTTGAACTTTTTGCATGCTGTCAATAAAGCTTACTGAGCGTGACGTCATCGTTTGGGTTCGCACAAAATATTTTCATTAAAATTATTCAAAGCGATGTTATTATTTCAATTGATTAGTGTATTATTAATTAGTATTACATTTTACACTTATTTATGCAATATCGTTCTTTTCGTGCGACTTCGCCTTTAGTTAAATGTTCAAGAGAAGATAAAACTGTGTTTACATGTTTTCAAGTGTTCCTTTGTTAACCGTAGTCTTTTAAATGGGTGTAGCTTATTGCGCGTGTTTATTTTTGTGCTTTTGTATTAACGTTTGTTTTATGCATTAAAAGATTTATTTACTTAATAATGATTAGAGAAAACAGTGGCAATTCAGTAATTTTTATGAACTATACTACACCCTACCAACGTATTTCTGTCCGCTGCTAACAGCACTGCTTTATTCGTTTTTCTTGAGTAATTGCTAATTTCTTGCAACGTGCCCTGATTTGCTACGCAAACGTTCAGTAACGGATAAATTTCTAACACCAAAAAACTGAGCGGCTTTGTTGCATTTTCAATGACAGTAAGTAAAGAGAATGATTAAACAATTAAGTGTGACTTAACCCCATTGCCGTAGCTAGCAAAAGATAAGTTAAACTAAATACGCATTGATGAAGTGCATTAACAACTGTTTTAAAAATCAGTCAGAACCAAAAATAAATTACATTTATTGTTATAGTTAAACTGCGATTGCTCATGGTGCATTATAGGCGGAGCATTACGGGCAAAACTTCTTACGTCACTCCTACGCACTTAAATTGTGGGCATTTCAACTATAGCTATACACCGTGGTCCATAAAAACGTGCCACTTTTATTTTTTGAATAGCTCCGTGCAGCTTTGGCCGATTTTAATAATTCTTGGCCTGCAACATCATGAAATAACTTGACGCAAGTAAGTTTGCTTTTGGCCACTTTACTTTAATAATGTTGTTACACTACCTTGTGAAATGCAGATCGTTGCGCCTGCTGCTTGCGAGTGGTGTCAACGTTTGCCGCTTGCATTCGCGCCGGAGGAAGACATTTTGAGCACATGATGTAATAAAGAGGATGTGATGTGACATGTGTGACTTTTTGAGATACAATAGTTGCCAATCGTGTTTGTCGGTTTTTAGTTAATCATTTCTGAGCGACGCGTGCGCCAGACTTGTCGAGAGGGTGGGGTAGGGGAGTTAGCTACCCCGGACCCCGCGACGTTTTAGGGGCTCCGCCGTCGGTCAGAAATTTATAAAGTACGCCAGAATGTGTATCATTTTGAAAAAAATGTAATTTTTTTCCCAGAGGGGTCCCATGAAAATGTTTGGGGCCCCGCAAGAATGTTTCCCCGGGCCCCGCTGTGGCTCTCGACGGGTCTGCGTGCGCTATCCAGTATGAAATCATTGTTGTAAATGGCCAAACTACGACTTCTGTATTTCACAAAGTGACAGTACTAAGGTGAGGTGGTCAAAACTATAGTCATTTTCGTCAAGTTCTTTTTTGGTGTCGCGTCTGAAAATTATTAACATCGGTTAATGTTTCACGTTCTTAAGAACCACGGTGTATATATGTAGAATTGTAGACGACGTATCTAAAAGATCCGTGTAGTTCGGATCATTTGTTAACAGCAAATGGCAAATTTCATTAACCAATATTTTTTTGATGCTGAGGTGGTCTTGTAGACTTAATGCAGTTGCTGATGATGGTGATGATGAAGATGTTCGTACACTGTTGATACAGCGACTAGCGGAATATACTCACTCACTGCGGTGGGGTGTGAAGGGCGAGTTGAAGTTTTATCCCTAGACAGAACAACTAGCGCCTTGACGATCCGTCTCTCGGCTTAGACGGTCCGAGAGTGCCGATGCTGTTCCATGCAACCTAGCATTCGTTCAGTGCTAATAATGTTTAGCCGCTAAAAGCTTGCATTACAGCCGACGACAGCACGCCTGAGTACACTATTAAACGACTTTTTATGCGGTCTCTCGGGAACGACTTCGGCGTGTTCTGTGCTTTATATTCGAAGAAATAAAACAAATCCGGAGCAGCGACGCATATGAAATCTTTCAATTTTGGCGTTTCGGTAGCTCACCCTGTCACGTTTTCATAAATTATTATTATTATTAGGACTATGAGTAGCATCATTATCGTCAGCACAATTATTTAAAAGTTGAACAACCGAATTGAACTTGCAAACGAAATACATTTCCATACTACTGTTATATTACTTTACAAAAAATATTTTACTTTTTCACATAGTAATATATATCAAATTTGTGGCGAGCTTTAGTGTCATTCGTAAGTGTTTATTACGTTTTCGGAACCGTTATGGCTTTGGTTGTTAGTGTAGATCAAATTGATACAATTGCTAAACGCAAAATAAGTCAATAAGGCAAGTATTGGCTTGTGTTTTAGGCCTATCGCTGCTTTCGCGTAGCTTGTTTTCCGGTAAAATTTTTAGCCCAGATTTTACATTTGTAGAAAAAAAACGAAAAAGAAAGTTTTTCCACAATTTTCCAACAGCCCAAAAATAAAAAAAGGTTGGCAGTTGCCCCCGGCTCCCTCTGCCTCGACGCCACTCATCACTGGTTTGAGAGTGTCCGCTATCTGTTGGTGTGGTTACTATACCTCTAGGTGTTATAGCAACAGTACAGTCAGACACAAACAGCATTCGCAGCCGTATAGCAGACTTGCTGGAACAGACAGCATCACTCGCACTCGCAAGACAGTCGGCAATTTGGCGCGGCCGAACTCGGCAAGCTGCGACAGCAAAGGGCGGGCCATGTCAAGGGCACGACTCGCTCTCTTTCCTTGTCCGTCGATCCGATAGCGCGTGATCGATGGACATAAAGAAGGAACTACTCCGCTTGGAGGCGTGGGATGCCGCTAGTTGCCAGTGGCGTAACTAAGACTCTTTTTCGGGCGGGGCAGATTCAGAGGCTTTTTTTCCATTTTCCTCCCTTTTCTTCCTTTCCTTTTTTTCCCTTTCTTACCCTGCTTCCTTTTTTCTTTTTTTCTTTCTCTTTTCTCCTCCTTTTTCTTTCCTTTATCCATTTTTTCTCTTTTTTTCTTGTCTTGGAAGTAGGACCCCTTAAATTCCAGCAAGAGAATTTGGTTGAACGCTGAAATACCGTGAAAGCTTAGCCGACACTGGATTTGGTGCATTATAGCTGTAAAATATGACATTTGGTGGCAAAAATTTCGATAATTTTTTCTGGCAATTAACAGAGCAGATCTAGTGCAGTTTAAACCATAAGTCAAACAAGGGCAATGCCACAAATTTAAAAATGACGGTACAAATAATCTGCGAGAGAAGAAGCCAAAATTATTTGTACCCCCACTTTTTGTCCAATGCAAGGCACAACTATTCTCCCTATCCCCCTTTCCGCGATAAAAATTATCGGATTTGCGTGAATTGCATAAGTCACCTTTGGCGTTACAGGGGGAGGGCATCTGCTCCATTTGCTCAATTTGCTCCATACTCCACTTCTAGTTGCCATGGCACGGGTCGGTGGTGTGGTGGAGCTCGGGCGTGATGCTGCGGTGTCTGACTGACCACACTGGCAGGCAGCTAGACCCAGTACCGCCATGTCAATAAACAGTAGTCACTTGCAGACTGCGCGCGCCGAGCGGCCCGCGCGCAGCGCAACGTTTCCGCGCAACATGTGACCATCGTCCCTAGCAGCCGCGACGTAACCAACCACTGAGGACAGACGGACGCAAAGTTGCAGCAGCAACAGCAACAACAACTATGCGTTGCGTCCTTTGACGGCGTCTTTTGATTGGCAACAAATCGAAGCTGAGCAGCTACGCTCGCACGCCGGCGCCGGCGGCCTACGTTAATCCGAAGTCGTGTTCGGATGAGTGGCTCTTTGCTGCGAGCAGCATCGTTCACGCGCTGAGAGCTCGCTCAAGTGAACTGTCTCATTCTTGTCGGTCACTCGGTCGGTCTGTGGGTCGTGATTGTCGCTCGATGACATGAGATTAGCTACTACTGTGAGCTGTGTCACGACTTGGTCTTACACACGACTCAACTGACGTCAACAGCGCAACACTCGCTCAGGTTTGCGATGCAGCGTTTGCGATCGTATTAAATGCGGTATTGCGCGCAAACACTAAAACTACAAAGGTCTCGTTGCTTTTTGTCCCTCTTTATCCGAAATGTTCATAAAATAGCTATTGTATTTTTTTATTCTTACGATGTGCTTTTTTACTTCTGTTTTTAAGTATCTTTTTTGACTCTTAGTCTTGAAATGGGTGTCGGCATTTCTTCGTTCGTCGACCTGCAGCTGGCGGATCCACGTATATCGAGCACGACCTCGCTTCCAGTTTGGCCTGTCGTCTGGTCGGTTACCTACACGGGTGTTCATCGCCAGATTATGTACTTTATGCACAGGAACGTAGACGACAGACATATTTCGATATTTCGGAAATTCATATTTACTTACCAGTAGGCTAATCTGTCATCTAGTAATGAAATAGAAAAAAATTCAGCTAGTTAACGTTTACATACTACACGCGTGTGTAGTTGGACCAGTTCACACACGGTATTCGAGATCGTCGGTTGAAGTCAACGTTGACGCTGCTTGAGTGTGAAACAGAGCGGCGGCGGGGGCTGACAGTCACGTGGTCGAAGGCCATCAGTCCGATCACTGACGGCAGACGGACGGCGATGACAGCAGTCGCTCACTGCGGTGAATGAAACATTTTTACTTTACTTTGATAACGTTTTGATAATATTTTGTTCAAATACATTTTATACTGTAACATCTCATATTGTAACACTTTTATTTTGTGCTGCAGCTAAAAGCTGCATTAAAACGAAAAAAAATATTTAGCTAAAAGTATTTTTTTAAAAGCATGCATACAATTACTTGACATTAGTACGTCGTCGAGTACCAACCGGTTGGCAGTTTCGACGCTGAAGCGTTTAACTTACATGCAGCTCGCTCTGATCCTGTCTCTGCATGGGTTTACTGTTCGGAATACATTACCTTCTATACTGTCTGATTTTCTTTACTGACTCTTTTTAAACGCTCGTATTTTAAACACTTATAGGGTGTTTACGCGATGCAGCAAACGTCCAGCAAACTTCCAGCAAACGTTTAGCATTACATTTGCTGGAAGTTTGCTGGATCGTGTAAACACCCCATTAAGCCCAGTACATACTAGGGTCGGTCCAAACGGTCCGTTTCGGACGTATCGTCCGACCGAACCACTAGTGTGTATACAGGGTTTAGTCTTTGCTCTGTACTAATCTCAACGCTACAGCTCATTGAAAATTTTCCGATGACACAAGTGCAATCAATATAACGTAGCAGTCGATTTAGCGCATCTGCTGCATGCGAATTTGTAATCGAACATAAGTGACATTACTGGTGTTGAGAATGTTGAGAAGAATGTCTATGTTATAAGGTGGCGGAAGTCCTGCACGGTTGGGCAGCACTGGTGGCGGTAGCGCCGTGGCACTGGCCAAATGTCGTGGACATTTGAGACGCTACGGACGACTTGGTTCTTACTGGTGTCAGCGACGCTGTGGCACGTGGACTGAATGTGGAGCCAGATGCACCAAGTTGTTGCTTGTGCTCGTCAACTTCGCCTTTCTGGCAAGTGTTTACTGGTATTGTCTTGTATTAGCTATTAACTATGATAATTATGACGTCAGCCAGCGGAGTTGATCGACCAAGTAAAAAGTCCACATAAAATTTCTCGGATACTTTTGATGGTGCAACGTTGGTGCAACGCGCTTTACGTCATATTTTTTACAGAAAAAGACTCCGCATGAATCGTGTTGATCGTGCTAGTGTTATTATTAATCAATAAATTAAATTAGTACATCGGTCCAATTTGCTCGCTTAGCATTTTTTATGTTGTTAAATTTTAATTCAATAACGTATAAATTCGTATACTACATAATTGCTAACACAAAGGCATTTTTATCGATTCTCCAATCATCATATCTTTAATCGTCGTAGTGCGTTAAGTGTTCAAAACGAATAGCGTTAAAAAGCATTAATCACACACCAAAAAATTGTCAGCTTCTGTTCTGATTTCGTCCAACTAGTAAACTAGCGTGCAGTACAGAAAGAAAGTCGGGTTATTAAATGTGTGTTTTATGGCGATGTTATCGTTCATTGCGGCGTTGCGACGTGCAGTTAATAAGCGAGAATACAGCGTAGGATAAATCACGTTATACTACATCCGGGCCTATGGCCTATGCGCAGTTGAATAGCAGCTATTATGAGGGAGTCGTGATATGGGGATCGGACGAAATCCCTCGTAAACAAAATTCCCCAGACGGAATTCTCTCACCTGTAAATACTGTTCGAGTTTGTGGATAATTCTGTTAACATGGGGTGTGTTAAAATGCCGTTGTGACTTTGCTATCGAGCCCAGCTGTCGCTAGGGGAAGCCAGTCATACCTGCCTGGGCCAGAAGGCCAGCAAATGTGAACGTAGTTTTTTTTGCTAACTTGCATAATTGGCGATATAACGTGAATTTCCAACAACGCCCCCAAATTTTTGTGTTTTGCAAATCGCGGCCAAAACGCTGCAGATAGTGACATGGTTACTATTAACAGCTCATAAAAACTTACCACCGCACTATCCAACGGTACCATCGCCGACCCCGTATGACGTACTGTTTAGCCACAGTACATGACGATACAGACAAACGACAGACAAACAGACCACAGACGGACGACACATCGTATCATAAACGCGATCGTTAGCACTGTCGGCCCAAACCATTTTCCAGCTAATGTTTCTGCATGTTTGCTTACATCGGGGAGAGGGAGAATTTTGTCCCTGGGATTATGTCGCTGGGGGATTTTGTTCTAGCCTTTCTTGACATGTAGACGCGGGTTTTTCTCGGGCGACGGTGCATGTAGTAGTAAGCATCGCCAGCAAGTTGTTCCAGAGAGCTACTCACGGCGCTGCCGCAGCTGATCGTATCTAGCAGTCGATTTGCGCACATCGGACAATTTTGTGTGTCCAGATATGATCATACGTAGAAGACGCGGCAATTAATCACTCAGCTTCGATGTCTGTCGCGTGTGCTAGAGACCAAGGCATCATATGATGCCGATCGCGCGCTGGCTCAGTTTGCGACGTAGCTACGACTGTTTTACCTTCTCGTCGTTGCGTCGCGATCTGTCTCAGCGTGGATTTTATATCAGACGTTTACTGTCTCGTCGTGGTTGCTTTATAAGGCTAGATACCGATATCATACACCGCATTCTCGGTATCTGGTGGTCAGAATTTGTAACGAACTCGTCAGTTACCGAAAAGACAGGTCTTCCAGACATACGTGCAGCCATCAGTGACAGAAGGTTGGCTCTCTTCGGACATGTCAGACTCCTGCCAGAAGGCACTTCAGTGCATGACGTCCTTAATGCATCTGTTGAATTGCTTGCCGGCACTACGCCAGATCCTGCTGGCTGGAAAAGAAAGCCTGAAAGACCACGTTGCAGCTGGTTACGTGACGTTTTGAAAGCGACACGTTTAACTGCTCGGGGGGCCTGATGATGATCGTGAAAAGTGGAAAGAGCGAAACGGTCCATCGCCGACTATTGGCTTACGCGTTCCGATGATGATACCGATACCGTACGCCACTGTGCCGGTCACTGATTGCTGAAAACTGTTGTGTTGGACGAAAGAAAATTATGATGGGCTTAAAGGGATCTGCATGAATGACGCTTGAAGGTGATCCAATGTTGTCAGCGATTTGGTAAAAATTGACAGGGGTTATGCGACTTTTTATTAATGATCTGTGATAACCACGTGTTTGCACTGTTACTTGCTTTTGAATACACAATGCCAAATGATCACGAACCGTCCTTCGCTTGGAATATATGAGAGAAAAAGTTGTTAAGCTAAGACACGAAAACTTTTTTTATTTAGCATCGACATGAAAATAATGTTATTCGGTCTCTTTTTAATGATGCGAGATACAAGACGAAGCATATTTGATAGGAAGTTTCATTTTGCGGCGACTAATCACAGCGATGTTGTCCGCAATAAAGCATTGCTTGCTACAAACCCATATAGTAAAACAGAGATATTGTCATTAGCCAAAAACAGAAAACATGATATTTTTTAAACAAAACGCCGGGACCGTAAACTCCTCGGGATGACGACAAAACATACATTTTGTATACGGGAACTCCGTCGTTCTGAAAGCCAAGTAAACTTTAAAACCGCAGCGCAACAGGCAATAAAATCGAGACGAGATAAATAAAAGAAATACATATGGAATGGTTTGTCTTCCTGCATGACGGACACGGATAATATTATTGAAAGCTAAAGTCAGTGGACATTCGCTGATCGGCGGTCGGTCGGTGATCACGCAAGATTAATCCACGCCAGATAAGAAGTCGTCGCCGTGTTTCCGGTCAGGCGAGCTCGCCGCACAAGTCTACGCGATTAACTCTGCGTGCATATCGTGACACAGCGGTTGAGGATTAGACCCGGGCCAAACCGGCGTTTAAGCCGTCCATCAGAAATAATAACTGCTCAAGCAGTGCGATCCAGCCAGTCGAAGAACCGCTGACAGATAGTGCAGAAGAACCAGAGGCCTCGGCTATAGAGTATAGCGTAGAAGTTGAACGACTGAACTCAACTATGCAGTCTCAGCGATGATTCTGATCCGGATATCTTCAATCGCAGCGGACAGAAACTAAAATCACCGAACCGTTTTCACGGCGTTCACTCTCTCTCAAAGTCTTCTAGTTGGTCGCCTGACTGCTCCTCCGCGCCGTCACATTGATCGAAGTATTATATCTTGGGCCTCCCTGCGTCGCCGTTTTTTCCGATCATCGCTTTCTCCTCTCCCTCCTCTTCTTTCTGTCTATTCGCGGAGTCGTCTTCCCAGCAACCCACAAGTCGGCTGATCCGTCGTAAGTCTTCAATCGTTCGACGACGACACTGGATCACTCAGGAGCTCGTTGCTGTGTACATTAGGCCGATACCACTTCGTCCACTACGCACTGTTTCGTATGCACGTAATCTGCCTGCGTCCGCTGATCTTTCAGTTGCAATAGTTTTATGCTGCCTTATCTTTCAATTTTATTTCCGCGTACAGATAGACTTTTGTGTTTTATTTATAGCGACCTGCGATCAACGAGCGCTTGCTTCGCTTCAGCGCAAAGTTGAGTTTAAATTTAAAATACGAAGGGCGTTCAAACAGCGTTGCAATGTCATCTGCAAAGTTCGGTGCGTTTGCGACATTTTTTGGCAAAATGTTTATTCTCTAAAAATGAACTTTGTAAGTGGAGGAAAACAACAAAACAACGATTTGTAGCTGACTTTTTGGCAGCGGCTGTTTATATTGTGAAGAAACTGTTTACTGGTTTTTGCTAAAACTCGAGTACGATGTATCTTTTTGCTATAAATGGATCAAGCGGAAAACTCACTGCTTCAGAAGAGTCAAAGGTAGTAGAACTATTATGATTTATATGCGCAAAGCCGGAAGATGTGTACAAAACATTTATTGTGGGATAAAGATTTATGATGACGAACGGCTCGGCTCGCTTTTTCAGCTTGTGCACAAACACGACAGGGCTATACGTTTATGACGGTGACATCTTTATAATTATGACTGAGACAGTTTACGCGTGATCTTGAAATGCGTCAATTTTTTCGTAATGCGTTTTCTGCGCGTTACTCCTCAACGTCTCATGACTCTCGAGCTAAATTTCGTTTTATCCATAAACGGCGTAAATGAACACATGCAACATGACTCTGTTGAACATCTTTGTTGCTAAAGCAGAGTAGTCTAAATACTCACTCAATCGTTCAGTGTAAATAATAAACGTACAACAAGCAAGTATAAAGTATAAAACACAGTGCTGGTAATGTGCTATTGAAACTAAATTATATTTCAAGTTGAGCCAGTACAAAATTGCCGTGGTTTAAATAATTGATTAGAAATTCGGTTCTAGGTAGCGAGTGGCTAAGTGCATACTGCAGAAAGACGAAATGTGGATTTAATCAATCAGTCATTCAAGTTGGCATGTCAACGAGCACGCACGAATAACGCATTCCACGAGAATAGATTATTAGTTGAATATATTTGCATCGGTTGTAATGGGTTTTAAGTCCGAATGGTGACATGCGGGTGTACAGTATCCAGGCATATAGTGATCTAATAATGTTGTGTTACTTACTTAGCACTTAGATCCTCCGGTCCTTGACAGAACAATGGGCAGCAAGAGTTCGCCATTTCCTTCTGTTTGTAGCCACAGCCCGGACGCTGTTCCAATCGACTCCTCGGTCCAGCAGGTCTTCTTTAAATGTAGACCGCCAAGTTTTCTTTGGACGACCTCGTCGTCTGCCACTAGCACGAGGGGTCTATGACATGGCGTGATTGGCTGGTCGTCCAGGTGGCATCCTGATGACATGGCCTGCCATCCGAAGTCGTCTTTCTGCTACAATGTTCTGTAATCTTCGCAGCCCAGTTCGGCTTAGCATCTCTATGTTAGTCACGTGGTCCTTCCGTAAGTTGCGCTGGTGAAAGACGTTCAGCTGCTGACATATTATAGTTGTACTCTTCCAAGTCTCGCTGGCGTATATGGCTGTAGAGACAATGAGGGAGGTGTAGAGGTCCAATTTAATCCTGAGGCTAAGAGTGTTGGATCGCTACACGTTGTCAAGTCGTCGGAAGACTGCTGCTGCTTTTACCAGTCGAGTGTTGATATCTGCTTCAACATCTCCATCGCTAGATATCACACTTCCAAGGTAGGTGAATCTCTCTACATATTCTATGTTCAATTGTGCAACGGCTATTGGCTGTGGTGATGAGCGCTGGGTGATTCCCATGGCCTTCGTTTTTTTCCCGCCTTATATTCAGTCCAACTTGTGCACTTTGTTCCTCGAGCTTGGTAGTCATCTCTTGGCATACGTTCTCTTCCTCCGCCACTATCGCTATGTCATCAGCGAAGTCCAAATCCGTTAAGCGGTTCCGCTTTTGCCAGACGATGTCGTATTCCGACTTGTCCATAGTTTTGCGCATGACGAAGTCGATGACTATGATGAAGAGGAATGGTGAAAGGATGCAGCCTTGTCGAACCCCTGAGACAATCTCAAAGAACTCTGTGTAACTACTTGCAGTATTGACACAGCAGCTGGAGTTGTCATACAGTGCCTTGAAAATATTAATGAACCGGTCAGGAATGCCGTAGTATGTCAGAATTTTCCACAAAGATGGCCTGTGTACACTGTCAAATGCCTTTTTGAAATCGATAAAGTTAATGATGAGGTCTTGTTGATGCTCTAGGCTTTGTTCAGTGACGTTGCGCAGGGTCATTATTTGTTCAGTGCATGAACGCCCTTTTTTGAATCTTGCCCGTTCATCCCGTAGGGTGCAATCTACTGCATCTTGCAGTCTGTTTAGCAGCACTCTGCTGAAGACTTTGCCGGGTGTAGACAGTAGTGTGAATCCTCGCCAATTATTGCAGTCCTTGAGACTTCCTTTCTTTGGCAGCTTGATAATCACATTTTTCTGTCGTGTAGCCTATATGAAACTACAATAATTTTCATAAAGTTTTTTTTTTGTTTTAAGCTGATTGCAACTGAATTTAGTTTGTTAATAGCATTGCATCAGTTAGCGATGACATGTCAGTATTTAGTTTAAGTAATATAATTTCCTGTTTCAAACAAAATTACTTGGTGGATCACAAAAACGTTTCAAATGTGAAAAAACGATCAACGATGAGACGGTGAACGCATGTCGAGGGAAAAATGTGGGGAAGGGGTTTGCCATATCATAGCTCTCTCTAAGCTTCCCCATAGGAGGTTAAAGGTGTCATTATCGGAAAACTTGTTGAACCACATGCGGCTTACACCGGTAGTGCTTTCGCAATTTTTGGCTGCAGTCGTGCGTCATAAAGCGAACGACGGGGTAAGGTAGTCTATGCCATCTGAGCGCGGTTTAAGTACGATACCACACTGTCTGGAGTGGTAGTCTGCGTACTCGCTTATCCATTGATTTAGTGCGGTATCTACACTGTGTCTCAAAAAAAAGCATGTGACTACATTTTTTGCAATAACTTGAACAATGAATGTCCGATTATAATAATTTTTGGCACACTTATTAATGAGACTATATGTCATCGAATGGTGATTTTATTTCCCACCTCATCTATTTAGTGCAACTGTCTTACCTTGGGAAAATGGCA
>Ga0209671_1003130_pt1 | contig 15715 bp, 8 predicted proteins | sample WorMetHERISLAND2_2_FD_187401 | JGI IMG/M metagenome (GOLD analysis project Ga0209671, IMG submission 187401) | Marine gutless worms symbiont microbial communities from Max Planck institute for Marine Microbiology, Germany - Olavius geniculatus... | ecosystem: Host-associated > Annelida >...
TAGCAATTTGGAACATTTGCGTTTAACACGGTAAGGTGATGACGCAAATTAGGTGAGGTGGAAAATGAGTGCACCTCGCATATATTTGTATCGTTTGCCATCTTTCTGCCAAAAATTATCAAAATCGGTGGAAATTTGACGCAGTTCTGACAAAAACAAATCTGCTTAGTTTTTTTGGGACACGGTGTATAGTTCCAGGTATACTGCACTTACATCATTAGGCATTAGGCAAGAGGTTAATCAAATTATGGCTAACGTTTTTTATTCAACGTTTTTAAACGTTTTTATTCTTCTAGACGTTTTTTTACGTTTTTAACGTTTTTTATTTTTCCTGGAACGTTTTTTACATCTATGCTTCGAACAGTTTAGGCGACTGCTAATGAGACATTTTTGTTCAGGTGCTGAGATCGTAGGTCATTGCTGTGGATAAATGTTAGTTCTAATTTGCGCCTTTAAGCTATCTTACTTACTTACTTACAGGCTCAATGTATAGTGATGCTTGCCGGCGGAAAAGCGTGCATAATACGCTGCATATAACCGTTTGCATTAATGCAATGTTTATTTAGCCCACTGCTGAAATGGCACAAAGGCCAACTGAAGAATGCACACGCGAATTGTGCTTAATCGTACACTGCGTGTTTAAATTGTGTTCCTACCGCCATGGCAAAATAAAAATTATCATTGCGTATGCGCCTAACATTTCTACTGTCGAAGTAGTGGTTTGGTAGTAGTCTAATGGTAGCGTGTCGGACTTGGTCGCTGGTTCGACTCCAGGCCGGGGCACTGCCAGGTATCAACTCTGGGCAATTCGTTCATACACGCGTACTTCAGTTCTCCAAGCAGTATAATTTGGTATAGTATGTCCACCTATATGCGCTCAACCAGGGGCGTCTATACCCCTAAGTCCTTAGAGCAAATTTCCCGGTAATTCAAGGTGCGGCGCCGCAAGGGCCGAGAATAAAACGCCATAGGCGTCGACGGGGTAAGGTATGGGGAGAGGGTATCCCCTCCCCAGCCGACTAGGAAGTTCCCGAGTGGGGTCGGAGCCCCGGAGAAAAACGAGCTTGATGCATAGCGTCACAGAACAAAAGTCTGGGTTGCAAAATATCGCAAATCCACAAAACAGCGCCTTAAAAGCTAAGGTGCAGTGTGTCATGAGTATCAACTTCTCCTTCCTTAATTTCCCAAAAAACATTTCCCCCTATTTTTTCGTGAAGCATTTGCTCCAATATGGCGCAGACGCCTCTGGGCTTAACGGCCAACGTCTGGGAGACTAGCACCACCCCGCCTAAGCCCTTCGGCATACAGCCCTTTTTTATTACGCGCGAAAGCAGAATGTTTCGCGTGTCTTTGCCATCGTCTGTCCGTCCGTCCGTCTGTCACACTCGTGATCTGTATAAAAACGGTGCAAGCTAGGATCACGAAATCTTCACTGTGGACTGCCCCCAGGTCTCTAGTTTATCGTGACAAAATTTCGTGCCACTGGGTGCAGGGGTTCCCCTCGAACGAGGGCGTCAAAGAGGGGTACCCCCCTTAAAAAGACTTCATTTTGTCGTTATTGGCTCGAATAATGTGAAAACGGTTGCAGATAGGTACATACATGCTGCTTATCATAACAAGCACTGGTGACAGGCTTTTTGGATTTATCAACATTGATGACCTTGAACGACCTTGAACCTCTCAAAAAAAGGTTTTTAGTGAATTTTTTGCAATTTTTGGATGCTGCACACATTTCAACGCTGAATTGCGAAGAAGTGGCTGGAGATAGACCAAGACAACCTGCACATGAAATTTTTAGCATTCAACGTTGATTTTAGCGGTTCAAGTCCCGACCCCCTAGGTTCAAGAAGGCCGGCGCAGGCGAGCGTCAAAGACAGCTACTACCCTAAAAAGTGGTTATTTTACCGCAATTATCACGTGTAGCACGAACACGGTTGCAGACAGGCACAGACATCCTGCTTATCATAACAAGGACTAGTGACAGACTTTTTGGATTCGTGAACATCGATGACCTTGAATGACCTTGAACCCTAAAAATATTGATTTAACGTGATTTTTTTGGCGATTTTTGGCTGCAAAAGAGTGAATTACGACGAAATGGATGGAGATAGACTACGATTACCTGCGAACAGGAACTGCTATAGGCTTTCGCGCGTCTCGTGAGCTTTGCTCAAATTACTTGTTATAGGCTGTCAATGTACAGTACGATTGACATACCATAGTAAACGTGCGTTATGACTTTTCAAGGTCATTCATAGTCAGTGATTACATGTTATTTGAAAGCCAATATGCGACTTCCTATCAGTAAAGGCCCCATCTCGCACCGTTTAACCACATATTACATCTATGACAGACTGCATGGCGGACAGACAGACGGAAGACAACCGTGCCAAGCTCGACCGTTACGTTACTTAAGTACGGTCGGCTAAAAAGTAGCAAATAGGCTTCGTATCATCATATCGGTAGATAAACTTCTACGTACTGGCACTATCGCCGCTATGGCTAATACATGGTTACCATGGTTACTATAATCTCATCATTTTCATCTTTGCATAATGCATAGGTTTATCAGCGTTGTAGTAATTATCGGTAGGCCATGTACACGCACGAGTATCGATTGACTCTCTACAAGTGTTACTTCACAGTTGTCCGATTATCATTATTTAGCATTAATTAATTTCGCATAGTGATTACCGTATTGATAGCGGGATACCTGCAGCTGCATCACAGCATCATAACAAATTCACATTTTGCACAGCCCTAAAACTTGGAGACTGAGAATTTGACACAATTTGCTAGCGACGACACGGAGCCGTCCTACTTTTAACCAATCAAAGCGGATGTAAGCAAGCTCTGTTTAGTGTAGTGTTGTTTTTATGGCGTTTCGGTAGCAAAAGTGGAAATTGTTGGATTTACAGCTGTGTTTTTGACGCCAAACTGGATTCCCAGAGCAGGCTCAGCGTCGAATTCAAGCCGTCGAAACGAATGAAGAAACGCAAGGAGCTGGACGCTCTGGTGAACGGGTCGAAACAGGGCTCGGGCGCCCGGGTCAAAAATGGACGCCACGAACTGCTGCGAAATGAATCAGAGTCGTCAGAAATAGAAGAGTTTTCGTTAACACAGAATACGGCTGCCCGAAAGTGAGTTTATTACTGTGATTGTATGTTGAGTGCGTAATTAAGTCTGGACATGTTGGAGGTAGACTACAGTGGGAAGAACTCATTCTATCAATGCTTTTCACTGTTTAGTGCAGTGATTTTCAACCCGGGTTCTGCGGAACCCAAGGGTTCTGCGAGCATCTGCCAGGGGTTCCGCAGCTGGCCAGTAAAAATAACCTAACGTGAGAAATTATGCCGGACAAATTCGTAGAAAGTCAGCACCAAACCCTTTGTTCGAAATTGTGCTTCTGCGCGTCTGTTTTTGCGTAGACCTACTCTGTAACTGTGTTGAATCATTTTTATTCTTAGTAATTTTGGCATATCTGCATTGTAGGCCTATATTATAACGTAGGCCCCCTATGCACAACATTAGCCTACTCAACTCCGAGGATTAGTGCATTGTCAGAAATGAGAAGAAAAAATAACGAACTGATTAAGATTATGGTTACGAAATCGTTTGATTATTTGCATAGTCAATTCAATTGTTTGAACACTCTGCTAAGGAAAAAAAGATGCGTAGGCATATCTCCTAGGGCATCCACGTGATATATTTTCTGGGTTTGTGGTGAGGGCTAAACGGCCATCGACGACCGTTTTGCCCATCATGTTTGGTTAAATACAATACTGCTGCCTACTAATGCGGTCAAATTTCATATTATAATTGGTCATATTTGCCTGCTTTATCATCCCTATGGGGGCTCTGCCCTGCTAGGGAAATGAGTCCGTAGACATCCTGTAACTTCAACCTCGCGTACGTCACTAGACTGACGGCTCAATGCATGGGGTTCTGTGAGTGATCTTCACGTTTGTTGGGGGTTTTGCTGCAGCAAAAAGGTTGAAAAACACTGATTTAGTGGAATATAATAGTGGTAAGTGCATATAATTGTTTATTCGTATTTATTTGTTTGTATTTATTTGTATTGTATTTCAGGCGGACACGATGTCACTGCTGTTCGATGTGTTGGCCTGTCTGCTCGGCTTTCCTGCTGGTGCTGTGTATCTGTTTTGTTGTCGTTCTCGTCTGGATGAACATTCAGCTGAAGAATGAAGTGTACCAGCTTCAGAATCATCTTCACGAGGGTGAGTGAGTAGCAGCTGAATACAAGCTACCAAAACTACCACAGAATTTCTCTGGCACTTTGGATAACAAAACTGTGTGAATCTGTTATCCAAAGATAAAACTTGTATTGTATGTAATGATAGGGGAGTAAGTCACAAAATTGTTAATAGAAGTGGAAGGAGTGGGAATTGATTGTGAGGAAAGGAAGAGAGTGGGAATGTAATAAGTCATTTCTGCCCATCTCTGTCCTATAATGCCACAGGGATATGATGTAGAGAGAAAAAACTGATGCCTTTTTTTACTATTTACAGAGTCTAATTTGGTCTTTAGCAATATTGCCACAACTGATCGTTGGCAGGCCCATTGCTATCATGGTGTACAAACAAAACCTGGACCGACTCAACTGGGAGACAGTGATACAGGCTTAGGTTAAGGAAATAGGGTTAGGGTTAGGAATTAGGGTTAGTGATAGTGTTAGGGATTAAGGTTTGGGATAGGGCTAGGGATTGGTATAGGGTTAGGGTTAGTTGTTGTGGATTGGTGATAGGATTATGGTTAGGTTTAAGGATTTGTGTAGTAGAGTAACTGTTTGATGTTACCGGTTTTGTCGGTCTGGTTTTGATAGGGAACCTGCTATCATACGTGTGCTGTGCACACTGGACTGTGTTTATAGTTCAAGTCACAGTGAAAGACATTCCATCTCGAGTTGACTCACTGACTGAAGATCAGAAGTCGTTGCAGAAATCTTTGTCGGGTCTGACGACGAAGGGAGATGGTGATGTGCCACAGCTCAGATCTGCTGTTAGTGCACTGTCGTCACAGGTATATAGAACTGTATGCTGTCATTGCTGATATTGTACTGTGCTGTTTATACACTGCAGGCCATTGGTTATAATCGCCATTGCTATATCACGTTGATTACTGGTAGCACAATATGGCAGCTAATAGTGATGCCTGTTATGCTGAGCTATAACTAAAATTGAAACTAAAGTTGTTATTTCTAGTGCTGGTTAGCTAAAACTAACATTGTTCTTTGAATTAAAGTTTAATCACAAAAGCGAAAGTTTCATTTCGAAGAAACAACTGAAACAAAAAAAAGTCGAATCTATGACTGGAGTTCTTGCAGATGTAATTCTGAAAGGTGATGCTGCACTTGACACAAAACTAAGTGAAACTAACATTGAGACTGAATGTTATCATCAGCTGGTGTGTGATTCGTGAAGTACCATTTGCCATTTTACTCTCCCCATCTGCATCATGCTTCTCCTTCCGATTAATCACAGTCTACTGTATCTTTTTTCTGGCTCGGTGCCAACCTTTTGTGCGAGTCGGATATCTTTATTTGTAATTTCTGATTTCAGGAATCTTAGAATTCAACAATGTCAAATTTCTTTTATCGGCTGGTGTGAAATTGGTGGGATTGCTAAAGTGAGTGCTCCCATTCTAGAAATTTAACTTTGCGTGAAAATGACATAAACACAGTACTGTTCTCCGTTGTTGTATTATTCAGTCAGCACCCACATTACAGTATCCCCATGATGTTGAGTAACATTTACTCTTTATAGTGTTTTGATCATGAAACAGTGTTTGCTAACTGGATGTTGTTTGTGTGTATGTATCAGATATCTTCAATTAATGCCACTTTGATTCCACTGAAGCAGTCTCCAGCATTGGCGTCACAATCTACCATCCAAGAACTACAGAGCCATTATGATCAGCTATCACATGTGAGTACTTCACTATACGGAAGCTACGTTAAGTTCCAGTGTTTGAATTAAACCATTTGCATGCCATGAGTTTTAATCATTTTTGTATGTCTTTGTATTGATAGTTATTTGCAAAGGCATTGCAAATGTTGGGTCGTCCATCTGTGTGTGTTCGTTCGTTCGTGTGTGTGGAAGTTAGCTAGTTTGATTTTGAGAGGTCATAGGTTGGACTACAGGGTGTGTCAAAAAATGACTCAACTAGTTTTTGTCAGAACTTTGTCAAATCTCCACCAAATTTGATAATTTTTGGTGTACAGATAGTGAAGACGATAGAAATATGTAAGATACACTCACTGTTCACCTCACCTAGTTTTTGTCAATGCACTACCCTGTAAAACACAGATGCTCTAAATTGTTACATCACACGGTGATTATCAGTATCAGGTTGTTCACCTGTGCATTATCAATTCCACAAAGGACACCACGGGATTTAATAATTTTGTGGTATTAAACATTTTATGCCGAAAGCAGCAGATAACAAAATAACTGATTGATGAGCTTAAAACACATTTTATCCATGAATGAGTGCTGTGCATTTTGATCAGTTGATCATTAATGCTGCTGTCAGCCGTGGCGTCAGATCAGGAGCGTCATTTCAATAAATCGTTGGGGTCTCAGTAATATTTTGGGGTTTAAGTCTGTGTAGCGTATTATTTTTGCAACAGTAACACAAAGTACGATTTACAGGAAAAAACTAAAATCGTCAATCTTTGAGGGGGTCCATAGACCCTTTCAACTCCCCCTGCCCTAAATGACGCCCCAGCATCACGTCTAAGCCATTGTGTACATTTTGGGCATAAATTCTGATAACCTGGAAGCAAGTTGTTACACAAACTTATAATTCTGTTGAATAAATCACATTTTAGTTTATTGTGTGCTTCATAAATCATAAGAACTTTTTCAGTGACAACAACTGAGCATTATGCAACAATTTGCAGCATCTGCGTTTTACTCAGTAGTGTGTTGACTTAAACTAGGTGAGGTGGACACTGAGTGTACCTTACATATTTCTATCATCTTGACTATCTTTGAGCAAAAAATTATCAAATTTGCATCTACACAGGGAGGTAGGTGTGAACAACTTGCCCAAGGCTGTTACTTGGTAGTGCATCTGCTGGGCATTGAACCTTGGACCTTTCGGTCTCGTACCTAACGCCCTAACAACTGAGCCACCAAGCCACCAATCTTGGCTTGAGCATCAGAGTATTATCCAGTTTCATCACAGTTAATGATTAAATGCTTAGCTCTTCATCGGAAGCCCATCTCAGAGCTACGGAGCATCACCCACCATGGGATCACACAGCATTACCTGCCACCCCCACACAGGAGAACACACCTCGCCTTAGCCCGAGCCAGATAGGCCAGTACTCGATTTACCTACCTCGGAGGGATGGAAGGCTGAGTTGACCTAGGCAGCTGGTTACATATTGAGATGGTTTACCTGTCCGCAGGGAGTCACCTGTCCAAGTACTTACCCGGCCTGGCAATGTTGATCGGATGAAACGCGTTATCGCTATGCCGTGCCAAAAGCAGTGTAGAAACAAGTCATGGATGTTTGTGTAGAATTTTGCTGACATCGGGAGTCGAGTCGCAGCTGTGGAAAAAGAGCAGGAACAACAGCAGCAGCAGCTCAGCCAACTTGTCACCAGTTTGCTGGTATGCCTAAGCTTCGGAATTTTTATGTATGTTGCTTTTTGTATAGTGTCCTATTTGTATATTATACACGTATCAGTTTTTGCCAGCGAGTAAAGGACTAAAGGTGAATAATGTATAAGTTGTGGATGAAAGTTTTTTTTCTATTTATTGATGTATATTACATAGTATTAGCTCAGTAGCCGCAGTTATTGTTATTTTGTGTGTGACCTGTGGGTGGATGTAGTAGATTTTAAAAACAAAAAAGATGCCGGAGATTCTTAATTAGAATAACGATGGCTGTGATTGGACGAAACTTTGCTCTAGGCTTAGTTTAGATGCTTGCTTAGTGCATGTGCAGTTACGTATGTACTTATGATTTTGTTCAGCAGGTCAATTTTACACTCACCGTTTGGGGTTAGGCTCGGCTTGAAAGGTTGCTTATTACGCAATTTTTTTATGTTTGGTGACCTTGAACTTTGATCTTTGAACAGAAATATTAAATTGGCATGGAACTGTAGTGATAGCTCGATATCAGGATTTCAATTTTGATACGATATTGATACGATATTTTGAAAATATCGCGATATCGATAGCAGTATTTTTAAAATGATAAGTATGTAAATTTTATACAAGCACAAGAACAAGACATGAACGTTCAGCAAGGCAGTTTGCTTTACGTAGATACTAAGATTGTGTCAGTGAACTTAAAAATTAACTATGACTGTCGTAGGTGTCGTTAAATTACGACACTATAGTTAGTTTGATTCTGTTAGTTTGTCGTTTTCTACGTTTATTCTCGTTATTTTAGTAATGCAGTAATAAAAATATAAACTTTTGATGCAAAATATCGCAATGTATTGAAAATATTGTGATATATAAAAGATATCGTGATATATTGAAAAATTCGATTTTTTTAATGATATGATATATCGATATCGAAAACAATATATTGATATTTTCGATATATTGAATCATCACTACGGCACTATGATGGCAGTTACTTCTTTATTAGATAATGTTCACACCAGTCTTCTCTGTTCATACACTTTTTTGTTTAAGAGTTAAGAGGCCATTGGGTGTGATGTAAGTAAGTAAGTAATTTATATGCTGTAGCACGTTAACTGTAATAACCTGGAACTCTCTTGATGTGCTAGTAAAACAAGAAGTAAACATGTTTTAGATGATATCCAAAAGTAGGTACTGAGTGTGTGTGCTGCATTTAAGCAGTAAGTTATTATCACCAAGTGTTTGTCATATCGATCGATATAACTGTCACTGGGCTCGCATTGTGTTTTCTGTTAAGCTGCCACAGTGAAGCAGTAGACACAGTCTGATATTGTGAGTGGCATTATTGTGCTAATCATGTATTGCAGAGCAGCACACCGTCTCCAGCCAACAGATCGTCTTCTGATTCCAGTTCAGCAGGTCATCTCCAGGCAATGAAGGTCAGATAAGTTAAGAATAAAATATCTCATTTTAAGAATTACGCTATTTTTACGGAGTAAGTAAGGAAGTGAGAAAGCTTGAAAGTTGCAGATTCAACAACTATTGTAACAATGCAGCATGATCTCAACTGTCAAACAAAAATGTTTTATGAAAACCATTTGAAACTAGAGCTGTCATTAGCTGTCACTAACGCATTATTAACGCATCCATTCCAGTAGAGATAGAGAGTAGGGGGTAAGTTACCCCAGGGCCTGCGACGTTTGGGGGGTGCCCGTAGAATATAGAAAGTTAGAAACGTATTATTAAATGCAAAATCAACAATAACTGGCGTCATAGCTAGCATAGAAATATATTAGTTTGTCATTGGAATAATTATTTATTAAACTATTTACAGCACTGAACAGCAACTACAGTTTAGTTACTTGAGTTCATTCTATTGTCAAATTACCGCAGTTTAACAGAATGTTGAATTTTTTGCTTCAGAAAATTTAGTAAATTAACATAAATTTATGCATGTGCATCAATTTTTCTAATGCGTGTTAATTTATTAATGCATTAATTTGACAGCTCTAATGGGAACCATTTGAAGTGTTTGCAGTTAATTTCAGTTGGAACTTGGAAGACTGCTTGTCGGTTTCCAACTTGCATTATCTGCTGGTCATTCATTTGTGCTTTTTACAGTCATTTGTGGCTGGGCACTGAACATTGCTGTTACAGTTTGAATAGAAGCATATGATTCAGTAAATTCAAAATTTGTTGTAAAATAATAATATTTTGACTCATACTTTTCCCACATCTCAGATGTCAATAGTGTACACAAAACTTGCTGCATATTTGTTAGCTGATTTATACTGGATTGTATTTCTGTACAATTACAGTCAGGGTTGCCGTTAATCTGGAAAACCTGGAAAAGTCCGGGAATTTCAAACTGGTCAGGGAAAAGTGGGGGAAAACTAGAATTTAAAGAAAAAGATAAGTGAAAGTGAGCATCAGGCATATTTGCACTATACGAAAAAGGTAAAGGTAAAGGTGTCAATTCGTATAGCGCATCTCGCATACACGCCTCTAATGCGCTTTTTGTCACTAACTCGAGCCACCAGCCGCACGGCCACCACGTGCAGCCTGCAGACACAGACTAACGCAACGGCCGGACAGGCAACCCCAGTCAGCTGTATTAAGCTGTAACCCATTTAACTGATCCCGGAGGGATGGCAGGCTGAGTTGGCCTTGTTGGTTGACTGATAGCTTACACTTTACCCACAAAGTGGTCAAACGGCCATCCATCAGTCTAGTGCAGGATAGGGAAAGTTCGTCGGCCAGGACCGACGTTCTAATCACTATGCTACATGTCACATTTTCTTTGAAAATTATTTCTTGCTTCCTGCATTTGTCATTCTGCACCCGTTGTAGCCATGATTTGTTAGGTGATAAACCTGGAGGCACATTGGCTACCTGGCCTGTTTTTAGTTAATGTAAAGCAAATACTGTCGACTATACATAGAGTTAGGCAGTATATCAATGAATCTTTGCCTGCCCTACTGGAAGTCGGTTAAAAGTTGGGGAGTTTTGTTTGGTCTGGAAAGTGGTTACCCTGTACTCATTGACTGAATGAATACATTTGATTTGTGTGTTAGGAGATCCAGCGTCTGACGACTGAGCTTGGTCATGTCAACTCCAGTTTTCGTGAACAGCTCAACCAGTTTATGGCACAGAGATCTGCTCAACAGGTTGGAATGATTTTCATGATTTTTAGCTGACAATACTTAAGTAAGGGTGAGCTATTGTCATGGTTGTCGTCTGTCCATCTGTAACGGATGTACTGGGCTAACGTGTAGGGCGTAGGCCATAGGGGAAAATTTTTTACATAAATAAGTAGTTGTGTGTCTTAAACTCGGGCGCGCAAAGTTTCACTCATCTGCTCCACAGGGGACATTTTCAAGGGGGGTATAAGAAAAATATACGTTTTTCAACGGAAAACTGGCCATATCTTAGAAACAGTGAGAGACGGCCCAGGTTACTATTAATCACTAATAGGAAGTGGCATATGCCCTGTCAGATTAAATGGAAATCATTGACCTTGGATGACCTTGAAAGTCATTATGCGCTGTTGTGGCTAAACGGTGCGAGATAGGGCTTACGTTGCTATTGATCATTGATAGGAAGTTGCATATTGGCTTTCAGCTGACACGAAAGTCATCAACCTTGGATGGCCTAAAAGGTCACTGACAACCAGTACGGTCAGCTACCCTAGCGACAGCTGGCTTTTTTGTTACGTCCCCTTGACCATAGCTGGAGATGTCGTCCAGACCCCCCAGAAACAGATGGCTTGATCAAGGAAGCCTGGATAGATGGCTTGGCTCGACCAACTTCATGCGGACAACAGCACTCCACCTGCTGGAGACGAGCTTTGTTGTTGTTGTAATAGCTCACCAACTCTTCTTTTCTCGTCATGCATCATCAAGGTTGCGGAAGTGACGCTTGACAATGCTGGAGACAATACAAGAAGAATGAGTGAGGGAGGCGGATACGGAGTCGTTTGCAGCTGTTGTGCTGGACGGACTGTCGTCGGGCACAGAGACGTCGACATGCCATGCCAAGGCTTGTTGACGTTTTTTCGACGGCAGGCGAAGCAGCCGGCTGTTGGTTCCACCGCGAAAAGACGACTCCACCAGAGCCTTGTGGACACTTGGGGGTGACATTACAGTCTTCGCCAACTACGTGTTAACGCTGACGATGATCTTTGATTGCTTGATTACAATAATAACTGTGTCTATTATTCCATCACTGTTGTGAAGCTGTTAGTTGTATGATATCAGTGGTGTGTGGATTGTGGAATTGTCTGCCATGGCACTTTTATTTTTGGTAAATTAGAACCGGTACAGCAATGATGTTTTTTAAAATATTGAAGTAAGCTGTTTTTGGTCCATTTTCAATTTTTTGTATTGTACATTTTCATTTTATTTTAGGTACTTTGTGTAACTATATTTTTTTACATTGTAACAAACTTTTGTAGTATTTTGGTGCTGTTGGTTGGCTTTGGGAATGGTATTGAGTGTGTAAACCTTTTTGCTTTAAAATCCACTTTTCTGTCGTATGAGGGGAAATAGTTGGTCCAGGTTCACTGAGTGTGGAATGGCTTTTAAACGATGTGCAATTTTTTTCATTTTTACATCATGCAGATAAGTCAGCAACGTGTTTATGTAGTTAGATGGTCATTCTGAGATCGTGTTGTTTTGGAATTTATTTGCAGTCGTTGCTTGTCAACTTGTACAATCAGACGTTATCGCTGGATTCCCGGCTTACGGCTCTGCAGCAGAAATGGACATCTTCCGACAGCGCACTACCACCAACCTTGCATGCTGCCATTATGCAGGCCATCGATACGCAAGTAAGGCAGTGAATATGCATGATATTTTACCTGTTTTTACTAACAAGGTAATTACTCACCTGGAAAAGTCAGGAAATTCCCAAGTGGTGAGTCAGGGAAATGAAAAACAGTTCACAAAAACTGTTCTACCTCACTGGACAAAAAGTGGGGTACAAAAATGAAGGAAAAACAGCAGTGCTGATGTATAATTAATTAAAGTTATGTACGTTCATCAAAATACATTCTTTTGTTTTAATGTTTTACCAATGTTTTGGCAGCTGCTGTTGCCTTCTTTTGAACGACTGTCTGCTAGGTGTCACTGCGGCAGACAGTAAGTACCGGTAATCATAGATGTGTGCCAGTTGGTGGGATTCTTGTTATAAGACAGAAATGCTGATTGTTATTGTTTCAGTTGATGTCACATTTGCAAGACGCCAGTCAATCAGATTTCAACAACAGTTTGTCATCAGCAGTCAGTGATATGAAGCAGATTTTCGACACCCGCATGTCGACCCTCGAGTTACGTGTACGTAGTGTATATGGCCTTTTGATACTGCGAATTACGATATTATATCGTTAGTAAATGTTGTAATGAAGATACCGCACGTGTCAGTGGCGTCGTAGCAGATTGGGATGGGACTGTGAGCATGACCAGATTCATAGACCACTGCAGTCCGGATCCGGAAATGTCAAAGGGATTTTCTGATGAAATTTCTTTGGGGTGGGATGTGATTGTGGCTGAAGGTGCAGCTGATTACAGGCTGGATCGAGGAATTCCTTTTCCAGGTCTTTTGTGTATCGTTGTGTTTTGCATGTGCAGCAAAAATTGAATGTCATCGTTAGCAGTGCTTTGTAGCTTAGTGATCCTTACCTTAACTTTGGAGCAGGCAGCCTGTTAGACCTGCCCTGCGCTGAGGTCATATTAGTTTGGCCCAATGTGCGTCCCTGAAACCAAATCAAAGACTACAGTAAACGGCTTTGAAACTGTGGAAATGGATAAATGGCGGTGAAGCCGAAATCAGCGTTAAAGCTGAAGATTAGCCACTGCATTAGCACTGGTAACGTAACGTTTATCTGCTCAAAAGAGAGCTGGTCTGCACTCAGTTGGCTCCTCTTCTATGGATTTTAGAAATATTCTGGATCTTCGAGCACATCCCCATCGCCATATCAAGGTGGCAGACTGTGCTGGGGGTAGCTTAATAGTGGGTTCGGCCAGTTATGACACAGAGGTACTGTAATGCCATTGATAATGTATGTGTTGGTGGCTTGTCGTAGTGGTAACGCGCTTCATCCGATCAACGAAGTTACTCTACGCTGGACTGGGTTAGTACTTGGCTGGGTGACTGCCTTCAGGCAGGTGAACCATCTCGGTATGTAACCAGCTGCCTGGGTCAACTCAGTCTTCTACCCTCTGGGGTAGGTAAATCGAGTACTGGCCTATCTGGCTGGTGTTAAGGCAGGGCACGTTCACCTGTGTCGGGTGGCAGGTAAACACTGTGTGATCCCATACGGCAGGTGACGCTTCGGCAGATGGGCATCCCATTAAGGTCTATATCACCACCTTTAACCTTTATTGTATTGATGTTGTCAGGATGTGAACCTGACGAAGATCATTGCATCACTTGCTGTGGAACTGAACTACACAAAGGATGCTTTGAACCATGCCACATCTAATATTACCGATTCCGTGCAGGTATTTAGTCAATAAATAAAAATATCTACACTCCGAGTCGGAAAAGTACGAAATCTAGTTTTTATCATGCCTTTGGCAAACATTGGTTGATTCTAAGAATGTTCTGAATTGATACATTTTGCAGAAAATTGGCAGTGAAGTAATCACTAGAGGTCCAACCGAACGTTAAATGTGTTGCTACATTACCTTGTTAAATGTACAGCCACCGTCAGAAAACTAGAACCATTGCACGACGTGCATGGTGAATATCTAGAGATTGTCATTAGTCAGTGCAATTTGTGTTTTGTGTGCATACATTTGGCTCAAATTTTTTTCACAGCTGAAGTCACTGCTGTTCGTATCAAATCTCGCATCATTGCACGTAGGTTTGGGGGTCAAAAGGTCACAGGTGGCAGAGCCTCAAAACTCGTCACATGCACGAATCTTAAAAACCTTGGGAAACCTGTAATACTTGGCAAATTATCTGTGAATTCCGTGCAACCTCAGGGAAAAATTGGAATGGACAAAATACACGGTGTTTCATAAAACGAAACGCTTTTTCCTGTCATTGATAATTTGCTCAAATGATGACCAATGTTCATGAAGTACATCGAAGTGGGGTAGCAACTGACAGCACCAGTTGAGACAAGCAAGCTTGTACTCATGACACATTATGACATCAGCGTTACGTCATGACTAGCAAAGAATATTTAATCAACTGCCATATTTTGTTAAAATGCTTTGAATAAATATTTCTTCCGCTACAACTGGTAAAAATTTTGTGTAAATTGATCATCATTTGACTAAATTATGGAAAAAACAAAAGGGTTTTTTATGAATCACTGTGTAGTTTCACCATATGCTGTTTTCGGGGTTGTAAAATATGCTAAACTACATATATGGTCGGAGCCTTGAACTGTGCTGGGAAAGCTTACCTTGCTCCCAGATTAAGTTTATGGCTCAGGAAAAACTGGAGAAACTCGGGGAATTTTTTCCTGTAATTTGTGCCCATCCTGTTACGTACACAAAGTTTTGGCAATGTAGTTGACATTTGGTTTGAATTAGATTTTATGAAAGAGCGCACGATTTGTGATGTAGTTGTTGGCGCATACAACTGAGTCAATTGCGGTGCGGCTGCAAGCTGTTGAAGAGGTCGTCGATGTTCTTCAGAGCGGTGTATTGAAGCCCAAACCCTCCACATCAGGCACAAAGCCATCGACATCACCCAGTACCTTCACTCCATTACCAGCACCGGCTGCACAGCCCACGGGTATTGCATCGCTCGTGATAGCTTATAGAAGATCACAGGCATGAAAAGTAGGGTTGCAAAACAACCTGGGTTTTTTCTGAAAACCCCAGTTCTGTGAGCAGGGTCCCCATGCCTCCTGGAAAGTCATGGAAAGTCCTGGATTTTTTTTGAAAATTCCAGGACCTGGAAAGTCCTGGCAAAATATCCATGAAAATCAGTCGTATCTACATAGATGACTTTGAACTTCCAAAATAACGGGTTTTTATTGATTTTTGCAATCTTCGGCTGCAGCGCACACTCCAAGAATGAACTGCGACAAAATGGCTGGAGATAGACTGGCAGTTTGCGAACAGAAACTGCTA
>Ga0209671_1003132_pt1 | contig 15706 bp, 8 predicted proteins | sample WorMetHERISLAND2_2_FD_187401 | JGI IMG/M metagenome (GOLD analysis project Ga0209671, IMG submission 187401) | Marine gutless worms symbiont microbial communities from Max Planck institute for Marine Microbiology, Germany - Olavius geniculatus... | ecosystem: Host-associated > Annelida >...
ACATAATTAATTTCAATAACTTATGTTTTCTTGTTGAGAATGAAACGACCTTGATTTCTGCAAAAAATCGTGTAGATCTAAGCAGTATTTCTGAAGTTAGAAGCTATTCAACAGAGTGGTCCCGTTTTTTTTGGGCCACCCTGTATATACCACTGTCAAAATGCTTTGCCTGATGTTTGTTGTTAAATCTTATCTGCTCAGTTTATGCTGCCGATTTTTCCAATGTTTATCATGTGGCTTGTGTTGTTTTTGGTTAGACTTCTCATTTTATGCTTTAGTCCTGCTTGGTTTTATGCTATGATTCACCATACTTCATCTCTACACTGTGGTCCACAAAAAATGTGGCACTTTACTTTTGTCAATATCTTTGCCAATTATTGACCGATTTTCAAAAATCTTTTACTGGCACACTGTGGACAATTTGCAATAATGCGATTAATATATATCCTACCACACCGTAAATGCATCTCTACACTATCTATGGGATATATAATAATCACATTATTGCAAATTGTCTGCAGAGTGTACCATTGAAAAAATTTTGAAAATCGGTCAAGAATTGGTGAAGATATGGACAAAAGTAAAGTGCCACTTTTTTACGGACCACCCTGTATCGTCCATACATTGCGTTACACTTGAACTGAACTTGCATAAATTTGTGACAAAGCTCTCAAATGTGGCATATCGATATTAGTCATAGAGTTTGTCACACAAATACAGCCAATTAGAACAGCATCATCGTGGGCCTGTGCCTCATTCTTGATAGACTTCTTTGTAAAGTTAAACTTATATAAAGTAAGATAAATTACCTTTGGATTTGTCGAGTGTTGTGTTAAAGAGTCGCAGCGAGTGTCTGATGTCGTTGTAGATTTCATGAGAGGAATGTCAAACTCAGGTTTTCTGAGTTCATGTTTGGGCCTCAGATAATGCGATTGTTGTATACGATGAACAAACCTGACTTGGCTTATGATCTGTACACTGACGAAGTAAGATATTAGTGCTATGTTTTCTGATCACTGCTGTCTGAGCATGGTAGTAGTATTATAAATATAGATGGGTTATGTTTAGGCATTGCCCCTGTATGATCAGTGGAATGTGAGGCATGAGCAGCTGTCGAGCCTTGCTTAGGGCTGACTACTGCCTACGGGTAACCACAGTGCCCTCTATAACAAAAACATGCAGAATTTTTTTAACGCATGCGTTAACGTGTTACGGTATTTAACACATCATAATATTGCTGAAGTTGTAGGTGGACTCCATTGAGATGGTGACTGGAATGACGACCAACAAACATGTGGCTGTGTTGCAGGACCGTGACAGTAGTGATGGAATGGCAACAAAAGAAATTTTAATTGCTTGAATAATATTCGTTTGTCAAATAAACACAGTTTAATGATATATTGGAACTTTTGCTTTGCCAGTGTAATAAATTTACGCATGTGCATTAGTTTTTTAATGCACGTTAATTAATGCGTTAACTTATCAAATTAATTTAACAGCTCTGTTTATGACTTATGAAATTCAGTAGGCTTTTAATGGTCCTTGAGCTACATGTTTATGCAATGTTTCGTCAAGTTAAGTGCTAAACTTGGTTTATGAGTTGTCATGGTAACAGAGGGGAAAACTTGTACTAGTGGGCAATACTGAAAACAATACTGCCCTTAGTTTCATGGTAACCGTTAACTTGGAGGTGTTGTTGCTTCATGTATTTGAGTATATGTTTTGCGTTTGTATGCGTAGTCATTGGGAGCGTTATTTAGTCAGGCAACAGTCTGTTTACTTCTGATGGACTTATTCTACACCCATGAACGTTATGACCAAGTGCTTCACACCTTGGATAATTTCTCTGAGAAACAGGCTGAGGTCGTTGGAGAAAAATATCCGTCTGCATGCTGTACACTTGCAGTTGCAGCTTGCCATAAACTGGTCAGTTTACCCGATTATTTGATTAGCCATTTTTGTTGAGCTGGTATAGTAGTGGTGGTCTGGCTCAGTTGGTAGCGTTGTTGATCGCATCAACGAAGTTAATCAGCAGCAGACCCGGTTAGTACTTGGATGAGTGACCATCCCGGTATGTAACCAGCCACTCAGGTCAACTCAGCCTGGCCATCCCTCTGTGGGTAGGCGCAATGAGTACCGACAAAAGCTGGGACATAAACAGCCACACCGTGCGATGCATTAGCCCTGTATCCATGGTCTCACAGTGTAAAAACTGGTGTCTGGCTGAGGGCTAAGGAAACGAAAATCAGCACCGCCCAGTGGGCCTTAAGGCTGGAGAAGGACTTTACGTTTTTTTATGCTTACGGTATACTGTGACATGCTGACAGTGTTTTGGTAATCATCATCACTATTACCATAATGCGAGGCATTTAGTCACAGCATCCCACCATTGCAATTTGTCACCAAAAAGATTTGTCTTCCATTAGCTCCAGAGCATCGATCACCGGGGATGGGGAGGTATCTAGGCAGGTCTGATGAATCCAGGTGGTGGTGGGTGGTCGACCTCGAGCACACCTCCTGCCGGATAGTGGTTGGATGCCATCTTGAGTTTCATGTCAGGTGTGAAGGATCTGGTTATCTGATGCATCATCCGCCAGTTGTGATAATGGATATGATTTGTTTTCGACAGAAGCAACAGGAAGTGACCGTAAATTTATTGGCTATTTAACAATAGCAGCAATAACAAAGGAGGTATGATTCAGTACTGCATAATAAGTGAGGAGATTGAATAAAAAATGATAACTACCGTTGTAGCGGTGGCAGTGATTGTATGTAAGTGAGTGGGTAATTTATAATTTGCTGCTAACTTATAATACTAAGTGACGTCAAATGCCAGTAGAATAAGAAGTAAAATGATGTAGCTGGCAGCTAAAAGTAAACAGGGTGTAATTGCTACTTTTTGGGTAGAGTCTTTCAAACAGATGGACTGTGATTTTTGTGATGAATTTTTCTACATTTTCTTGGAATATTGATATATTCCCTTTGCTGACTGATGGTTGTGTTGATGGTATATTGTATTGTGCTGCAGAACACTCCAGAGTCGCTGGAGAAGGCGTTGTCAGTATTGAAAAGTGTGAGCCGGGTAGCACTGAGAGCTACTAGCTTCACTGCACTCCTTGCTTTGACACAGGTCTTTCTTTTTCTCTCAGCTCTGTCTTATGTAGTCTGTTCAATATGCATATATGTCGTACACTGTGTACCAAAAAAATGGACACTTGCTACATTTTCAAACAGCTCGAACAATTTTTGTTCAATATGGTGAATTTTGATACCAAAAAAATGCCATACAGTCAGAACCTAATGGCACTTGTTACTTTGTAAAAATGTAAGGATCAGAGTACCAGCTGAGATTTTTCTGTGGTGCCCATACTGGAGACAACTGCACGGTATTACTCCAGCGAAACAACGTCCGTTACAAATGAACAGGAATTTTTAGGCCTGACTTTAAATCGCTGGTAGTAGGGATTGCATATGATTGCTTTGTTGTACTTTTCGACTTTGATTAGCCGTGTTCTGCGGTGAATTAAAACACCTTCGAAGATCGATGCAGTGGCCAGAATGGACTTTGACCTGCCAGCCGTGTTTCAGTCGCACGGTATTACTCCAGTGAAACAACGTCCGTCACAAATGAACAGGAATTTTTAGGCCTAACTTTAAATCGCTGGTAGTGGCAGTGATTTCCCAGTTGCATCGGTTGGAAAAGACGACGTTTCCTTTCGTGATAGTTGCAACAGTTATCTGTGACATTCGCAGTATCCATGAAAGAAAGTTGCTTAACCTAGTTTTTTGCCAGTATTGCTCTGTATCTAATCACAGTCAAATGGAGAAATTGCGTCAAAACAGTTGGTTAGATCTGCTTACATCTTGCTGTATACACCGTGCGCCAATAAAAAACGTGCCACTTTCCTTTTGTCCATGTCTGTGCCAATTATTGACCGATTTTGAACATTCTTTCACTGGCACACTCTGCAGACAATTTGCAATAATGTAATTGTTATATATCTTTCTATATATGTGTATCCACACTACCTAGTGAAAAATAAATGTAAGAAAAAAGTAACGATATTAACAAATATTTAGGTCAATGAAACAAAACTCTTCAGACCAACATTACAGTGAATGATCCGTATGACAATAAACTGTGTTAGACCCATACAGTCTAGTGTCATACGGATCATTCACAGCAGTGTTGGTCTGAAGTGTTTTTTGTGTCATTTACCAAAATGTTAGTTTGTTATTATCATTATATACGAATATCTAACTTATATTTCACAAGGTAGTGTAGAGACGCATTTACAGTGTGGTGGGATATACATTATACATTAATCACTTTATTGCAAATTGTCCGCAGAGTGTGCCAGTAAAGGAATTTTGAAAATCGGTCAGTAATTGTCAAAGATAAAAACAAAAGTAAAGTGGGACGTTTTTATTGGCCCACCCCGTATAGCGTTGATATGATGATGTTTCTCTGTGAGTAGAAGAAGCCTGACATTGCACATGAGCTCATCTCTGCATGCTCTATCGAGAACGTAAACCACGCCCCTCCACTCTACATCAATGTCAAGGTCTGTTAGCTTTGTGGAAGGATTATCTGGTTTCGATAAATAGTCAGACATCAGCTGCTACGAAACTTTAGCGATTTGATGTGTGTTAAAACGATGCTCTGAGTGAGATAAGTGAACGTTAAATGAACGTACACGGCACACTTCACAGTGTGGCACAAAAAAAGTGGAGCGGTCATTCTTTATGTACTGAACAATCTAGCTGTATGAAAATGCAAGTACAGAAAAACCAAGTATTGTGATGAAATAAGCGAGCGTACAAGAATCAAGTACGTTTATGCAGAAGAGCTCTGCGTCAGTGTATTTACCCAGTACGAAGCAGACTTTGGTTCACAATTTTTCGTTATGATGTGCCTGCAGTTGTGGGAATAGTGTTAACGTTTGTTAGAGTAGGTATTGTCGGAATAGAAACTGTTCTCTTAACCATCACATTACAGTTGACGTGTTGTGTTTAGACGTGCTGTATAAATTTGTCGACGGCATTGACATTGATAGTAGCAGCATTGCAATTACGGGATTATGGGATTACAAAAAATTTTTTACAGTTGTGTTGTTTGGAGTGTTAGATGATAAAATAACAATTTTAAACATTTCATGAAAATTATTTATGCACATAGGAGTTCTTGCTGACACACAGAGAGTCACAGTCACTCCTATCAGTTCAGGTACACCTCTGGTAGGGGCCTACTGCATCCTATGCATGAAGTGGTCTATCAGTAAGTCTAGTAGGATTATGATAATGATACTAAATAACTATCTCTCCATAAGTCTAATCTCGAAAATGAGATCCCAGGATTACAAGTTTCTTAATTCTGTATCCCGCATTTGAGAAATCAGTCCCGGGATTGCAGTCACTATTTGTGACATATGGGCTTGGTTCTATACAAATGTGTTTTTATCAATATACTGATTGATGTAACACGTCTGCAGTAACGAGGGTCAGTGAATGGAAATAGACAGAAGCTGATTATGGTGAATTGAGGATGTTACTGTCTGTCGTATGCAGGCATTGACATTCGCAGCTCTTGGTCGGCCTGACGATGCTATAAAGACACTGAGAATTGTCATTGAGCAGGACATCCCAGATCACGTTCGTCGGCGAGACGAAGTCTTTCAGGAAGTTGTTAGTAGATTCATTGAGCATACTGATTAACCCATTGTGTTCAGTCAACATAGTTGCATCATGCTGGGCTTGTTTACTACTTGGACTATTGACGTAAGCTGATTCTTCACATAAGGAACCGACCAGGTCAACTCAGCCTTCTATTTTCTAAGGTAGGTAAATTGAGTGTTAGTGCCTGCCTAGGGTTAGTCTCGCAGTAACATCATTGGGCGCATCGACGTAATGACGTTGAGCCGGGTTAACACTGAGATGGGTGACCTTTCGCTGGTATACCATCTTCATATTCAACCAAGCAACTCAGGCTAACTTAGCCTGGCGATCTCCTCATGGATAGGCAAAATGATCACTGGTGATGATCACAGCCATCGTCAGGGAAGAAATGGCGAGTTCTACATAGCAGTAGGCCAGGTTACCATGACTGCTGGCATGCTGACGCAGTTAGTTACGGCTGCTGGCTGTTAATTACAGCCAGTTAACCGGCCAACTTGCACTGTATGCTAGCTTAAAGTTTAAGTCGCATCATTTTACGTAACTGTTATAAAGCGCTAATTGGCTTAATCAAATGCTAATTTGTCAGTGTTATAATCTTCCTGTTGCCAGTGTTATCTTTATACTGTAAAAATAAAGTTTAAAGTGGACAGATGTAACGAAACTGTGACGTCATAAACAACTATTAGCATCAGAATTTGAACGCTAGGAGCGTTGATGGAGCGCGGTACCGAGTGAAAAGACTTTGCTTGCATTTCGAGTTGTAGCTGACGTACTGAAATTAGGCCAACTGTTTGCTCTTTCCATTGCACCGATCGCCAACTGATTCAGACTTTCGCTTTTGGAATGCAAGCGAGTTACCCTCTCTGTGTGCTTCATGCGTGAGACACACGTGTGCTGTTGTCTGTTTGAATTTACTATTTTTTGCGGTTCTGTTCATAAAAAGTTACTAATGTTGCGACGATCATGTGCATACCAGTTCAGGGATTGCATATGATTGCTTTGTTATACTTTTCGACTTTGATTAGCCGTGTTCTGCAGTGAATTAAAACGCCTTCGAAGATCGATGCAGTGGCCAGAATGGACTTTGACCTGCCAGCCATGTTTCGGTCGCTCGAAGCCATTGACGTTCAGTGCTGATGACCCAGTGATGAGCTGTTGGCAGATCGGCGATATGACGTCATGCCATCCAGGGAGGCTGAGGAAGGTTATTTTTAACCTGCCTGTAATGACGGCCGGTTCCTCGGTGATGCTATAGTACTGTTGGCAGAAGAGTGCATCCTCTTGCACTGGACCCGTCTGCACTGAACAGTCTTCCTGCATATTAATGAACTAAAACAATCGAGATGCTTACATTGGACTTTTTAGCGTTCGTTGTCATTTCCTGTTTTATCCATGGACACAGCGCACAGAGCGCATTAGAGATTACTTTGTATGCCTAGTCTGCTATGATAATGCACTATGTAAATGTTCTATTAATTAATAATTAATAATAATACTATAGCCAGACCATGGCGTTTGAACTTCCTTGCACGCTGAAATACACGCTATAAACAAAGCATTGTTTGTGACGTCACAGTTCTGTTCGCACAACATTATTCTTATTGAAATTAATTTAAAGCAATGTTTTTATTTCAAATGATCGATGTATTATTAATTAGTATTACATTCCACACATATTTAGCCAATATCGTTTTTTTGTGCGACTTTGGCTTTAATTGTGTCTAACCTTGGCTGGCTTAGGATGTGCAATTGACCTAGCTGTCCACATGTAATCTCTGGCAGCAGCCAGTGAATGTCATTTATGGCTGTGGAAATACAAATTCGTCTTTCCACTGACTGTTTCAGTTGCAACCAAAAGTTGACAAATATTTACGTTGGTGGCATAGCGTAGTGGTTAGAACGTTGGTCCTGGCCAGCGAACTTTCCCTATCCTGCGCTAGACTGATGGATGGTTGTGTCACCACTTTGTGGGTAAAGCGTCCGCTATTAGTCAACCAACAAGGCCAACTCAGCCTGCCATCTCTCCGGGGTCGGTTAAATGAGTAGTAACCTATTGTACGAGTTACAAAAGGTGGGGACCTTGGTACAGCTGACTGGGGCTGCCTAGCCGGCCGCTGCGCTAGCCTGTGTCTGCAGGCTCCACGCGGCGGCCGGGCGGCCGGCGGCTCTGGTCAGTGACGAAAGCGCATTAGAGGTATGTCGATGCATTATACAAATTGACGATCTTTTCATCCAGCAGTTGGTATTTTATTTTTCAGTAACTGTTCATCCTAAGCTGAAGTTGGAGTAAACCTGGCGAAGTCAGCTGTTAAACAAAAACTTATCTTACTGGGAAGCAGCAGCAGTAGTAGAAAGTAATTAGTAAGCAAGTATGCAAATAAAACTCAAATTTATATTGTGCTTAACGTTTACATAACCTTTAATGCACTGTAGGACTAATAGATGTCAGTTGTTTTAGTTGTATGCTCAAAGAACTTTTGGAATTGTTTAATTTAGGCTTAAAATTGAATTGTTTTCCACCACCTGCTTTATCTAGGACAAGTCAGTGCTAACATGACGCTTCTGATTCACAGTTAACATTGTGACAATGGCGCTGTATCATATTTTTTGGATTAGATTAGATTTGCTGTTTTGAATCAGCTGACGGCAGTGGCGGATGTAGCGCGTGAGTTTGGAAATAAGGAAGTACAGCGTCAGTTTGCAATGACGGAGAAGGCTCTGCGTGATGAGGGCTTCGTCACACAGAGGACTCTTGCTGATCTGCTAGAGGAGCCGATACTGCGGGTCAGACAGTCTCAGGATGCATATAAACATCGCTCTCGGGCACGCACTGATGTGCTTAGTAGAGCCCCTGCTCACAAGACTGTCTATCGTCGCCCTGGGCTGCTCGACTAGTACTGACACTTGCCCATTAGTTCATTGGCATATTGAGTGTTATACCTAACCAGAGTATTAAGGGGATGTCAGACGATCAACAAAATTGCCCGATTTTGTCTGCCAATACAATCGTCTGCAGACAAAAATCTGTTGTATGTCATGCAAAAATTGGCCGATATTGTAGCCAAGATAGAACATGTTTTAACAGCAGCAAATTTTGTTTATGTTGCCATGGTGATTGTTTACGATCGGAGATGAATTTTTATTTTAGTTTCTTTTTGGTTTTTAGTCTACATTATTTACACTCATTTATTAGATGGTGAAAAAAAATAACTTTTTATATTTGTTGACATGTATTCATAAAGCTAATATCATTCAAAGTTGCAGACGATTTTATCAGCCATGTGTCAACAGTTCTGTTGGCCAATTATCTGGGGGCAGCTAGACCATGCCCACAAAAGTCGGTTGACTTTATCGATCGTCTGACATTCCTTTTAAAATCATCTATTTGAAGCAGTTAAAGTCTCTCAAGTTGGCAGCTGGTTTCTTTCATATGTAGCATATGGCATGATCAGATCATCGTAAATCACCGTCAGTTAGGGATGCCTGTTTATAGTGGAGAACTTTCTTAATATATGCTGCATATGCCCCATATATGCCGCATCTTTCCAGCATATGCAACTTTGAGTGATGGAGAATCATAATCGGGATCATTAATAGGCCTATTCTGCATAGTTTTGACATTTTTGATTTAAATAGTCAACGTCTAATTGTTAATTGTAAATACCGGTAATTGTTTGCTGCCAAAAATATTTAGTGGTCTTAAAACAACGTTGGACAAAAAATGCGATCGCATATGCAGAAATATGTGGTATATGTGCAAATATATGCGAACTTTTTTGATATTCTGCATAGTTTTTGCATATGTGATTTTGAAAATGCTATTATATGCGGAAAAATATGCAATATGCAGATTTTGGCAGAATATGCGATCGCATATTCACATATAACCAGCATCTGTAGTCATTTATCACATAAAATGGATCAAAATACAGCTTATCTTTGCCCTGGACTACTGGACTACTGACGCTAGTTCATTATCTCCGCCATTGGAACGAAGTGAATTGGAGGAGATTATGAGATTGGTCATTCTGTCTGTGTGTATGTGTCTGTCTGTGTGTCTGTACGATAACAGCCCAAGCAGCAATGCCAGCTATTACATTAACCTCCCTCCCTGCAGCGAAGCAGCTGTTCCTTCTGCCTCCCTTTTCGGCAGGAACGGTGGCGCTCTCCTGTGAAAACTTCTACATTGGCGGAGATATGCACTCTCACGAGCGCTTTCTAGTTTCATTCAGTTTGAACATGTTACAGTCACCGCCGTTTTACTTAAAGGTCCGTGGTCACCAAAATTAACATATACATTTTATCCATTTTCCTGAAAGTGCAGAATTTTCTGATAACTTTGACAGTAATATTGGCGCCTAGCGTTTTGAAGTTGACAATCTACGAAAACGACGTAGAAAACGCGCTGCCATGATGACCTGCGGTGACGTCATGAGTCTAGCCTATAGACGTCATGAATATTAATGGCCTAGACTAGAATGATTACGTCGTCGGCTAGGAAATTAATATTCATGATCTATATGGGCTAGGGTCAAGACGTCGCCGCAGGCACTGATAGATTAAAATATTTCGCATAACGTAACGTAATGCCGCATTTCGTTTGAAATCACGCATTAATTTCATATATTTATGAAGCTCAAATTGACATATTATATATGCGACAATAAATGTCTAATTTAAATCTACAGAAATTGCACGAGTGAGTTTGACCGTGGCCATGGACCTTTAATATCTGTCAACAGTTAAAAGTTTGCAGCTGATTCCAGTAGAACATATTGATTGGTTGGAGCCTTTCAGTCATTTTTACTACTGGTACACACTGTGTTGTCAGTTATTATGTGACTGTCTCGATAGACTGCTTAATGACTCTTTCCCATCTGTTGGTTTGTGTATCCCTACCACCTTTAAACTTGAGCAAAAAAGCTTTAAAAGATTAAACTTGGCGTGAACCAGTGGTCTGCCTGTTTTCGCCTTAAAACGTCAAAGGTAAATGTTGTCGGATGTTAAAAGTCCTCCAGAAAATGGCGTATATAAGTAGTCATCTATTGTGTAAATGTTTAATTACAGCTAATGGTTGTCTGCCTTCTAAGCACCTGTGTACGTCAGACACAATGCAGTGGATGGTTACACTGATGTGCAGTGGGCAGTAGATGGATGGCCACATACATGTCAGCTCATGGCACGGTGACATCTTCAGATGTAGCGACAGCTATTTGTGAGCAGTTAGTGTTCAAATTTTGCATATCCATTAGATCATCTTAAGTCATTGCTAGTTATTCGCTGTCTTGCATGTAAAATGGATAAAAAAATTAAATACAGACTTTATGTTTGCCTTGGTCTGCTGTGACACCCATTCTCATCAGTTCATTCTATCATGTTATACAGGGTGGTCCAAAAACACCAAATACCCAGTTTTATTTTTGGGATACCTTCGGTAGTTCAGCACCGATTTTAACCATTCTTTCACTGTTACAAGCAGAAATTTATGGTGCGTAAACGTGAAGTTTTTCCACCCACTGCACCTTTATTGTGTGACCACATTACCTAGCAAAACAAACGCTGTCAAAGCTACAGTGGTCTCGGAGAACAGACAACACATAAAGATATCAATTTCGTAGCATAAAATAGTTAAGCTTACTTAGTTATTCGCAGTAGTGCCTTGTGACGTCATTGTTACGTCATATTGCGTTTATTTACTTTGTTTGCCAGTAATAATTTTTAGAATAAATCGTTTGATATGGGCAGAATAACAAAGGATGATCGCTGTTTGATCTTTTTGGCTTATGAACCGAGAACTGTTTTGCTAGGTAATGTGGTCACACAATAAAGGTGCGGTGGGTGGAAGAACTTCACGTTTACGCGCCATAAATTTCTGCTTGTAACAGTGAAAGAATGGTTAAAATCGGTGCTGAATTACCGAAGTTATCCCAAAAATAAAACTGGGTATCCGGTTTTTTGAACCACCCTGTAGATTACTTTTATATTGCAGTTAGCTATCTGACTGGTTATAATGTGCATATTTTGCCACTGGCTCCCAGTATGAATTTACTTATTGGTTGGATCGTTTTCAACTGCTGTTGGTTATTTTAGTGTAAAATGGATTAAGATCGAGTCTCTTAAGTGTACAAATAAGTATTGTTGATGCTTTGAAGGTGCTAATCAGTAACATGAACTATGCTATGTTAAACCCTACTCACTCACTAATCATGTTAATTTAAATGATTTCAGCTAAACATTATCAAACAGTTTGAATCTAGTTTTGGCTAAGTTTTGCTGTACATTTAAGCTAAACGGTCTTTAAATTGGAATATAAACAAAATGGTAATAAACATGCATCTGTAGACTAGTATATGCTAATTTCTAACATTTGCTTTCATTATATTTAAAATTGTGAGCAGAACGTCAGCACAATTTTTGGCGAATCCATAGACATTAGATATGTTTCGAGGTAACTAACTTGTTGGAATTCTTTGTCTACATTTTTTGGGCCATCTGCCGGTTGGTCGCTCCATGATAAGCTCCCTGCGTGATAAGCTTGACACAAAACTCGCAAAACCAGCGGCATTGTGGGTCAATAAAACAGGCGGGCAGGAAGTTGTGATTTTCCGACAGACGCTGCAAATTTTTGACAAAGACGATAATTTTTTATGGATGCTCAAAATTTTTATTTTGTTTCTATATTTTGGTTTTCGTTTCCAAATAGACGATTATAAAAGCTCAAAATGTCGGGGCATTTGCCACCCCTTTAGTTTTTTCCCTCTTGGCCACAACACCATGCACTGACACTGCAAATAAGCTCTGCTATCGTTATTGAATTGAGTAGGCCTATCAGATATTAACTGAGTTAGCTGTTGGGATGCTGGGTGCACGGTGGCGTAGGCCGGGAGATGAGTGCACTGTGGGTGCACCTGGTGCAGGCTCGCTCCACGGTGGCTTCGGTCACGGTTAGGACAATGTCTGTCATTCCCTCCATTTACTTTGATCCTTTCCTCTTCTTTACCGCTTTCTCTTTTTTGCTCGACGTCGAGATGCTTAGAGTGGTTAATTCTACTGCCACAGAAAATTCAAACTAATCTGTATCATCGTTCGACAGTGCGTCATTGATTAAAACTGTCACCGTCCAGTGTGCGGACGACGCGTGTCGCCTACAGTCGCAGATAGATCGCCGCGTTGTGCGTTGTGCATTGCCAGCGATCAATGTGCCTAGTCCCTCGGCCGACCGACCAGCTGCAATGTATGCTGAGCACCGCAGCGTTGCTGTCATAGCCGTCAGCAGCAGACCGCCTAATAAGCTCTCTGGTCATTCATTCCGTGGACGTGACAGCGACGTCGCCGTCATATAGGCGACTCGGATAGACTGAGGACTTGCGGGTTGACGGCGTGAGAATGGCGAGCAGAGCAACTGTGACAGTAGCATGCATCAAGCTGTTGTTAACCGTCTTCAATTTTGTCTTCTGGGTGAGTGGCTGTCGCGTGTCTGTCTGTCGTAGGCGTAGGCCAGTCTACCATATGTCGCAGTGCTAGGTGCTTGCAGTCAGCGTGTTTGGGTTACAGAAAGGGGCATGTCTAAAGATGCAATGTTAGCTTTAGGCCTACACGGTGCGATCGTCCCCGCAACCGATATTTGCAACAATTTCAACGACTGTTGCAGCGTTTGGTTGCAGTGACGATCCTGCCGTTTGTTCAGGATGTTACTGCTAACTAAGTGCGCGTTGCGAACTTGGCGTGTGTTTAGCATTCTCTGTAGTTTAAAAAGAAAGATCGTCTTTTAAAGAATGGGCATATTGTTCGAGTTTGATTGATTGAAACTGATCATGAGAACTACGTATATAATCAGGCTTTTTTCAGAGTTCTTTAAAATCTCTAACTCAGTTGAATGCAGCCTGAGTAGAGAACTGTTTCAGTTCATGCGGGAGATATGTTCGATTCACTCCTTCAACTCTGGGAATCAGCAAGCTCGCAAAAGTATCATACATGTATTTTGCAGAAAATGCTTGAAAACCAATAAGTCTATATTTCAGTTTCTACAGTTTTGTTTAGCGTAGTCAAGCATAGTTAGGGCCTATAGGCTTAGTTTGTCCAATAGGCGCACACGGATGTTCGCTTGCATGCCATATGCTTTGCAGTGTAGGTTAATAGATCAACGTGAAGTATTAGGCATATGCACTGCACAGTACGATGCGCGCGTGTGAGCCTACTGTAGAGCGATTTCTGCTGGAAGTCTTCGAGTTATGCAATGCCCACCTAAAATGAGAACGAAAAAGTTATTAAAGTAGGTATTAACGCCAGTCAGTGGAACCAACCAGACATATCTGAAGCTGGGGGGGGCGCAAAAGGAGAGGGGGAAGGGCCAAGGCACAGGGCAATAATTATTTTTGTGTGTGGGCCAAATGTCGGCAGGTCTTATTCAGTTGTTGTGTTCATCGAAAAGATGTAGCGGAGTCCAGGGGCAGAGCCCCTGGTCGGGGAGTTAGGGGGCCCTTTCCTTGAAGCTGAAACACTTAGCTATTGGGTGTCCAGTGGAAGCTGCACATTTGCCTGTTTTTTAATATTTGAAAACGCAAATCTGTGTTGTCTTGCGAAAATGACGTTTAAGAAGTCGCACCTTGGCATGTGTATATAGTTACCAGAGGACACTTTATCAGTTATCAGTTTTATCACCATCAGAATTTTTCTTGGGAAGCAGCCGGCGTGGGCAAGGGCGAGGGCATCGGGGTCAATTGCTCTTCTCCCCTTCCCCCCTCTGGCGCCGCCTTGCCAACCAGAAGGGAAATGGGTTGTGAAATGTCATGGGGAATAAACGATTTCGTCTGTACTGTGTGGTGTCTGTCTATAGGTGTCTGGGTTGGCAGTGCTTGCCCTGGGCATTTGGATGAAGATAGAGTTGCACGTCTATGCCGAACTGACAACCGTCTACTATGACGCAGCTCCTTACATACTTATTGCCGTCGGCTGCGTCATCATTGTCGTCGGCTTCTTCGGTTGTCTCTGCACTGTCAAGGGATTTCCCGCTCTGCTTTACATTGTCAGTTTTTTTTCTGTTTCACTTTTACCTACATCATAAATTCATAATCACTGTATTTCATATCAGCATTCCTTTAAAAGGCCAAATTCTTGGTCCAGTGTCGCCAATTTTGCCGTTGTGTGGTGGGAAATATACTATCTTTGCATATATTTGTTCCCGCTGATGTCAATTTAGGGCCTGTTTGGTTCTGTTAGGCTTATCGAATGATCGTTAACTTTGTCTGTTTATAAATTTATAGGCCGCCAAAGCTGATGCAAAAACTTTAAATGGTGCAATCTTTAAGCGAGATGAAAGCTCTGAAGATAACCGATAGATGTGAATGGCAAAAGTGCTATGCGTCCAGTAGTGTCTAAACGTTGAACGTGGCAATTTGCATGCTTGGAAAATTAGCCTACTGAGTTTCGTATAATAAAACTCGCGCATTGACCTACAGCTAGGTAGTCTACGCTGTGAGGCATAAAAACACACCAAATTTTTTTACCATAACTTGAAGAAGGATTATCCAATTTTTATAATTTTTGGTACACATACAGGGTGCGGCAAAAAAAAGTAGCCCCCTAAAGTTTTTCGTTTTTTTCTCAGCAACCGCTTGAAATTTTAATTTGAAATTTTACACATTTATTTGCTGAAATCTGTTACATCTAACTGCCAAATAAAATTTAATTCTGTTACAAAAATGACGAAGTTATAGACTTTTTAACATGGCCGCCTACCGATTTTTCAGCATTCAAAAATGTTCTGGCTTCAACGCCAATTTAATAACATCTTTGAAACAACACAGTTAACTAATGATCAAATGCCAGAATTCCATTGTCACTGTGAATGTTCGAAGTGTCCACCGCCAGCTCCAACACAAGCCTTCAGTCGCTTTGAGGAGTTTTTCACAGATTTGTCGATCGGTCCCTGTGGCAGGTTGCCCCAGATAACCTGAAGCGCTTGCTTGAGTTCAGCGATTGTCTTCGGCTTTGTTTTAAGCTTGCGGTAAGCTTCCAACATTGCACCCCA
>Ga0209671_1003133_pt1 | contig 15704 bp, 8 predicted proteins | sample WorMetHERISLAND2_2_FD_187401 | JGI IMG/M metagenome (GOLD analysis project Ga0209671, IMG submission 187401) | Marine gutless worms symbiont microbial communities from Max Planck institute for Marine Microbiology, Germany - Olavius geniculatus... | ecosystem: Host-associated > Annelida >...
GGGGGGGATTTTTGCCGGTAAATTGTCCGTCGGGGGAACTTTTCTGGGGGGCGGGGCGATTCTATAATAGAGCATCGGCCGGTCGACCGAGCTACTGGCATATCTTAATGACGAGCGCGCGCCCGCGCATGCGTCGATCGTACTTCCGTTCGCTGCACGTGACGCCGTCGGTTGCACGACGAATTGGTCGGTACGGTAACTGCAGGCTGTGATGAGATGGTTAGTTACTATTACAGAACAAATCGGACGCAAAATACAAACAAAATCAGTCGGTTTGCGTGTCTTTGAGCGTTGTTGTAAGGAACTAGGCCTATAGGAAAAGAACGAGCGATTATATTGGGTGAGTGAGTGAGTGAGTTCTGCCATCATAAGTTTCTACGGAGAAACTCAACTGTGCCGACACAAAATACCGTTCAATATAAAGTGAATAGTCCTTTATTTCATGATCCACTTAATCTTGCTCATCAACTTAGTTGTCCTATTTCTGACTATAGTATATAAGTGCCCATAATCTTACTCCACGCAAGCGTCACGATTGATATCGTCTCCTGTTTGTATGAGTTACACACGTGCCTCCAGGCCAAACACACCGTCAATCACGGTCATGAAATAAGTACGTTTCAACGTGGTCTATGCCACGTTACACTCGCATAATACACTGCAGACCGTGTTGAAATCTATACACAGTACAGATGACCGGGAATGGCTTTTTGCATTCTCATTCTCTCCCATTCCCATCCAGTCAATTTTTATTTTTTCCGGATCCCATTCCCAATTTTGTAACCAATTCCCATTCCCATGGGATTTCCACTAAGCTTTTTTCATTTCTTCTCATTCCCATTTTCGAACAATCGTTTAATCGTTGCGGCATTAAAAATTTTGGCCTATCGAAGACTCAGACTGAGCACTGCTTGTCGTCGAGTCTAAAACTGATCACGACAGTCAGAATCACACTTTACTGCATTACTTTTCAGCATAACTGAACATCACAAACTACAGAAAATATGCTTAATGGTACTCTATTTTGACTAACTGTTGTTTTCTATGCAGAACAGGATTGTCGTCAAAACTAGTCGCCGATGGGAATTTATTCTCATGGGAATAAGGGCCATTTCCATTCCCATGCAGGTTCTTTCCCATTCCTTTCTATTCTCATTCCCAATTTTGTCATCATTTTCCATTCCCATGAAATTTCCATGGGATTCCCATTCCCATTGGGGATCCCATTCCCATGGTCATCTCTAATACATAGGCCTACTCACAATCGTAAGGTTCGGAGCTACGTTCGTTCTCCAAGTGACGCAACCATAAACCCGCCATTTCTTTGAGCGAGGCCAGCGGTTTTGTTGGGTCGCCTACAGCAGGCTAGATAGACAGTCTTAGATGAAAATCAGCCCGTGCCATTTGTCGATCTCATTGTGTACCAAAAAAAACAGCTCGTCAGTCTCCCCCCCCCGGCTAAGAGTAAAGTCGTCCCTATCCAGCGGCGTGGTTGGTCAAAAACGTAGGCGGGCAAGAACTTGCGAATTTCCGACAGAGATGATTATGGATGCTCAAAATTTTAATTTTGCCCTTAACTTTTTCCAAAATGGTTTTTTCAGCCCTAAATGGACAAAAAAATTTTCCACAAAAAATTTTCCTCGATTTTTGGACAGCACAAAATTTAGGGAGGTAGTGAGGGTAATTGCGTCACAACACCACTGTCCTTACGCAGGGATCACGGGACGAGACCAGAGCGTGCTGACACCGGTTACAGAAAGAGCAGGTCTGCAAGCGAGTCGACGCAATCATATCGTCATTACACTCGCCGCTCGCTCGCTCTCCCACTCATCCTGACTCCGATTTCATTTCCGCTTCCCGTTTCACGTCGCTATTTACTGCGGGGTGCTAATCAAGTCGTTCGCCGGCATACTAAACTGCATTGACACAGAACATTGTACAATATCATGCGACGGTGTACATATAAATTAGTTGCCTGCAATATTAGTTGCTTGCTCGTTGGCACAAGATGCCCAGATCCATCCTGAACACTGTTGCGGTGCATCAATTTCAAATTACACTCAGCGTGTCACGCCGTGAACGAATGTCTTCTGGCGAGATTTCCTGGTGGTATACCTCGCTGACGAGAAGAAGCAGTGAAGTCGCCGAGGATGCAATGATAACGATAAGAAGAAGTAGCCTACAAAGATCTTTCTAGGCTAAAAATAGTCCATAGCTAAGTGGTCTAACGACCATCTCAAACGTTAGAGCCAGATGCCAGCATAACTGATGACACGCCGAATAAAAAAATTTAATAACTTAACGCTTCTTGCGAATGACTGCGTCCAGCTGTCACGAAGCCATCATGCATGCTGCTAACTCCAAACCGTCACAGTTTACGACATGTAGGGTTGCTTTTCCTCCGAATAGTCGCACAGTGATCTCGAAAAAGAAGGAGGCGGCGAGATAAACGATCGAAGGGACTGCAGGGTGATAGAACTTCGCTGAAACATTCATGAACTCCGCATCCGCCATTCCGCCATCATGCCGCAAGCAGATGCTGCGTGTTGCATGGGGTCGTGCTCCGCGTGTTTTAGGATGATTGCGAACGAACCAACGAAAGGGAGTGTGTGCGGATTTTGCAAAATTCCGTTCCACAGTCACGGCGCAATGCAAACCATCTGCGGACTGTTAATTTCACGTCCGAAAGGTTTCGCATTAAAAAGTCCGACATCAGCCATGCCAAAAATATTCAGCGTGTCTCAAAGTAATAAGGGAAAATGTGCTCTCCTTTTACAGAAATTTTTTTACTACTGATGCAACGTCGCTGTGGTAACATTTGTTGGCTTTTTGCTGGTGCTCTATTGATTATAACAAGAATCAAAATAAATTAACAGCAACTGGAACTGAGCACAAAATTTTAATGTGTCGGTTCGCATCTGCAGATTTTCTGTCGCTTCTATAGTCTGCAGACCGCCGACCCGGGGCTGACCAAAGATATCAAAAAAATTGCAGCAAATCGGATTCAGCCGAAGCCGTTTACGTCCCGCTTCTGCATGGATTGTGACGTATCAGCTATGCCTACTTTCAGCCGGTCGCAGGCTCCAATCTTTCCAATCTTGCCATCTGCATGCGACTATAATCGCTACAGGCTCCATCTTGATGCAGCAGCGGAAAGCCTCACGTATAGAACGTTATGGTAGCTCTACATGTCAACGGCAGCATTTCGAAATGACCGTGATATTTACAAGAAGCAAATCTGTGCCTATCTGCAATCTTTTCTACGGTAATCGATAGCAGTAAATGACGACATTTTAGCGGCTACCCCTCTTTGGCGCCTTCGTTCGAGAGAAATATCTTCACCCAGCGGCATAAAATTTTGTCACAAAAAACAGTCTTTGTGACAGCCCAAAGTGACGACTTCGTGTATTAGCTGGCAGTGTTTTGATAAAGCAGCAGGTGTACCGGACAGACAAGCGGACAGACGGACAAAGGAACAGACAGACAAACACAAGAACGCCGCCATGATAGTAAGTGAGTAAGTAAGTAAAGTATACATTTATATAGCGCATACTGAGGAAAATCTCTAATGCGCTAAATACCTTTTGTCGTCAATATTTCGCGACGATACTTAAGACACACTATAGCACTACATGTTGTTGTGCGTAAAAACGTGATTTGTTGGTTGATTGATGCAAACATGGAAAACACAGATCTCAGCAACGCTGGCACCGAAGACCAGTTTCCTTCCAGCACAACGCACGCAAAGTTTGCAACGCAGCGAATGAAGCAAACGCAACGCAAGAATAGTCACTGCTTCCATCTTTGCGATTTGCGTTTTGGCCGTTGCGTTGCTTGCGTTTGTTGCGTACTTTTCTTGCATCGCCCGTTAGTCCTCGGGCTGATTTCCAAAAAGCCCTTAAATTTGAAGTTTGCTGCACCCCCTGCCATCATAGGTTTGATGATTTTTTTCTTGTTGTTTGGTCTATAAGATGAAAATTTCAAAAAGTTACCCCTTTCAAAAAGTGTCCGATCAATGTTTTTTTGAAATTAAAATAATGTATATTTGCGAAAATAACGCGAAAATTACGATATCTGGTAATTTGGGTACACCATTAAAACCTCCATCAGAAGATGTACAGAGTGCTTTAAATACATGTAGAAAGTGAAACGAAGGTTAAATAAAGATCAGGGTTAAATAAAAATGTTGCGAACATTTTATTTCACCAAAAAATCTTCGAAAATTTACACATTTCCATACTAATGCAGGTCGACATGTTCCAAAAAGTGCCCTCATATGACTTGCTTACTAAAATTGATTTTATTGCATTTTCTGTTAGATTTGGTGACACTATTTTGAAAAATGATGGGTTGCAAATGTTTCCGACTCTCGGTGACCTGTTGCTATGGCAACGGTAAACCCTTAGCAACAAACTTAGCGTGGCTATAGTGGCAGTAATAAGTGTTAAGATGTGCTAAAAAATCACGGCAGCAGTAATCTATTAGTACATTATTAACTATACAAAGAATTTGACGATGTTTGTTTTTTTTGCATAGCAATGGTTGCTATGCGCGGTGATTTTGCATAGCAACAGCCTATTTAGCAGAGATATAGGCATGAAACCGTAACCAAATATTAGTTACCATATGAAGTAAAGCCAGTAGTTATAGTTTTGACTATCAACCGTTACTATAGAAGTCATGGTAGGCTAGTAACAAAGTTGGCGTGGTGTAGGTTAATGTCACTAAAAGCTGATTTTATTTAGCTAAACTATAACAAATGTACTCATCGTTTTTTCCGGCTGATTTGTCTCGGAAAAGTGGCGGTATACGCAAGCGGCAAGAGCGTGGCGTTGCGCGCGTTGCGTTTCATGGAAGCTATACGGGTTTGATGTGAGTATGGACGTAGAGCGTTCCGGTTCAAGCCAGTGACTCAGTACCAAGCACTGTCAAGCTGCGCTCATCTTCGCCCGGCCGGACACCGGCAACCTGCTACTGGTATGACGGCAGGATTTTCTGCGACACCTTCGTCGCCGGTGAGCGACAAATTGAAGCTCACGTCGTCCATTCATTGTGGCATATGACCGTATACGTATACCTACGGCCTACGACCGATCGTGCGATCGTCTTAGACTGGTCGCTAGTAGTCAGTACGACCGCCCGCGGGCGACGACAGTCTTGCGTCATCGATAACCGCTCGTCCGCTGCTGTTCAGTATCCTTGCGCGACATCGCAGTTGCCACGGCCCACCCCATCAATCATCATCCAATCCATATATCGCGCCAAACGTATACAGCAAATATTGTGCTAAACGGCGAGTTTTTGTCCTAGCGCCAGTAATGACCAGTTCTTTTCTTCACGAATTTTACCTGTAGTGAACCATTTTTTCGGTTTTAGACGTATTTACTTCGCAGTTTTTTGTTCGTTTCCTAGTTATTAGGCCTACGTGGCCGTCTTAATAGGCTGCATCAATAAGCTAGTAAAATTCGCGCATAAGACGGAGAGCTATATCTCACGTCGACGTCTTTGCTTGTTGACTGTAAGTTTCAGTAGTGTTGTCAAAAAAATGCAAGTCAGTGGCTGTTTTTCGTCCAGTCTTGTAGACGGACTAAAACATTCTCGTTCGCTGGAAAGAAAATGACCCGCTTTTTGATGATAACCCTATAAGCTGCAAAGTCGTTTGGAGCCAACAAATTATAATCAAAATTAAACACAAGTTAGTTTTTAATCGTTAACATTTCCGAACGTCTTACATAGCGGGCATAACAAGTGAAGAAACAGCGTAAACTTAATGAAGTGAATGAAATGAACAAGCGTGCAACACACTTGTTGCACGCGAATCCCAAACAAAAGGCCACTGAAGTGGCTTTTTACGATGTGTAAGTTAATTCGCCAAACTATTGAATCCAATTTCCGTGACTGTTATGCAAGAACATTGTCTCATGCTACATCTGGGCTTTTGGCGTGCGACGTTAAGCCCGCGGCGACAATAGAGCAGCATCTTTTGATGACTTGCTCCACTGAGTACAGAAAAATAGAGAAAATGGGCTTAATAAACTACAGCAGCAAAAAATATTAATTTATCTTATAGTACATAGCGTGACGACTTAAAGTATATTTTCGAGAAATGTGGACTTTATTTGGAATAAGAATTTTACTGAACAACCAGTTTTGTGGCCTTTTGTCCGTACACCGCTGCACGCATGCAGCTGGGACTCGTTTTGTGTCTTCAGCGATTCCCGTCGCAGGCCCACAACGACGAACGATGTTCGTCTGAATTAGCCGCCGGATCAGAGCCTGATTGAATAGGATGGCGCTCATATCTGCATGGTCGGCGACCGGAGAAAGAAAGACCAGAGAAAAGACGACGAGATAAAGCCGACATGATTGAAACTCGCTGCCCGCACTAAGCCCCGAGTCGCGCCCGACGGTAACCCTTTGCAGAAAACAAACAAGAACGGACAGAGAACGTTACAAGACAAAATTTGAAAATCAGGCCATAAACATCATATACAACGGACGTCTATAAATGGTTTGTGTGGCTTTTCTCAGCAATGACGAACCCGAATGTATGTTAAAAAATTTCATTTACAAACAGTTACATTTATTTTGAAAACGTCAAAAGTATATCCGACAGAGACAGAAATGTCAAGAGGATTACACTGTATTGCACGGAAACGTCGTTTTCTAATGTTTGAAACGTGTTTGAAATCAACAGACAACATGCTGTTACCTTAAATTTAGTTCCAGACAATATACTGGTTACGTTTATAGGAAATAGAAACGCAAAACTGAAATGAAAAGGATTTCAGGGCCGCATATGGAGAGCTTGACAGTGGAAGGTCATGTGTGAAACTTTAAAAAATTTCGTGATGTGAAATGTTTAAAATTTTCGAAATGCAGTTTACCATTGTTGCATAATTATTGTTAACATGAAAATCATCGATGATCTTAAAGGATTGATCTTACTGCATTTCTTGTATCGTGAGCGACAAGATACACTGTATCATTAACACCAATCTGTGTTGCTAAGCGTCGTTCGTGACGTCACAGTAGTTGTGTCAACGTAAGCCTAATTATCAGAATTTCTAGATGCTGATTGGTTGATTCGCATATATAAGTGAAATCGCGACAAATTCTGTCACGGGATGTCACGCAGTACGTGGGGTATAGCACGAGCGTGAGCAGAAAGCTACTCTGCCATCGCTAACGATTCACCGGGTGGCGCCCGTGAATACGGCCTGCCGTTACAGAGATGTACATACATGCAGGTTAGCTGCGACATAAGCAAGTGTTACTTGTGAAATAAGCAGCCGTTGACCAACAGCAAAGGAGGCGGATCGAGTGCGTGGAGGGGGAGGAAAAATATACGTTTTCAGCGGAAAATGGCTATATATCGGAAACGGTGAGAGATACGACCAATGTTACTATTAATCGCTAATAAAAAGCGGCATAGGCCTACGCCGTTTCAGGTGAGATGAAAATCATCGACGATCTTAAAGGTCAGTACTGCATTTATTGTCTCGTGAGCAACAAGATAATTTGACCTCGTGATCTTAGCCATTTAACTTTTAGCGTTTCAACTAGCTAAGTCTTTACTGGTGTTAACAGTGCAACCATTCGTGGGAGAGAATACATGTATATCGCTGTCGCATTAATATTTGATAATGAGACTGCACAAGACATGACAATCATGTTAAAGTGTATTTTTAATATTACTATTTTTGCGCTTACCAGCACGAAGCCACAGGCTTTAAAACTAAGGAGTGTGTTTCAAATGACTGCGTTGGTGGATTATTATTAGCCTTTTACTATCGTCACTAAACGACAAGAGCTATATGGCGTAATAGCGTTCCTTAGTAAAGGTTTCAGCATAGTCAAGTTGATTTAGTCTACGCGTCTCGTTTCGGAGTCTCTACGTGCATACTTATGTGTGGGTTTGTTATCTACGTAGGCTATATTGTGCTATATACGAGCCTACACGATTGCCTGCAGAGTGCTTTAAAAGGTTAAATGCCGGTACTGAGCACCTGCGTCCTGCGACGTGCTCAGCTCAGCGGGAAACGTGAAGACGACGACGAAGACGACGAAGATGAGTCTGTTTTATTATTCATGTTTTTAACTGCTTTTAACCATTTACGGCATTGGATGGCCTATTTCGCGGTGACGTGCCGTTAAGAAACTACTTGCTCACTCACTGTTTTATTATTCACGAGTTTCTGTCGTCGTAGTCCTCGTCTACTCCTACAGTTGTCTGTCCACACGCAGTCTCTTGTAGTGCAGCTGCTGCATCCAATGTCTCCCTGCCGCATCCTCCCAGCATCACGCCACACCCGACTGACTGCTAGAAGACTCTGCGCCGCTTCTTCCATCGATTTCGTTTACGACGACCTACGACGACGTATACCGTATATATAGGGTTGATCAAAAAATTAGCATCGTTTTTATATGCCTTAGCTTCATCGAATATTAATAGATTTTAAAAATTGTCTTACTGTTAAAATTTAAAAAAAAATAATTTGTCAAATTTCACCACATTTAAAGAGTGTTGCTACGCTATCTTGTGTCTTGTAAAAGCACCATAACACGGCGTTTCACGGCGCTACTGCTCAGTGGCGTCACCGGGTTGTGAGTCGTCCAGCAGCAAGGCAGACACATTGAACATTTGACATAATTTGACGTAAAAACTGCATTACGCGACAGTTACTTCAAACAATAACTGAGACAAAAATTGCTTTCTGGTGTAAATTTGTTTAAATGTGTTGTTACAAAAGTTTTCTTTTCAATTGCTTCTTTTACGACATTGACATTTCACAAGATAGCGCAGCGAAACGCTTGGGCTATGGTTACGTTACGATCGTATGGATCGTTACGATATGTTATTGTTCTTCTGATTCTGACCGCGAAAGAATTTTGAAAATTGGTTGACATTAAAAAAATAAGGCGTATACAAATGGTGCCAATTTTTTCGGTCCACCCTGTATAGCGGTCCAGCAGCCGGTGGGTCAGTCGCAGCCCGGCAAGCTATACCGTATAGTCTACCAGTGTCAGTGCAATCAGCGGTTCACTGACCCGCCCGACTAATTGATCGAGTTCCGTGAAATCTCGGCATTTGATGCACACGCGACCAGCTATTAGCGATATCAGATGGGCACGCAGCTGCTGCAGCCAACTATAAGCTTAGACCTTTGTGACATCCGCCGAAAAGTCTGATTCCGCGGAACAATGGGACAATACGTATCCCAACTGGAACAAGACGTGATACGAGTTTATTCAGTTTAATGCAGCCGACGTAATATGGAGTGTAGAAAGAGTACTATATTATCAAGCACGTATGTCGCCCTAGTGCTGAAATGCGGTTGTATGTTTAGCTATCTATGCACATACAGCACTTACTTAGTTTGAATTTTAATCGAAATTTTTTTTTCACATTAGCTGGCGTATAGCAAACGTTCACAATAAATTAAATCAAGCGAGATATGCTCAATTTCTTGAAATTATGGATGTCCGGTGATCTTGATCTTCGATCTTTAGAACTGAAAACTGGCGCATCAGTTAATGAACTTAATCTTGGCCTGGGGAATGTTCACACCATTTTCACACCGTTTTTTTGCACCTTCTTTCTTCGACGTAAGGCGGAACGACAAACGGACGGGCAAAGTCCGTATTGCAGCCTACTAGGACAACCGCAACGAGAAGCCCAGCTGTCGCTAAGATAGCCGACCGTATTGGTTGTCAGTGACCTTAAAGGTCATCCAAGGTCAAAAATATTTATTTTATCTGAAAAGCGTTTGCCACTTTCTATTAGTGATTAATACTAACCTTGACCTTATCTTTCACTGTTTCCGAGATATATGGCCACTTATGGCTTGAAACATTTCACTAAAAATTGCGGCCAAATTGCTGCAGATGGAGACATAGTTACCGTTGACAGCCTTTAGAAAGTCGCTAGCGCCCGATCCTATGGTACCATCGCTGACCCCTACGACTTACCGTTTAGCCACAATATCGTACGATTGGCATACCATAGTGCGTTTTCGTTATGAGTTGACCCTTCAAGGTCATTTAAGGTCGATGATTTACATGTCATTTGAAAACCATTATGCAAGTTCTTATTAGTGACTAATAGCAACTTGAGGGTTTTATCTCGCAACGTTTAGCCACAATACATCCGTTACAGACAAACGGACAGACGACAACTCATACCAACAGCTCGACCGTTACTTAAGTACGATCGGCTACAAAGAGCAAGACAACCATCGACACTTACCTATACGATGGCTGCGAGTGTATAATGTAGTATGCCACGCCACGCTATTCTGCGGTGTCGAGTTGTGGAAGAAATGATGCAGCAGCAGCAATGACGATAACGATGACGAAGATGATGACTTCAGTAGTCGTTCACAGCGTTCATTCACTGAGGCGTGAACCAGCGATAATCAGCGCCACCTTATAGCCATATCTTGCTTGCTCAGACGATTAGACGGGCGTGAGCTCGACGAATTTGTCGCAGAGCAAGCGAGCAAGGCAAGCAAACTAGCGAGTGAGACGGGAAGAGAGAGAGATGCTAACGCTCAACTGACTCGCGTTCACGCTTCACCTCACTTGATATTCCGTGCACACCGGCAGCGTTCGTTGAAACGTTCACTGTCTATACGCATCACACGCAGCGACTGAATCACGCCGGCTGCTGGAGATGCTGCTGCTGCTGCTGCTATGTGTGGCGTCGTGTCATCAATGGCTTCGTGGCAGAAGGAGACAGTGGGCAAATTGCTACTGCCCCTATAGCCTGTCGAAAAATTCTTCTTGTCGGAAAATTTTCTTCCAAAAAAGACAAAGCTCAGAGCTAAAAATTTTTCATTTTGGAAGAATTTAAAGGCAAAACTAATCTTTTGACCACCGACATGTTCTCCCAAATTAATCAAATCTCTGGTTGGAAATTCTCAGCTCTCTGTCGGAAAGTTGCAACTTCCTGCCACAGGGTGGGGCAAAAAAGCACTTTGTCCATATCTTCGCTAAATATTGATAAATTATCACAATTTTTTTCACCAGTGAACTCCGTAAGAAATTTGCTACTTAGGGGCACGCACAGCCCACTTTTTATGTCGTTACTTTATCTTGTAAAATATAAATATCCAAAAAACATACTATATTTACAAATGGACAGAAGGTCTAGTGGCAAATTTTTGAAGTATTTAACTTAAAATTTTAAAATATGAGTTATAGTAAATGTCAAAAACATTAAAGAACATTGTTGCACATTTTTTTCAAATAATCTGAATGATTTTACTGTGCATTAATTTTCAATGTACGTTAATGCTGGTTGATGACTGCAATTTTGCTCAGTCGAATGCATGAGCATACAGGGCAATGTATTTCAATTATGCGGCCGTACAAGTTGTGCACTATTTTTCGAAGGATGAAAACTTACTCCGTAGCTACATGTAAATTTTTGACGCTTATAATAACTTATATTTGTATTTAACATTCTACTTAAATACTTTAAAAATTTACCACTTGACCTTATTACCATCTGTAGATATAGTATGTTTTAGATATTTATATTTTACAAGGTATTGTAGCGACATAATAAGTATGGTGTGCATGCCACTGAGTAGCAAATTTCTTTTAGAGTCTACTGCTAAAATAAATTGTGAAAATTGGTCAATATTTAGCGAAGATATGGAAAAAGTACAATAGCTTACTTTTTTTAGCCCACCATGTATTTCATTAACCTACGACGCCATCATTAACGACTTTGGTGACCATGTAATGTTAGAGCATTTTGTTTCCGAAGGCCTGATGAACTGTGTTTGTCTCACGTTATTCTTTCATGATACACACGAACTATCCAGATATAGGCCTATTCCTACGTGTAATGTTATGCTATATGAACCAGCCGTAAATTTCATTGTGAACTATAGAAGTTCAAGAAAATACAGACTATGCAGGCAGCCGACATAAATATTAGCCGGAGCATCATATTTATATAATCCTGACTTAATGCATTGATTATAAGTGCTCGTGTTCTATTCTTTTTCTAAGCGTATTATTATAAGCCGTATGATTAAGCGACAGCGGTCACGTGCTATCGCTGATTACGGAATGATTTCGTAGTTCATTTGCACATCGGAAGCGACTACGTGATCGATGCCCGCTATGAATACGTCGCCGTCACTGAGCGCGATCATCGCTCGCCGCTCGCACTCTGATAACTACGTCCTGTGACAATTCGGCTAATAAACTTATCACCGCAAACTCAACCACTTCAACATTCTGAAAGTGAAAGTACGACACAGTGGGGATTAACTGTTTCGTCGTTCCGGCGGCGACGCTTTTGGAGTTTCTTTGACGTTTGGTGGCGCGGTGACGACACCAAACTATAAGAAACAACGAATATGTAAGCCTTCTTATGTACTGATTTACTTACTCGTTTCAGCGTTCACTGTCGGCTTTATATCGATTAAAATAGTGTAGGAGCCTTGTAATGATTAAATGCCTTAAACGTTTAAAAATATGGCAGAAATGACGTCAAATGTCATAACGTCACCTATATAACAGGCATCACTTCGTGGCAGTTTATCTGTTCGTTTCGCTAAACCGTAGGAGCCTGAAGATTTAAAAAAACATCTCCAGAAGTGCCACGGTTTATAGGCACCGCATGTGATAAGGCCACTGTCAACGAGTCCATCGTTATTGATAGTGGGGTCTTGGATAGCATGGGACAGACGAGTGTCGGCCAACAGTGACACAACAAGATCTTTGGCAAGTAATAAAGCACAAAAGGTCTGGGAAGATGGGTTGACTGAAAATGTGGGACATGAATTTCCAAGACAAAAAATATTCTATAAAAACAGTGTGCTTTTTTCAAAACAACGCAAGAAAAAGCTTAAAACAGTTGCAGCTTCTGAGCTATTAAATGTTTTGCTATTTCGTGTCTTGCAATTTTGATGGTTCGTCATTTTCATGGCCGTCATTTTCAGTGTCCCCGACAAAATTTGTAAACTGTTTTTTTGACTTTCTGTTTTCAGCAGAACTACTGATGCCAATAGGGTGGACGCCCCTGCGTGACCATGGGCCATGGTGATAGGCATAAAGTGTGGGGTAAGCATATAGTTTATAATGCAGGATAAAAAAAAGCAAAAAGCAGCCGTTAAGATAAAGGTCATTAGCATAAAACTGAAGCAGCTAGGGCTATAAAGTCAATTAAGTAAATATAACTAACTTTTTAAAAATTTTTTACCGCAAACATAAGGCTGAGGAATACGGTGATAATTTCCTATATGGCGCCGACGAAAAATGCATTGGAAGACGGGTCTGAAACGCTGCAGGGGCCGCTGCTGTAGGTACCATGTCTGCACGCAGCTGGTTGTGTGCTCTGGATGACATCGTGAATTACTGCCGATGACTGATCGCCGATGACGCTGCTGCTCCTGCTGCTAACGTAGAGCATGACGTAGTTGATCATCGGCCACTGTGACGTCACTGCGACGTCACTGTCTCGTCTCAGCAGCGCTATATAGGCCTAGGCCTAGTTGACCTGACCACCATGCGTGCACCAATTCCCCCGGCTCACTTAATTTATGCCGCTCCTTTATGGGGTGTTTACACGATCCAGCAAAGTCCAGCAAACTTCCAGCAAATGTATTCAAAATACATGTGCTAATGCTGGACGTTTGCTGGACCGTGTAAACACCCTATTACAAACTGCGCAGCCGCCCACTGGAGCGTAGGCTATACATTCTGACCGTGAATTCGAAGGTCTGTCCATTGTAAAAGAACTGACACGCATTGAAATAAGCCTATAGGGCATTTTTGTGGTTTCCTTAGTGATAATAAATAATTAATAATTAAACTGCTGTGAAGTGGCAGCTTATTCCGTAGGCCTATGTCGGTTTTGGAATTCCCGTTAGGCCTATATTTTCAGGTAGGCACAGAGTTGTTTCGGCTAGCCTATTTACAGCCAATCAGCATATTTAACTGCATACTTATCTGTCTTATTGTTGGCCATTACAACAGAGGAAAGACACCGACAGGAAGAATGAGACCCTTTGCTCGGTTACTGTCACTACTTTTTCGCGCGACAGCAGAATATAGCCTACTGCTATAGCGCGTCTTATCCATTGTCCGTCCGTCCGTCCGTTTGTCAGTCGATCGTCTGTCACACGGGTAGATCAGTCAAATACAGTTTGGATTACGACACTCTGCGTTCAAGAAATCCTGCGTACGGGGGCGTCAAACTTTCGTACTCCTTCGAAATCCACGCTTTCGGGCTTCGGCTGCTCAAACGGTAGCTCATGCGCAAGACCGGTTACGCCCTCTAGCGACTGAAGATGCAGAGCTATGCCTTCATTATCACCATCGTGTCGAATGTCGATTGCTAGAATCGGTGAGCTATTGGTTCGCAGTGGGCCTTCGTCAAACTTATCGTCCATTTTCAATTAAGTGGACTCATCTCTACGCAATATTTATTTAAATTTCTATGTTGTGGCGAGGTGGATGTTTACATTAGCGACATGGCTGCGAATATGCTTAAAGCTGTTAATGCTGTTACTGATTTGGTTTTTCCTGTTCCAAAGCCAACTAGTGAACCACAGGAGTTGTACTTACTGAAAGCCGGCAGTAAGTTACTTAATATTTGGCGTTTACTGTATTGACCCTTTTGAGCGAAACGGAATTCTAATTACTCTGAATTTTTACCGAAACCACCACAACAGCACGGAACACTAAACTCTGATCGGATGGCAGTGTCATATTTATGTAGCTATAGCATGTTACGTTACTATTTTCCAGCAACAATGGCTAGACACCACTAAGAACTATGCAGCAGCAGTTATAAACTCTGCTTGTTGAAACTTCCTTTGCTATTACTGTGGATTAACTGTATTAAATATGTTTGCATAACATGTGACATTTGTAGATCAAGAATATGTATCTAGCCTTCCACTGCAGATGGCACTTTATTTCAACTTATTTTATTTTCCATTTTGGATTACGGCAGAGATAGTTATGTTAGTGGCAAAGGTACGATACACTTGCGGTAACTATTTCTGGTGTCACATTTGGTGTTATACTTGATGTTATATTTTTTCACATTGCATTTGACTGACTTGACTCTGTACAAGCATTACACAGTAAACATCTGTGTTGTGTATTCATTCATTCATTGTACATTTGTGTATTTATGTACAGTCCGGTCGATTACTCTAGTGTATCAACTTATTTTGAACATAGCAGAATTATGAACGATGGCTACACTTGTGTTTAATTGTAGTTTGATTCTCTGGACACCCTATACAAAATGTTGGTGATTGCTATATATGTTTGCATGGTAATTGTTGAGATCATCAGAACATATATTGGCTACGTTGGCAACTTGTCTGAGAAGGTAACTGATTTATTATATTGTGACATTATTTTTTGCATATGATGATTAACCAGTTCATTTAAATTTTGCTAAAACATACAAAGGTTGTTGGTTGGTTCTGTTTTTAAATACACCATCACTAAAAATTAAGAAGCCCAGTTGTCGCTAGGATAGCCGACAGTACTGGTTGTCAGTGAGTTTCAAGGTCATCTAAGGTCGATGATTTTCATTTCATCTGAAAGAGTATATGCCACTTGTTATTAGTGATTAATAGTAACCTAGGCCATATCTCTCACTGTTTCTGAGATATGGCAAGTTTTCCGTTGCAAAATGCACATTTTTTGCTACCCTTTATTCA
>Ga0209671_1003134_pt1 | contig 15704 bp, 16 predicted proteins | sample WorMetHERISLAND2_2_FD_187401 | JGI IMG/M metagenome (GOLD analysis project Ga0209671, IMG submission 187401) | Marine gutless worms symbiont microbial communities from Max Planck institute for Marine Microbiology, Germany - Olavius geniculatus... | ecosystem: Host-associated > Annelida >...
AGTAAAGAAACTAGTTACAATTTTATAGAAGTAACTAATTGAGTAACTAGTTATATTTTGGGGACAGTAACTAGTAACGGTAACTAGTTACTTTTGGAAGTAACTAGTCCAGCACTGGTGATAGTCATGACAATACTCGAAAAGTATCGCTGATAGTATTGGTAGCGATACCAGTACTGCAATATTAACAACCCTGGCATCAACCACTTGCGAAATTGTCAATGCAACGCTTTCATCTAATTGCATCTTTTATTCCAGACTCATGAATGACTCAGCAGTTCTGTTGTAGTCCATTTTGCTATATTTCAGCTGCTTTTTTCTCAATTACTAAGCAAGGAAATTATTGTGCAATTAGATCACTGTGTCAGAGCATCCCGAGTGTTGTTGTTAGCCACTCAGCCAGCACTTTTCTGTCAGTTCTTTGCACTAACTTCATGATTGGAAGAAAACGAGTAGAGCATGCAAGTTGTTTTTAATTATTTAGTAACTGTGTTTACAGTTCATTTAATGAAGTGCAGTCTTAGAAATACACTGTAGATATTTTTAAAAATTTCTCTTTACAGAACTTTGAAGATTTCACTTGTTTTATAGTGCAGAATTGAAGTTGTGCCATGTGTCTGTTTGCATGTTTGGCCTTGACATTTCTTGATATTTGCAAGTTTGTAAGTTTGTTGGTTTTAATTATTAAACTGTGATATGAAAATGTGTTTGGTTAATGGCATTTTTGCACTTTTGTAAATAATTGGTATATTTGTACTAGTGTAGGAAACTGGTTCGGTTCTCTGGCTAGCCACTGTAGGAAGCTGACTACGGACAATATTACTGCTAGCGATTAATGCACTTAGAGTAGAAACTGCAATGACCGGAAATGTATTGGCTCGCTGACGTAAGTAATATGGATGGTCGTCCATTGGGCCTGTTTAGAAGATCCCTCCGAGGTTTTTCCAGTTTACTTATGCCTTGGGGCTCGACTCGGCTCGCGCCTTGGGCGCTCGACCTTGGCCACCCAACTTCAATCCGCCTATGAACTGCAGCGCTGTGTGTCGAGACTGCAGGCCGAGTTGAGGCCCGAAGGGCCGAAAATGGAGGCCGCAGGCCAATACTATGGCAAAAATGAAGCGAATTGAAGGCAGGGCAAGGACCCGCGTAAAGGTAGTATTTTTTGCTGTCACTCGGGCTGTTTACGTAGGCCCGTAAAATTACAATTAGATTTGCATATTATGTCGCTTGTCTGCTTGATTTTTGCCATAGTATCGGCCTGCGGTTTCCATTTTTGGCCCTTCAGTCAATTCAAAATTTCAAACTGTGTGTTTCATATAGTAAAGTTTCGAAATTCGAATGAGTTCTTTACTAGAACGGTAACGAATTCACTGGAGTCCAATTTTTCGAAGTGTGATTTGACTGATGTTTAGTTGGATTTCGTTGTTTACATTTTGCGTAAGCGCTACTTGGCGTATGTGTGTATGTGGTATTGTGTGGTTTATGTACGGTAACATTTCTTATTACGACATCCTGCCTTGTATGAGTTGTTAATATTTTGGTATCGGTCTTTGAAGTTACTTTCCTGGTTTTCACCGGCTCGGAATGAGGCTAGTTCATCGCAACATTGACCGGCATAATGTCGGGTGAGTAGAACACTGTAAAATATACGTCTGCCATCAATATACCTGGCTAATACTGCAGTTTAGTGGTTTAAATTTTTAGCAGATTATGTACATTTTAAGCAGTTGTTAGCTACAGTGGCGTAGCAAGAAATTTCAATTGGGAGGGACCTCGTCTCCCTTCCCATTTCCCTCTCCTTTTCCCCCTTTCGTCTCTCCTCTCCTCTTTTCTCCCCTTTTGCTCCTTTCCTGTCTTCTTTTTTTTCCTTTTTTTCCTTAGAAGTAAAACCCGTCTGTGTGATGTCCCAGTCCTGGGGCACTGCCGACTAACTATCCAGATCCAGGACCCCTAGAATCGAGCTTGGGGCTCTGGGGGAGTGCTGCGAGCTCCCCAGCGGGGTCTGGGGAAGAGCCCTAGCTGAAATCGAAAAAAATTATCAGTACGGGCCAGACTGACATCAGATTTTATTATCAGTCCGGGTAGCTATAGGCTAACTGCTGTATGCCGATGCAACACTATGAACCAGCAATTTTTTGACTTAGCTGTGCCATTTAATTTTTATGCTATTGCAGAATTGTTCGAATGCAAGTTTAATATTGAGCTACAAGCAACAACTGGAACTCAAGATGACATTAAGAAAATAACAATGAAAATGACAGCACTTTGACCAACCGAGACAACAGTGCATCAGCTGGCTTATCACCGTACCTGCACTGCAGCATCACACCTGCTGCCAGTAGCCCGGGAGGACGTCTAAATGAGCGGCGGCTACCACGGGTATATCGGCTATGCAAAAGTTATTTGTGAAACGTTTCAGTCGTTCAAGGATAACCGTAAGTGCAGCAGTCAAGAACTGGATTCGCTAGTGGCAGTGTTAAAAGTAGGCCTAAGCAAAGCCGTCAAGTGCCTTATCAGCATGATCAGTGTGGTCTGGAATCTAGGTGGACTGCTGATCAACTCTGCCAACAAGCAGTGCCTGAAATGATGACATAATGTGCCATAAGTATTCATTTTAATTTGCACTGAAAATAAAATATACCACCAGTCTGAGTCCGGACTGAAAATAAAATCTGTTGTCAGTCCGGCCCAGACTGATAATGATGGTTACCTCGAATTTGGTGCATTTTAGCTTTAAAAGATGAGATCTGGTAGCAACAATGTAAGTTATTTTTTTCTGAGAATCAAGTGACCAAATTGACAAATTTAGTGCAGCTTAAACGTATGCTTATGTTTTGTCTGCAGGATTGGGAGGCATGCCCACTGCACCCTTTTGTCTATGCCACTGGTTAGCTGTTAGGAATAGGGTTAGGGGAAAATGCTTGTTTTCAGCTCTTAGGTTTGCCCTAACTGTAATCTCTTACCATAACCCAAGTACTATTGGCCAATTACGTGTTAGATGATGAGAACTTGCCATGTGGCACATGCGCAGTTTCATAGTTGTCTATGGAGTATATGATCTGCTAGGAATTTAGACCAACTGCAACATTACCATTACCTGTTTGTTTTGATTTATTAGCTTATGTTAATGTAGAATGAATGCTCAGTTCAGTAAATGTTGCTGTGCATTATGACATCTTACTAAACTTGTGGTTAAGTGTGTACAGACTGCAAACTCTCAGCATAAAGGTTGTAGGTAGAAAACACCGCATTTAACCTTGCTTTAATTACCTTCGCCAAGGAGGTTATGTTTTTGCCAGTTTTTGTTTGTCTGTCTGTGTGTGTGTGTGTACAAGATAACTCAAAAAGTTATGGATGGATCTTTCTGAAATTTTGAGGGTATGTCGGGCGCATAAGCTACAAGTGATTAAATTTTGGGGGTGATCCGGCAGGAATCCTGGATTCTGGATCACTTTAAAATTTTCGTTACCATTGCGTTAAAGGGGGCATGAGCAGAACCGCTGCAAAATCAAAGATGGTAACACCACCTGGCGAATAGCATTGCTTTGGCTGAGGTACCTGCAGGCTACGACTGCTATCTAGTTGTGAGATGTCAGTATCGTTGATTTAGTGAATATGAGTCTAGCCATTGTGATGTTCTGTAGGTGTGTTGTTCTTATTCCTGAGGAGTCAGAGGACATGTGGCATGCATACAATCTGATTTCTGTCGGTGATGTTCTCAAATCAACTACAATTCGGTCAGCATTTATTCAGTTTGTTCAGCCATTGTCATAATTGTACAAACCCCATGTACCCACACCTGTGTTCATGTTCTGTACATTATTTTGCAGTTTTGTGTACATTTCTCCTGTTTGTATGTTTTTCTGAGTATATTTGAGGTGCATTTAATCAGTTAATCAGTCAAGCACATTTATATAGCACAGTATGATTATAGGTGAATTGGGTGTCACATTTAGGTAACTTGGTGGGTAGACTTTTGATTGCTTAGAATTGTACAGTAGAGCAGCAGTCATAATTGTAGAGTATAGTGTGCAGTTGATGTCTTTGGTCATTTTTTTGCTTTCAGCCAAAACTGCGTTGATGATCCTAGTTAAAAGGAACTTTGCATGTAATTAACGTAACAAGAAATTTGAGCTAATGCTCACGCAACATGCAAAAGCCTATAGCAGTTTCTGTTTGCAAATTGTCTTATAGTCTGTCTCCAGCTATTTCGTCGCAATTTACTCCTAAAGTGTATGCCACAGCCAAAGATCACAAAAATCAATAAAACCCTTTATTTTGGGTGTTCAAGGTCATTCATAGTCATAAATGTTGATAGCCCTAAAATGTTTGTCATTAGTGCCCATGCCTATCTTCAACTGTTTTCACGAAAGACTGGCCAACAACGGTAAAATAACGACTTTTACGGGGGTACCGCTTTTTGTTGCTCTTGTGCACAGGTTTCCTTGAACTTAAAAAATCGAGACTTGGAACGTCGAAGTCTATGTTCAATGCTGAAAATTTCATACACAGCTTGTCCTGGTTTATCTCCACTGGTTTTGGCACAATTCACTTTTGAAATGTGTCTCGCAGTTCAAAATCACACAAAAATCCATAAAAACCTATTTTAGTGTTCAAGGTCATCCAAAGTCATTGCTCTTGGTGCCAATCGAAAACCCGTGTATGACTACCTATTAGTGATTAATTTAACCTAGGCCCTATCTCGTACCGTTTCTGAGATATGGCGACTTATCGGCCAAAAATCACAAGTTTTTCCTACCCCTCTCTTATTTAGCGCTCTTGCTTGGGGCGACTGCTTTCGAATTTATGGAAAAGCTTCATGGATCCTGAAACTGGAGTCTTCCAGGCAGCCGACGGTGAAAATTTGGTGATCCTAGCTTGCACCATTTTTGACTGATCCACCCATGTGACAGACAGATGGACAGACAGAATTGTGATGGCTAAGACGTGCTACAGCAGTATTTGCTTTCACACATAATAAATTTGAGCAAAACTTGCTTTCTTAGAGCTGTTGTATTTTTGGTCTGTTAAGTTGTTCTCTCATTTCAAATAATGTATGCTGAATTATCTTTATTGTATTTTACTGTGTTTTGTATGGGTGATTTCTGGGGTGTGCAATTTAAGGATAATTTACAAGTGGTTGTTAAATTTTTTGGTGATTTATAAAATTTTTTTGGTTAAATAAAATTATATTTTGTTTAAGTTAGCTCACTCAGAAACCAGATTTGGCGGGTTTTCCATTGATATCATGGGCTGTACAAATTTACTTATCTGTCTCCAGATAACTTGATTAATTTCAAGTTGGTCTTCAAGAGTAAGTGCAACAAACAAAGTTACTATAATTTGTGTCTCAATGCATTTGTTACAGCTGTTAGCTGAATTACAGTGACTGTCGTATAGTGTTGCTCTTGTTGCTAGATCTAAACATGCATTTTCGTTCACAGTTAGTCAACATCGAAGTCACTTTTTTATTAACGTTTGTAAGGTTAATTGTTAATAATTTGTCAGTTGTTATCATTCATGGTGATTACGTTAAATTGTTGTGCTGTCAGTAAAGTGCTGACTGAATCATCAACGGGCAGCAGCTCGAGCAACAAAGTGCGGACGATGTTGTCGATACGAGTGGAGACAATCGACTTTGACATTCAGGCATGTGTACTGCGCGTGAAGGGTCGAAATGTGGAGGAAAATGAATATGTCAAGGTGTGCATTCTGAGCATCTTTATTGTGATTTTTACAACTTTTTGTGCCACTCATCTTAGAACAATTGGCAGGTGTCAATGTTTTCTGATAGCAACGACTATTGTGATTTTGTATTTCTGTATGTTACTGTATGTTTTATTTCTAGCTTTTAAATCTTTATCATATTTCTTATTGTCTTTTGTGTTTTATTTCTGTTAGTGGTTTTAATTTGTGTTGGCCTACCCTTAAGATGAAATAAGCCATTATGTAACAGTCAGTATTGTGTATTGTTGACAGAATCTGCATATTTTACTTAGTAGTATTTTGTTTAGTGAATTTGTCAGCTGTGTGATTTTTCTCAGTCACTGTTGCAAATTGGTAATATCAGTGATTGATTTGTTGTTAGATGGGTGCATATCACACGTTGGATTTGGAGATGAACCGAAAATTTACATTACAGAAAAGTGAATGGGACAGCGTTGCTCTTGAACGAATTGGTAAGATATGGTTGTGGTTGCTACAGAATTATTTCTATACTTAGAGGTTGACAGCCTGTTTAAATGTTGTGAATTTCAGTAAAGTGGTTTGGAGAAATGAAAAAATACCATCCACTTGTATGGAAAACTCTAACTATTACACAGTTTGACAGGTGGCAGGAAAAGGCATGGACTTATCAGGGAGCAAATCTTTATTATTAATCTTATGGTTGGGCAGTTTGCATATGACTGCTGAGTAGTCTGCTCCAATAGACAGCATTGTGAGATTAATGACTGTCTTGGGGATAACAGGGAAGATTATTAGAAGTGCCATTGCTGTTACATATGCATATCATAGTAGCCAGTTCTTACAATTTTAGGCTTAGGTCGATTTTTGTATTTTTTGTAAAGGTTGAACTTTCTGTTCCATTATTATTTGTTTGTGTGCATTGCCTTTAAAGGTTGTTTTGGAAATGACCTATACTGTTTCGGGCGGGATGTTAAATTCTACTAACTCATTCACTCACTCACTCACTAGCTGCGTTTTGGATGACTTACCAACCATGAACAAGTTTACGGCACGGATAATTAGATACTCTATGTCGAAGCACGATAAACAAATTTACTAGTATATTGCATCAATACAACAAAACAAAACTCTTTCGAATTTTCTGTTTGCAGTGCCGTCAAACAGAAATTAAAGGTTAGCGAAAAGTATTAAACTATTAAAAGTATTGTTATTATTAGCATATTTATAATATATTTATCTGCGGTGCACTAAACTTGTTCATGGTTGTTAGGCCATCCAAAACGCAGCTATTGTTGAGTAACATGGTAGCATACAGGAGTTCAGATGATTCAGATGTTGCTTTTAGTTATTATCATTGCTGCATTTTTGTTGCTCTGTTACTGACATACATGATGTGGATAACTGCAACGTAGTAAAGACTGCTACAAATAGTCAGGAAAGTGTCGAGTTGTCCTGTCTTTTTATTGCTTGAACAAATAAAATGGATATGTAGAGATGGATCAAGGATACCCTACATAGAATTTGAATCATTTATGAGCATAATGATTATATTGGTTAGTGGTGTATTGCTGCCAGAGATGGCCTGTGATCCGATGCAACACGCTGACCTCGGTGCCGTCGTAATGCAAGAAGGTTTAGCCAACGTCTGCCTTGTCACTTCCGCCATGACACTTGTCCGTGCCAAGATTGAGACCAACATCCCGCGCAAACGCAAAGGCCAGTGCTCTCAACATGACAAGGTATTTTGCTGCTATCTGATGCTCGTCGCTGATTCATAAACAAGAATTTATAAACAAGAATAGATTTTGGGAGCTTATCTCTTTTGCAGCACTCTGAACTGGCAGGGATTGTACCTCGGAATTAAGTTAGCACAAGTCGGCTCCATTAACAGCCACCACCTTTATCTGACTGGATCGGTGTGTCAGTAGCCTGGCAGCAGGCGTGTTCTGTTATGCCATTTTTACACGCAAAAGCAGCTACTTAGCCATCGCAGTTTTGTCCGTCCGTCCATCTGTCTGTCACACGGGTGGATCAGTCAAAAACGATGGAAGCTAGGATCACCAAATCTTCACCGTCGGCTGCCTGGAAGACTCTGGTTTCATGAACCATAAAGCTTTTCCGTAAATTCGAAAGCGATCACCCGAGTGAGGGTGCTAAATGAGAGAGGGGTAGGAAAAGTTTGCGATTTTTGGCCGATAAGTCACCATATCTCAGAAACTGTGCGAGATAGGGCCTAGGTTACTATTAATCACTAATAGGAAGCCATACACAGGCTTTTGATTGGCACCGAGAGCAATGACCTTGGATGACCTTGAATGCCAAAATAGGTGTTTTATGGATTTTTTGGCGATCTTGGGCTGTGAGACACATTTAAAGAGCGAATTGCATCAAAACCAATTGAGATAAACATGGAGAAGCTGCATATGAAATTTTCAGCATTGAACATAGATTTCAATTTTTGACGGTCCAAGTCTCGATTTGCTAGCTTTAAGGAAACCTGCGCATGAGGGCATCAAAGAGTGGTACCCACGTAAAAGTCATTATTTTACTGTTGTTGGCCAATCTTTCGTCAAAATGGTTGCAGGTATGCATGGGCATGCTGCCTAATGCTTATCACAATAGGTCCTAAGCACTAGAGACGAGCTTTTCAGTCATATCAACATCAATGACTTTGAAAGACACCGAACTTCCAAAATAAGGGTTGTTTTTATTGATTTTGGGGATCTTCGGCTACAACACACACTCCAGGAATGAACTGCGATGAAATGGCTGGAGATAGACTGACAGTTTGCGAACAGGAACTGCTATAGGCTTTTGCGCGTCTTGTGAGCATTAGCTCAAATTTCTTGTTTCCTTAGCACTGGCTGTAACGATTGTTAATACTGATTTTGCCTACCCACTGAAGAATGGCCAGACTGAGTTTAAATGAGTTGGCCTGGATGGTTTGACACTATGACTATGAGCGGTCACCCATTTCAGTTGTAACCCAGTTTGTCATTGATGTATCCACTAGGTTAAGGTGCTACATATCAATGCATTTTTCAAAACTCACATTGCAGGTTGATATTTAGCCAGTCGTGAATAATTAAATTTATGTAATGTTTACAGCTTTTTGGCTTACTCGCCTTTTTCATCATTATTCTTAATGTCGTTCTCGGAATCAAACTTTTGGGAACTTTCATGGAATGCCAATTTTGCCTAATGCCAATTTTGGATTTATGAGGTTGAATATGGTGATAAAAAATAATGTCAGTTTGATGTTTAAAAAATGGTAAATAATGAATGTTGTTAAGTTAGCTAAATATATCAGTGGATGGATGTCAGATATTTGGTAGTGTTGTCCTATTCAACGTGTAGCAAAAAGTTGATATCTGTCTATCAGTCAATGAAAGCACATTTATACTACAAGGCATATGAGAGTGCATATGCAAGTGACTTGTTACAGTATAGTAATTTAAACGCATTTGTATGAAATTGTTTGTTAATAATAAAAAATTAACTAAAATTCTCTCTGTCCTGATGTTAACAGCTGTAACTATAGCATTCCTCACTCTCACTGTACGTGTTGCTGCTGGTAATGTGATGATGTCATTATTGTATAGGCCTACCGCTGACAGCGGCCAATCACAGCTGCCATCAGTGATGACATGCTGCTGCGCACACACAGACACACATCCGATGAATATTCTGCCGTTCACTCCATTTATTTGGCAGAGACAGTAATCTCACATGTTGCATGATAGTAATGGTAGAATGTGTGCTTGTTTTTGCAGGCCGTGACACGGTTTTATGATCAAGTTGCAGCTGCAGTCTTGAGGCATATGAACTTTGACAGTTAGTTAGTTGCTTGGATATCAGTTAGTCAGTCAGTCGATTAGAATTGCAGCGTTAATGGTGCAGTAAGCAGGTTTAGATGATGATGTCTGGGTTTGATTTTTTGAAGAGCCAGGTTTCAAGGCATTGGCAGAAGGGCATGAGTGACTGAGATGTGTTATCTCCTCAAATAAAGACATCGTTTGGACATTCTAAGTCATCCCATTCTGTTTTGCTGTTGACTCTATTTATTTTAGTGTTTCATTATGGAAGTAATTGTCATATAAGATTATGGGAATTTCTATTGCTTTATTTTGCTTGGTATTTTTAGTATTGATTTGATAAATACGTACTTCAATTATTTGACAGTTGTCTTGTGTATTTTTCTTTGGTCCCGTTTTTCCATGCACATTTGATGGCCGATCAAATTGATCTATGGTCAACTTTGGGACTTGATCTGAGATCATCTCAATAACTGTTTTCCATCGCCAATTAGCGACTAATCATCCATCAAATCTCCCATCAAGTTGATGGCCGAATATTGGCGGATCAAGTCAGATAATTGATGATTAAACATGGCGATCCGCAGTTCATTGCTTATTCGCACCAGAAACATTGCTTCACTTTGCCAGTTAGAATGGCAGTTCACGTATTAAAATAGTTCTAGGCATGGTGATCAATCACTACCGATCAGTTTATACTGTGCATAGTGTTTTGTGAAGAAAAAAATTAGACACTGCTGACAGAGCGATAGAACGCATTTTTGACAGCAGACGATATCGTTAATATCGTTGCTATGTTGTTGTTGTGGTAGCCCACCAACTCTTCTTTTCTCGTCAGAGATGATATGAGAAGAGTGAGGGGGGATACGGAGTCGTTTGCAGTCGTTGTGCTGGACTAACTGTTGTTGGGTACAGATGTTGACATGCCGAGGCTTATTGTCGATGTTCTTTCGATGACAGCCGAACCGGCCGGCTGTTGGTTCCACCACATAAAAGGCAACTCCACTAGAAACCAGTTGATATGGTTGCTGTGATGACGTTTACTGCCTATGGCGTCCACTCGCAGCACATGTTGGGTAATTTAGCACATCACCGCAAATTGAGGTCACAAAATTTCTTGGTCTGATCTTTGATCACAAGCTGTTGTTCATACCTCATCTTTATTACCTCGAGGAAAAATGTCTGAAAGCTATAAATCTACTACGTGTTGTTGCTCACACTTCTTGCAGAGCAGATCAACAAACACTTTTGCACCTTTACAGGTCCCTAATAAGGTCAAAGTTGGACTATGGTTGCATTGTGTACGGTTCAGCTAGATCTTCCTGTTTTAAGATCCTGGACCCCATTCACAATTATGCTATACACTTGTGTTTGGGTGCATTTAGGACTTCTCCAGCAGTCAGTTTATGTGTTCAGGCTACTGAACCTCCACTAGCTCTAAGACGCAAAAAGCTCGCTTACATTACTGCCTCAAGCTCAGTGCAAATACAAATAACCCAGCATGCAATGCAGTTTTTAATTCAAAGTTCAAAACTCGGTTTGACAACAAGCCGAGCCAAACTCGCCCACTGGGCTTTAGAGTTGAAGACGACTTGCAGAATCTCGGCTTTAAGAAAAAGAATGTTTCACCTACAGTTGTTTCCACAATTCCACCTTGGCTTCTCAAACGCCCTAACTGTAACTTCAGTTTATGCTGTTACGATAAAACAACTACTAACCCAGAAGTGTTCAAATGCAAATTCTTTGAGCTTCGCTTAGATTTTTCACACTATCTAGATATCTACATAGATGGGTCCAAGGATGGAATTAAAACAGCTGCCGCTGGTGTTGCACCCAACTCTGTCAAAACAGTTTGCTAGTAAACAATGCTAGTATTTTTACTGCTGAAATTCATGCACTGGACATGGTGCTAGTCATCATCTGCTGTGCAAGAAGCAAAGATTGTGTGGTTTTCTCGGACTCTTTGTCCAGCTTACAAGCAATTGAGAGTTGCAAAGTTGAAAATTCACTGATCTTAAAGATCCTGAAGGATCACAGCCAACTAATTAACAGTGGTAAATATATAACTTTTTGCTGGATTTCAAGCCACGTGGGTATCTGAGGAAACGAAGATGCTGACGTCGCTGCTAAGGCAGGACTGGTTGTCGCCATCTCCAACGTGAGATTTCCAGTTAGCAATTTGTTAACTTGTGTCAACCAGTTGTGTGCTAAAGAATGGCAACAACTGTGGAACCAGTGTACATCGAATAAACTTTACAGTATGCAACCGGTCATTGGTCGCAATATCAGTTCATCACTAAGCCGCTACTACTCAGTCCTTATCAACCATCTTCGAATTGGTCATACATGACTTACAAACTAAAGGGAGAGTCAACCGGTATGTGAAGCTTGCCATTCTCCACTTACAGTAAGCACATTTTGGTAGACTGCACCCGTTACAGTGCAGCACGTCAGAGATATTTTCGACTGGCCACACTCAAGGACGTTTTTGAAAATGTTGCATCTCAGAACATCATCACTTATGTTGAAGATATCAACTTCTACAATCGTATATAATGTAGTTTTTACATTAGCTTAATAGCCTCGATCTTAACAAGTGTTTTAACTTTGCTTTAATGTATATATTAAATGCTTTTAATTAATTTTAACTACGTATGGCACTGAATAGCCTATTTTGTGCTGATGTTTCGTTAAGAAACTACTCACCAGTCAGTCAGATTGGCATAAAGTAGGCTCAGTTGACGGCCGATCAACAAATCGCTGTTCATGTCATTGGAGATCGAAAATGCATGGAAAAACGAAACACAGTTGATCGACAATCAATTCTGAACATCAAGTTAATCGGAGGTCAAATTTGATTTGATTGGTGATGGAAAAACCGGACCTTAGTTTATTGTCATATGGATTTTTTATTAAAAAATACTATTGGTCACGCAGTGTTTATGTTTGTGTGCAGTTGTCAAGTGCGTTCTAATAGCTAGTCCGGGATTTGTCAAGGTATGTTTTCAGTGTTGCATTTTGACATCTTTGTGCACATTGTGTGGCACGTTTAAATCTGAACATTTTTTATGTTGTAGTTTATCATCGACTAATTGCACACTGTAGACTTTGTGCATAGATTTCCCATATATTTATTGTAGTTAACAATTTTTTTTAGAACGTGTAGTGTTGCTGATAGTTATGTTGGGTTTGCTGCAGGACCAGTTTTTTGACTACATGATACAGCAGGCAATTAAGTTAGAACAGAAAGTTCTGCTGGAAAATCGATCCAAGTTTGTTTTGGTTCATGCGTCTTCTGGCTTCAAACATTCACTTAAAGGTGCTGTATGTACTTTTCTGTTGTCACAGTTGATGAAATTTAGATTGCATGTGCGATGATTATTATGAACAAGGATCACAGTAATTTGGCAAAGGGCAGAATCATTACTCGTTGGTATTTGCCAAGTGGTAACATAAGACTAGAGATGACCATGGGAATGGGATTCCCAATGGGAATGGTAATCTCGTGGGAATGGGAATTGATGACAAAATTGGGAATGGAAATGGGAAGGAATGGGAAACAATCTGTATGGGAATGGGAATGGGAATGGTTCTTATTCCCATGGGAATAAATTCCCATCGGCGGATGCCGTGTCTGGCTTATGTACTGGCTAGAAAAAGAAAGATAGTGTTTTTCGTCAAAGTCGCATACCATTCAGCTTATATTTTCTGTAGTTGTGAAGTTCAGTACTGATGACTGTCATGACAAGTTTTAGATTCAATGACAAGCAGAACACATTCACCACAGTATGATATTGTGTATTAGGCTTGAGCGTTTGATAGGCCAAAAAGTGTTTGTGCCACAACGATGAAATGATTGTTCGGGAATGGGAATGGGAAGGAATGGGAAAAGCTTAGTGGAAATCCCATGGGAATGGGAATTGGTTACAAAATTAGGAATGGGAATGTGAAGGAATGGAAATTGACTGCATGGGAATGGGAGGGAATTGGAATGCAAAAAGCCATTCCCGGTCATCTCTACGTAAGATGGTTTAGCTTTCGGATGCAGTTTAGAATTGCTTGTTCTGGCTGGATGTTTGACCTCAAATTTTTTTTCCTAGGCGGTTATGTGTTGTCAGACCAAGAAGTGTATCTGCCAAATGGCATCTAAGTCTGTGAAGCAAGCACATAAGGATTACGCAGTTTTGTCATGTTTTTGTATATTTTAGAAGTTCTGCAAGATCCTGCCATCAGTGCTAAGTTGTCGGACACAAAAGCCGCAGCAGAGGTCAAAGCACTTGATGACTTCTACATAATGCTGCAGAATGATCCAAATCGTGCTTTCTATGGGTACTTGTAAAATGTGTTGAATTTCCAAAAAATTCTTGAACACTTTTGTGTTGAGTACAATATTAAATCATGCTTATTCACTTGACTATTTTTTTTTATATCATTGATGCTTATTGTCTTTTAGTTTTTTTTAACTATAATGCGGTCATTCTAATGCACCACATTCTCAGTTTTTGCCTGTTCGTCCACTTGTCTGTTTGCTTTTTGTGTAAATAGAAACACCAGAGTTGACTTTTTATCTCTGCCAATGGAACGAAGTGAATTGGAGGAGATTATGAGATTGGTCAATTTGTCCATTTGTGTATCTATGTGTCCATCTGTCTGTGTACACGAATTGGTGGAGATATGCACTCTAATGAGTGTTTTCTAGTTTATTTTGCGTTACCTAGTTAAAAGATGTGCCATTTTTTCAGTTCTGAAGTTTAAGAGTAAGAATTAGGGTTGTGCAGTTTTAGGTGGATGACCGCAGAGTATGTCAGTACTGGGCTGATATATTTTTTTATTTCTGTAACACAGTTTAATTTACTGGCCATGCAGTTATACGTGGTTAATATGTGGAGTATTGATAGCTTTGCACATTATATACGCTGGGCTGTGCTGTATAGGGTTCGGCATGTTGAATTGGCATTCCAGAGTGGAGCCATCGAGACTCTGCTAATATCCGACGAACTGTTTCGGTTTGTGTCTTCTTTTTATTGTGAATGATGTAACGTAGCAGTAGCTTTCATTGTTCCAGCAGTTCAGCTATTTCTAAACATTTTTGAGAGGTTTGGCTTGACCAGAAAAAGTGTCCAGGAACAGTGAGGTATTGAAAATAGTGCATAAAATTTGTTGTTTTTGGATTAATTTGCATGCTCTGTATAGTGGTCATAGGTTAAGCTGACAACAAGATAATGTTCATACGAACATGGAGTCTGTCCAATGCATTTCAATAGTTTACAGTATGTGTCCGTATAAACATAATTAGTGAGCAGTATAGACTAATAGAAAAAATCAAAGTTTAATTCTAAATTGTACAGCAGCAATTTTATTGTCATTCTTCGCTGTTACAGGGCTCCCAGTTGTCCTGAAATTCCTGAAATGTCACAGATGTCCTGAAATTGTCCTGAAATCAGCAATTGTCCTGAAATTTTGCTCATTTGGTCACAATGTCCTGATATGGACCTTTGTTATGCTGTCATTACGGCATTGCATTCATTTTGTACTTTACTTAGTTAACAGGACTCTATCAGTATTTTTGGCTTACTTACTTACTACAGTTTTGCCTTAGTATGTTGATAACAGTGCCTTAGTAACATTTTTAGGACTGCAGTACTGATCTGCTTCAGTGAATAACATTTATGAGGACAGAAAAACGTGCATTTTCTGTGTCTTGAGCCTTGTGAAACCGACAAAAATGTCCTGAAATTGTTTTGAAATTTTGTAAACATTGGGTCCTGAAATTTCACTTCTTGCTCCTGGGAGACCTGCTGTTATTATAACTAAACAATTAACGTTGTTGGTAACATGACCATTCGATTCATCACTAATGCTTTACTATAAATGGTCCACTGTGACCATGCGCACACCATTATGGAGATATGGCGCCTCAATGGGGTCACGATCTTGACCTTTTGGGGTCACGTGACGTCATCGGCCACGTTACCATTCGACTTTCTATGGGTGGTCTATGGTGACCATGTGTCTATCTTGCACCGTTATGGAGATATGGCGTTTCAAATGTTGGACGCACTGATGTGGTGATGGAAAGAAAGAAGCAAGAAGGGAAAGAGAAAGAGGAAGGGGAGAGGAAGGAAAGAAAAAGTGGAAGGAGAAAAGGAAGGGAAATTACAAGGAGAAGGGAGGGGGTCAGGGAACGTAAAGGGGAAGGGA
>Ga0209671_1003135_pt1 | contig 15702 bp, 9 predicted proteins | sample WorMetHERISLAND2_2_FD_187401 | JGI IMG/M metagenome (GOLD analysis project Ga0209671, IMG submission 187401) | Marine gutless worms symbiont microbial communities from Max Planck institute for Marine Microbiology, Germany - Olavius geniculatus... | ecosystem: Host-associated > Annelida >...
TAAAAACGAGCAAAAACGCAATAAGAGCACACGATAAAAGTAAACAACCTTCACGGGACGTGGCCATTCCAGCTATCCATTATTATTATTATTATTTTATTCATACTCGTGGTGCAACACATGCAATATTATATGTTGCTGATGTTCCGTTTTTCAATTTGATTAATTCATCATGCATGATCCAATAAAATAGCGTGTCTGTTTTTTTAATTTTCATTTGATTTGAATGTTGTAGTTGTAAAAATTTTTAAATAGTGTCAGCAACTCAACAATTTATTTTAGAAAAAAAAGAAAAGAAATGCATGTTGAAGTTGATTGTTTCATTCATTTGTGCAGTTGAAGACAACATGAACGAAGAATGCATCCCGGGAAATAAGCCAACTGCAGTCTGCTTAGAGTCAGGCTCAGTTGAGAAGCTGCAAGATACTGACTGTGAGTCTAGTGATGTTGCCGGTTCTTCTGCTGCTGCTGTATCTGTATCAGAGCCAAGTGATGCTTCGACTGCTAATGTAAATGCTGAGCTAGAGACAAATGTCAGTCAGCCATCGATGCCACAGCCTACTGTTTTTAATTCATCTGAACAATGCTCTGCAGCAGAAATACAGCCAGAAGTTGTGAACACCGGAAAGAAACCAAATGTTGCTAGTAAGAAAAAGTCTCAGAAATTGAAAGTCTCAGAGGCTGACAAAATGTCGGCTGAGGGAACTTGGGAGGTCAGCAGTTCTGATGACAGCTCCAGGAAAAATGTTGTACTTATACGACGTCAACATCTTTCGGCGATACCTGATTCTGGTAACATACCTGATTCTGAACTACCAGAGCCAACCCAGTCTCGGGTATCATGTGAAACAGCTGATGGTATAGTGGATAGAACTGTGCCTTGTGAGACTGCTGAAGGCAATACAATGCCAGAACAGGTTGATGCTGTCAGTTGTGAACCGATTGAGGATACTGTGAACACTGAGGCCACTAACAATGATTGCTATAAGACCGACACACCTACTGGTGATGCATTGACGGATAATGTCGACGCTGCTCTATCAACGGGTGTTGAAGATATTACTCAAAGCCAGAGTAAAAAACGATGCAGGAAAGTGGTGGTTAATAGAGAACCAAGTCGCAAGTCACAGAGGTGCAGTGCACGCCGTCGTGAAGCCGAACGATCTGTTGTTAACGCTGCTGCTGCCGAAACCAGACCTGTAGGATACTGTGAAGATGCTGCGACGGATGTCGATAAAAACGATTCATGCTTGGTCTTAGAAAAAGTTGAAGTTTGTCAGGAGCAAGTTGTATCATTGCAGCTCGGTGACAATGTCAGTGATAAAACAGAACCTGCAACCTCTTCTTCTTCCGTATCCACTTCTGTAATAAGCCAAACTGAAGTAAGCATGACATCTGCTGTACTGGATTCCAGCAATATCACATTTTGTGTTGATAATGCTGTGCAGCCAGTAGCATCAGTTGCATTAATTGAAAATCTCGATGCAGCTTCAGAAAGTAGTGCCAAATCAGAATCATCTAAGCCACTGGATAGCTGTAGTGTAGTAGACTCTTCTCAAGGCCAAACCCCATATTCGCACATTTGCAGCAGTAGCAACGTTCCACCCATTAGTCCCATCAAGATTAAATCTAAGCTGCATTTTGAACAGTGTCAAAGTCAAATCGATGTAGTCAGTTATGAGGCCATAAAGGTGGAAAATGTTGTGACAGCAAACTGGGAATCAGATGCTACAGACAGTTCTGTAGGTGTAAAAGTGGAAAACACTACAGTAAAACGTGAATCTGATATTACTAGTTTTACCTACCTAGCTTCAGATTTTAATGGCTCTAACTGCCTGTCAGATGAAACATCCCTTCTCAACACCTGCTTGACGCCGACATTTCTGGAGACCTTGGTTAGCCCAGAAGACCGTCTTTCACACGGTTCAGTTGTTCATTTAAAGGCAGTGGCTGGGACTGACAAAGAAAATATGAAGATCACTGAAACACCTAGCAATGCTGCATCAGTTAATACTCAGGAAAAAAGGGAAGGTGAATTGGAAGAGGTATGTAAGTCGGTGTTGGAAGAAATTGTCACAAGTGTCGTAAAAGAAACTCATAAGACTTCTGTGTCAAAAGAAAATGCCAAATTATCATCGACAGAATCATTTCAGCATCCATCTCAGAATACTACAACACTGAATGAGTCGGACAGCACGTCTGAAGAGGTCCCGCTAAAGAAACGCCGGAGTCGACATGTTTTTGTTGACTGCCAGTCAAGTGAGGTGGCCGCACCGTCGCAGCAGAGTGACAAAGATCAACATGGTGGCACTTCTTCACACCATCGTCGGAAAATATCCAGCAGCAGTTCGCGCAGGCATTCACATCGAAGCAAAAAATATGTGGGAGCACACACGTCCATTGTTGGTAAGTTGATTGTAAAATACCAGTCGTAAGGGAAATTATTAATGCAAAGCATTCGCTGTTAATTTTTTTGAAGATCAGTGATGCACTTTTTTATTAAACATTTAACTGCAGTATGATTAGCAAAGTTTTAAGACTGGGTTTAGTTACCGGTATTTGTCTGTTTGTAATATAAGTTTTATTATACCCTGAGCTTAACAAGTTTAAAACATTTGTTTTATTAATAGTGTCACGTGAAATATAAAATTTGTACTGGACTTAAGTTATGATTGGGCTTTATGGTGTTTTTATGTGTTTGCCAAGAATCCTAGAACTTTGGCACATGCCCATGTCTGAACCATTTCGTTTGATTTGGTTTGTCAGGTGGTGTTTGGGCTCAGTTGGTAACAAAGTTTGTCACACCAACAAAATTAATCAACACTGGGCCCGGTTAGTACTTGGATGGATGATCGTCGGCAGGTGGGTAAAGTATCTCAGTATGAAACTAGCCACCGAGGTCAACTCAGCCTGGCCATCTCTCTGTGGGTAGGTGCAGTGACTATTAGTGGAAGCTGGGATGTAAACAGGCATGGCGCACGATGCACTAGCCCCCATATCTGCTCCTGCAATGTGAACTGGTGGATGAGGGGTAAGAAAATTAAAATCAGCACCGCCTATAGACCTTGTGGCTTGGGAAGGTCTTTACATTTTACATTTACAATACAGTTGCATTTGCTGTGGATGGCAGGCAATGTTGCATGTGCTGTCCATGCTGCTGCACAGCTTGGCAGTACAGCTTTTGGCATGTTCATCAAGTGTCAGAACAAATTGCAGTCCGAGCCACTGAGCAGTGAAGAAGTGTCTGCATTCAAGAAGGCACTAGTGGTATGTATGGACAACAGCCGATTCTCATAGCTTTCATTGTGTTAGTTTATGTGCTTATGGTATATACACCATGTCTGGAAAAAACATCCCAAACTATATCAATTGTCATTTAAAGAAGGGATATCCAATTGTAATAATTTTTGGTACGAATATTTCTGTCATAGCTGGCCATCAAATGACCATTTAATATTTTATCTCACCCAATGTCTGCTTCTGCACTACTTGAGGAAAACAGAACCAATGAAATATGAGTTTAAGTGAACAGAAATACGTCAAAAAGCATCTCCAAAATTATCGATTGTGACTTAAGGAAGGATCGACAGATTTTGGTAATTTTTGGCGCAGACATTTTTGACACTACTTGCCATCTATTAGTTCCCGCCTCATCAAGTGTTTGTTTCTGCACTACCTGGGAAAACCCAAACAGGCAAAATGAGATAAAAATGCAATATTTTGTTGGTTTTGTTTCCCCAGGTAATGCAGAAGCAGATAGTGGGTGCAGTGGAAAATTGAACAGTTATTTGATCGCAAGTTGTCAGAAATACTAACGTCAGAAATTATTATAATCTGCTAATTTTTCTTCAACTTACAATCGAAAATGTCCAGGATGTTTTTTCTGGACACGATGTAGGTATATAAACACACAACCATATTTTAAAGTGTGCATAGCGTTCATGGTAATCCATTTCGGTGCTCTAAAGTCTCACCTGCTAATGCCATATGAGGTCATGCAGTGTTATGTGCCGACCAACATGGCTGAACCTGCCTAGCCAAGCAGGGCAGGCCAGTCCTTGATTTACCTTTCCAGAGTGATGGAAGACTTAGTTGATCTTTATTTGCCATTTCTGTGATCTTTTTGAGGTTTGGTCTGAAGGTCAGTGGCTGCATGGATTTCTATTCTGCATTCATTAGGTAAATCTCACTAGAGCTCTGTTATGTCACCTATTACTACTACATTTAAAGTTTGAAGGTTAAAGGTTAAAGATGGTGTTATAGCTCTTAATGAAAGCTTATTCCAGAGCTACAGAGCGTCACCTGCCAGATAGGCCGGTACTCGATTTACTTACCCCAGAGGGATAAAAGGCTGAGTTGACCTAGGCGGATGGTCACATACTGGGATGGTTTACCTGCCCACAGGCAGTCACCCATCCAAGTACTAACCTGGTCTGGTGTAGTGTAATTTCATTGATCAGACGAAACGTGTTACCACCATGCCAAACCACCAACCCAATTTAATATAATTACTAGACAGTCTCAGATAAGAGCAATTGGTTTTTATGGGGCAATGCAATTGGCTAAGTTTCTGAATGTGATATTTATTATTTGAACAGAAACATGGATATTCTCCGAGTATGATCGTTCCGCACGGTTCTTACTTGCTGAATTGTGGCTCTTCCAATCCAAAGATTCTTCAAGAGAGCCGCGAGTCGCTGGTTGACGATCTTCAGCGATGTCGTCTTCTTGGGCTGCCACATTTCAACTTTCATCCCGGTATTGTTGTTGTTGGAGTATTGTCTTTATTCATGTGTCTTCTTCGGTCATATTTACATGTAATAGAATAATAAACACAAGATAAGGTTTGAATGAACACAGAGTTTATGCGGTGCTTATCTACGGCTCATTGTAAAGTTTGTAATGCAAATCAGTAAGCAGTTAAACTAAACATGTTTGGTGGTGCATAGGTTAGACGCTGAATGCTTAAGAATAAAAATTTCAATTGATGTTGCACACTCACTGTTTTCTGTCAGGCATGAACATGTAACTAAGCGTGTAGTTAATGAATTGAATATGATATTATACCCTTCTGTGAACAGTTGGAAAAGACTAGGAAAAATATGGTGGACAAAGTGATACACAACTTATTACCAAGAAGAACTTATTACCAACTTATACAGAAGTGAGAAGTATAAGGATAAAGATAATATAAATATAAATTTGATGATTATTAACAAGAATTTTGAGAACAGTTAGCAACATTTGGAGAAAATGTGAATCGGCTGTCATATAGCTGTAAAATTAGCTGATAACGAAGTAGTATTACGTAGCATTTGAACATTTGTTCCTGGATAGCAATTTTGCCATTATTGCATCAACTGTTTTTTTTTTTGACAATTCTATCTTATTGTATTTGTAAGCTTTTGAGTTTTGCTATTATTGCATCAAGAGAGTGAATTGAGAGGTGAAGAAAATGCATTTTTTCCAGGATCTTTTGGTGCTGATAGTGGAGTTGACGAATGTATTGAGCGTGTTGCCGAGAGCATAAACTACGCTCACAGTCGAGTGGAGAAAGTTATCACGGGTATCGGATACATGCTTGTCTACCATTTCATGTCTTAATAGGGAAATGCGTGCTGTGTGAAAAATACTGCTTAGTGGTATCTGTGAGCACTAAACCAGGGTTCAGAAACTGTTTTTTTTTGACAATTCTATCTTATTGTATTTGTAAGCTTTTAAGTTATATTGATATTTACACGCAACAGCAGCTACTGCTCTAGCGCGTCTTAGCCGTCGCAATTCTGTCTGTCCATCTGTCACACGTGTGGATCAGTCAAAAACGGTGCAAGCTACAATCACCAAATCTTCACCGTAGGCTGCCTGGAAGACTCTAGTTTTAGGAACCGTAAAGCTTTTCCATAAATTCAAAGGGGGTCGCCCCGAACGAGGGCATTAAATGAGAGGGGGTAGGCAAAAGTTGCCATATCCAGCCGATACGACGTTAGTAGAGCGATAGAGGCGACCTCTGGTGAGTACAAGTAAATAAAACACTAGACACTATAGCCGCGGGTTGTCTGGCCTTTGGCGCCTTCTGGTGAATGACTTAAACTTTAGACTTAGGGGTGGGAAAATTTGCGATTTTTAGCCAATAAGTCGCTGTATCTCAATAACGGTGGGAGATAGGGCCTAGGTTACTATTAATCACTAATAGGAAGTCATACACTAGCTCTCGATTGTCACCAAATTCCATGACCTTGAACGTTAAAATAGGGGTTTTATGGATTTTTTGGCGATTTTGGGCTGCAAGACACATTTCACGAGCGAATTTTTCAGCACTTAACGTAGATTTCAATGGTTCAAGTCTCGATTTTCTAGGCTCAAGTAAACCTGTGCATGAGGGCATCAAAGACCGGTACCCCCGTAAAAGTTATTTTACTGTTGTTGGCCAGTCTTTCATGAAAACGGTTGCAGATAGGCATGGGCATGCTGCCTATCACAACCAGCACTAGTGACGAGCTTTTTAGTCGTATCAACATCAATGACTTTGAAAAACTCTAAACTTCCAAAATAAGGCTTTTTATTGATTTTTGCAATCTTCGGCTGCAGTGCACACTCCAAGAATGAACTACAACGAAATGGCTGGAGATAGACTGACAGTTTGTGAACAGAAACTGCTATAGGCTTTCGCGTGTCTCGTGAGCATTAGCTCAAATTTCTTGTGTGACCCTGGTATCCAGCAGAATTGCTTTGACCTGTCTGGTCTTTGTCACTGATGGGCAGTTTTCACCACACAGTTTTTGTGCATGCAAATGGCTGCAAGAAGTTCTCTCTGAAAAATTTAATGTGTAATCAATTATGTCTAAATTGCTTTATTTATACCGCTTTGCATAATCTGCATTGCATATTGTAGTAGTGTACATTGAGTTCTAGAGATTACCGCAGTAGAATTTTTCCAACTTTTTAGTAGATTGCAATAGAATGTTACAGTAGTCTCTTTGTGTTCAAAAGTTTTGCAGATAGGTAGATATGTTATAAATTATTCAAGTTCATAAAATTGCAACCTTTGTCGACTAGTTTGTTGACTTTTTGGCAATTGCTGCTTCATTCTTTGGAACGACTCTTCACTGCTAGTTGTCACTTTTTTGTCAGCTGAATACTGTAGTTACTGTCTTAGGTTGTGACTATTCAAAGATAGGCAGATGTGTTTCTGCCGTCAGTTCTGTTTGATTCCCCACTGCTGCTATTCGTTGTAGTACTAGAAAACATGCCAGGACAGGCTGGAACAATTGGCGGAAGCTTCCTGGAGCTGCGTCGGATCATCAATCGCATTAAGGACAAGTCCAGAATTGGAATCTGCCTCGACACTTGCCATGCATTTGCTGCTGGTCAGTTCAGATTTGTTGGAAAGATTTTGCTCGAGTCCTAGAATTTATTCACGTTTCATTTCTCCGAAGAAATAGTCAACTGATTAATCTATACTGTGTTATTTGATCAGTCTCTGTACACTTTGTACTTAATCTTAAATTCAAAAAACACCAATATTAACCGTTAAGCAACTGTGTTTATTTAAAATAACAAGAAAAGCCCAGCTGACGCAAAGGCAAACGTGGGACAGCGATACATGTGTGAAGGCCCAGTGTGAATAAGATCTAAGTTCACAACGATGTTTCATTTAGCTTCGACGTCGGATGACGCCTAGCGCCATATTCAGTGCATGAATTTCAGTATTGCGCACCACGTCCAATGCATGAATTCCACCATTATTGGCTGAAAATCGCAATTTTTTTTCCAGAAAAACCCCTATTTTAGCTTTCAAGGTCATCCAAGGTCATCAAATTCGGTGGCATTCGAGAGCCAGTATGGACTTCCTATTAGTGATTAATAGTAACCTAAGCCCTATCTCGCACTGTTATTGAGATATAGTGACTTATTGGCTAAAAATCACAAATTTTTCCCACCCCCCTCTTATTTAGCACCCTCATTCGGGGTGGCCATTTTCGAATTTATGGAAAAGATTTACGGTTCCTGAAACTATAGTCTTCCGGGCAGCCGAAGGTGAAGATTTGGTGATCCTAGTTTGCACCATTTTTGACTGATCCTCCCATGTGGCGGACAGATAGACGGACGGACAGAATTGCGATGGCTATGACGCACTATAACAGTACCTGCTGTCACGCGTAAAAACTATACACTAGACTTCAGCCAACAGGCCCTAGTGCAGCAGAAAAAGCTGCTCATTGCTTATGCATGTGTATAATTGTGGTACACGGTGCAGTGGAAAATAGCTGTGAATTAGACTCATTGGTGACTCATTGGTTCCATTGTACGTAGTACATGGATGTGACTGATAACTCTGACTCGTAGTGACATTTTGCAGCTTTGCTTTTAGATAACATCTTCTGTTCCTATGGATTTAAGGTAGCCCTGAACTGTTACATGCATTATTTTCTAGACAGTCATCATTGAAGAGATTTTCTCTGTTGGAGGGAAGTGGGTAAAAGAAAGATAGACCAGGTTATGCTTAAGACAGGTAGTGCCATTATGTGTGTGCTCGCATGTCTTTCCTCATTTTGCATACACTGTACTATCTTACCATGGTTTACTGACCTTGAGCACCTTACAAATGATCACATTATTATTATTATATCAAAAGGGGGAATGGGAGCAGTTTTTATGCCTCCACCAATGTAGTGGTCGGAGGCATTATGTTTCCAGAATGTTTGTGTGTCCATTCGTTCATACGTCCGTGCGTGTTCGTGAGTCCCGAACAAACATTGTTAGCAAGATATCTTGGGTATTTGTTAACGGAATTTGGCCAAACTTTCACCACTAACAGACTTTGGAGCAAGGATGAACGCATCATATTTTGATGTCAAAAGGTCAAAGGTCAAGGTTGCGGTGGGGTCAAATATGCATGCCCCAAAATGTACTTTTTGGCTTTGTATTTGTCACATGTTGGCGGAGGCATAATAGTCAACGGAGTTTTCTTGTCTTGTTTCTGGGGTTGAAGTTCAGTTAACATTTTTATAGATATGGCATGTTTTTGTTGTTGTTGTTGTTGTAGTAGTCGTGATATGGCATAGGCCTATGAACTTTGTAAACTTGTATAGTTTATTTACATTACTATTTATTGTGTACACATTTGCATTTTGACAAGTATGAATAATAATCAAATATGAATGATGTTTGAAGTGCAGACATTGGTTGTGTGTGTAGGTTATGACATTCGCACAGAATCTGGCTATGATGAAATGATGCATGATCTGCAGCAGTTCATTGGCTTGAACTACCTCAAAGCTGTCCACATGAATGACTCCAGAGGTGAGTTTTTCCTAATACCGGTATTGTTTTATTTGTTGGTAAAATGAATTGCAAGAATTTCCACATTTTTCCTAGCTATATGTTTTCTGTACATATTTTCCAGTTCAGTGCTTTTGTTTGCCGTGGCCTGGCTTTTACGTGTGAAAGCAGCTACTGCTTTTAGCGCGTCTTAGCCATCGCAATTCTGTCCATCTGTCTGTCACACGGGTGGATCAGTCAAAAGTGGTGCAAGCTAGAATCACCAAATCTTCATCGTTGGCTGCCTGGAAGACTCTAGTATCAGGAACTGTAAAGCTTTTCCATAAATTTGAAGGGGGTCAACCCGAACGAGAGCGCTAAATGAGAGGAGAGTGGCAAAATTTGCGATTTTTGGCCAATAAGTCGCTGTATCTCAGTAACGATGCGAGATACAGCCTAGGTTACTATTAATCACTAATAGGAAGTCGTACACTGGCTCTCGATTGGCGCCAAATTAAATGACTTTGAATGACCTTGAACGCCAAAGTAGGGTGTTTTATGGATTTTTTTGTGGCGATTTCAGGCTGCAACACAAGTCTATATCATTCACAAGGTTGCACCACGGAACTATCGTTATGCAATCCAGATAGAGAATTTGGTATTTGTATATTAACTTAGCGTGAATACCCCAATTTTCAGCTAAACTACTGAACCGGAACTGCTATATGCTTTCGCGTGTCTCGTGAGCATTAGCTCAAATTTCTTGTTGTTGAGAAGTTAATGGAAGTAGTGTTAGAAATTGACAGATGTGTTTTGAGTGATGAGTCATGAGGTCACGTCCGAATATTTCATGTTTTTCACAGAACAATTTACCAGCTGAAGCTCAGCAGCCGAAACTTTTTTATGTTTAGAGAAATGCCTATAAAACAATGAAAGATCTGGCCCAGTGCTGAATTTACTTGCTCCCTAGTGTCCCCCATTGTATACTGGCCCACTCTGTTTTAACCTTCACTGTAACAATTAAGTAAAATACTGACTTCAAAAGGTCAAGGTCATGACCCCATTATCTTTGAGGTGCCATATCTCCATAACGGTGCAAGATAGACGCATGCGTTGAGGTATAACAAGACAAATGGCAATTAGCGTCATCGACCATTATTAGAAATTTTTTCCTCTCATTTCCTAAAATCGGGCACTGTTTTATGAACTTCCGGGAAACAATTTCCAATAATGATCTCGACGCCAGTCACTATTAGTATAATATTAAACAGGTCTCGATTAGATGCCGGGTCTCTGATACAAGCTGAAAGGAACAAAAAAGCTCTTAGAAGAATACAAAAGATAATGGTGCACGCGAGGAGTACATTAGATTGGTCACAATCTAGTAATATTTCTCGTTTCTGCGTCGTTTTGTTTTCGAGTTAGGAGCCCATACAGGAGAGATGGGTGGATGACAAGACCATAATACTAGGACGTTCACATAATAAGTTTGTTGTATCTGTTGTATGAACTATGCACGTTTTGTCCCCAGGACGTTTCACCTCTGGCAACGACATTTTGCTCCCAAGACATTTTTCCGTCTGGACGTTTTGCCCACTAAAAGTTGCAGACAGCGGTAAAATTGAGCGGATGGGGAAAACGATGAATGGGAAAGATGTCAGACAAGATGGACGCCAAAGACGGATAGACAGAGAAGACGATGTCAGGGGCAAAACGTCTTGATGACAGAACGTCCTGGTACCCTATTGTGTTGTGAATGGTTCAGATGATGTTGGCTCACACGTCGACCATCACGCAAGCATCGGTCATGGCAGAATTGGACCCGACTGTTTCCGTCGAATTATGAACGATTCCCGATTTGAGAATCTGCCGCTGATACTGGAAACCCCAGTGGACTGTCACAGTGCCAACATTGATCTGTTGTATAGCTTTGTAGATTAATTTACATGTTTTTAATTTAGATACTGGTTTATTTTTTTATGTTTAATTTTATCGTTGAGTCAACACCTCTGGAGACTAGCGGCATTGATTTCTGTTCATGCACTTGGACCATTTTGCAAGTGAAAACTTTATTCGTTTGATATCCATTTTATTTTTTTATGCAAGTTCAGTGCACAAATGAATATGTGAAGTATTTTGCATTGTTCACTGTTCAGTTGCTCATTTAGTATTATGCGGTTATTTTGGCCAGTTGTATTGCATTGATTATAAAATTACACTGCTTAAAAACTACAGGCAATCTGATTATTTGACTCTGGGTGTCAGGGGGTATTCAGCCTGCAAAACCTGGTACAGTAATTTCCGCCCACCCAGAGATAAATTTTGCTTTTATTGTTTTGGCCTAACCCGCAGTGGCCGTGGAAAAGTAGGCCAGTTCACACAAAACCGAAGAGCAGTGGTATAAAAGTGGTGTAAATAAAAGTTGATTTTTCGACAGATCACTGCAAACTTCCAGCAAGGTTTTGGTACTCAGAATTCCAATTTTACCCTTAAATTCTCTTAAATTTGGTGATTTCCAGCCCCATCTTGTACTTTAGAAGCAAATTTTCTGACAGGCCAAAATTGGTGGGAGACAATTGCTTCCTGCCACAATGCTGCTGCTGCTTGCTGTAAGAAAATACCCAGTTGTTTATGGCAGTTTAAATTCCTCATACCTGGAAAGAACTGTCATGTGTTAATTCCGTTTTTACGTGCGAAAGCAGCTACTGCTTTCAGCATGTCTTAGCCATCGCAATTATGTCTGTCCGTCCATTTGTCCATCACACGGGTGGATCAGTCAAAATCGGTGCAAGCTAAAATTACCAAATCTTCACTGTTGGCTCCCCGGAAGACTCTAGTTTCAGGAACCATAAAGCTTTTCCATAAATTCGAAGGAGGTCACCCCAAACGAGGGCGCTAAATGAGAGGGGCATTGGCAAATTTGCGATTTTGGGCCAATAAGTCGCTGTATCTCAGTAACGGTGCAAGATAGGGCCTAGGTTACTATTAATCACTAATAGGAAGTCATACACTGGCTCTCGATTGCTGCCGATTTCAATGACCTTGGATGACCTTGAACGCTTAAATAGGGGGTTTTTATAGATTTTTTTTGCAATTCTGGGCTGCGAGACACTTTTCAAGAGCGAATTGCGCTGAAACCAATTGAGATAGACATAGACAAGTTGCGTATGAAATTTTTAGCATTGAACGTAGATTACGACGGTTTAAGTCTCGATTTTCTAGGTTCAAGGAAACCTGCGCATGAGGGCATCAAAGAACGGTACCCCCGTAAAAGTCGTTATTTTACCGTTGCTGGCCAGTCTTTCGTGAAAACAGCTGGAGATAGACTGACAGTTTGCGAACGGGAACTGCTATAGGCTTTCGCGCATCTCGTGAGCCTTAGCTCAAATTTCATCTCTTCCATGGTTCTGGGCAAAGGTCATTGGACTCGTTTTCAATTTTTAAAAAGTTTTTTTGTTACACTTGCTTTTAGCTTGTAATTGTAAACTGGTCGATTGATTATAGCCTAACTCTTGTCTATGTTATGTTGAATTGAGCAGCTGTATCACTGCAGCACAGTTCTGCAAAAGTCAGGCTAACATTGATGTAATACATATGCTTTGTTACATGAATACAATGCAATAAATACCGTTGTGGTTCGAATATCTTTATCAGTCATATTCTATATCAATCCAGTTGCATGTCACATTTGAAGCGTTGGAATGCAGCAGTGCAGCAGTGTGACTGGGAAAGAGTCGCACGAAATGACTGAAAATAAAGTGCAAATGTTTCTGATTTTTCTAATGGCTGCAATTACTGCTATTACCAAGTAGTTGGTTAGCATTGGACGGTTCTTAAGTATCTAGCCAGTCTTGGGTTTTTCATCCATAGGCGGTGGTGGCGCTGGTGGTGCTGCTTCTTTTTGTTCACTTGCCTTCTCGCCTTCCTTCTTTTCCGGAACTTTATCCTCGATGACTGGATTAACTTCAACTTCTATCGCTGGTTCTGCTTCTTCTTTTCCCTCTTTTTCCTTCTCGTCTTCTTTCTCCTAAATAATTAAGAGTGTAATGCACATATCAGACTTGTATGCACAAAATATTGGAGCTACAATGAATTTACAACGTTGGATATTAAAACAGTATGGCTGCGGAAATTAATCACATGATTAATCTTTCAAAAAATAGTATAGATACGATGTCTAACAAGGCTTATATGCAGTGGCGTAGACAAGGGGGCAGGCCCCCAATCCTCCAGGCAAAAATATTAGCATACGTTTAAACTGTACTGAATTACCAATTTGGTCAGTTTATTCTCGGGAAAATAATTAAAATTGTTACCACCAGATCTCATCTTTTAAAGCTACAACACTCCGCAGACATAGCTGAATTTTAGGCGTCCTATTTCTAAGGCAGGGCAGGGGAAGACGGGAAGGGAGGGCAAGGGTAAAATGGGGAGAAAAGGGTAGTGAAGGGAGGGGCAAAAAGAGGGAAGAGGAGGGGAAAGGCAGGGAGACGAGGCCCTTCCCGATTGAAATTTCTGGCTACGCTACTGCTTATATGAACTCTGTTCGTCTGACCTCCGGAGAACAACATTTTTGCACTCGAAAGCAGCTACTGCTATAGCACATCTTAGCCATCGCAATTCTGTCTGTCTGTCTGTCACACGGGTGGATCAGTCAAAAACGGTGCAAGCTAGGATCACCAAATCTTCACCATCGGCTGTGCAGAAGACTCTAGTTTTGGGAACCGTAAAGCTTTTCATAAATTCGAAGGGGGTCACCCTGAACAAGGGCGCTAAATGAAAGGGGTGGGCAAAATTTGCGATTTTTGGCCAATAAGTCGCTGTATCTCAGTAACGGTGCAAGATAGGGCCTAGGTTACTATTAATCACTAATAGGAAGTCGTACACTGGCACTCGATTGGCACCGAATTTAACCTTGAATAACGTTGAACGCCAAAATAGGCGGTTTTATGGATTTTTTTGGCGATTTCGGGCTGCGATACAATCTATATCATTCACAAGTGGCGCCACAGAACTATCGTTATGCGATCCAGATAGAGAATTTGGTATTTGTATATTAACTTAGCGTGATCATCCCAATTTTCAGCTAAACTACTGAACCGGAACTGCTATAGGCTTTCGCGCGTCTCGTGGGCGTTAGCTCAAATTTCTTGTAGTTTATGCACAAGACTTGACAACAAAATTGTCTCTCGCTGCATTTGTAAGAGCTGAATAACTGATAAAAGTTGCTGAACACAAAAACATCCATTTTCTTTGGCAATTACGTTTGTTACCAAAATTAGTTGATTTTTGTTGTTGACCATGTGTATTATCATTGCACGTAAAATGAGTTTTGCACTGTCTCCTTGGCTGCTGCACTATCTACCTGAACTGTGATAATGGTATATGTGATAATCGTCTACATTGTGCAATGATTGATTCGTATTATAATGATATTGTAGCAGCTCTATAAAGGGCTTCATTCAGTGCTGTATGTAGAGTCCCTAATCATTCTCTCAAACCGTATTGGAATGAGCACTTAGATAACCTCAAATCCGATTCAATTTTTTGGCATAATCTATGGATTGATTCTGGTGGTCTTCTTCAGGTACTATTTTGCAGCTACGACTTAGTTGCAAAGCTAGATATAAACTGGCAGTGAGAGATGCGTATAATAATTTTGAGGATAAAATATATGATGACTTATATAGACACTTCATGACCAAAAAATGCCAGAATTCTGGAAAACATGTAACTCTAAGTTTAGGAAGAATGTAAGTAAACAGATGATTATTAATGGTAATACTGTTGACCTTGCGGTTGCAAATGAATTTGCGTGTCATTTTAGTAATATCTACTGTCAGTCCACTGATGATGCTGCTAGCAGAAAAGCCTTTGTGAGTGCACGAAATGAGTATATTTCGTCCCGGGACATGTCAGACCTTTTATTGTTAAATAGTTTATCCGTTGAGCTTATTGATCAGTGCTTAGGTAAACTTAAAATGGAAAAGCTGCAGGTCCAGATGAGCTGTCTGCGGAGCATTTGCAGCATGCACACCCGCTGTTGACTATGCGTCTGAAATCGCTTTTCTGTTTAATTCTTAAGCATTCATATGTACCTGAAATGTTTGGCAGTGGAGTTTATGTACCTCTATTGAAAGATAAGTCTGGCAGTGTGCATGACATGGACAATTACCGTGCTAACACATTACTACCTGTAATATCCAAAGTGTTTGAATTGGTTCTGTTAGCTGTTTGTGAACCTGGATTAGAGTGACTCCTTACAGTTCGGGTTTAAACACAATACGGGATGTAATGATTCAGTATTTTGTTAATCGTGGCAGTTCCGTCTTATATAGGCGTATATTTCTTGATAACAGTTATGTGCTGCATAAGTTGTTTTGTGCCTTGTTGTCGACTGGCAGCCTACATGACAGTTGCATGATGTCAGTTTTTACAGTT
>Ga0209671_1003137_pt1 | contig 15697 bp, 16 predicted proteins | sample WorMetHERISLAND2_2_FD_187401 | JGI IMG/M metagenome (GOLD analysis project Ga0209671, IMG submission 187401) | Marine gutless worms symbiont microbial communities from Max Planck institute for Marine Microbiology, Germany - Olavius geniculatus... | ecosystem: Host-associated > Annelida >...
GTCTGTTGCATTTGCAGTTTTTTTTGCACCTGGCACATCGTCAAAAGCTGGCCCTTGGTTCCAGTATATTTTAAACATTATCACTGCTGCTCACAGTGCGGATGCAGACGCAAGACAGCTTCAGTTTATCAACGCTACTCTGCGTACGCGGACCCAAAATTCTAGGATCCGCACACCTCTGATTCAGTTCTCTGTGGAATACATGTCTGTCGTCGGTGGTGGTGTTATCAGGTCTTGGTTTGGCTCGTTTCTACACAAACTCTCCTGGAGCTGAGAAGTTTCGGCCGGGTTCACTGTCAGTTACAAACAACCTTCTGAGCCCTGTGCTCAGACCGAGAGCAATGTTTCTGAAAAGGTTTGTTAGTAGAAATTTACTATTAATCTCGTGATAATTCAGCATTATACAGATTTTACTGATTAAGGAAAACTTTGTTGTAATGTTCATTTATGGTTGCATCACTTAAAAAGCACTGTAAAGTAGAGAGCATTAAGTTGGGACAATTTTTAGCATCCGTCAGCATGAAGTTGCCATGAACAACACAAATGCTCTTTACTTTGCAGTGTTTTAAGCTCTCGTATGCTAACAAGAAAAGCCCAGCTGACGCAGAGGGGAATGCACGACAGCGATGCATCTTTGAAGGCCCAATTGGAACAAAATCTAAGCTCAGTGATCTCAGCAATTGACATCGGATGCAATAATTTCATTCGTTCACTCGCATACGCCAGGTGACGTTACCAGTCTCGCACTGCTGCTGTTGTTCAAGCGGCTGAAAGCACGCATTTTAAAAAGGCACCCCTCTTTGATGCTTTCGTGCGCAGGCCTCCTTGAACATAGGGAGTTGCGACTCGGATCGTTGAAATCTACGGTTAATGCTGAAAATTTCATACGCAGGTTGTCCAGGTCTGTCTTTAGTGATTTCGGTGCAGTTATCTTTTGAAATGTGTCTTGCAGTACAAAATCCATAAAAACCCCTTTTTTTGTTTAAGGTCATCCAAGGTCATTGCTTTCGGTGTCAGTCGAAAGCTCGTGTACAACTTGCTATTAGTGATTATTAGTAACCTAACACTGTCTTACACCATTTTTGAGATACAGCAAGTTATTGGCCAAAAATCACAAATTTTGCCCACCCTTCTCTTATTTAGCACCCTCGTTCGAGGTGACCCCCTTTGAATTTATGGAAAAGCTTTACGGTTGCTGAAACTAGAGTCTTCCAGGCAGCCGATGGTGAAGATTTGGTGATCCTAGCTTCCACCATTTTTGACTGATCCACCCATGTGACAGATGGACAGACTAACAGAAATGCGATGGCTAAGAGGCACTACGCGGTACTTGCTGTCGCATAAAAATTGTCCCGAGAACTTGGAATGGACATTATAGTCTGCCTACAAGACTGAGTGAAGAATGCTTAGTCATTGTACCAGTGCATTTGTGATAGCTTTTGGCGGAGTGTGTGATACCTATATTGATTCTAAGCGAAAGTATGTGTTATATATATATATATATATATTAGAGTTTCATTTTTAGTTCAAATTAGTGATTAATTAATTATTAATTAACTACTGAAATTTTGTAATCATTGCCAGCTCTGCTATTTGTGTTGTGCTATTTGAAATGTAATTGTTTGCTGCAGCACGTCTGCATCAAAGGATGCGACAGGACGCAGTCAGCTGTTGGAGGATTTCCGCAACAACCAGATACCGAACATCCAGTTGTCCGACATTGCTAATCATGTTGTCGAATTCTCTCAAGATCAACATGGATCTCGGTTTGTTGAAATTCTTTTAAGCACAAAAATTACAGGTTTTGGCTTGATGTAGTTGTGTGATTATTCAGCCATTGCCACGATTTTTCGCAAGAAAAACACTAAAGCCGTTTCGGTTATCATTGTGCACTTGTGCCAACTTCCCTAATTCCTGCGACTTGCTGTGTTGTTATTAAATATATTTAGATAGTTTTAGCTTCAGTGTGTACAGGTTGGTTTCTGACTGCATGTTTCATGCAGGTTTATTCAGCAGAAATTAGAGCGGGCGTCACCGTCGGAAAAGGCAATGGTGTTCAACGAGATCTTGTCGGCTGCTTACAGTCTGATGACGGACGTGTTTGGCAACTATGTTATACAGAAATTCTTCGAGTTTGGAACCAGCGAGCAGAAACAGATGTTGGCCCAGCGTATCCGTGGTCATGTGATGCCGCTGTCACTGCAAATGTATGGGTGTCGCATCGTACAGAAGGCATTGGAGAGTATTCCAGCAGAAATGCAGGTACTGTTCATGTGTATTCTTTCCTCAGTTGACAACAATGACATGTCCTTGTCTCAAGCTGCAGAGGCCATGCACACATGCTATATTGCTTTCATGTTCTATTGTCTAGTCTGAAATCAGTTGTAGGCCTTGAGTAGTTTTGTGTGTTTGGTTACATAGCGTTGAATCCATTGGCCATTGCAGTGCTATGTGGAAATGCATAAAAATGATTTATATCAGTTAGTTGATTTTTTTGGCTGGACATTGATTGAATTTCCATTGATCGGGATATCAGGTGGAGATTGTGAAGGAACTGGATGGGCACGTTCAGAAATGTATCAAAGATCAGAACGGCAACCACGTGGTGCAGAAGTGTATCGAGTGTGTTGACCCAGTCCATGTCAATTTCATCATTGATGCATTCAAGGGCCAGGTTGGCATTTCTCCATTCTACCCATATGCTTGCTGTTCTATAATGCTATGTTGTCAGTTAGAAGGAGACAGCAGGCTGTTGTTGATGGATCCTGTACAAATAGCACTAGCCTTATACAGTTTTTTGACACATTGAATTCTGGTGTTTCAGAAGTCCTGGTGTCATGACTTCACCATTCAAAATGTAGACACTCACAATTGTAAATTATCATCGTGTCAATAGCAGTTAGCGGCGTGTCAGTCTTTCAAGCATTGATGCCATTCAGTTGTTGTTGCTGCTCTCTTGATATATTTCATTTTATTAGTACTGCTAGGAAGCTATGTTCTCAGTTAAATGTTTAATGTTAAGATTAGTCTGTTTTCTTCGTCTTGTTATTAATCAAATTTGATTTGTCTTCAGTGTCACTCATGAACCGTTGGTCAGGTCGTAGGAAGAGCCTCTTTCTGGCCTCATGAAATATTATTAATCTAGCAGTTCCCAAAGGTTTCCTTGCTGATATTTACTAAACTTGGTTTTGCCTGTTGACAATACTAAAGCAGTTTCATTAGGTGAAAAAAGTTTTGATATTTCTGTGTGTGTTTTTGAGTTAAATTCTGGTGCACATGTCTATGAATGTCGTGCTTATCATCGTAAGTTCTTGGTTCTTGTGTTTGACACCCGGTGAGGTTTCTAACAAGTGGTTATTACTTGGATGGGTGACTGTCTGCGATCAGGTAAACCATGTAGGTATGTAACCAACACCAGGGTCGATTCAGCCTTCCATCCCTCCGGGGTAGGTAAATCGAGTACCAGCCTGTCTGGCTTGAGTTAAGGTGGGGAGTGTTCACCTGTGTCAGGTGGCAGGTAACACTGAGATCCCATATGGCAGGTGATGCTTTGTAGCTCTTTAGATCGGTTTCTCATAAAGAGCTATACACCACCTTTAACCCATATGTCATCGTCATGCAGGTGTTCAACCTGTCGACACATCCGTACGGCTGTCGAATCATCCAGCGCATCCTCGAGCACTGTTTGCCGGAGCAGACTTCCGGCTTGCTGGAAGAGATGCACGAGCACACGGAGCGACTGCTGCATGACCAGTACGGCAACTACGTCGTACAGCACGTGTTGGAACACGGCCGTGCCGACGATCGTAGTCGCATTGTGGCTCAGGTCCGAGGCAAGGTGCTCCCACTCAGTCAGCACAAGTTTGCAAGGTATGTGTCGTTATTCTTGTATCAACTAAGCTTTTCATCGCTCTTGTGTAGGTAACTCGAGTACATGTACTGGCCTGTCTGCATGGCTGGGTTTAAGGTTTGGCATGTTCACCTGTGTTGGGTCGCAGGTAAATACTGTGGGATTCCATATGGCAGGTGACGCTTCGTAGCTCTGTGATTGGTTTCCCATAGAGTGTGCGCTACTTTCAATGTAAAGTGACTGAGTGAGTGAGTAGTTTTCTATGTCCTGCTTCACACATTACTGTTCATCATGTGGGCGGTCGCTTCACGCAATCACTTGAGCTCATAATGGCAGCAAAAAATCATGAGCGAAAAGTCAATTACATCAACACAAAAAGTTAATTACAGTAGCTAACTATCTAAATATGCGTAGGTATAATCTAACTATAGCAACAAAAAACTAAAGACTCGGTTTACAGTACTTGCCTTTTATAGTATTTAGACGAATTTCGGACCTACACAGTGTGTGTTTTGTAAGAATTCCTCCTCAAGTGCTGTTGGTCGTACGACTGTTGACTGTTATGGCTTGTTATAAACCTGCTTCAGTAGAACCCAGAGGTTCAGTTCGTGGACAGAGCCTAGCCCAGTATAACTTAAAAGTTTTCACAAAAAAGCCAAAAGTGGCAGTGGCCATTAAGTACTGCTTGTTAATAATGGTTCAGTGCATTGCCAGTTTTTTTTTGTGTGGCATGTGTATGTAAAATGCTACTCCAATAGTTCTGAAAAGTTATGTTTGGAGGATGGAGGCTCTGAGATAACTGAGAAAATGGACAGTTGGAACAAAAATTTGTATGTGTTATGTTACTGCTGGTTTATGCAGTTCTTGTTGAAAACTATTTCGCCATGGCAGTATTATCACGAAACATACATGTGAAAACAAACACAAAGAACAAAACAAACGCACAGTGCAAACTGTAAGAAAAAGAAAACGAAAAAAACAGTGGACTTTGTAAATGCAAGCAGTTTTCTATGAGATATGGTTGTCATGCTGTTGTGTAGCAATGTTATTGAGAAGTGCATCTCACATGCACCGCGCTCAGAACGTGCTCTGCTCATTGAAGAAGTCTGCAATGATAGCAGTGGGTAAGTGACCAGTATCACTCGATATATTTGTAATAGTGTACACTCAGTTTGTTGGAATTCAGTACCCGGTACCAGTAAGTAAAGTAATGCTTGCATTGAGCATAGGCATTAATTCCTCAGCGAGTTAAATCAAGTCTGCTGCCGAAATTCCTTTGAAGAGCCTTCAGATGTGGGCAGTTTGTTTGTTTGATAGCTAGGTTTTGCCTTGCTCTAATGCTTGCTGTAATGGCAGATTTACAATATTATCTAGCACTGATTTTGGCACCGATGTAAGCTGTGTAATTTTTGAAGTCAGTTTCTGTGAAATTATTTTGATACGTTTATGGTGGCTGTTTTTTCCACGGACACTGTGTATGGTTGTTTAGCTTTCAAGTAATTGTTGCCATGTTGTGCGCCTTGAGTGAGAATATAATTTCTTATGGCTTTGGTAATGGGGCTTATCATTTTATACTGTCTCCAGTTGGAGGATACATTTAAGAACTGTATGCATTGTGAAAGCTAAATTACGTGGCATTGAGCAATGTGATGTTAAGTAAGTAAGAAAGCTTTGCGGCACAAATTTCATGGTCCGATTTCAGCACCTGTGGCGCAAAATAAATGTCTCTGGCCACCACTAAACTGTTCATAGTCAGTGTTGGTTGGTTGCATACGAACTAGAGAGACCTGCATGGGAAATTTGTCGCAGGAAACTGCAAGTGCATGGAATTAGCGACACTGCCGCAGGATAAGGATTTAATTGCCGAAAATCTCGCGGTAGTAGTAGGAAAAATAGAATAAAAATAAAAACCTTATGCACCTTTTCGTTGATGTCAGTGAGTCGTTGTTGCATGATGTAAAAGTGCTTTAGCCATTTGGTTCTGCAACCAAGCTTTCTTCCCACTGACCAACCATGCACCAAGAGGTGGCAATACAACACAAGCTGTGCTGTTGGCATCCAGTCTTTCAAGGTCCGCATGACCACACAGCTGTGAGGGAATGCGGTGGGAAATGGAAATAGCCTGGTGGGTGCCAGGTGGGTGAAGAAAGAAATTTTGCTGGTGAGGGTAATGTGAGCTAAATAAATTTGCCACAGGGGATGGGAATGGGAAAAACCCTGTGTTCCCGCACAAGTCTCTTATATGAACTGGAAGGTTTTACCATATTTTTATGTCTGCAGCGGTGTAGCCGCAAACACCCGGTTTCTGTAGTCACTGTAGGTCCGACGTTTTGTGTGCATTGGTCCTAGGCCGCAGTCTGCATTGTACACAATGATGAAGGACCAGTTTGCTAACTACGTCGTGCAGCGTATGATCGACGTTGCCGACCCACCACAGCGCAAACTGCTCATCAACAAGATCCGTCCACATGTCGCAGTGCTCCGCAAGTACACGTACGGCAAGCACATCCTGGCCAAGCTTGAGAAGTACTACATGAAGAACAATGCTGATCTTCCACCTATAGGAGTCGCCACCAACGGCACTCTGTAATGGTTGCGTGCTTGTGCCGCACCTCTGTGTCCAAATGTCTGCATTGTGCGTGTCCGCGTAACAACACATTTTCTGCATACGGTCAACAGGAATTGTTATTGCCTTTTTTTATATTTAACACGTTAATTTTACTGTTTACGATATAAAGATATTTGTAGGTAAATGCAGAGATGATTTTAGATTGTTTAATCATCATTTCTTATTTGCATTGCGTTAGTTCATATAGTCTGTCGTCTGATAAGCGTTTGTTCGATTTTATCACTGATCATTTGAGCTCATTTCATTTTTGCTGTGAATTTTTGTTGATACGATTGTGTTCTTAAATAACGAAGAACTGCGGTTTTGAATGTAGGTTTTCTTAGTTTGTATCTGGGCTTTACTGATGAGGTATGTAGTTATCGCATGTAATTGAATTCTGCCATTTGTATTGTAGCATATACTGTACATAAAATGCGTTTTTACCTTATAAAATTCTGTGTGCAAAGAATGCCGAATCTGCCTATCAGTATACATAATTATGTAACTAATGTACAGTTATTTGCACAGTTTTGCACAGATACCTGTAAAAATGAACTGTATTCAGTCACTTGTACAAAACTCGTTCAAAAATGGCTGTCGTTGTACAGAGACATGTACATTTGTACATTGGAAACGTCTAATACTGCTGTTTTACCGTGTCATCCTTGTTAATGTTCTGGCTTGTGTCTACAGCCTTTCTATGGTACTTATCCAGTCGAGCAGTGGATCGGTGATTGTATGGACGCTGAGGGGACGTTGTCGTTTGATTTGTTGATGTTATTAGCGATACAGATGTTATTGAAGTGGTGATGACGATATTGCTTGGTGGCTGTATTCTGAAGACGTCGACGGGCGTGGTGATTACTAGTTAGTTAGTGTTGTTGTTTTGTCGTAATGAAATTTGCTGTTGTGTAGTATCGTAGAGAGAATGTTTGGTGCTCTGCATGCGTAGCTAGCTCCCAGTCGTCATATTTCTCGGATTTATTATTCTATATATCGTTGCCGGTTTTCATAGCGAGTGGTCCGACAGTTCTCCGATGTAGCATAGTGGTGGTGTTTTTCTTCATCGTACTGTTGTTGTTGTTGTTGTATTTCGTAGTTGTAGCTGTGTGCATGCGTGTGTGTCTGTTTATGCTTGCGGTGTTGTTAGTGCGTAGCTGTTTAGTACGTAGTATGCTTGTCATTTGATTGCATTACACAATACACATCCGTGCACAGCCTGTGTGATACGGCTTCATCCAAGCTGGTGTATGGTCTCCGGTTAAAAGTAGTTTGGTCGTGAAAGTGATGACTGTCGGTCACTTTTCGCTTGGAATCTGGATGTGTTGGTCTTTACCGACAAGCGATCGAATCCGATTCTTTCCCGGGTGTGTTCTGATGGAAAACGCTGCGGAAATATTGGTAATTTTTTTGAACCCGCATTTCTCGTGTATGCGCAAATTGTTATTCTAACCGATGGAATGTTGATGTAAAGTTGACTGCTTGCTGCATCCTTTGTCTTCCATGTTGCTTGAGAATCATGGTATGCTTTTACTACAATTTGGCTCAGACTCTGGCTTAATATACACCGTGTCTGGTGAAAAACGGACCCCCAAGACATTGTGCAATACAAATGTCAAATTCCTGAAGTGACTGCCAAATTTCATTGAGAAATATTATTTCTTACCAAAATTACCGAATGTTGAATATCGGTAACAAAATATCTATTTGTTACCAATATGGCGTTACATAGTCGCTCAAGCGGAGGTGACATTTGTTGACGCAATCAGAATAACATAAACAATAACAAAATGGTGTTTTCTGCAGCTGATCATGTTTTAATTAAACTGTTGAGGCAGAAGAAAGGGTATGCTGCTAAGAAGTTTGTCGCGGAATATCCCAGCAAGCTGTGGTCATTGTCAGGATTAAACAAACAATTGCCTAATACTAGACACTTCACATTTTGAGGCGACCTCACAAAGGCCGCTGTAACTACTGTTTGTGTAAATAGATTTAATTGAAATTTGGCACTTTGATTGCCGATAGATGATGCATTATTGATGTAAAATTTTGCCAGAATCAGATGTTGTTTGTTGAAGTTACACAAATGAACACAGGAGTTTACTTATGTAACACCATATTGGTAACGGAGATATTTTGTTATCGATATTCAACAATTAATAATTTTAGTAAAAAATATTATTTCTCAATGAAATTTGGCAGTCGCTTCAGGTATTTGTTGGGGATAAAGTGTGCAAAACGTTATTCATATCTGTTTACATTTGACATTTTTATTGCACAATCTCTTGGGGGTCCGTTTTTCACCGGAGACAGTATAGTTTATAGCACATACTTGGTGCACTTAATTATAACGCATGGCTGAGAATCTTCTTGACACTTTTTGTATTGCTTGGTAGCAATATTTGCCGGATTTATATTACGAATGCAGTGTAAATATTTTGCATTATACTTGGTGTAATTGTGTACTGCGCTGTTTTAGCTCTTCTGTATTTTAGCAAGCTTTTTCACTTAAATGGACATGATGAACATGCTTCATTTACTGCATATCCTGTGTGTCGGTTTAACGTTTTGATGTTTTTCATCGGTGTAACTTCCTGCTTTGCTTTGTATTATAAAAAGATTTGTGTTATCATGTTGCAGTAACGTTTGCAGATAACAGGATGCCATTAGCCACATGAACTGGTGAGATTTTCTTATTTGGATGCATTCTTCTGGTGCCAGTAATGTAGCACTTCGGTAGTGTCTAAACATAAGTGACCGATTTTACCATTGCTTGTTCTTATTTCAGGGACATTAGATCGCTGTTGTTGTTTCCGGCTGTTGTTCGATATGCAAGCCATGGGAGCCGTCTTGTGCAAGCTACTGGTGTACTCATGCTTGTTTATTATCCTTGTAACCTCTGTGTTTTCTCTCTCAATTCATTGTATGCTGTATAGTTGTCGTTTGTTTACGATTGTAGTGTAAATTTATACAGTTTTTGACACGTTAAATTCTGGTGTTCTGGAAGTCCTGGTGTCACGACTTCGCTGTACAAAATGTAGACACTGACAATTGTAAATTATCATCATGTCAATAGCGGTGTGTCAGTATTTCAAGCATTGATGCCATTCAGTTGCCGTTGCTGCTTTCTTGATATATTTCAGTTTACTAGTACTGATAATAAGCTGTGTTATCAGTTCGAAGCCACGACTGAACAAGTTTCTGTACTGTTCTGTTGTTTGTTCATCTTTCCGGCATTGCTTAATAGATTTTTGTACAAATCGCTCTGGTTTAATTGGCTCTGGAGTTTGTCCACTTAGAATTGGTTTTGTCTAGTTGTGTCATCGTGTTAAATGTCGCTGCTGTATTATTTGCATGCAAAACATAGAATTTGATAGTGGAAGTTGGCAAACTTGGACTGTTTTAAGTAAACCTGTTGTAGTAGGCTGTCCTGTAGTACTTCTCGTCACTGTATTTACGCTAGCTTTTTTTAATGATTGCTGGGAAAATCTCTTTTTGTGTTTGACATAGGCAGCTTGTACAGCGACAATGGTTGTATTGCATGATCTGAATAGTTGCATGTATTTCACCTGCTGTAGTCTAGCAGTTCGCTGTAATCACGACTGTGTACTAATTAGCACTCACTGAAACACTGTGTACATTAATGTAGTTCAGCACAGAAGTATTTTATTATAGTATTTTGCATAATTTGTATAGTTGCGTAAATTGAGTGGTATATAATAAACAGTTTCTGTAGCTATAATACATGTCTTAAGTGTTTTTCATCATTTTTGATCAATACACGAATAAATACTTGTCGTTGAACATTTTTTAATTTATAAGCTATTTAGCAATCAGTGGTCTGTCTGTTTTTAAGCCATTTAATAATGTGCCTTTATGTTTATGGTACAAGATAGGATTAGACAAGTAATCGTGTATCCATTGGCAGCAAATGTCAAAAATCTACTATCAAATGGCTATACATGCAGACCATATGTCTCAAAAATGGGGCCACTTTTATTTTTTGAATAATTTTGTGAAACATTGGCCTATTTGGGTAGTTTTTGGCGTGCAAAATCACAAAGAAAATTGACGTAAATTGCTATAGTTCAGCCCACCTCACATTAATACTGCAGGGCTCCCAGCTGTCCTGAAATTTAACAGATGTTCTGAAATTATCCTGAAGTCAGCAATTGTCCTGAAATTTTACTCATTTGGTCAGAATGTCCTGATATGGACCTTTGTTATGCTTTCGTTACAGCATTGCATTCATTTTGTACTTTACTTAGTTAACAGGACTCCATCAGTACTTTTGGATTGCTTACTTACTTACTACAGTTTTGCCTTAGTATGTTCATAACAGTGCCTTAGTAACATTTTTAGGACTGCAATACTGATCTGCTTCAATGAATAACATTTTTGAGGACAGAAAAACGTGCATTTTCTGTGTCTTGAGCCTCGTGAAACCGATAAAAATGTCCTGAAATTGTCCTGAAATTTTGTAAACATTGGGTACTGAAATTTCAGTACCCAATGGCAGCCCTGATACTGTCACTACACTACCTCTGTAGCACATGCGTCGGCTCAGAAAAGACCACAAAATCATCGAAAATCCATTAATGTATTTAACACTAATGATGTTCATTTTAATATGCTACGTCGACAAACTGAAATGACACATCAACGGCGGGTGAGCTGCTCGATCTGGGTCGCACGTTATTGAATGTGCTGTTGCCGAGTGGCGTCAAAGACCACCGCTTTTGTTCGTGCTGGAGGACATTTTGAGCACATGCTGTAATAAAAATGATGTGATGTAACATGTATGACTTTTTGAGAGAACTGTTACTCGTTTAGCTATTCAGTTAATCATTTCTGAGCCGACACATGCGCTACCCAGTATGAATTAGGTTTCGTAAGCTACGTTTCTACGATTACGTAAACTAAGACTTATGCATTTCACAAGGTAGTGTAGCAACGGTATAAGGTGAGATGGACTAAACTACAGTCATTTACTTCCAAGTTTCTTCATTATGTTGCGTGCCAAAAATATCAACATCGGTGAATGTTTTATGGAGTTATTCAAAAAGTAATTTAAGTGGCCGCTGTCTTTTTGAGACACGGCGTAGTTCTGACGACCGGAAACAACTACAGTTGTTTCTCAGCTTGGCCTATCCTCGGCAGCTCGCCTCCAGACAACGGACGGAGCAAGCGGCTTCGGTCTTGTTCACGGGGAATGACCGTCAGTGTATAGCGCTAAAATCCAACATCGTAAACCTCGGTCCACTGCAAAGCAGCTCACGGCGTTGCCATTATCGCATAATCCGCAAAGGTCAGTTAGCGCAGGAGGACGTCACTCGGTCTCTTGCAAGCCGTCGCCACGACTAGCACAGCCCAGGGGAAGTGAATATTTAAACGGTCGGACGGACGCGCCTATTGTGTCGGCGCTTGTGCGACTTAACTCGATGGCCATGCGGAATTTCTCAGTGCGTCGTTGTCAGCAGTTTGTCAGTATTAGACAATTCCGCAGAGTTTATCTAGTTGCTTTGCGCAACTCGGTAGTATACTACTGTTCATGGGCGGCGCTAGGAAACTGAAGCTGGCGGAAGGGGGCAAGGCCGGGACACAGGGGGTAATACTTTTTATGTGCGGGCCAATTGTCGACCTTATTCATTTGTTGCGTCTATCAAAAAGATGTTCGGGAGTCAGGGGGCGAAGCCACCCACTGAAGCTGAAACACTTAGCCTTTGGACGTTCAATGTAAGAAGCAAATTTGCCTGCTTTTTGGGTCGACCGCTAAGCTGTAAGTTTAAGGTCGGCCCTTTATCGTGATTGTCGTCTGTCCGTCTGTCGTCTTTTACGGATTGTGGCTAAACGGTGCAAGATATGGCTTAAGTAACTGTTAATCACTAATAGGAAGTGGCATACGCCTTTTCAGATGGCGTAAAATCATCGACTTTGGATGACCTTTAAGGTCAGTGACAACCAGTACGGTCGGCCTCACCCTAGAGACAGCTGGGCTTCTTTTTCAATATTTAGAAACACACAAAAATCACAGATGTATGTGTTGTTTTGCAAAAATGATGTTAAAGTCAACACCTTGGCATATGAAAAAGGCAATTTATCACCACGAAAAAATTGTGCTGGGTGTAGGAATGACAAGGGAGGGGCAGCTGCCTTTCCTCCTTTTTACTCCCCCCCTCTTGCGCCGCCCATGCTACTGTTGCGTTGTCTGTTGAGCTCTAGACCCTATACGACGTGTGCTTCGTTACGGGACAGCGGTTCAACACGCAGGACACGACGAGAAAATTTTTATATGAGCTTATACGAAGGCAAAGCAGACAATCGACAAAGAACTGACAAAAAGAACTGAGAAAATACTGAATACTTGGTTTGACAGGAAAAAAGAACTAAACTCGCCACCAAAACACGGACGTGCTATTTGTTGTCAACTGCACGGTGTACCGTGTACTGGCGTCGATACGTCTTCAATATTGATAATCTTTAATTCGCCAATAACGGTAGAGATGAAGCACAACAGCAACACAGAAAAAAGAAAAAGAAAGAAAAAATATTAAGGCGCCCGAGGGTTGAGACACACGGAGCAGGAGTTCAGTAGGCCTAGTGTGGGGAATGGAGAAAGATTATCCCCCTCCTCACCATTTGGGTCTCGAAAATTATTTTTGACGCATTTTTAGCTTCTTGTAGAACGATAGTCGATAGCGTAGCGAACAAGCGCAAAATGTGTGGACTTTTCTGTTTTTCCTCTGATGTGATTTTCGGCGAAAGAATTAGAACAGTCGTTCTAGCTGCAGCTGCTCAGTACACTAGAGGACATGTCCAAATATTGGGGTCGAGGCCCGGGCTCCCCACGATTGTTCCTCCCCCGGCGCATCAAACGACTGTAAATCGAAGCCAACTATCTGACAATAATCAAGATACAGCCCCGTGATTACACCCCGTTTATACGATCGAGCAAACGTCGAGCAGACATCCAACAATCATCGAGCAAACATCGAGCTGGCTCTTCCAGCTAACATATAGCCAGCTCGTCGAGCCATTCGTCGAGCCGTGTAAACGGGGTATTAGAAAGCAGGGCCCGTACACAGCATGTCGACGTTGGCCGCTGTTACGCCAGCTAATATCATTAACGATATGAAGCATTGCGGCGCAACTGGACTACGAAGGCCGCTTTGCAAAATCGTTCGAACAGGCCTACGAGTTTTGTTGCGTAGGATCTCATAATTAGCCTGGACGTCTTCAAAATGTCATTCTCAGCGCACTATTCGGCGGCATGTCCATACGTTTACGCGCGGAGAATTTTCCATCGCTTAGCTTTCTGCAGTAAGACAGGCTACGTTTGTAGCGCGAGTGGTACGTAGCCTCGGCTAAACAGCGGAAGAGATGGATGAATGGATACCGGCTTGCTGGGCTTCCATTACGACGGCCGTCGAAGTCCAAGATCTGCGTGTGGTCTGGAGAGTGGCGCTGGGGCGGGAAAGTCGCCGGCGTAACGCTAATGATGCCTGACGTCGCTTGCAAACGACATTACTGGCGCCACGTACGTTCACTAGGTGGCGCTTCCGAGCGGAATAAAAACCTCGGCCCGCAACACACACATCACGCTACTGCCGATGTCTCGGTCTCCGTGCCGTGTCATGTGTCTGTCTGTCCGTCCGTCTGTCCCTGACGTGCTGTCCATCTGCCGTCGCCCAGCACTTCTTTTCCAACAATATGATCCAGCCACTAGCACGCCACCACGCGCGCATGCGCCATGCGAAGTTCTTGCAGCATCCTCACCACGGAGCATATCGAATTCCGGCCAGTATTTCCAGTTTCGGTCGCTTTATTAGTGCCGTTTTCTTTTGTCGTTCGTCGCTAAAATCACTAAGGCCCTGTTTATAGCGAACGAACCGTACTGAACTGGGACTGTTGTGCAACAATATTTAGTTTAGTTTAGTTTTGTCGTATTGTACACTGCTTAAGATAGCCTACTTTGTCTTTAAGTTAACAGAAGAGCGTAGAAATCAAGCGTTAAAGATGCAGCCTAACGTTCTGTAGCAGCTAAGGCAGCGTTTCTTCCTACTTGAAGCGTAAACAGCGTCTGACACCTAGATAGGTAGCAGGGTGCTGTGAAAAATTGACTGAACAACACGACACCCGCACGAAAACCCATAAATAACTTCTGTGTACATGCAGTGCTCTTAGCCATGCTGGAAGGCACCTTTAATTTGAGATACGAATGTGCCTAAAATCAATGCGGATGAAAACTTAACAACCATATGAGATGCCGGACCGAAATATAAAAGTAAAAATGTAAAACTTTGAACTTTTATAATTAAGAACTGTTTAGTGCACAGAGCAAAAATTGAAAAAATAAAGATAAATAGGTTATATTGCAAGCTTAATAAAATAAGCTATTTAGTTTAATCAGCGTGATTCCGATTAGGCCTACTTTAAAACTTCACGACTGACACAGACCAGCAGATATTTACATACTCGTAAAACGAAATCACGCATTCGCATGGTCGCACCTGCTCTGTTTTGCTTATTGCCTTTTCTCTGCTACACTTTCGGTCGCTTAGCTCGAGTTGTAGTAGACGTGGTGCTCATTAGTCTGCATCACATATATTTTCGACTACAAGCCGAATCTATCGGGTGGATCGAAAATGTTCAAAAGCAGTTTCTCGGGCGATTTTATAACAGGTATTTTTCACAACAGAAACCCAGACTTCAGCAGTCGTCTAAAATTTCATCAAAATATTGCCTCTGCTTAAAAATTAAAGCATTAAAAAATACTTTATTTTGTACGTAAAAATCATTTCGACGAAATGTACTTGCTGTTGCAAGACATTCTCCAGTAAGTCAATGCTCTTTAATTGGCTTGAGATTAAATTTTTTGCAGAGTTCAACCAGTTAGACAGAAAATTTTTTACCTTTAAACCGAATATTTTTAGTTAGAAATCTCCATCGTTGTCGAGAAATTGCCGGCGTGACATTTTCGAGCCACGATGCGGCGCCTGCACTGTGGAATAAATTGATCCGGCAAGTTCAACGTCTGCGCGAAGTCCTACGAACGATTTGCGATGAACGAACGTCTTCGTTCCGCGCTATTCGATTTACACGCTAATTCGGCGCTTGTTGCTTTAACGCCGTGGCCCACCGGTGATGTACTACGCCTATCTCCTATATACAGTGTGTCCCAATAAAAGTGATAACACTAAACTTTTGGCTCTGGTAAGTGCAAACCTGCATCGCATTGC
>Ga0209671_1003138_pt1 | contig 15689 bp, 9 predicted proteins | sample WorMetHERISLAND2_2_FD_187401 | JGI IMG/M metagenome (GOLD analysis project Ga0209671, IMG submission 187401) | Marine gutless worms symbiont microbial communities from Max Planck institute for Marine Microbiology, Germany - Olavius geniculatus... | ecosystem: Host-associated > Annelida >...
TATTCCTGGATTGTTGTCACCAGTCGTGTGCTAATTAGTTAACGGTGCTGCTGTTGCTAACTTGAATGAAAATTGATGATTTTGTGTGTCATATTTTCTGGTAATTAGGACATTGGTCAGGAAATTATACGTAAAACTTAACTGTTCCAATGTTCTCGTTCTCGTTCTCGTTCTCGTGGTTCTTGGTCTCGTTCTCGTTCTCGAGATTTTTTTTGGTCTCGTTCTCGTTTTCGTTCTCATTCAATTGTTCTCGTTCTCGTTCTCGTTCTCGCCATAATCTGGTCTCGTTAACATCCCTGATTACATACATCACATCCACAAAGTAAGTCACTTAATTTTCGTCATAAATGCATCAAATATTGCCCAGTGCTTTACATTTTTAACTAGCACAGTTAGCAATAAATTTGAAATAAAACATATATGTGAAAACATGTCCACCTTAAACGAGTCGCTAAAATACTTACTTTATAATATAACGGGGTGAGTTTTTGGTGCTTGTATTTACGAGATAGTGTAGCGACACTTTTGAGGCGCGTTCAGATCTGTAACGATCACGGTATTGCAAATTTACTGCTAGACATGCCGGCAAAAGAGTGAAATTTTTTGAATATTGGTTTCGGTTGACAGAGTTAAGAATTCACTAAATTTGTTTTTGTAAACCGCTTAAAGTTTTCTTCCAGTAAACGGGTGCGGTAGTGGCTAGAGTGCGGCAAGTGACGACGCGACATGAACCGCTATGTATCGATCAGTCACAAGCGGCAGCGGGTCAGAATCGGTCGCAGCGGTCAGCACCGACTTTCACACTCAGACAGTCAAGGTCCAGCCAGTTAGTGATGGCGATGCCTCGCAAGGTCGACGGAGTCCAGCACTTCCCGGGAACGAACGGCACGGCGCCGCTGCCTCGACCCTGCTCGGACGTACCCGCCGCTTGACGATCAGCCCAGCGAGATACGACCCCCGCCCTCAACGCACGCAGCCAGAACAACTTGCAGTCGCAGTGGAACGGGTTCTGACGCAGGTTAATGAAGTCCAAGGTCCAGTCGGCCGTGGTGAACAGACACCGGTCGACCGTCCTCAGTCGGTTGTAGGACAGGTCGAGGCGGCGTAGGGCGCGCAGGAAGCCGACGTCAGGCGGGATTGCGCTGAGTCGATTGCCGTCCAGTTCGAGTTCACGCAGCCCCGGGATGAGTAGCGTCCCTGGAGGCAGAGTGGACAGACGGTTGTCAGCTAAGTCGAGCGTTTGCAGGCGACGAGCGTCGCGAAACACGTCGTGGTCGATGTGCTCGAGAAGACTTTCTTCCAGGCGCAGCACGGTCAAGTTCACCAGACCGTAGAGCACCTGCGTCACAGCGTATCACAACGTCATTTCTGAGTTTGAGTTGCACAAGCCGTTCTCACGTCACCGAATGGGTAAACGATTTTAGCAGGGTAACGTGAAGTTACCGATCACGGTGTTAAACTCGGTGCTTAAGACTTAATAGATCGTGGTCTTAATACGAATCAATTATTCAAGGTATCTGTGCTTAAAAAGTCCTACTCTAACAAATGGGGTGGCTTCGGTCGAATTTGTGGATCTTGTTCTCTGTCTTACGTCATGGAGTAAATCCACATGCTGTGACTTACGATACCAGTTATTGTGGGAGTTGAACGCGATGTTATCGGCCTATTGGTAAAACATAATTTCGTATAACCCGAATCATCATCATTATCATCATTATCATCCGCTAGAAAAAAAGTAAACAGTGGTAGATCAACAATTCAGCGATAGACTTATATAGTTAAAACACATAAACAATACATAACAACACTAAATACAGTAAACCAGAAAAAAAATCTGAGGCGTAAAAACGGATTGAATACCCTTGAGTTGAGTTGATGTAGTGGATTGTGACCAAGCAGAAGAACGTCGAGAGACCGCAGGTCGGCGAACGTAAACGGTTCCAAGTGTTGCAGTTCATTGCCTCTGAGATCAAGTCGCAACAATGATGTCAAGCCGCGAAATATCTTAGCCGGTAGATGCGAAAACCGACAGTAGCCCAGATCCAGATACTGAAAAATACACCGAGCATGCGAATATTCTGAGTTTCCTCTACGTGTCAACTCGTTTTCTATAATGTTACATTATTTCCGGTGACCGATAAACTTTTCCGTTTAAAGGTTACGGTCGTGTGAATTCTTAGGGCAATTGACAATACGGTATCTTCATTGTGGAGCATAATGTCTAGATATGTTTGTTCCTGACATCGTAAGAAATTGTTACAATGTTGACGGCTGCGTTGCCTAACTTTCGGATTCCGGATACTGCCAGAAAATTAGATAAATATATAAAAACACAGAATTTGAATGCGCTATAAAATGACGAGTTAGAATCACATCTTTATTAACGAAGTGCATATTTTATTAAACATTCTGCACTGTACTAAATGAAGTGCATGATGACGTACATCATGTAATCAATACCAGACTATGTAAAGCAGGGGATCAAGGCACAAGCTGGCCAACATTTACAGTGTTAAAGATTTCTAGATTTTGAAACTTGCGCTAGAGTGTGCCCGTAACAAAACGTGCAATTAATTTTCGTCATCGTTAACACGTAGTCTGCGAGGACAGTAGCGTCATCTAGTCGCAGCCCCCTATGGCCCCCGAACAAACAGATTCACTTATTTGTCTATTCACTGTTTTATCAATCTTTAAAGACATACGTTAAACATTGCAAAGTAGCCTACTGTACAGTTTAGGGCCTAAAATGATGTGTTTTTTGAGATAAAATGTGCAGTAAGAAATAGCGAGTGTAATAGGATTCTGTCCTATGTGCAGTGGCATTTTTAGCAACGAAGTGGTCTAATATGACCGAAATTAAGTCGAAAAGCGGCAACAAATTTAATTTCTCAAAAAATTTCAATTATTTTAAGTTTTGGTACAGTTACAATAAAACCGGACAGAAAGACACAGAGTACATCTACGCAACTAAAATGGAAGCTCTAACGTAATTTGGCTCTTACGAAGCGGAAGCGCTGTAAAAGGAAGCGGCGTAAAAGCGGTCATCTCTCTACCTGGAGGCTGGCGTACTGATGACGGAACAGACGACGGGGCAGATCACTCAGCTCCGTGTTACCGGCCAGAGTCAGTCGCTCAATACTGCGCAGGTCGCCAAAGATGGCGGACGGAAGTCGGCGAATATGATTCTCGGCTAGTGACATGTTGCGCACTGCTTTGAGACCGCGGAACACTTTGCCCGGCAGCCGAGTGACGTTGGACCAGGCCAGGTTCAGCGATAGAAGTCGGTCGCCCACCCCGACAAACGCCTTCGGACTTATCCGCTCGCCGAAATTGTTTCCTTGGAGATCCAACTCTACCACCTAATAAACAAAACCGTCTAGCACACACACTGCGTCTTTGTAAATGTTAGCTTGTTGGTTACAAATTTTAATAGGCCTACGATTAAAAATTTGGTGCAAAAGGCAAATTGAATAGTCAACCATCGATCCATCCATCCATCGTATAAAAACCGTTGACACAACGCAACGAAATAGTATGGTGAAATAGAAAAATGCAAATCATAAATCGTCAGTACGAGTCTTTGTACAACATTCCAATAAAAGCCATTTTGCAAATGGTCAATGGTCATGCGTTAAAATCACAAGGTCATCTTATTTTGTTTGCAGCCTGCGTATACGACTGGACAACTACAGGGTGTGCCAAAAATGGCCCAATTTGTTTTTGTCAAAACTTCGTCAAATCTCCATTAAATTTGATAATTTTTGGCACACAGATAGCCAAGACAATAGAAATATGTTAAGTACAGTCACTGTCTACCTCACCTAGTTTAGGTTAACGTACTACCGTGTAAAACGCAGATGTTCCAAATTCTTGCATAATGCTCAGTTGTTGTCTTCGAAAAGTTCTAACGACTTAATTAAGCACACAATAACCTCAAGTGTAATTTATTTAGCAGAAATATAAGTTTTTGTAACAACTTGTTTCCAAATTATCAGAATTTATGCCCAAAGTGTACGCAATAGCTTAGACATGATGCAGCAGCGTTATTTAGGAGGGAGCTGGAAGGGTCTACGAATCCCCCCCAAAATTTATAATTTTATTTTTTTTCCCTGTAAATTGTACCTTGGAAACAGTGTTACTGTTGCAAAAACAATACGTTATACACACTTAGACCCCAATTACCACCGACCCCCAACGATTTACTAAAATGACGTGATGCCACGGCTGACAGCGGCATTAATGATCAACTGATCAAAATGCACAGCACTCATTCACGGATTAAATGTGTTTTAAGCTCATCAATCAGTTATTTTGTTGTCTGCTGTTTTCAGCGTGAAATGTTTAATACCACAAAATTATTAAATCTCATGGCGTTTTTTGTAAAATTGATATTGCACAAGTGAGCAATTTGATACTTATAATCACCGCGTAATGTAACAATTTGGAGCATATGCGTTTTTGCACAATAGTGCGTTGACATAAATTATGTGAGATGGACAATAAGTGTACTTTATATAATTATATTGTCTTGGCTATTTGTGTGCCAAAAATTAACAATTTTGGTGAAGATTTGACGAAGGTCTCACAAAAACAAGTTGGGTCATTTTTGGCACAGCCTGAAAGTTTACATTTAATTGATTACGTAATGACATAAAAGCTAAAATTTGTCACACAGAAACTGTAGCTCGCCGTACTATGTGTAGGTCAAAAGGTCAACCGAATTACAAGAAACACGATGGGGTAGGCAGATAAGCCTTGGGTTCTTGGGTCACTATCTATTCTAGGTCACCCGGTCACAATAAAATGACCGGATTCTGCTGCTATTGTATAATAGCCAAACTGACGCTAGCGGGACATGGTCTGAGTGACCGTCACCCGCGATGCTGCATGGTTATTCCCAACCGATATCTTGACTTGATATACACCGGCGACTGCGGGGGAGCAACAATCGATTGAGGACGATAGATTCACAGGCGACAGATATATAGGGCGGCCTTTAGGCTATGCGTTGTCGCTGTGACAGATCGACGGACGACGATGTCTGCATAGGCAGCATTGATATAGGTACAGATTCGTAGAACCCGATATGCGGTTGCAAATAGTCTATATGCAACCGGTGTTATGACGCTGAGACCAATAAATTTTTTATTATTGTTTCAGAAAATGATTTTACAAGTTGCGATAAAATTAAATCAAAAACGGAAACGCAAGCGCATGCGAAATTTAGTTTTATCGCAGACGTACATGCAGGCACTACATAAGTTTTACGTTTTGTTTTAATTTAATTTAATTTTAGTTTTATCACAAAATTGGTATCGTTGTCGTTATTACCGAAAAGCAATACTGAAAAGTTACACCATGTTATCATAAAAAGCGTACCTTAAATAAGCTAAGTAGTATAGTATGTCGCTGTAAAACAGAAGTAGAGCATAAGGTGTCCAAATACTTAAAGTTATACAGGGTGAACCAAAAAATCACATTATTTTTGTACGTCTTATAACTTTACCAAATATTAACCAATTTTCAAAATTCTTTCACTGTCAAAATTAAAAGACAATTTGCATTTGCATTAAAGCTATTATTATAGATCCCACCACGCCCAAAGTGTGTCACTACACTATTTTGTGAAATGTCAGTGTCTTAAGAATGATAATTAAAAACAAGACGACTTTTGTAACAACACATTTAAGCAATTAACAACAGAAACAACGTGTTTGTTGTCTCAGTTATTGTCTAAAAATCACATCTTAGAGTTTCCACATCAAATGTTCAATATGCCCGTCTTGCTGCTGGACGACGCATCGAAGGCAGCGACGCCACTGACCAATGGCGCGATCAGCCAAACGCTGCGGCACTTTGCCCCACTCAGCGACAATGGCTTTTTTTTTAGCTAATTGACTGTCGTGAATCGTCAACATTGATAGGCCCTCTGTTGAAGAGCATCCCAAACAGCATAATCAACTGAATTTAAGTCTGGGTTGTATGGAGCCACATGCCAGGCTCGATCAACGTTGATCACGCAAATGGTCAGTGGCGTCGCCGGCTTGAGTGCGTCATCTGACATTTCACGAGGTAGTATAGCGACACATTTGAGGTGTGGCGGAATCTACACTGTGTCTCAAAAAACGTCTCACTTTGTGATTGTCCATATCTTCGTCAAATGTTGACCGATTTTCAAATTTTTTTACTGGCGCACTTTGTGGACAAGTAGCAGTAGTGTTATTATTAAACATACCACCACACTTTAACTGCGTCTCTACACTACCATGTGAAACTTAATTTGTCAATAATGTCGAAAATCCTAGTAATACATATGCAAAAATTATTTTTCAAAAACTATTTTTCAACAATTTTTATATTAATAGCTAATAATGTTTAGTTTTTGATACATTTCTTGTGTTTCTTAACAAAAGCAAATGATGTTATTGTAAAAAATAATTTTTCATGCAGTGACAATACACCGTTAATGTAACGTGCATTTAGCAATGGGGACAAGGCTTTAACTAAGAACTTGTATGAGTTCATAAAGTGCACTTCGCAAAGAATACTGGACAAGATTTCTGAAAATAAACAAAAACAGCGAAGGATTGGAACACGTTACTAAAAAGATTTGGTCAATAGGAAGCGCCGAACAAAGGCATGAGAGCGTGAAGCATTCCCCTAACTGAAGAGAACGTGACCACTGTGGACGAACTGATAGCCTTATCAACCACGAAGGCCAGAAACAAACACACCGTATAACACGTCAGATATCCACAAAGACGGGTCTAATACAGTGTAGCACTGTACAGATCATTCGTCGCGATTTTGGTCCAAAGTGTCTTTCAACTTCCAACACTCCTGTTGCCTAGCATTGTTAGTTTTTTCTTGCATTTATATTTCACAATGTAGTGTAGCGACACAGTTATGGTGTGGTGGGATATTTAATACAGCTTTATCGCGGATTGTCCAAAGAGTGGGCCACTGAAAAAATTTCGAAAATCGGTTAACATTTGTCAAAGATATGAACAATTACAAAGTGGGACTTTTTTGAAATACAGTGTATAGTGACAGTTTTGTTTCAAATTGTCTCTTGAACATAATAGTAAAAAATTTGGAAAATCGGTTAATATTTGTTGAAATTGGTGCCATTTTTGGCCCATTCTTTATATTTCAGTTAAACCATTTCTACAAAATCGTCTCTTCTAACTATAGTAGTGGCGTGATAGGTATGGAGGAAATAGAGCTTACTTTTCCGAATCGTGCAAATACGAGATTCTAGTAACCAGAGCTAGTGGATATTATACATGCTTCTGATTACGAACAACTGCACAAAAAACGAAAACAACAAATAATTCCATACTTGAAACTTGAAGTCTGCGGCTGCCATAGTTAAGAAGGCGCTTTGTTGTAGGCTTATAGCTGAATTTGTGTATCATTTCAATTTATTTGCAGTCCACTAACTCGCGGTGTAGGCCTACACTTACAGTCACAGGCCTGAAAGCTTACAAAGCCCAGCTTGTGGACATTATCTAATCTGCACGGGATGGATTTCGCTGTGCGCACTGTGAGTTAATGGTATTTCAAGTGAGGGAAAAGCAAGTGCCCACGACTACGCTACAGTGCCCACATAGTACGTCGTTCGCTACAAGCATCCGACGTAACGCCACCTGGAACAACAGCGGAACGATGACGTCACGTACGGTATCAATGACCGATATTCGGCGAACACAATACCTTAGTAACGGGACTTCTAAGACAGACCAATCGGAATCACAGAGAAACGCGGTGCGCGGGGTTGACCTAAACAGAGAAAATCCGAGTGATCCGCTTGCAAACTCGAGATCCGCAGACAGTCAAGGAGCCTAAGAGCGGTGAGCAAAATCTGTGCGAATGAAAAATTGTCCTTGTTTGAAACCGTTTTATACGCCGCTCAGTTTAACCCGCCAAGTTGCAAAAATAGTGACAAAAAACTATGAGAGCTAGTGTTTGAATCATCTGACCTGGTATAACATGTTATTTTTATTCGTGGAAGCAGCCGATAAAATAACAAATTATGCGTTAAATACAGGGTGGGCCAAAAAAAACCGGACCTGTTTGAGCGTTGATAACTCAGCGGACGTTAGTGGCAGAAAGACGTGTGATACGTCAGAAGTTTCAGAATGCTGTAAAGAATAAACGACAAATTTGCATAGTGAAGCATTTAAATATTCTTTGCCTGCTTTATATAAATATTCGTCACCCCCGAAATTCTGCCAAATTGACTATAACACTTGGATTTAACAAGAATATTTAATAATCGTCGCTAAATTATAAAAGCTTAATGGAAAGGCATGTAATATGCCAAAAGTTTTAAAATTGTGTACAGAAGAAGTGTACAACTTGCATGTCTCAGCATTTAAGTATTTTTTGCCTGATTTACACAAATCTGTCCTACCTCTAAAATGATGCTAAATTGGTAGTAACGTGTGAATTTAAGTTGATTTTCATTCAGCATACAGTGAAATATCAACAATCATTAACACAGACGTTGAGTTTAGATGAAATTCGATATAGGCAGTTTCCCAGCTTTTGCATTCATAACTGTCATCAGTCCTCTTAGGCAGCTGATCGATCGCTGGTGTCAATGTGTTCAGGATCAGCTCAGCCCAGCATTCGATTAGCATACGTTTTAGCTGGTCAGTTACTGAAATTTTGTGGCCATACTATCTGTTACAATGCCCCCACATTGAATAATTCACAGAATTTAAGTCTGGACTTTTTGGCAGCGAGTTTTTGAGTTTAGTGAACTCGGGCACATGGGAGTGCAGGCAAATGCCTAATTTCAGGGGGTAATAACGATTTATGCAAATTAGGCGAAAAATATTTAAATGCTTTAATATGCAAATTTGTTGTTTATTTTTTACAGCATTCTGAAACTTTTGACGTATCACACGTTTTTCTACCGCTTACCATTGCTGAGTTATCACCGCTCAAACAGGTCCGGTTTTTTGGCCCACCCTGTATAACTGTGTAATTAAACTACCGTAGAACTTGTGGCGCCTATTGGTTGCATGATTGCTAAACAAACTATGCTTGTAGCCTATTAAATGGTAAGCGCAGATGCTATTAATATTCTAATTATTATAGCTACTCAAACGTGATAATGCATTGCTACTGTCGTACGACAAATCCGTGAACTCTGCCTCTCTGCAGAATTTCGTCGTTAATTTATATAATTATTATTATATTAATTTGACTTGTGTACTCTGGGTAGTTGCAATAAATCATCAAGTGTGAACTGTGCGTGTATCGGCGTCGGTGGAAACGCACCTTGATGGCGTGGAAAGCGGCGCCAGGGATCGCCGTGAGTTCTGAGTACGACAGCATAACGTGACGTTCGACGGCGACATTCGACTCAACGAACCGCGGAAACCGACGCAATGACCTTGACCGCGACCTTGACCCTGAACCGTGCGACCATTTGCGTCGTGGTCGCCTGACGTTCGGGAAGGAATCGCAGGCGATGCGCTGAGCGACGACGATTGTGACGTCATCATGACGTTGTTGGTTTGCTGTCCAGTGGTTGGTCGCACCGACTGAGGCGTGTTGTGTGGTCGTCGTGACACTATCAGTGCAGTAGCAGGGCGGCTTGACTGGGCAGTCTTCGTCAGACATTGACCCGACATGAATGTGTTCACCGGCGTAGCGCACGCTAGAGCGCTGACGACGAGCTGCCTCGCCGCTCGACGTTTCCGCCACGATGAAAAGCACAACCAACAACGCGCTACTTACTCGCCGTCCTGCAGGACGCTCGTCCAAATTCCACTTCCGGTTCCGGCTACTTCCGGTTGTAGTCGGTGGTAGCCATGACGTAGTAGTCCATGTGCTGTTCCACCCATGCATTTTTGTCGCCCGTTGTTGCTACTGATTTTTGCAGTTTCGTGATCTTGCAAAAACAGCTCTTTGGCCGGTTAGAAAATTCCGGATATTTTTGACCCGGGAATCAGACGTTAACTACCGCGATCTTTGCGTTGAATACAAATGCATGTACTGCGCAGAAACATGTTGTTATTCAGCATGACAAAACTCGAAACAGTCACCCACAGCACAGGAACCGTGACGCGATGCAGGACTGAACGTTCACCAGTCGTACGAGAAGAAGTGCACACAAAAACAGCCAGTAAGTCGGCAGTGCGGAAACTGCGACGAGAAGCGAAAGTCTGCGAGCGCAGCTGTTGATGACTAGCGAGACTGTGCGTCGCTCTGCCAGTCTGCACAGTCTTACAGCAAACAGTTACTGGACCACACGCACACGCACACTGTCCTCGTGCGTCGATCATTCCACACGGAATCTCCGCGTAATTTGGTCACGGTGAGTGCAAGGAGGCAGCGACAACTGAGACACTGTCAATGGACGGACAGTCATAACCGCTGGTTGGTTGTGTTGGCGCTGGGACGCTGCTGACAGGGAGTTCTCTGACGCGCGTCCGTCCGTCCGTGCGTTGACGCGCGTCCGCTCGGCCCTCGTGCTCGCAACTTGCTTGTGTGTATACGCGATCAGTTTATTTACACGACGCGTGCGTTGCGCAGTGGACACGCGCCTCGGATCACGTCATGGCAACTACAGCGTCTTTGACACAGTGGGATGCAGACTGAACGACAGATTCAGTACACGAACTGCCGTATTTCTTATATTTGTCGACCAAAACGAAGAAATCGGAATCAAGGATTAGCTTTGAGCTTTGCTGTTGGCGCACAGCTTGCTCCCTCTGTGTAGAGAATGGCGTTCTGTCGTCCCCTTGGGCAGCTACTCATCAATGACAATTAATAATAATAATGCAAAATCCTTCTCAAGTCTTGAGGCCCACAAGATGGTGTCGATCTTCGTTTCTTTAACCCTCGGCCAGATACTAGTACATCGCGCGGTGTGTATGTTTACGTTCCAACTTTCGCTGGTACTTATTGCGCCTACACAAAAAGGGATGGCCAGGCTGAGTTGACGTAATAATGATATTAATTGGACGCACTCGGAAAGCGCAAAGCGATGTGAAACCTTCGCGTATACAGTCTCCTCCTAACATATGGTTCCAGTAGTTCCATAATGTCACACTTCAAGCAACACAGCTGTCACCAATTCATTACACCAACGGTCAACATTATGCCTGCTGGAATCATCCATTGCTCAGCGGTTCGCCGAAAGCGCGTCGCGCGTCGACGTCTAAGTTTAACTAGCTTCTAACTCTGCTCTGAGCATCCGGTTTGTCGTCCACTTTCGACACAGTCCAGTCGTGAAGACTCAACTTTAAAGTAACAACAACTGCCTTCTGTACCGGTACAATATTTGTTAGGACGAAGTGCCTAAATTTGCCAAAATTCACTCTACCGCATGCTATTGATTTTTGGTGTTTTATAGACATCTTGATTCCATTCTTAATTCTCTGCATTTTGTTACGAATAACGGTTACGGTTAATGCTGGCATAACATTGCATGGAAAGATCCACTTAAACTTTTTCTTGCTTCACCAATGACACAAAGCAGCATTAAACTTTGCTGTACACTAGAGACTGACAGAGATATTAATAACTTTTAAAATCATCATTTCCTGGTATGGTCTACAATGTTAATCATTGTAGCTGCCAGTAGAAAAATCTGAATGTTTGCAATTTCGAGCGCATGAGTAAAGCCATTTTATGTCGCTTCTGCTTCGGCGTTGAGGGATTATTCCACGTATCACGGCGTATAGAGACAGATAGAAAGAGATGTCCAGTGAGGTGCGGCGTTGTCCGTCATAAATCAAACGAGCGGCGAGCGATTGTCGTCAATCAAGCGACGTTTACACGAATGAATCTCGCTGTTTATTTATTGAGCCGACGCGTTACGACCGCGGCACGACGGGCTAACGGGCCGCCGAGCTGCAGACGCTGAACCGCGAAGGGGCAAGCGAAGTGAGACGAGTGAAGAGGAGTGCGTGCTTGTCACACGGCCGATAAAGAGATCAGTTTGCCGCATACTGCTGATGGTTTTCCGGGGAGGACGCTCGTAAATTAGACAACAATTACCGCACCAGCACTAGCCTCCTACAGTCGACTAGCCGCGCTCTGCTGGCGTATAGGCGGCCTAGTTGCATCTCGCCGATGCATTAGACACACTGTGTCACTAACGAGTTACCTCCGTAGTAAAATAAAACCTGCTATATAGCTATACTGTGCAGTGTTCCTGCTTGTTTTTATACTTATACTAGAAATTTGAGGCAAAGCCCAACGTGAGACCGTCCGGCGTCGTAAATCCGATTGGATGAAAAATTTTGAAGGTTGAAATTCCCCTCTTTGCAAAGACATATGTGGCCCGAATTCAAACGCATTAGCATAAGCAGAATGCACAGTGTCGACTTAAAGTAAGTTAAATGAGACAACGGAATTTTTGGTTAGTGGACCAGAGTTTACCGAATTTTTCTCGCCCAACAAGGGAGAGGTTGTGATTGATCACTTGCTATTCCAGTTTTTGATAGTTCGATCCGTTGCAAAGATATGGGTGGTCAAAGTCTAATCTTGTTCAAAATCGCATGCACTGTAACTGACTTTGGGTGGGTCGGAATGAGACAACAGAACTTTTTGTTAGTGGAAAGAATTTTACCAATTTCTTCGTTTAACAGGGGATGGACCGTATTGATCACCCGCTATTCGAATTTTTGACGTCTCATGAGATATTTGCGGTCAAAGTCAAAAGTTGTCCCAAATCGCGCCGATTTTTAAACGTTTATTGCCCTCCCATATTTTAAGGAGGCGGTGACCCCAAAAGTTATACCCAAAGCAATTTTAATTCTCGAATATTATTCGGTCGTCAAATAACAGTCGTTTAATGGAATATTGTAACTGCTGTTTCACAGAATTTAATAAATTCACGTATGTACGTCAGTTTCTTTAAATACGCATCAATTCTATAATGCGCTAATTGAACACGCCAGTTGGACAGCTTTACCTAAAAGATAATCAAGCGTTTATAATAAATTATTGCTTGGAATGCTGATCATCAAACTACAAAAAAGTATGCCATACTCCTTGGCCAAATGTAACAGATGTACGACATACAAACATCATAGCAAGTTTACATTATCTAGTCACGCCATGCCAATTTTGCACATCGACTCCTGAATATCAACCAAGTTGGACAAAAGAGCCACGTTACAAACAGACTGCCATAGAAATAATCAACAGATGACAAGTACACTGCGTCTCAAAAAAGTATCCCCAACATTTTCAACTGTAACTTGAAAACCAATTGCCAGATTTTAATAATTTTTGGTACAAATATTCCTGATACAACTTGCCATCAAATAACTGTTCAGTTTCCCACCTCAATCGGTGTATGCTTCTGCACTACCTAGGAAAAACAGATCAAGCGAAATGTGTGTTAAAATAAAAGAAAACCTGAATAAAACACCCCCAACATTATCGATCATATCTTGAATAAAGATTAGCGTATTTTAATAATATTTGGCAGAAATATTTCCGACACAACTGGCTATTAAACAAATGTTTTAATTTCCACCTCACCCAACGTCTGCTTTTGCACTACCTGGGGAAAGCAGACCAAGCATAATACGTGTTAAAATGAATGAAATAACGTCAATAAATTCCATCTATCCTAATTTGTCAGCCCCAACAGCAGGTCTTGCAGCAGTGTGTCTACCAGATAAAGTTTAGGAAAGTTTGCAAAGTCAAGAAGCGACTGGTAGAGCCTGGAGTGGTCTGGAGCAAAACATTATCGATACTGCTGTCACTGAATGGAGAAAGCGTCTCCTTGCCGGTGTTAGCATGGTGGGCCAACACTTCAAGCAATTTTACTGCAGGCAGTTGAAAAATGGACAACTGAATGAAATATCAGCCACAGTGTCAGAAATGTGAACAAAATGTGTTTTTACACATTATGTTAATTCAGCAATCACAATGCATTGGATAAAAATGATATTTCGCTGGTTGTGCTCTCCCTAGGTAGTGCAGAAACAAACATTGGGTGAGGTGGGAAACTAAATGGTCATTTGACAGCAAGTTGTGTTAGGAATATTCTTACCAAAAATTATCAAAATCTGATAATTGGTTTTTAAGTTACAATCGAAAATGTTGGAATACTTTTTTGAGACACAGTGTATATTGTATGAGCTGTACAATAAAAAATAAAACACATAGTGGGACTGTTAGACAAAAGTCAGATCAGTGGTCACATCAAGGCAGCTTGTCAGTCAATCATAGAACATCAGCTAGTCACAATCTCATCTACAGTGTGAATCAGAAAATTTTACATCCCTACAATTTTTCAGATTTTATTTTGTCAAAAACCAAAAATTGTAAAGCTATATTTTACACTCATATTCAACGTTTAATCTTATGCCAAACTGCAACGTTTCATACAATTATTTCTAAATTTGATAAAGTTATACCACATTAAGTGTGATCACCCAAAGAATTTTTCATTTTCACAATGCATTTACCACAAAACATACACTTTTGATATTTGACAACAAACAAATGGTTAAAACACACAAATTACTGGTGTATTACAGTTTCAAAAACAGCTAAAAGTATTTGATAAATTACAGCTTGATGAGGTTCACATCCAGTGTTCGAAATGTTTACCACCGGTCAAAACACATGCATTCAGATAACATTGCAAAAGTCTGCGGCAAGTCATCCCATATCTGCTGCAGCACACTGTTTAGCTCCGGAATGGTCTTTGGCTTTGAACTAAATTTGTAAATTGTCTGCAGCATTGCATCTTACACATAATAGTAAACAGTCAAGTGAATTTTACAAATTAAGAAGTATGTTACCCATTCAAGTACTTAAACAAGTTTATTTTGCTTTTGTGCACTCTCGTCTACTGTATGTTGTAGAAATCTATGCAAATACCCACAAATGCTATCTAGATAAACTAATAAAGTTAACTAATAAACTTCTGAGAAGAATTCAAAATAAACCTAGAAAAACACATCTAACAGAATTATATGAAAATTATTCTACGTTGCCAGTACCATTACTATATCAGCAAAATTTGATATTGTTTGCCCATAAAATATTCCATTATTCACATAAGTTGCCAGTCTTGTTTAAATATTATTTAAATCAAAACGATGATATTCACAACTACAATACCAGACTTAAGGACAGTATCCATCTTTATAGACCAAATTCTGATTATGGAAAACGCAGTTCAAAATATAGAGCAGCTAAATATTATAATGATTTACCCGAAGAAAGTAACTTTAAACTCGATGAATCCGGGAGATACAATAAAACTGTTTCGAAAAACTACTTACTTAACAATGAACACTGATCTTGCAGCCTACTTACCACTTCTTTCACCCTACAACACTGTGTCTCAAAAAAATGTCCCACTTTGTAACTGGCCATATCTTTGACAAATATTTTCTAAATTCTTTCACTCGCACACTCTTTAAACAATTTGCAATAAAGCAGTTATTGAATATCCCACCACACTATAACTGCATCGCTATACTACCTTGTGAAATATAAATGCAACAAAAAACTAGCAATACTAAGCAACAGGCATGTTGGAAGATGAAAAACACTTCAGACCAAAATCGCGACAAATGATCTGTACAATGCTATGATGTATTAGACCAGTCTTTGTGGATATCTGGCGTGTTATACAGAGTGTTTGTTTCTGGCCTTCGTGGTTTAGTAAGGCTACCAGTTCATCCACAGTGGTC
>Ga0209671_1003139_pt1 | contig 15689 bp, 4 predicted proteins | sample WorMetHERISLAND2_2_FD_187401 | JGI IMG/M metagenome (GOLD analysis project Ga0209671, IMG submission 187401) | Marine gutless worms symbiont microbial communities from Max Planck institute for Marine Microbiology, Germany - Olavius geniculatus... | ecosystem: Host-associated > Annelida >...
AGTTTGGACGCCGGTGGGAGGCCTGGGACCCGGGGCCCCCCGGGCTCCCCTAAATCCGGCCCTGCTGCCACCCAAGAAACCAGGCACCCAAGATGCCATACAATCGCGCGGAGTGACGGCTTGATGAACGTGATGGTTTCGTCGTGAGCTGAGCAGAACTGGACGGTCGAGACGGCCCATCACATTTGTCTCACTGCGCCGGTGGCCACTGGCTTCACTGTCAGCGTTGCTGCTCATCGAGTATACTATCTCGGCCAAGTGCTCCTTTGTCTGAGCTGCTCGGCCAGACCAAGTGGTCGACGTCGGTCGTCGTTGTGTTCATCGTCAGCGTCGTCGTCGTCGTTATTGTAGCTGATTTCCAACCGTTTATCCCCTAGTATACACACAGCTCATTGCCTTAGCAACAGTATTCGAAGCCTCTTGCATACACGTTAATTTCCTTCGTTGTAATATACGCTTATGCGTTTAAATTTTGTTATGTTTTTTTATTTCTATTACGCTTTGTTGCGAATAAAGAAAGGCAATTTTATACTAAAAAACGAATGACTAAACTAAACTAGCATTAAGAACTATACTATACTGAGAATTAACGGGAATTAGTGGTGAGCAGACGGTTTCGTTTATTATTGCGCCAGGAAAAACGGCCACAAGTACGAAGCGAGTCCGAACGAGTGCGTTTGCAATTCTGCATTTTTCAGCCCATGCAATTTTCGTTGTGCGGCATTTCTATGTCTCGCATTTCCAATCACTCTCTATAGGGCACTCGCACGGCCCGGAATGTCGCCGTAATTGTGTTGCAGCGTACTTGTAATTGCCGCTTTAGCGTCAACCAAGACATAGGCCACTCATCACGCGCAATCGTACTTAATGACTCCTTACATCTGTTAACAGCTGCTGTATGGTTGGTCGCTGTTATGCTTGTACATCAAACCGACGCACATTTTTCTACTCGATGTCTCGTTTGCACCACGATCGCTCTTTCCGGATGTCTAGAACGGTAGGAAAGAAGACGCCAAGGGTGCATTGCCACTGACACTGGATCGGCATCGTCCGTGCTTGCAGGTCAACAAGCGCCTGTATCATAATGAAGACTGAACGCACGTGCCGGTCGGAAGTAGACGGGCGTCTTCTGTGTAACCATCGCTCGCAGTTACATGATACTGACGGCCCACCTCACCAAACGTAGGCCTACTTCTGGATATCGTTCTGCATATCGACATTCAAGGCATATGCCATGACGATACCGTCCGAAAAATAACAAAACGTTTTCTTGGTGTTAAACAATATATTGCCTTGCCGTAATTGTTATTCTCTGCAATCCTTTCAGTCATTAATAAATGTTTACGCGGCCGTCACTCGTTGGGCAGCCCAAGCGCCGACCGTAAACTTGGCCTAATTGAGTAATATCCTGTCGGTGCCTACGATTTACTCGGCACTAGACGGACGGCCGCATACAATGTCGGCACTGGGCCTCGATATGTTCGTCCGCAGTTCTAAACAGTTCGCTGATTTACAATGTGCATATATGCAGCTCATCGGCGTGAAACGTGATGTCGCAGCTCAGCAGGATATTAGCGCCGCTCGCTGGTCGCTGAATCACTCGTGGTCCGGCTTCTGTCTGTTGCGTAGCTTGCGCACGCAGTGATTGTGGTTAGCAGCGACGTACGTGCACTTTGCGTTGCGTCTGTCGTCGCTTAACTGCCCGTGCATGATGTACAGTGCAGCGGCGAACGACTGTGAATGAATGTTACTATAGACTGCTACGTCGACGTAGATGAACTGTGGCGCTGCTGCTGCTGCTGCTGATGTTGATGATGCTGATATCGGCTGATGGTTGTACGTGGGGTTGGCTCGTCTAATTAACAGCGCTTGTCGTTGCCTATTGCTATAGTTGCTATCCGTACATCCAAGACCGTTGTTCGTCCGCCAAATACAGCAAAGTGTGATGCGGACAAACGTGCTGTGGAAAACGGCCCGTCAGACCGGAAGCTAATTTCGCTCACCGTTTGCCTCTGGCGGGATTAAGTCGGGATTATGGATTTGTTCGTTCTGTTCAAATTTATTTTTTATACGGATCTGCACTTTGCTTGGTATGCTGTGGCTCCGGCAGAATGAGGACAAATTAGCGTAGTCTGTCATGATGCAAAAACAATAAGATTAATTGTTTTAATCTTATCAGTCATTTCGGAAGTAAAATAATGAAATTGAATTGCGCAACAAAGTTGTGCAGTCTGTGCATTGCATTGGATATAGTTTCCACTTTTTATTAGCGTTGCAATGATGAGTGAAAATTATACGAAAAAATTTATAACATTTATGAATCAAATATTAATGTAATCCCCAGTGGTTTTGCCCTACTTTGTTTTGTTGTTGACACGCTACGTTCGTTTTATTTGGATGTGCAATAAGTTGGATTTTATTGCAATTTTCATAGTTGTAAATAGAACTGCAGGTGCCACTGGTAACTGGTTGCTGATAAATCAACGACCTAATCGAAGCTTCTGCCGATGGAGAGCAGGAGGGATTTGCACGACATTGCCTGTCAGTTCGTCGGTCGTTCGGTAGGATATAGTTTATGGCTTCTGGTTGAGAAATTCTCGGGCCACACAAGTCGAGAATCGAATCAGCAGGTTGAGCGAGACTGCGTGGTCAGTGGATGAATCTGAGGAGGGACGGGGTGGGTGACTGTATGTGGGGCAGGCCATCCTTCATTGGACACCCGCAATCGTGGCGGTATTTTGACGATTCATATACGCGCATGTCTGTGGTGTTACGTTCTTCGTACATGAGGTGGAGGACTGGGATGGAATGGTATTTCAGCGCATTCTAAGTGCTATATCAGCCCCAATATCCCACTTATGAAATTATGCACTGGCTTTCCATAAAACGACTCGATTGATTTATAGCAATCAAAACCACCAGTCTTTTACGTGGTTAAATCTACCACGATGTTTACTGGTTACATTATTCGACAGATCACGATTTACTGTTGTTCTACCTTCTCCACTCCCCCGCCGTGTACATAAGTCGTCAACAGGTACTTTAAAGGGTGCCGGGTGCGTATGATGAGGTAGAGAAACCGTCACGTAATCCGTCGCGGCTGGTGAGGCTGTGCGCATCGTTCGCTGCTCGATATATAGATTCGATAACATCGACGACGCGCTGCGACTGACCACGACAAACATGGCGGCTCTGTACGTACGCTAGTCTCGTAAATCTACGCTACTATATGCAACAGCTGCGGCTATACTATAGAAGACTCTTTGACTTATACGGCACGTGTCGTGTTTCGCTACTTGCGACATGACACCCGACCAGTGGCCAGTGACCAGCGACTGACCAAGCTAATAAACGCCCATAAAACCGTCTGCTGTTGTCACTTTCAGCGGTGTTCGCATCTCGACTAATCAACGTGTCGAGTTGCTCCTTGACAGCGTTAGCAATACGGCTTATAAGTCTGACTTAAATACGCATAAAGTGAAGTTTCAGTTTGTATAGCAACATTTCGCTGAATGACGGTGTAGCACATGGCATGCAGCTCGTAGTTTAGGTGTTCATAGGCTGTCTCTTCGCAAAGTAAGTTATGTCTTCTATTTTTTACTATCAAATAAAAAGCGTGTCTATTTTTATGCAGTTTGTGAATTGTCACGTGTCTTTTTGTAACACAAGTAGCATTCCGTTCTAACGCGATTTCAGCAATAGGTCTGTTTTAAAATGAGATTGCAGATTTTTAACTGTCATCGCCCAGTCACAAAATAGTTATAACATTGCATCAGCGTGCATGCGTTTGAACATATTGAAAATTCCATCAAAACTTCCAGAAGCACTTAGTTAGTTTAGTGATACTTGGTCTTATGAATTGAAATTAAATCAAGTTCTCCTTTTTTTCTAGTTCCAGCTATATACAGCACCTACCGCATTAGGCGTTGAGCAAGATGTCGAACAAATTAGGGCTAACGTTTTTTTATTCCACGTTTTAAAACTTTTAAAAAAATTTTTCTGGAACGTTTTTACATCCATGCGTTTGAAGTATTTTCTGCTCTGAAACACTGCGGACATACAGGTCATAATGCAATATTAAAGCGTCAACAGCCGCTCTGTCTTGATTTCATTCCGCAGTGGTTGGTTAACTGGCAGTATTATATTAAGCAAATTGCGTCGTTACAGCGTCGGTCCAGTCCAGCAGTGCTGCAGAGACTGGAAATAATTATTTTGTCGACCAGCGCCGAGTAATTATCTCCGCGTGCGAGGTCCGTCTATTGGCCGAAACTGACCAACCGACATGCAAGTGACTGGTACCACAGACTGTCGTGCTTTTTCCACTTGGGTGGCGAATGCGATACAGCCTCAGGCAGTGGCACAGCCTCAGAGGTCGGCCCCGTGGTCTGTTTGGAACGCTATGTCTACTATCGGCGTTGTCTCTACTCCACTTCTCTCTTCAACTCTACCCGGACGTGTAGGTTTTCCAAAGCCGTGAGGCCCGTGACACTGCCAAATATTCGGTTTCACGGTTCACCCACAGATTTATCGCGTAATGAATTCTAGTAATGAACGAAGTACTATAGTGTCGAATACTAATCAAAAACGATAGGCATACGCGAATCGCGTGCATCTGTCAGAGTTGCTTAATAGCAGAAGTGCTTCGAGCTATTTACAGACGAATGAAAGCTGCACGGAGAAGCGTTCATAACAGGCTTGTAGAATTGTAGTGATGAGAAACATAAACGTCGTTTTTTTCATTGGAATAGTTTGAGTACCACTTTCTGTTGCTACCAGTGATCTAAAGTGATGTAACAGCTGGCGTTGCGTTGCGTTGCGTCGCGTCAATCTGTCATTTGGAGAGAACAAGTAATTTGAGCAAAGCCCATGAGACGCGCGACAGCCTTAATTGCATAAAAACACTAAACCCCCTATTTTGGTGGTACAAGGTCATTCAAGGTCATCGATGTTGACATCACTAAAAAGCTTGTCACTATTGCTTTTTATGATAAGCAGCATGTCTATGCCTATCTGCAACCGTTTTCACGCTACACGAGCCAATAGCGGTAAAATAACCACTTTAGGGGGGGGGGGTAGCTGTGTTTGATCCCCGCCTGTGCAGGCCTCCTTGAACTTATGGGGTCAGGACTTGGACTGCTAAAATCTACTTTTAATGTTTAAAAATTCATATGCAGGTTATCTTGGTCTATCTTGAGCCATTTCGTTGCAATTCACTGTTGAAATGTGCGTTGCAGCCAGAATTGCGAAAAAAATTCACCAAAAGTTCTCTTTTGGGAGTTCAAGGTCTTTCGAGGTCATCGATGTTGACAAATCTAAAAAGCCCGTCACCAGTGCTTGTTATGATATGCAGCAAGTCTGTACCTATCTGCCAGTCTTCACACTATAAGAGCCAATAGCGGCAAAATAACATTTTAAGGGCTATCCTTTTTGACGCCCTCGTTCGCCCCTCACCCAGGGGCACGAAATTTTGTCACTATAAGCTAGAGTCTTTGGGGCAGCCCACAGTGAAGATTTCGTGATCCTAGCTTGCACCGTTTTGATACAGATCAAGAGTGTGATGGACGGACAGACAGACGGATTGACAGGCACTTAGACGACGGCTAAGACGCGCGCAGCATTACATGATGTCGCGCGTAAAAAGTCGGGAGAAACGGTCAGAAATCTTTAAAAGTGATACACCAAAGTATGTACGGTGCTTATATTATAAAGTAACCAGACTGTATTTTTTCTTCTGGTGAAAACTATTTGTCTTGTAAGCAGGCTGCAGCAATGCGTGCGGAGTGTGGTCCACTCCACGACTGTACGGTCGGTCGCAGGCTGGATTACGCTGACCCGGTGCGGTGTAAACGTGTAATCGTACGCACGCGCCTGCGGCAGGATTCAGTGGATTGCATTGCAGCCAGCAGCGAGCTGCGACTGCGAGTCTAGACGTGCACCTGCCGAGCTGACGCACTCGCGACTCCCGTGCCGTGCCGTGCTGTCGAGCCATTGGGTGAAAACTCCGCTTGACCGCTCGCACTCGCAGCATTTGTTGCGGCCGTAGTACACCAGGCGGCGGCACCGCAGTAGTTTCACAGTGTGACGGGCGGCCACTACGAGTCGACCGGTCTCTAGTACGTACACAGCAGCAGCGACAGATTGTTGATATTTCTCGCCGATCAATGCACGTCGATAAGTCAGAGAAGAGATAACGTTCTGAGTGATCGAGGCAAGCCTGAGAACGCTGACCTCAACCAGCGGGACCTCGCTACCAGTGCCAGGCCGTCCGTCCATCCGACTGTTCCAGACAGCTTATCGGCTGCTGGATATGTTTTATGTTGATTTCTGCCATGCAGCCGCTGAGATCTGGAACACGATCCTGATCTGCACGCCGCACCGGCGAGTTCCGGGAGAAATCCGATAGTACGTCGTGCGTCTCTTTCCGGACGTCGCGGGAGAAAACGAGAAGAAAACATATCGACGTGGTTGAGATAACGACGAGGACGACGGTCGTACGTACGGTAAGTCGCCTGGACTGTATGTGTGGTTTGCACTAGTTGCAGTTGTTGTTGAAATTGATTGGCGTCGTTCAAGTCTTGTGTTTATCGGCTGGCGACGATCGTTCTTCCAGTTCTCGGCTGGCGTCGGCCGGACAAATAACGGGAGAACCTGGCGCGCAAGTGAGTACTGTACACTGGTAGCATAGTAGCAGTCGTTTTGATGAATCGACCGCAATTGGCCGTCTCTGAACGCTATTATGCGACCCGGCCGCCGTCGATCTGTTTCTTCGTCATGCCTGCAGCTATAGGCATATACTTTCTTTCATACGTTACGTCACGATGTGAAATGCGATACGAAAAAAAGTTAACGCGCGCAATCAAAAACTAGGTAGCCACTTACTTCCAGCCACAAGAAACTTAACGAATGAAGAAACTAAAATGTGTCGTCAGTAAGCATAAAACTGCGCGCTTTATATCGCCAAGCAATCGTTAGAGCAATGTAAGAAAAAAGAAAATATTGTAAAACACACTGCTGCACACTCTAGCATTCCGAAAACAATGTCTTAATTGGCTATATAAACATGTCGATGTCGCATGTTGGGACACGAACGGTCGCGGAAAAAGAGAGAGAGGGAGAGAAAGTTACAGACGGTTGAGCAGTAGGTAGTTATCGAGAAGGACAGACGGCCAGCCGAGTGTGTGTGCTAAGTCGGTGCATGGCGTCGTACGGCGACCTGATGACAACTGGCAGACGCTGACGACTGGCGACGTCAAAGGCCATTTGGTTGAAAAGTTTCCGATTTTCAGTCAATGCACTAAGCCTTTTGTTTATCTTTATTCTACTCAATCTATATACCGATGACTAAAGCGTCAAATTTAAAACGTAGCTTAAAACCACGACACTCCATTTTATGAGGTAAATTAACCAATGATGTTAGTATTTTGGCGCCAGTTTTTTACTGTTGTTTTATTCAGTAAGAAACTGATATCTGGACTGGAAATACCATTTTATAGGCTTAACCACTGTGTTAGAAAGCACTGATACTGAATACGTGCCACTTATCGCCTACTACGCGTGGAGGTATTTTATCGTAGGCTTAAATAACGTGGGCGCACTGGGCGGGCGTTCCACTGGTTGGGGACTTGTGGATTGTATTCTGTGCTTTCTGCGTGGTTTGTCTGCGTCGCTTGGAGCAAATACTCGCTAGTAATGCTGTCCGATTCCTGGAAAATATGATTAGATTGGAGTGGGAACTATGCGGCATGCGTGGGATGTGTAGTGAGTAATGTACAATTATTATAGGTCGTATTACTAAATACGGATTATTTACGAACATCTGAGTTGTTAAAGGTTAAAGGTTAAAGGTGTTGATATAGCTCTTAATGGGAACCTCGTCTCAGAGCTACGGAGCGTCACCTGCCGTATGGGATCACATAGTGTTACCTGCCATCCGACACAGGTGAACGCGCCCGCCTTAACTCCAGCCAGATAGGCTGGTACTCGATTTACCTACCCCGGAGAGATGGAAGGCTGAGTTAACCTAAGCAGCTGGTTACATACCGAAATAGTTTATCTACCCGCAGGCAGTCACCCATCGCAGTACTAACCCAGCCCTTCGTAGAGTAACTTTGTTATCGGATGAAACGCGTTACCGCTACGCCACGCCACCAAAAACTGTCACTGGGAAATGTCAGAAAATTGACTGACCAAAATAGGGCCAATTTTATATTACGGTTTCAAACAGACCAAACTGACCTTCTGATTTTTTGGGGACACAAAATATATTCGAATAGTGGGCAGCGGATAGTACAGCACTACTCGCTGGGTGGCTGATAGAGCACGATGACGACTAATGTGCTGTTGTGACTGATAATATAACGATCATTACGATTTGATACAAAACAGATGCGTCCGGGAAGATAGCAAGCATTTAGATAAAATTAGCTGTTATTTGCAGTAGGCTTTGTCTTCGTTGGTGGTCGGGATCTGCACAGTTGCTGTTAACGGTTAGTGATGCTAGCGGTGGGCCGAACTGCCGTTGGAGGTATTAAGACTCGTTTAGCGCAAACTGGTCTCTCGAGTGGCATTATTGGCCATTGTATTATGTGCATTAAAGACTTGTAGCGAATAGTTGGATATTTTATTGCTATGTAGAATTTCCCACGAGCCGCGTATCTCTGTTAACGTCTCACTTCTATACGGCAATAGGCTTACGGTAGACAGTGACTGTAGCTGCGGGGTTGAATGGTCGCTAACGAGAGCACTGTTGTCTGTTGCATTTCAGAATAAAAACTTTTCGGCACATCCCGCCTATACGCCGGAACGCAGACGACTTGCGGAGGTTCTTTTCTAGTTGTTGCTCTTTTTGCACGACCCACCTGAAGATGTCTGTGTCGGCTATTCGGCTGTTCGTCGTTGTCGTTCTGGCGGGCGTCACGTGCTCTGCCAGTTCCATTCGTCCACTGCGGTACAACATCAGCGAGGAAGTCCCCACCAACACGCTGGTCGGAAACGTGCGCGCAGACTACGCCGAGCTCACGTCGACACCAGTCAACACCAACCACCGCTACACACTCCGTCAGCCGTCCCAGTACTTCCGTCTGGTCGGAGGAGTCCTGCGTGCCGCTGGACAGCTCGACCGCGAGCTGCTCTGTCCGTCACGACCTCTGGTGTGTGAGTTAGACGCTGACGTTATACTGCGCGGTCGTCGACTGGTCAGCGTCATCAAAGTCATCGTCAACGTTCTCGACGTCAACGACCACGCCCCCACATTCACCGGACTATCCACCATCCACATTCCAGTTCCGGTCGATGCCGCTGTCGGCGCTTTGTTTCCACTCCCGGCTGCTGACGACGGCGACGCCGGACAGCTGGGAGTGGTGGAGTACCGGCTGGACGGGGTGTTTCCGCGCGACTTGTTCGCACTCAGCACCAATCAGCTGATCGACGGTTCACACGACGTGCGACTGCGTCTCACTGCACCGCTAGCTCGACGTCGTCAGTCCGTCTACACCATGAAACTTGTTGCACTGGACGGAGGTGGAAGCTCCGGTGACCGTCGGCCGCGGTCTGGATCGGTGGACATCATGGTGACGGTGGAACGCTCAGTCGCTCCAGTCGTCGAGTTTGACCCGACGCTGTACACAGCGCGCATCGCCGAAAACTCACCACGACGACATCCGATCATCCACGTGCGCGCGCGACTTCGCCAGCCCGACGACGACTCAGTGCCACCTCCAGACGCTGAGATCGTGTACAGTCTGGGTGACGGAGAGACGGCGGCGTTCGGCATCGACAGTCGCACGGGTCTGGTCTACGTCAACGGCACGATCGACTACGAGCGCGATCGCGTGTTTCGTCTGTCAGTAATTGCTGAGTCCAGCAGTGAGACGATCCCGTCATCCAGCGCTACTGCGTCACTGACGGTCGACGTCACGGATCTCAATGACAACCTGCCCGAGGTGACCATAAACTCACTGACCGCGTCTGGTCGCCCGCAGGTCGCTGAGTCCGCCGGCCAGGGAACGTTCGTGGCGCACGTCGCAGTCGTCGACGCGGACGGGTTTGGTGACAACTCGCGTACGTCATGTGCCGTCCTCGACTTCGCGTCGTCAGAGCCTCTGACGCCGCTGTTTCGCCTGCAGCAGCTGGTCGCCGGCTCGCGGCCCGAGTACAAGCTGGTGACGGCCGTCGACCACTTCGACCGCGAGTCCACCGACACACACCACGTGACCATCACGTGCCGCGACTTCGGCTCGCCCGCTTTGACGTCATCGGTTGACGTCACAGTCGATGTCATGGACGTCAATGACAACGCGCCGCAGTTCTCAGACTACACTTACGTCACGTGGCTTCCGGTGGGCGGGGCCTTGGGCGACCGGAAATTGATTCAACTCTCTGCTAACGATTCGGACGCCGGACAAAACGCCGAGCTGCACTACTCGCTTCAACCGGTCGACCACGCTGACGCTGTCGACTGTATAACTGTCAACGAATCGACTGGAGTCGTGTGGGCAGATTCACGGAAATGCGACGATGCCTTGCTGCAGGCGGGGACTGAGCTAAAGTTTGAGGCTGTTGTATCGGACGGCGGGGACCCCGTGCGCTCGTCAACAGCCAGCGTCATTGTCCGTGTCGTCAGTGCCAGCGACGTACCACGACCTCCACGCTTCACCAACTCCAGCTACGTCATGGCTGCTGACTGCGACGCTCCAGTCGGAAGTCGTATAGGCACGGTATTACCTACTAGCGCCGATCCTCGCGATGACGTCACAATGACGTTTGAGCCGCCGAGCGCCGACTTCCGACTTGACTCGTCGACCGGTGACGTCATTGTCGTGGCTTCCGGTCTGCTGCCCGAAACGGCCGACGCTTCGTCCAGGGTGATCCAGACGAGCGTGGTCGCGGTGGCGAGTCGTCCGAACGCTCCGTCGTCGACGAGTTCAGCCGCCGTCAGCATTCACGTGCGCTGCGGTCTGCCGCGCTTTGTCTTTCCGAACCCTTCCAACGCGACGGTCGTCCTCGCCAGCGACGCTGCTGTCGAGGGCGCTGTTGTTGTGCTGCCGGGTGTGAAAGCGCGGCCGGGGTCCGCGACCCACTTCACCCTGGTCGACTCCAAGAAAGGCCTGTTTCAGATGGACCCGCTGACGGGACTTGTCCGGCTTGTAAAGACACCACCCACAGCGCAGTCAGCGGTCGTCTACCGGCTGAAGCTGAAGGTGGCTGACGAAACAGGTGCGACGGATGTGGGTGAACTAGTAGTCCGCGTGGAAGCGAGTAGTGAGCGGCCAGTAGCGACGGCGGCACTGACTGCACTCATGTCCACCGAGAGAGCGGTCATTGTAGTTGGAATGGCGTGCGGTGCAGCTGGACTTCTGATGGCTGTACTGGCCGCAATCCTCGTCAGTGTTTGGGTTCGTCGTCGTCGAGCCAAGCGAGCCAACAACTACAACTGCAGGTCAGCGTCAAAAACATTTTAAAAAATTTTCTTTGACATTGCTTCATTCGATTATGAGTATACTATACCACAGGTGCAATACAGCATTACTACATCAGTAATATCAGACAAAAATGTCACACGTTATGACATTTTTCTTCTATTATTGATGCAGTGATGTTGTATTACACCTGTGGTCTTTTTGTGTAATTGGGGCACTATAATTTGTTTAGATGTGCTAAGATATGTGTAACGTATTCTTGGTAGCAGCCTGAAACAACTTGGAAGATCGTCAATTTCTTTTATATAAACATGGGGTTGTATGTGCCAAGTGTCAAATTAATTCTGATGAATCAACAGTCTTTTGTGAAGATGGTGACCGCCAAATACTGGCTGATTTTAAAATTTTTTACTCGCACATAATCTGAAAATCTCGCACTTTGAGCATGTCGCTACACTACCGCGTGAAATAGAGGTATTCGAAATTTGCACCGAATCACGGTAACGGCATGTCATCCACGTGCACTAAAAAGAAATGAACATGGTATACGACCAAGCCAAAAAGACCTGCCACAAATTTATCATTCAACACACCCAGTAGCCTGCTATACCTCAGTGTGCTGTCGAACTGATCATATTTCACAATAATCTTGATTTGAAGAGACGCTTGCTTGAGACCTGACTGAAGCAGTTCGTTATATGCGAGACACAGTTGCTCGAAACAGTTGCCGAATGATGTTATCTTCGTTTGCTTCACTGATAAAAATCCATTCGCATTAGCTATATACGCTGAAAATAACTATATGCACCGACACTAACAAAAATGACGTCGGGGTAATGGTTTTTTTTGTCCGAGAACGACATCTATTTGGTCTCTGGTCGTGACAGTTGATGTATAATATAATTAAGTCATAAATACGCTGGCTTCGTGTTTGTTAATTGCGGAGTCAGAATCAATTAAATCTGTTATTGTGAATTGATGAGTCTTTTTTCTTTTTAGACTGCATGCGATCGTTTCAGTCATTTTAGTTCTTGCGTTTTCGGTGCTCCCAACACCCGTGCTGGAAGTCAGTGATGTGTTAAAATTATGGGCTTAAGCATCACCGAACTCGGCGTAACACAGATCGATATATCGATCATGAGTTGACGTTTTGCTCAGATTGTTATTATGGCGCAGACAGCATGGGATTGCATAGGCCTGTGACATGGCGAGTCACAACTCAAAGCATTAGGAAATCGGAGGCAGAGATCTCAGATGTGTAAGTAAGTAACAGAACCAGACCTATTATTAGATCACCACGCACATTTACAATCGTACTACGCACCTCATTTGTTTATGTAGGCAAACAAGTCGCGTAAGCCGTGTCGAGGGTTGTGTTAATTGAACGTAGCACTTGTTGCGTGCGCGCTGTTGACACGCGACACTCTTTGGCACTTTGTTGACTTTCAACGTCACTTAGCGGAAGATTTGCGGCTTCGCTCTTGCTTTGCCCGGTGACGTATGTGCGCAATTGTAGGTAACTATGTAACTATACTTGGCCTGTATCAGTGTGTTTACAGTGTATCAGCTATAGCTTACAACTTTGTTTAAACATACTGAACAACTCGTTATGTGTGTGGCCGCGAAACGCTTTTAATGTTCGAAATAATTCAGTAGCATTCAGTATTCGGTGAAGTTGCAGTCGTTGAACAAGAATGGTGTTGATCTCTGTTGTGGCTCTTATGATGGATGATAAGTTTCGCGGCATTCCATGCATTGCCAAAGAAGTAAGATGAAAACTTTTAATTGCGCCCCAAAACTGAAAGGTTTGCGGGCTTATTCTTTCGCGTGGAACAGTACACAAATGAACATGGATTTATGTGAAAAAATTGCAAAAAAAATAAATAATCCTCGAAGGCAATCCACAAAGACAGTTTGAGATTAGTTTGTGAATTGCGTTGCAGACTTGACTTACGCCAGTGCCAGAAAATATGAATCGCCGCTTGTCACAAGTATGCGCACTAAACAAGTGCCCACACGTCCCCTTGCCGCCCGGGGCGTCATTTAAAGGGGACTGGGGCGGTCTGCGGATCCCCAAGGATTTATGATTTTAATTTTTCTTTGTAAATCGTACATTTGATACCGTGTTACTGCTGCCTTGCGGTTACTTATACAAAATACTTAAACAAAATAATAGTGAGTTTGTAGACTACATACTTTGATGACAGCGAGTGGTTATGTCGTGTGTAGACTAGAAGCGGCCAGCAAGGCGGCGCGTCTGTCGAGTGGTGTGTCGGAGTGCAGCAGTCTGCGACGCTCGACCGTTGACGCAGACCTCGACGCTGCCGAGTCCAGTCTCGAGATGCCGCCGCTAGGTGGCGCCGACGGCTGCTGCTCTAGGTTACATCCGTTCCACCACGAACGCTTAGAATATTGCACGAAAACCTACATTGCTTACAGGAGACACTGTATACAGTGTTAACTTTAAATAGACAATTTTGGGCGGGAAACAAAATCTCGTCTGGACATAATCCTCTTGACAAAATCCCACGGTCAGAGTTTCCCTCTTAAAACCCATATCTAAGACACAATTTCCCCTATCACTACGATAGAGCATTATTGTCCACAACTTTGTTATGTGTCCCAGCAAGTTTATGGCTGGTAGAATTTTTGGTCGTAGTTAGTGATACTGATTTACGCACGGCGTCGTAGTTGTGAATTGGCCGTTAGGGTTGGGATTAGACTGGGGCTAAGTTAGGGTTTACCAACTACGTTTATGCCGTCTATTTTAAAACATGTCTGATTGCGCCGATGTATCATATTTTACTATGTTAACCTATATTTACTCTATGATATTTTCACCAGAAACTTTTTCTGGTTATTTGCTGGACTGGACTCCATCTACGTTATCTCTAGTGGACCTAGCAGTAGTAAGCCTCTTGAAAAACCTCTGATTGACTGATTGACTGATATTGTTCGTGTGGGAATGATCGGCGTGTGCTGTACAGGACGGCTGGCTGGCTGATGGTGAATGTGGACAGTGATGCTGCGACTGACGTGCATGAGACGCCGAGCGGCGACTCACTGCCGCAGCCGCCGCCCGCCATACTCAAGAACGGCGTCAAGAAAGAGGTCAAGTTCTGCCTCGACGTCAGCGACGAGGACGGACTGAAACGACCGCTCAATCTCTACCAGGCGCTGCCCGAAACCGTTCTGCTCAGGGTGCGCCTTTTTTTATGAAACACCGTGTACATGCACAGTGTCTAAAAAAAACAAACAAAATTATTTTCGTTAGAACTGCGTCGAATTTCCACCAACTGTGATAATTTTTGGCACATAGATGGCCAAGACGATAACAAAATTATGTGAGGTACACCGACTTTCTACCTCACATAATTTGCGTCAGCGCGCTATAGTGTTAAATACATCTTTGTGCCAAAAATAGCAGTCTGGGGAAGTTCTGACAAAAACAATTTTGCGTGTTTTTTAGAGACGCTGTATAGTTCGGCGTGTAGACAGTTTCTGTGTCCTCATTTATGTGACCACATATAGTTATTTTTAGATTTGGGTTGCGCAAGAATAGTACGTTCGTTTATTTAATAAACTGAACTAATTAATAATAAACGTTGATTTGATTGCAGCAAAAACAAGATTTTTACGGTCTGAAATTCATTACGGTAATTACTTGTTCGCTGAGCTCGTGCTGAGATGGAGTTAGTTGGCGGTTAGTGCATGGGGCCATGATGGGGCGCGGCTGCAATTAATTGATAAAGCGCGAATCGGTTGGACGCAGGCGCTGCTAAACAACAACATCAGCGTGTCAGTGCGACGACAGAATGGAGACCGTTAATTCTATTGATTGTCACGCCGTGACTGACTGACGTCTCTGTGGGACTGAGACTTTGAGCGGCATCCAGGACAACATCCGTTGACAACAGCAGCACATGCACGTGAACATCTGCGGCACTATAGTTGAGCTCATCACCTCGGACATAAATTATCTCGTGTCGGCGTGTTCTGCTGGGGAAAATGCTCCAGTCAGTGTATAGAAAACAACGCCCGCGCCGGTCGCCCGGTTCACGCTGTGAAGAAAGAAAAGGTCGCGCTCACACCTCTCTCCCGACTCGGTCTTCCTTTTTTCTCTGGCGTCGAGTCGGAAAAGAATTAAGGCAGCAGCGCCGCGGCGCGTCGCGTCAGATGTTGAACGACGGTAGGACTGGTCAGTGAGCGATCTCCCGCTATGCTGCCGCCTCGCACGCCGAGACTGGTGGGACGGACGACCCGCCGCGGCTG
>Ga0209671_1003140_pt1 | contig 15688 bp, 10 predicted proteins | sample WorMetHERISLAND2_2_FD_187401 | JGI IMG/M metagenome (GOLD analysis project Ga0209671, IMG submission 187401) | Marine gutless worms symbiont microbial communities from Max Planck institute for Marine Microbiology, Germany - Olavius geniculatus... | ecosystem: Host-associated > Annelida >...
AACTAATAGTTTAACAAATTAATTTTCATTGACATTTAGACTTTTAGTTCTAACTAAGTATTTTTAGTTGGTTGCCCATTTATGCTTCATGCACTGCACAGCAGGAACATTCAGAAACGGCATCCTGCATGACTGACTGCTGAAAAAGCGTGAAATTCAAATTGCTAGATCAATCATCAAGAATACGGACGGACGGACAGACGTCATGCACAGCTACTTGACGATATTGTGAACAAATGCCCCAAGCTATAGGGCTCCAAGCGGGGCAACACAAAAATGAGGCAAGAAAATTACCCCAAAACACAACTACTGGTATAGGTATAATGTGTAAACGTTGTGCACACATGATTTTGCATAGCAGGGAGGAGATCAACTGAAAAAAATAGAAAAACATCAAAATACTTGGCGACTATAGGGTATCGCCTCAGACGAATTTAGAGTAGCTTACATAGCTCTCCAGGCCCTCAATGAGCAATGAGATGTGGGCAATCGCGGCTGAGCAAGGCTTCTAACTTAGGCGTACTGTTGAACCATGGCCTCAATGACCCCTTTCGTGTCGTCTGAAAGGGTTATGCAACTTCCTAAAGTAATCAATAAGAACCTTGGCCCTATCTCTCAGTTTCTGAGATTCAGCATCTATCGGTTTCGAAAAGCCAGATTTTTTACACCACCTGTAATTCTAATTAAAATTTTAGGCCGTTTTCTTTGCACTAGATAGCTGGAGTTTTGCATGCGATGAGCTGAGACACTGGGCTATTTATCCGTGAAATAAAATTCCAGGTATCTCAACTATATGACGACAATGGATTAATGTCAGTCCACCTGACAGACGGACGGAGACAAAGAGACGACATACGTTGGCAAAACCCGCCCATGTAATTGCAGCAGCATGGCGCCGCGCCGGTAAAAACATAGGCCTAGTGACAATCCAGATGGCCAACTGCATAGACTTTGGATATTTCAGGTAATAGGCTTCATTTTTAGTTTCTTTTGTTCGTTAATTTGCAATTTTGTCTCGTTACAACTTGCATCGAGTTTTGCGTCAAACTCGGATCGAAACTAGCCAATAGCAGTGCAGGATTTCTGACCAATCATGGACTGCCGTTGTGAGCCAAGAACAGCCAATCAGCTGCCGACTTAAGCCAGCCAATCACGTTCATCGCCGACGTCATTTGTATACATTGCTGTGTGCCGTCATTTTGGTTGTAGTGTTGAATACGTGTTGTTAGAATTTGTGGATATTCTGGTAAATATGGACAAATATCCCAGTTTATGCTGTTTGTTGTGCCCGTATTATTGTCAGAGATAGGCGTAGACAGAGTAGTTGCCACTGAAACAAAATAAGACAACATTTTTCTGTGTGGTGGACGAAAATGCTTTGTTAGCGTTACCGGCTATGGGTTGGCCACATGTTCGGGTCATCGAAGGTGGTTATTTGAATAAAAATAAAAGTATGTGACTGGGAGACTGAGTTTAGGAATGTAATAGATACTAACGTTAACGTGATCATAGTGCATTGTACGTCCGTAGGCTCCGTCGTAATATATATTAGCATGAATTACAGGGGCAGGCTTCTGCTTGCTAATGCTAGCTAGCTGTGCTGCCCGTGTATTGATCAATGTTCACACCTTTAACGCTGAAGTGTGCGTTTTTTTTCTATTTTTGGAAGCTGTTTATGTGTAGTTAAAAGTAAGGAAATTGTTGATTAATCTGTGTGTATTTGTTACGTTACAGCAAAAGCACAATTTCTGACAGGAGTGCTCCATATTTTAATTTTGTTCCAGATTTTCCCAAAATGGAGGATTTAACGCCGAATAAATGAAAAATTGCAGATAGTAAAGTCTTTCGACAGCACAAAATCTGGGGTGCGGCAGTCCCCATGCTAATCTGTTGTATCTTTTGCTGTTTATTAAACTCGTTGCAGAGAGAAATTGTGAGAGAATTAATTTTGATGTGTAGTTAAAAGTGATCTGTTTTTGCAGGTTAGTGAGTTACTGCATCGATGGCTCGTACAAAGCAGACTGCACGTAAATCGACGGGTGGGAAGGCTCCGCGCAAGCAGCTTGCTACAAAGGCTGCCCGCAAGAGTGCGCCCTCTACCGGTGGAGTGAAGAAGCCGCATCGCTACAGGCCGGGAACGGTGGCCCTGCGTGAGATCCGTCGCTACCAGAAGTCGACCGAATTGCTGATCCGCAAGCTGCCGTTCCAGCGACTCGTCCGCGAGATCGCGCAGGACTTCAAGACAGATCTCCGCTTCCAGAGCGCAGCCATTGGAGCTCTTCAGGTTCGCGCAGTGTATTCTGAATGGTGGCATCATGGGAAAATGCAAAAATGTCTCGTATCTCCCTGTAATTTTTGCATGTCAGAAATCTGTTTTTGTTAGCAAGTTTTTTCTTAGAAACAATACAAAGTTTGGGGCTGTAAATGCTTCAATTTGTGGAATTCAGGGGCAGAATTTAAATTCTGAACACTCATAATCCCCTCTGTCATAAATTTGGAGCATTCTGTTGGAAAGTTCCAAAGCGTGCTCTTCCTCTGCTGTTTCAACGTTATGCATTTTATGTGTTTCGCCAAATTGGCAAAAACCGGTGATAGTAATAGCTGTCATGTTGTTTAATCATTTGACCTTTTCTAGACTTCTAAATTGACAAAATATTGATTGGCAGGTGGCTGCGAAAAATGGACGATTTTATTGATTTCATCCGAAGTATAGGACTTGTTAATGGATACTTGACATTTGAGTCATCTAGTCTGTAGCATGAAACTAGTGTAAAATTTGATGTAACAGCACGTTGAGTCATTTATACTACTAGTTTACTACAGTTTTGTTAATGCTGTTTGTGAGCACGGTTCGAGTAACAGCAACATAAGGAAAGTTTGTATAACTATCATCACCCTTCTATTTTCTGAAAGCACTGGTGTCTTGGGTTAAAAAGTGAGAGGTGAAGGAAATTGCATTTTTTGGACAGTGGACACCCAGCTGTAAATTTCCGACGGCAGATTATGTGCTCAAAATTTCATTTTTTGCCCCAAGTTTTCTGCCTCAACATTTTGTTTTTTTTTGGAAGACGATCAACAATTTTTTGATCGGGCTACGTGGCAATTAGCTATCTAATGAGTTCTGTGCATTTGTGTGTGCGTAATACAGGAGGCAAGTGAGGCTTACCTCGTTGGATTGTTCGAGGACACAAACCTGTGCGCCATCCACGCCAAGCGTGTCACCATCATGCCCAAGGACATCCAGCTGGCTCGTCGTATTCGCGGCGAGCGAGCCTAGGCTGCCGATACACTCGTTGTCCATTGAGGCGTGTTGGCCCGGCCTCGGACATAGGCAGCAATTAGTGTTCGTTTCGGTCCGACACTGACTGGATAATATTCGATTCAGGAGACTGTTTCTTTGTGTTTTTTATATTATCATCTACAATGTAAAATTGTTACTTATTTCCATCTCACTGAGTCCGATCTGTGGATTCCCGATTGCCAATGGACAGTTTCTGCTGCAGCCATGAAAGTGCGTTTTCAGTTTTTTTCGGCTGGTAAGATGTAATAATGCGTTCTACATTTTAAACGATGTATCAAGGGTGAAATGGTAAAACCTCACGTTTACAGTTGTCTATAGGAAAACATTCCCTTTCCAAGCTACAAAATTCCTTAGCATGGTGCTTCAATATTTGTTCCATCACGAAATGAATTATGGAGAGCAAATCTGGATATAAATATTAGTGACTGTTAAAAGACATTAACAACGCTTGAGGAAAAAATCCCCAGCAATGCATTGTGGGCAGTTTTATCATTTGCCCTCAGTATTCATTACATAGTAATGCACTGGCAGTCTAGCAGTAATTTACATCTATATTGAAGGTTTTAAAAGAGGATTGCATGTTGTAAAACTCACAATACTGGCATCTAGTTGAGAGACGTTCTGACCATAGACGTTGCTTCGTTTTTAGAAAATGATCGTAAAGTCGCTGATATGTTCTTTCTGTGCTGTAATGCTGGACCGATGTGCGAATTGCATGAGTTCTGTTGTATGTTTTTGTAAGATCATATAATGTGTGTATGTGTGTGCGTGCGGATTAATTTCTGGTAGACGTAGCAGGGTGCGAGTCTCTCGTCTGTATCGATTTGTTAGTCTTTGTGTACTTTACTACTACTAATTGGACCGTATGATAGCATATAGCCGTGCTGTTAATAGTAGCTGGAGTAATTGTAATGTTGCAGTTCCATTCAGCTGATATTTGCATAATGCAAACAAATGAATATTTTTGAAAATTGTTACGCTAATCTAAATTTCACTGCTTGACAAAATTATCTTTTATGATGGATCATTTGCAGTATGATATGTGTTTGCATTATTCCATAAATTTCTAAATTTTACTTTGACACTTGTCACATTTATAAACTGTTTATTAGCCTCATCTGTACGAAGTTTATTTGCTGATATTTTTTATTTTGTGATGATATTGACGGTTGTGTATAATTATTTATTTAAAAAAGAATAAAAGGCATTCTGTCATGGGAAAATATTTATTGCTAATAGTTTTGTTCTATGTAAAAATGGTTAATGTACAGAGAGTTGACATCTGGGTATGAAACGAAACTTTAAACTTGTTCTGTTTTGATCTGTACAGCCTAATAATGTTTTAATCATGTAAGTATAGTAGAGGCGTATTTACAGCAGATGACACTTGTAAGACTATCATAGCCATATCTTCCGTTTTTAATTTAACACCTTTTTACTGCTGAGTGTATTGTACTATGGCTATTGGCTAATATCATCATTGGGTATACTGTGACATCCACATTGATATGTTCTTGACTGGTAATTTGCTTCTCTGGTGGGCATTTTGCTATTATTAGCTCTATTAATTTCATGTCACTGGTGTGTCGAGAAGATGACTGCCATCGAAAATGTCTTCTCGTCGTGTCGATTATCGCGGCGGCGGTATTGCTATGCTCTCTAGCGGTTGTTGCTCTGTCTGAGTGACGCCTATGCTATTGACTTGCACGCAAGCGCCAATCATCCAGTACGACTGTATATAGTTCAGATTATATCCCTCTTTATTCCGAATAAAGATGAAACGATGCACTTGCTTCAACAGCATGGCAGCAAATGAAATGCAGCGAACTGTTGCCGAGTTGCTGCCCGAGTCAGTCAGCGAGGTCTGCTCAATGTTTGACTACATGATGTAGTTCTGTCACTATCTGAAATAACTGCCTTCGTCGTGGCTACCCATAATTTGCAGCCTATTCAGTTCCAAATAACAATGTAAACATAAGGATATAATGCATAAAGGTGTGTTCAAAGTGACAGAAATTGAATAATTTGAAATTAAAGCTGCTAAAATTTGAAAATAGTGAATGTGCCTAGCACACATTAGACCTATGCGACATGTTGACTTGGGTAAAACACCAAAAAGCTGTACTTGTTCTGGTACATACCTGCAGCTAAAAAAATTGTGTGTGCAGCATTTGGAATAGTTCTATGCACAAGCCAGTTTCATATTTATTCAGTTACATGCCTGTATAAGATGGTACATCTAGTAGGTGTGCAATTGCAGTCGGTTTTGATAGTATATAATATGTTGTTTGAATATATAGCTTCATCTCTATTGAAATACTCTGCTAAGATCCACTTTCTTAACATTGGATTAAGTCACATGGGACCGTCCAAGCTTTCTTTACCGATTCATAGACAGACCAACGATATTGTACTGTTCTGTTACATTGTGTTTCCAGTACAGTTAGTGTTGTATGGTTGCAAGTAGATGTGCGTACAATAAACGTAGAGATTGTCTACATTTTATCAATGTCGTTATCTTCAATTTTCCAATGACTCTTCAATGTTTTTGACGAAATTTGCATCCAGACAAGCAATGAACACCATACTTGTTCACATAGCAGAGTTTTATTCCTAGGATGTATCAAGTATAGCAGCGTCAGTTCATGTTAATGCGGTTTCTGCTTAGAATTACTGCTTTAGAGTTATTGTACAGTGTAGCTAATGCAGTGGGCTACTTTTTGACTTAGACTTTCGCTGCGCCTTTTCGCTGAGCCAAATCTAAAGCTGAACGCTAAAGTCTGTACTCAGACCAAAGTTAAACTAAACGATTAAAAATGGCAGAAAACCGGTAAACCTAACAGGAAATCAATCAACCCGCTTGGACTTGCTTATTTAATTGCACTGCACACGCAAATGACGTAATTACATAACGTCTTACGTCATTGTGTAGCAATTACGGCATTTATTTTTGGTACGAGACTGTTTTAATTTACTAAACTATCCGTGTTAGTCGCCATGTTTTCGCTCAGTGAAATCACTTCACTTTTTGACTTAAGTAGGTACTTAGACCGAAGTTTAGGCTCAGTGAAAGTCTAGGTCAAAAAGTGAAGTCGCCCAGTATAATATATGAAGATTTTTTCTCAGTATTAGCAGTTGCTGTTTAGTTGAAAATTTTGTGACATTGTAGCATCCGGTTCTGTGGTTTGTATTGGATGCTATCAACAACTCCAATTTAATTTATGTGTTTTATAGGAATGTCTTGAAAACTTCATAGCTGCTAAGTGTAGCTTACCTCTAGAAATTAAGTCAGGAGGATCATTACTATTAATGTTAGTATATAGCATAGTTCAGTTTTGCAACACAGTCGTAGTTGCAGTATAAGTTAGCAATAATTGATAATGCACACTGCAGAGCAATTGTCAGTCCAACTTATGCTTGTTTTATTAGGTCAGAATTTGGGATGTCATTTTTACTAGGTTAGTATCATCAGTGCTATTTGTTTATTGGACTTTGGACTGAATTGGAACTAACAGGTATACTGATAGGATGACATTAGTAAAATTTGAATACACCCAACTCGAGATGTTAGCCAACAAGATATTAGCCAATTATGGGGTAAACATCTTTATATACAGCAGCTTAAATCTCACAAATGTTGATAGTTGTCGAAAAGCTGTAGAAAAAAGGTAAAATCCATGACAACTAGAAAGCAGTCGAAGCCCGCACACCTCCGTCAAGGCAATGTTGTTCGCTAGGTGGCAGCACCATGGTTTTGCAGCGGTTTCCCTTATGCCCCATTGAAAGTAATGGTAACGAAAATTTCAAGGTGATCCAGAATCCAGGACAAACACAGACAAACAGACAGACGAACAAACAAAGTCTGGCAAAACATTACCTCCTTGGCGGAGGTAATAAATCCGCTTCATCAGAATCACTTCCTGCTGACATAGTTGGTGGTGTAATCAGCTTATTCAGCATCTCACTGTCACAAAACACGGTAATTCTTCTCTTCATTGTAATCTTTCTTGTTCTGATTTTCAGCTCATTATTTTATCCATTTATAGATCCAAAGTTCGCCTTCTATCTGACTCTGTTTAATTTATCCGGCTAGATATTTCTATATTGTTATGGTCGTCAGCTCTGCATTCTGATAATTTCTGACCATAGTTCTTCTCTGACAGACTTCTACAGTCTACTCTCCCTGTGACAGACTTAAGACGCTTTTTTCTTACTTCCTATCTGTTTGTACTATTTTTAGCTTGTGGGCGTGGCTCTGTTGTTTTTGTTTTCATCGCATCAGCTGCTAGGGATTCATATAACATTAAGTCGACATATCGATGTTTTTATTTGTGATAAATCGAACAGTACCACGTTTGCAATCAAGACGGATCGTTTCTACGACAAGTTGAAGACGGGCGTCGATGGTCTGATGAGTCTGACTGGTTTAGCCGACCGTTCTGCCGACCCTCCGAAATGCTTCGTCAATTTCAACCAAGATTTCACGTGAGTTGTTACTTATTTATTTATTTGAACGGCGTAATATATGCCATCGTTGATTGCCATTTATATTTTTGTCACAGCTGTTTTGGCTAGTGCGTAGTAGTGGCTCTTGGCCGGATTTTGCGGAATATAATACGTGAGTTCATGTTTCGTCGAGAAGTAGGATTATCGCTTCGGTCGACACTTTCTCTTAGAATAAATACCAAGATAATCGGAAACATTAACTGAAGTTAGAATTCGGTGTTATCTTTCTTCTAAGAACCAACATTTCCAATTATCTACCAGATAAGAAGAAAGATAATCGGAAATGGCAGCTAACACCAAAGTTAATCCGAGCATTACCGATTAACACCAGACAGCTCCAATGCAAAAGAATAGGTGTATTTTCTTAATCCCTAGTGATTAGAAACTTTCTAATTGGTTTTCTGTTCACTTTTTAATCTATGGATAAGAAGTAAGTTAATCGGATTCGGTTCTTAGTGGATGTCAGATTAAGCGAATGTCGATTAGAAAAAAGATAATCCTACTTCTCGACGAAACATGAACTCACGTAATAAGTAAGTAAATAAATAAGTACCAATTTATATAGCGCCAAAATCTCACAAGAGAATCTGGGTGCATTGGAGAGGGGCGTTAGGGGGCAAGAAAAGTGGACTGAAAATAATAAGCCTTAAGATGATGTTTGTAAGCGGCAAATGTTGAGCTTGGCGAATATGGAAGAGGAACGGAATTATATATTTGTGATGTGAAAACTCGAAATGCACGGGAACCAAAAGACAAGTTATGGTGTAGAACGTCAAGTAGATGACTGGAAGATGAGCATGTGAATCTTGTAGATTTGTGATGATGTAGGAGATCAGTGAGATAAGGTGAGTTACTAGTAAGTAAGTAAAAGAAGCAAGCTTGAACTTGAGTTGCCATTCATCAGGAAGCCAGAAGGTCGGTGGATGTAAGAAGAGAAAAACGAGTGGATTGCTGCGTGGTGACTTTAGCAAGTGAGCACTCTAAGTTGCTTTTCATATTCTCACTCTTTTTTATTGCTATTTATTCAGTGCAGTAGTAAAAATTACTGTTGTATAAATTGTGAAAAAAATTAATTCGTGACATTGACCATCATTAACTACTGAATGCATTTTAGTGTATTGTGTGGTACTTGTCTTAATCTCGATCTGATGTCTGAAATGTTTTGTTCAGGTCTCTATCAGTCGGCACCGTCAGTGGATACCGGCTGTATGCTCTCAGTTTAGTGGAAAGTTTGGACAAAATCTATGAAACAGGTATTTACATGTTGATTATGTTCAACCTATTTCTGTGATCCTAGTAAAATATCTTTGAAATGCAGTGTGGTATAAAAAAAATCATGTTCGTGACGGATATGTACTTACGAGTAATATTGATCTGGTAACACATTTCAAGATTAAAAATATGATGTAGATAGGATGAGTGCACATACTATTTTGTTTTGATTTTCATTGTCTATCTTTGATGGTATTGTGTCACTTGTATGTATTTTATTTTTTTTTGTTTTTCGTATGTATCATTGTGTCTGCTGTATTAGCATAATAAACGATGACAGTGATATGCATGCTGGTAAACCATTTGATTCTGGGTGCTTCAACAGAAGCTGATAAGTAATGAAATAATTCAAGTGGATGCTTGATGTTTACTTTGCCGGAATACATCTTCAGCAATCAAATCATGGTTGCAGATGTTAGCAGAATGAGTACATCTGTTGCAGAGTGCGACGGAGGGGTGTGCTGTGTGGAAAGACTGTTTTCGAGCAGTCTTGTTGCCATTGTCGGTGCTTCGTTTCCTTGCAAACTTCGCATCTGCCACTTCAAGAAAGGAACGGAAATATGCTCCTACAATTACTCTACTCCAATTCTTGCCCTACGGTTAAATCGATTGGTATGTAATGTACTTTTGCTGTTTGATGACCTGCTTTTTTTACGGTCTCTGAATCACATCATAATATTTATACTGCCCTATTACAGAGGAATACTGCCGTGTGGCTATGTGCTAGACTTAAGTCTTGTCACTCGCAGTGAAAATGCTTAGTATTTCGTAAAAATGGTGCTCTTTTCTTTTTTTGTAACTTAGTTGAATGGTCATAAGTTTATGAGAAGTTGGGTAATTATATTGCTGTTCTACTGAGTTATGAAAGAACAAAGGGTGCTTTTTATGAAACACCATGAAGGTGGTGCCAGAGACAGCCAGTTTTCATGTTGGCTCTTTCCATCTGTACATCTTTGATGCAGCAGCAACCTTTGGACCAAGCTAGTCAGTCTAAGCTTCAGATTCAGTGAGTTTCTCACTGACATTGTGCGCTTTATAAATTAAATTTACTTACTTTATTTACTTACTTGCTGTCAGCTGTAGTACTTCACTCACCAGAATGTGAAATTGGGGGAGGGAGGGCTTGCCTCCCTTTGCTCTCCTGTTTTTTTTCTTCTTCCCATTTTTTGTTTTTTCTCTAGGACTCAAAATCTAGTTTGGCAGATCTGGGGTGTGCTGTCTCTTTAGCCAAAATTAAATTTTGTGCATTATAGTCTTTTTATGTGCGAGAGCTAGCATAGCTAGCTATAGCGCGTATTTTTTGTATTAGCTATGGTAATTCTGTCTGTCATGACCCGGTATCGTTTCAAGACCAGGTGAGATAGAGACTTTTGGTTTTCACCTTATGATAGCATGTCTGTAGTATTTCGTGACAAACTTTTATGCCGCTGGGTGAAGGGGGTCCCCACGAATGAAGGGGAGAAAGATGGGCAAACGCAAGTCTGACCCATAGATCAAACTCTACAGTGTTCGCTTGGCGGTGCCATGCAACTAACTCGTTATGCTGTCCCAATGTATATGTTATACGTGGCAGTAAAACTAAAGAAAGTGTCAAAATAGATCGATTTCGAGCATCTGCAAACCATTTTGCTATCCGTAGTCTGTGCTAGAATTAAGACTTTCTCCTCAATCGCCGGTAGCTATTTCGATGACAAAATTATAAGTGTTAGAACGCCCAACTTTTTGCCAAACGTGATGGAAGTAATCGCTAAAAAGACGTTATTTTGCCTCTGTTGGCTTGCTTAGTGTGAAAATGGTTGCAGATAGTCACAGATATGCTGCTTATCTGCAAAACAAGCACTGGTGACGAGCTTCTTAGGAATGTCAACATCAATGACCTTGAAGGACCTTGAACACCCTAAATGGGGTTTTTTAGTGATTTTTGGTGATTTTCGGCTGCAGAAAAGCAAATTGCGATGAGATCTATCCATGGAGATATTAGACTACTGCTATAGGCTCTCACGCGTCTCATGAGCATTAGCTTAAATTTCCTGTGTTTACGTTTTATTCTGATGTTGCACGCAGCGGTTAATCGTCTGCCTGGAGACGAGCCTGTTTGTACACAACATTCATGACATGACAGTGCTTCATCGTATCTGTGACACTCCGCTCAACTCCCGAGGCATCTGTGCGCTGTCAGCTAGTAGTGCAGGCACCGACGGATATCTTGCTTACCCAGGCAGTGTGGATGTAGGAGAGGTCCAGGTCTTCGATGCTATCACCCTGGTCTGTGCGTTCTCGCTTTATATTTTGTGTTTATTTGTCTTTATTTGATGCAGAAGTTGAACCTGCAACATGCACTTCATGCAGTACACAAAAGAACACATGCCTGTTGGAGCCACAGTTCAGTGAGGGGCTTGGCATGGGAGCATGGGCCAGAAACAGTTGAGAAACACTTGTTTACTGAATCGAGGAAGTGTTGACAAAAATCGTAAAGGAGACTCATATATCAGTTGTTCTCGTGCCGCACAAGCACATAAGGTGTGGTGTGATCTAGTCGTTAACATGTTGTATTCGATCAATGTAGTTGCCCTACACCAGACCCATTTAGTACCTGGATGGCTGACTGTCTGCAGACGAGTAGACCATTTTAGTATATAACCAGCCACCCAAGTCAACCATTCATTGGGATGCCATAGGTAAATTCAGAATCGGTCTATCTGTCTGGGATTAAGGCAGGGCATATTTATGTATGTCAGGTAGCAGGTAACATACGTGAGTTCATGTTTCGTCGAGAAGTAGGATTATCACTTCGGTCGACACTTTCTCTTAGAATAAATACCAAGATAATCGGAAACATCAACTGAAGTTAGAATTCGGTGTTATCTTTCTTCTAAGAACCAACATTTCTGATTATCTACCAGATAAGAAGAAAGATAATCGGAAACAGCAGCTAACACCAAAGTTAATCCAGGCATTACCGATTAACACCAGACAGCTCCAGTGCAAAAGAATAAGCATGTTTTCTTAATCCCTAGCGATTAGAAACTTTCTAATTGATTTTCAGTTCACTTTTTAATCTGTGCATAAGAAGTAAGCTAATCGGATTCGGTTCTTAGCGGATGTCAGATTAAGCGGATGCCGATTAGAAAAAAGATAATCTTACTTCTCGACGAAACATGAACTCGCGTACTGTGTGATCCCATGATGGATTTAGTTTATAAGCTGTATGCATTTCTTTAACTCTCCTACGTGGATTTTGAACTCCTCTGTATATGTCTGTCGCAGCGTGCAGTGATGACAGTACAAGCTCACAACAGCGCACTCGCTGCAATTAGCTTCAACTCTCAGGCAACTTGCTTTGCCTCCGCCTCTGTAAAGGTAACATATAATTATTCTAATTATATTAACGCATATTAGCAAATTATATCAACAGTCCCCTTGCTGCAGTTAGTTAGTTAGTTAGGGTTACTGAACGATTATTTTAATGCTTGTGATTTACTGTGTCAAATAACATTGAAATTGTTGCTGTGACAATTTCTAAAGTTTGATGGTTTTGTTTTCTGTGGTGTGTAGGGTACTGTTATTCGGGTTTTTTCAATTCCAGATGGTCACAAGCTGTATGACTTTCGTCGTGGTGTTAAACGGCAAGTTTTGGTTTCATATTTTGGTCCCTTTTCATGCAGATATTTCTGTGTATCAGTATAAAGTTCTTCAGTGTCTTCTATTCATTTAGGAAGATTTTAAAGTTACATGTGTAAACATTTTTACTGTAAACTATTTTTGTGGTTTGTTTGAAGGAAGGTGTTAATTCTAAAAAAAACAAATTTTATATGCAAACTCAAATCATTTCAATGTGATCTGATTACTTTTTGCACCAATGAACTGTCAAAGTTTTACATTGCCAGTTGTATCTATTTTTTTAGTGTGCTCTTATTTTGCTGTAATTTTGTGTTTTTGTATTTGTTTGTTACATTGTGATTGTTAGCTGTGAAGTGTGGCAGACGAATATATAAAATAATGATTGTGTGTTTTATATTTTAAACGTCTTGTCTCAGGCGAACGTCTTTTCAGTGTCATGGCACAGGAGGGGAGGGAAGCAGTGGGGGTAATTGTCCCCCCCCTAATTTTAGGATGTCGGAAATTGTCTGAAAATGTTTCTATCAGAAAATGTTCGACCAAAAATGCAAACTTGAGGGCTGAAGGGCCCTTATTTTGGACAAATTTAGGAGCAAAGTTGAAATTTAAAGCATCCATAATCTCCTGTGAAAAAAAAATTGCAGCTGTCTGTCTGAAAATTACAACTTTCTGGGCTAACCTGCTTTTTCAACCCACGATACTGATGCTTTTCGTGATGAGCACAACAAGACTTAACCCTAAAAGATTGAAGCACTTAGACAGTTGATTAAGTAGTGCATCATCCAGAAGTAGTAATTGTCATGGTGCTAATTTTTTTGTATGTGTACTTACTTGCTAAAAAGTTAAAGGTTGTGCATAGCCATTTAATGGAACCTTATCACAGAGCTATGGAGCGTCACCTGCCATATGCGATCAGACAGTGTTACCTGCCACTCGACAGATGAATACACTGTGTCTCAACTGTAGCCAGACAGGTCGGTACAAAATTTATCTACTACAGAGGGATGGAAGGCTGAGTTGACCTTCATGTTGGGTATATACCTAGATTGCTTATCTGTCTGCAGACAGCCGCCTGTAAGTTGTAACCACTTGACAGCAACACGGATCGGATCGGATGGGATCGGCGCTTATCCAACGATGCTCGTCACATCTGGATGTGACAGCAACATGACTGGGAGTTGAACCAATGACGTGTCAATCCTAAGTCAACTGACCTAATTATTACATTTCCAAGCTGCCATAGAACTGAATTACGTGTCCTCGTATTACGTGGATGAAAACCATTCAGCAGGATCTAAAATCCAGCGACCTCAATATGGACAACACAGTTGACTTGGCTCAGAACCATCCACGCTGGAGACTGATGTCCATGTTCGGCGCTACGCACTCTTAGTGGTGCTTGCCAGAAATGATGATGATGATGATAGAACTGAATTAACTGATGAAATATGTGTGTGCGTACAGTTGTGCAGTGATTCACTCGTTGGCGTTCAGCATGGACACTGAGTATCTGGCCTGCTCCAGCAATACCGAAACTGTCCATGTCTTTCACCTTGGACAAACCACCGACAAGTCTGGGTTAGTGGGTGACTTGTGATTGGCTTTGTGTGTTGCTTTCTGATGTTTAAGCTTTAGTTTCTAGTATTTGAGCTTGTTGCAGTGTCAGCTTACGATAATGTTGTACAAAATCAGTTTAAATTTGATACCTTAAATTTTTTGCCGATGAAATATCCAAGTCAAAGCTCACAGAAGGTTCACTCGAATTCCCTCCTGTCCGCTGGCTTATTGTAGCATTTTTACAAGTTCACTGATAGAGCCTCGTTAGGAATAAAAAATAAAATAATGGATCTACATAGAGAAATAGATGCTGTGCTCGGTTCTGTTTTCTATTTCTACTATTCAATGTCGACATTGACAGACTACCACTGTTAAATACAACGCACATTGCTCAATAATGGTTTACGAGATTATAATTTACGAACTAAAAATCTAGAATCAGTCTTCCTGCAATTCAGAAAAAGCAAAATTGGACTCATCAATGTCTTTAAATAGACTCATAGGTTGAAACATAACTTAATAAGTTGATAAATTCATCAAATTACAACCTTCATATACATTTTTGCTCAAACGTCAGCAACAACAATGTATATAAAGGTTGTAATTTGATGAACTTACATCAACTTATTATGGACTCATCGATGCTGGTGATTTTGTAGGGAAGCTCGAAATTATGTACACAGGCATGGGTGTCATATGGTGTACTATGGTAACAGTGGATGAAGGGGGTGAATGAATTGATGTTTCAGTGCATAAAATAACTGTTTATGAGCTGTTGGCTTACAACACTGCAAACTATAACTGATCCTTATTCTCATTTTTAGTCAGCCTGTCTGTCAGTATTTGACTCGGTCTGCATGCAACAGTGTCTCTGGTTCGTAGCATGGCTTGTGCTGTAGACAACGTCCATGCTGGTACGCCACAGCAAATTTGAAAACGGTTTGGACCGCTAGAATTCTTATCCAACAAGCAACAATGTCCCTGCTGGCCTACCAGCTTGCTCACATGTATTCTCATATACTATTATTGATGTTACAAGTAGCTGTTCACCTGACTGTGTTTAAATCCAGGTTGAAGACACACATCTTCCGTCAGACATTTAATTTCAGCAACTAGTTCTGGCCGCCAGCGCCACTGAAGTCTTTCTTTTAGCACATACTAGCGCTTTACAAGTCAGATTATTATTATTATTATCATTATGAAATAAAAAGCTAGTCTCTCTAGCCTCGCCAGTATTAATTGCGATTCTTCTTCCAAGATCAGCCAGGAGCTGGCCAGCTGATGCGTTGAATACTCCCAAGGTCTCAATGGCGATGGGCTCGAAGATATAACGAGCGCCAAGATCAACATATTTGTCCTCTTTGCGAATGGCTGCCAACTCTGCTGCCCATTCGCAAAGAGGACAAATATGTTGATCTTGGCGCTCGTTATATC
>Ga0209671_1003142_pt1 | contig 15686 bp, 9 predicted proteins | sample WorMetHERISLAND2_2_FD_187401 | JGI IMG/M metagenome (GOLD analysis project Ga0209671, IMG submission 187401) | Marine gutless worms symbiont microbial communities from Max Planck institute for Marine Microbiology, Germany - Olavius geniculatus... | ecosystem: Host-associated > Annelida >...
GCAGGCCTACTGCTCCCCCTAGCGGCTCAGCCAAGTGCCTCAGATTCGGCCACTGGCTGACATTGTGCACTTTAAATATGCACATACTTACTTACTTATTTGCTATAGCTTCTAATGTTAGTGTTTTCACTGCTATTATGCTGTTTAATTAATCGTGACTTTGTGGCTGTTGTTGCAGTTCCTGCTTCCAGCCATTGTGCACATCAATCATCAGCCATACCTCCAGCGTGGTGACGGACCTATTGTAAGACCAGATATTAGTAAATTCATTTTCAGCAAATATTGCTTTTCATATTGTGAGACAGTCCTGTGCTTCATTTTGTCATTTTCTTTTTCATGGCATTTTCTTAGTTTTTACATGAATTTGCATAGTTAATACAATGGGGATTTCACTTTTTGACTTAGACTTTCGCTGAGCCAAAGCTAAAGCTGAACGCTTAAGTCTGTACTTAGACCACAGTTCAACTAACTGGCTTAGACCAAAACGACGTCATGTGGCTTGTGTTGTTTTGTGAGAAAAAAAATGGGACTTAATTTTGATGATATTGATATTGGGTTATTGCTCAGATACTGGCAGATATTTTGCCATTACCAGATGATATTTTCTTTTGCTGTGAGGCCTGATACAATGATGTCAGCAGTGCCTAATAATTTTTGGGTGTTGTGTAGCTTGCTTGGTACGTTGTCTTTTTAATTTTAACTCTAATGTCATTAGAGATATTATGTGAGGTTCGCAACCATGTTACACAGCTTGACACACAGCTTGTTACGAACGGTAGGTGTGGTGTAGTGGTAACATGTCTGATCCGATCAGCAAAGTTACTGTACGCCGGGCCCGGTTAATACTGCGATGGGTGACTGCCTGTGGGCAGGTAAACCGTCTCGGGATGTAACCAACCGCCTAGGTCAACTCAGCCTTCCATCCCTCCGGGGTAGGTAAATCGAGTACCAGCCTATCTGGCTTGGGTTAAGGCGGGGCACGTGCACCTCTGTCGGGTGGCAGGTAACACTGTGTGATCCCATATGACAAGTGACGCTCCGTAGCTGTGAGATGGGTTCGCTCATTAAGAGCTATATTCGGACCTTTAACCTTTTGATGGTAGCCGGCTTGTGTATATGCTTTGGTGTTGGTATTGCCTTGCCTCTGCTCAGTATGCTGTGCTGCTGTCAGTGTCTTGTGCTGGTGCCAACGCGCGAGTTGGCACAGCAAGTCGCTGAAGTTGCTACTATGTTTGCTTCGTCGTCGAATGTACGTCATGTCTGCGTTTATGGCGGATCACCCAAGGGACCACAGATACGTGACCTGGAGAGAGGTAACCGGATCTTATCAGCTTACGATTTTTCCTTCTGTTGAACTTTTATCGATGGCGTTATGATGTAACTTCTAGGACAGTGTAACTTGCCAGTAGTGAATCGTTACTGTTTTGTTCATTCTTAGTCATAGGACGCTAGCATCCTGCTTAGTCTGGGACTGTCAGTGGTCTTGCCAACTGGGAAAGTATTGTCAACCAGTGTTCTGTGCAGAACTAGAGGATCTAAGTAACCTGGAACATGTTTGGAGGCTTTGAATGATTGTGAAACTGGGAGTTTGCGAAGTGTGTAGACGTAATGTGCTCACGACGTATGCGTATGGCTTTGTAAGGTGCGTTTTGGTTGGTTGACTGGCAGGTGCTGAGATCTGTATTGCGACTCCAGGCCGACTGATTGACCTGCTTGAGGACAATAAGACCAACTTGCGTCGGACAACCTACCTTGTCGTTGATGAAGCTGATCGCATGCTTGACATGGGCTTTGAGCCGCAGATCAGAAAGATTGTCGGCCAAGTTAGGGTACGTCACGTTGTGCAGTCATGTTCATTAGTGTGTGGTGCTTGTCTTAATAGATCCGTGCTGCATTAAGCTGTGTGTCGTACACATTTGAAGCAGTGTACTGCTAAGTAAGTGTGGCTCAGTAGTCTAACGGTAACGTGCCGGACTTGTAATCCTGAAGTCACTCAGGGGCGCAGGTTCGACTCCGCACCAGGACACTGCCGGGTAACAACCTTAGGCAAGTTGTTCACACACATGTGCCTCTGTCACCAAGCAGTATAATTTGGTACTGGTGGTCAAAGGGTGGTGATGCCCCGAGGCTGGAAAGGTAACCGTAGGTCTGGCGTCGCACTGGCCATGTGTCACGGACTCAAGTGGTCCATCCACCTACGGACTCAACGGCCGCGAGTGGGAGATGAGCACCCCGCCTACGCCCCAGCTGGGGCATGGCTCCCTTTACCTTTTTATCTTTACTGCTAAGTAAACTGTGAGTCATAGACATTGACATTAACTGATATTTTGTGGCATTGGAGTAGACAATAACTGGCCGATTAAGTTGACACACATTCCTGAAACAGCTAGCCAACGCTCAGCTGTCAGCTAACTAACTGAGCTGTTCACGACATCATCCAAAGTCTGCTCTGTGGTCTGCGTTAACTGCGAAGTGAATGCTTTCCCAGAAAATATTGTTGCAGCCACATCGCTGGCAATGTTTAAAGCTCGACTAAACGATTTTGACTTGGCTCGGTTTACAGTTGTATTTTAACTTGGTTTTATTGTGTTGTCTTATTTGTATGTTTTTTTTGGTTCATGTAAGAGGCTCTTGTAGCCCTTTGTGCCCTTGTTCAAGCTCTTTCATTATTCATTTTGTCAATGCTTTTGTATTTGCTTGACTAAATAAATGATTTGATTTTATTTGATTTGAGTTGTGTTAACACACCGACATTTGTGATAGTTAGCCAAGTCAAGCATCGAAAGTTAGTTACTGGTACTGGCAGTTTGTTAGTCAACAAAAGACGAGTGTGTGGCCGTTGAAGGGCCGCCCGCTATGGGGCCGTCCTTGCAGTTGAGTATGTGCGTACATAAAGGGGCCGTATTCGTAAACAGGTCATATTATATACGCGAATCAACCAATCACCATCTAGAAATTCTGATAATTAGGCTTACGTTGACACAACTACTGTGTTCTGTGACCTTGACCTTTGACCCTTTGACCTTGAAATTCGTCCATGGGGTGCTCGTGTTCCAGGGACCCTTCCTACCAAGTTTGGTGTTCGTAGGCCTTTTTGTTTTCTCTCTAGGTGGCGGCATGGGACAGACGGACGGGCGGACAGACGGACAGGATCAACACGTGATGGGGCCTCCTTCTAGGAAGGACGGCCCCATAATAAACTGGGTGTGAGTCTGTACGTTTGGTGGTTGATGTGTTCAGCCTGATCGCCAGACTCTGATGTGGAGCGCCACCTGGCCGAAGGAAGTACGCACATTGTCGGAGGACTTTCTGAAAGACTACATTCAGATCAACGTTGGTGCTCTGCAGGTCCACGCTAACCACAACATCCTACAGATCATCGATGTTTGCAATGAAGAAGAGAAACCCTACAAGTGAGACTTTGGATGAACAAATTTATTTTGTTGCGCCGAAATGCTGGATTATATAAATAGGGGCTTAGATTATATGTGGTCTCAGTAAATAGAACTAAATAGTAAGTACCATCCAATGATACACATTGTTCTGCAAATGCTTAGCATGCGGAATCAATAAAATACATGTTAGTTAGATAAAATGTTACCAATAATAATAATGGCTACACAATGACGTAAGACGTTACGTAGGCCTAATTAAGTCATTTGCATAGCGGCACAATTAAATAAGCAAGTCCAAGCGTAGTTGGTTGATTTATTTCTCGTTAGGTTTACCGGTTTTCCGCCATTTTTAATCGTTTAGTTGAACTTTGGTCTAAGTACAGACTTTAGCGTTCAGCTTTTAGCTTTGGCTCAGCGAAAAGACTCACCGAAAGTCTAAGTCAAAAAGTGAAGTCACCTAATTTGTATTTTGTACTTTCTGTTTTTGATAAGAATCCCTGACCGTTTAGAACAGGTAAATAATATGGAAATTTTTTTGTGCACATCTCACTTTTGCTTTTACTTCTGAGTTGCATCCTTCATCAGCATTCAGCATGTCTGCAGAATAACAAATCTTTTCTAGCAGTATGCCGTTGCCAGTATCTAGTTGCTTGTCTACATTATTTGCAGTTGCTTCCTGCGTTACTTATCAATATTCAGCACTAACAGCAGATTGAGCATGGTACCAGCAGTTGTCATGCAACATCACCCAGGACCAGTTTCTCGTTCCTTATCAGTCTGTTTATTTAGCTCATCAATATTCATGATATCTGTGCCTGCACTGACTCTTTCTGTGTTCTGTGTAATCATCCTTGTCCAAAATGAGTGAATATAAGCTGGCGGTTAGCTAACATAATGGTTAACAAAAGAAGAGTGAAAAACCGGTCCTAAGTCACAGTCATGCAGCGGGCTCTTGTATTGCTCAGTCGTGTTGCTCGTAGACTGAATCGTCTGCTGTCTGAGATAATGGTGGAAGCCGAGAACAAGACGCTGATATTTGTTGAGACAAAGAAACGTGCCGACGAGCTCACAATGAGGATGAGACGTGAAGGGTTTGTCGTGTTTGTTTATATAATGAAAATTATAATAATTGTAATACTATAATTTGCAGGGTGATCTGAAATCTGAGGATGCTGATTACCAAGCCACTCGGTAAAGCACAGTAATTACCAATTAGATGTTTTGTTGGTCAGTGATCTTTTATCAATTTGGAGTTGCCCTGAAGACTTACTAGCTTAAACAGAACACAAAATGTCAACGTTTTTCTGTATAAAGTGGTAGCGACACTGGTTTAAAAGTGGATTTTTGAGCACTTTTGTCATTTTTGGTCGCTACGAGGTCGTTAACTTTGTCAGTGTCAACAGATAGCCACTTAATTGTCAGTAATATTGGCACGTGTTATTTCTGTCAGTTATACATAGCTCAAGTGTTTTAGTCATGAATAATTTAATTATAAAAATATGTTGGCGTATTGCTGACATGATGTTGCTCGACGCTGCACTGTATTACCCTGAGCCTGATCTTTAGGTCCCGTTTTTCCGTGCACATTTGATGGCCGATCAAATTGATCTCAGATCAACTTTGGAACTTGATCGGAGGTCATCTCAATGACCGTTTAGCGACTGTTAGCGACTAATCGTCCATCAAATCTCCCATCAAGTTGATGGCCGAATATTGGCCGATCAAGTCAGATGATTGACAATTAAACGTGGCGATCTGCAGGTCGTTGCTTATTCGCACCAGAAACATCGCTTCACGTCGCTGGTCAGATCGGCAAGTCACGCATTAAAATGAAGTTCCAGGCATGGCGATCAATCACTACCCATCAATTCATACTGTGCATAGTGTTTTGTGAAGGAATAAAATGGATAGACATTCCCGTAAAGATTTGCGATAGAATGTATTTTTGTCAGCAGACGATTATGGACGATATTGTTGATGTCGTTGCTATGACGACGTTTACTAGCTACGGCGTCCACTCGCAGTGCATGCTGGGTAATTTAGCCCAATCAGATTGGCATAAAGTAGGCTCAGTTGACGGGCGATCAACTAATCGCTGATCACGTAATTGGAGATCGAAAAACGAAACACAGTTGATCGACAATCAGTGCTGAACATCAAGTTGATTGGAGATTAGTAAATCGGAGATCAAATTTGATTTGATTGATGATGGAAAAACCGGACCTTAATTTTTCCGGCTGAAAATTGCACCAGTTACTCTTGTCCCGAGCAATGCTAACACTATTTTTTGTCTGTTTTTTTTATTTATAATTTCTGATTTTAGAGCCTGTGTAAGACAGATGATATGTGGACACATCATAGTGCAGTCTGTTAGGACAGCCGTGTGATAGTGATAATGATGTGCTGAGAGGATGCATCTGTGTGCTGATGGACGGTTGATGTTGGCAGGTGGCCAGCAGTTTGTATCCATGGCGACAAATCACAGCCGGAGCGAGACCACGTGCTGCAGGGTATGAGCATCTTACTGCTACTGCACTCTCACCAGACACAGCATATATCAGGACTTCTGTGTTCCATCATTTATATCCATACTACTTGCAGCTTGCATCGTGATAGAGTTAGTTCCTAGAGCTGTGACAGCATTCCAGAAATAATGATCATACGATATGATCGTAAATCATCCATAAATCCATCCATAAACCATCCATAAATCCATTGATGATCAATCTCAATAGTAGTTTAAACATTTTGTGTTTAGTTAGTAGTGAATTTATTAGTTTAGTCGATACTTTTGTTGTCCGGTATAAAGAAAACGATGTGTACATGAGGTGCTACTGATTGCATTGATTTCGGTAGTTAACTAGAAATACATTCTGTGGAACGAGGTATCTGTCCCATTGCCACGTTATGTAGCCTAGCAGCTGCGTTTCAGCGTTTGACGCTCTTGTGAGCCTGCAGCCAATTTTGTCTTTGAATAAAAACGGTTGGTTGCCATGACAACAGGAGTATTCAGGGGAGAAATTTACATGACACCATTGCATAGTCAGGGCCCGAAATTAGGGGTAGGTAAAAACAGAGTGCAATTATCTTTTACGGGGACTGAGTTATACCGCTTTGAAGTCCCCATTGGCTGTAATGCAAATTTTTAAACATTGGGGTAAAATAGGGGAAGGAGTTATCAGATTTTTATCCCAAACAAACTCAATCTTACTTTTCGGGCCCCGAATCGCCGTGCAAAATTTCATCAAAATCGAGTCAAAATTGCAGCCGTAGGAGTGTTTACAAACAGAATAACAGTGATTTTATAATCTGTCCTTGCTGTGCTATAGCAATGGGACAGATAAAAATGGTAACTGAAATTAGAAGGCACTCGTGAGAATATACAGGGTGGGCATAAAAAACCGGACCTGTTTGAGCATTGATAACTCAGCGATGGTTACCCGTAGAAAAGCGTGTAATATGTCAAAAAGTTTTAAAATGTTGTAGACAAAAAGGGTCGAACTTATATATCAAATCATTTAAATATTCTTTGCGTAATTTGCCTAAATCTTCATTACTCCCTGAAATTAGGCATTTGCCTGCACTCCTATGTGCCCGAGTTCATTGAACTCAAAAACTCACTGCCAAAAAGTCCAGATTTTAATTCTGTGAATTATTCAGTGCGGGGGCATTGCAACAAATAGCATCGTCACAAAATTTTAGTAAATGACCAGCTAAAATGTGTGCTAATCGAATGCTGGGCTCATCTGATCCTGAACACATTGACTCCAGCGATCGATCAGCTGCCTAAAAGGACCGATGACGGTTATGAATGCAATAGCTGGGCAACTGCTTATGTCGAATTTTATCTAAGCTCAATGTATGTGTTGATATTTCACTGTATGCTGAATGAAAATCAACTGAGATTTATGCGTTACTGCCAGTTTAGCATGATTTTAAGAATGGGACAGATGTGTGTAAATCAGGCAGAGAATATTTAAATGCTGAGACATGCAAGTTGTACACTTCTTTTGTACACAATTTTGAAACTTTTATTATATTACGCACCTTTCCATCAATAAACATCGCTAAGTTATAAAAGCTCAAATGTACATGTTAAATTCACGTGTTGCAGTCAAATTTGGCAGAATTTTGGGGGTGACTAATATTTATGCAAATTAGGCAAAGAATATTTAAATGCCCCACTATACAAACATGTTGTTTATTCTTAGCAGCGTTCTGAAACTTTTGACGTGTCACGCGTCTTTCTACCATTAACCATCGCTGAGTTATCAACGCTCAAACAGATCCGGTTTTTTTGGCCCACCCTGTACATCTCTGCCAAGTGAATTTGTACAAAGTGATTTCAGTGCATTTATGTGATTTTTTAATTTAGTAATTAGCTAAAATTCATTTTTAGTAGCGTTGCTGCTGGTGACATTACAGACATTACAGAATCTGCTAGTGTTGTCATTGTCATTGTTATGATGTCACACTGTTGTTATGGCCTGACGCACAGACAGAACGTCAGAAAATTCGATGAACACATTATAGGCGTAGTCGGTAGCGCGTTTCGGTTTAAAGGAAGTTACTCTGCGCCGGGCTTGGTTAGTACTGCGATGGGTGACTGCCTGTGGGCAGGTAAACCATCTCGGTGTGAAGCCTGCCAGCTAGGTCGACTCAGCCTTCTACCCCCCGAGGGACGGTAAAATGAGTAGTAACTCATTTATATGGGTTACGGAAGGTGGGGACCTTAGTACAGCTGACTGGGGCTGCCTAGCCGGCCGCTGGGCCAACCTGTGTCTGCAGGCTGCACACGGTGGCCGTGCGGCGGGCAGCTCTGGATAGTGACGAAAAGCGCATTAGAGGCATGCGCATGCTCGTGACGATGCGCTATACAAATTGCCGACCTTTTTTTTACCTCCGTTGACTGTGTTCACTTGGCGTAGGTAATGACGAGTGGTTGAGAGGATGTTTTACGTTGTGTAGAGTTCCGCATTGGTCGAGCAACGATCTTGGTGGCCACTGATGTTGCAGCTCGAGGCTTGGGTCAGTCAGCATTTCGGTTGTTTTGGGGGATTGATTTTGTTCTTGCTGTGTTTCCAACTTCGGTTCACTTGATTTTACTTATTGCCACATCGTGAGAAGCAGTTTGCTTTGGCATCCATTTGGCATATTAAATGAATGAACTGCACTAAAGGTTCCATTTAAATTCTGGAGACACATTAGCTATGGCTGGAAATTTGGCATATTAACAGCAACTGAGAAGTCATTCTAGCAAATATTAGGTTAAAGTATAGTGCAGATTACTTCGTTCCAGGTTGTGTATCAGTTGTCACTTGTGTGAGTCGTTGGCAGTGATGTAAACAAGTCTGAAATCTGGAGACTGGACCAAAACCAAAATCTCGGGACAATAATCCACGTATGTAACTCCCAGGACCAAAAAATTCAGACCATTCCAGATCCAAACAGTTTTTTTCGTGAAGTTGATGCACAGAAGTGGTATCATTTGACAGTTTAAACGGTGAACTTCAAAACTCCCAAGTGGACTGGCAGACTCTGTGGACTCTGACTCTGGCCGACTTTTGTCCGAGACCAAGACCAAAGTCTAGCAATCGAAACCACAGTGTTTGGTCTTGAGATCAGTCCTTAGACTTAGATTATGATCTGAAGACACATTCCAACGCATTCTTGGTCACCAGCGATGTTAGGAAAAGTGCCTGTACACATTGCTTCATTGTGCCGTAATGATCAGCAGTCATGTCAGCAGTTTGTGTATTTCTAGTACTTTGACGCTGTTGGTTGGTCAGCAGTTGTAGAATTTGGCCTGCGTAAACATATGCCACAACTCCATGGCATTCTTGGCTCAGCATAACATTGAGAGATTGACAGTGACAGCTTAATTTCTCCCAAGTCTGGAACACAGAAGGGAAGCTTTATTGAACCTGGGGGGCTAACAGCCCTCACGCTTTTCTGACCTATTTTGGTGACATCCATCCTGAGGAACATGCTCAGGAACACTGCCGTTCTTCAGAGCTTTGATGCTGTTTGTCTGGCAGCACCAAGGGAAGGGCATTGATGCTATACGAGGGGCGTTCAGAAAGTTTTGCAAGTCAATATGTTAGACTAAAAAACTTTTCAATATCTATACACCAATAAAATGCACATTTTTCTGGAACTCGTGTGAGCTTAAAGCGGATATTATGTCATTCTAAGTTATGACGTCATAAGGCGTTTTATATCGGTCCCTCCATCTGGGCTTCCACTACAGACTTGAGTCATTCATTGTTTGGATAGTGGACACCACAGAGAATATTTTTCAAATTTAGAAAAAGATAATAGTTACTGTAAGTCAAGTCTCTGCTGTATGTAGGGTGGTCTTACTGTACAAAGCCAGAGTCGCGAACAGCCTGCTGGGTAATTTTAATTTTGGGATTGGGCTGCAGTGCCAGGCACTGCCGGATTTGGAGAAGATCTTCAGGACTCACTCCCAGGCCCCCACACATCAGGGCTTCCTAGGTTGTACATTGTAAAAATTGCTAAACCTTCCACAAAGACAACGGATATCACTAACTGTTAACTTTTCAAGAAAATTTCACGGAAAACGTCAAATCCTGACATGACATCGTAATTAACAGAAGCTTTCTTATTAATGGCAGCACAGATTTCGGCTACTGTGTGTTCATATTGCAAATAAGAAATTCGTGAATGTATTTGTCATGGTTTCCACAAAATCACATATTCCGGGGTTTTACTTTCGTAAATCCGGCTGCAGGCTAAAGAATTTTCGTGCGTATTTGTGCCGTTTGCGTTAGCACTCCAAATCGTATCTTTTTAATGCTTTATGGCATCATAAATTTCAATGAAATCACATCCGCTTATGGGATTATGGGAGAAATATAACTTTTATTGGTGTATAAATTTCAAAAATTTTGTTAATCTAATACACGGGGGCCTATCGAGTTGTAAACTGTCTAATTTTTCTCGTACGTATAGTTTTTCACAGCTGGCATAGATTTGGGCTATTGAATATTTATAATCGCAAATGAAAAATTCACGGACGTACTTGTTAGGGCTCTCATAAAATCACGTGGCCTTGTTTTGGAAAATCCGACGGTAGACTAAGAAATGTCATGCAACAGCTAGCCCAATTTTCTGCTGATTGCGCTGGCACTCCAAGTCGTTCCTGTTTAACACTCTATGACATCATACATTACAGTGACGTCCTATCCACTACATGCGTTTTATTGGTGCATAAATTTTGAGAAGTTTTTCCGTCTAGCATATCGACTTGCAAAACTTTTTTGAATGCCCCTCGTCGATGTTTGGTTACAACAATTAACCTCACTTACCTAACTTCAAATTCAGGACAAATTGACGAAACAGTAACCAAGTGCGTCCGAGTGATGTCTGATTGAAGGCTGCTTATGTTTTTTACTATATACGGGTTTCAGCCAGTGATAAACTCTGCAGTCACTGGTGGGTCATAGGGTTTTTCATGCTGTTGTCATGCTTCTGTGCTATCATTTGTTATTTTTGCCTTGGCGATAAAATATTAGGAGCGCTGTTGTCATTCTGTCATTTTCTGTTGTGCATTTTTATGTATGGTATGTATGGTTTGTGGTAGTCAGGCTATTTGAGCTGTTTTCTTTTATTTTCTTTTTAATGTGAAAGCAAAGTTATTTTAAGTACACTCTGAAAGTTACTGCCCGAAATAGCGTCTAATAATAGAAAGCAAATTCTAGATGTAATGCCTTGATTCTGTCAACCAGTTGATGAGCAGTTTACCAATTAGAAGTTCATTGTGAAGTATCTAACCGGGGGTGAGGTATTATGCGGAGTTGACTAAGATACTCAGGATGATCAAATGCACTTTTAAAGTGTTTTAGCAAGATTAACTTATTTATGTGGTTTGTTTTGTTTTTGGCAGGTGGCAGGCCGGCATGACGAATGAACGAGAGCGTTAATATAATTGTCGATGAAAAATGCTGAGCGCACAGCCCACTGGTGGGAGGCGTAGGCGCTCCAGGGTGGCGCTGCTTGCTGTTTGAAGCACGCCCAACGTGGTTGGTCCCTCCAGTCGGGTCTGACGGCGAGTGCTAAATCATCTCGTTGTTGACTCATGGGATTAGTCGCGGTTGGCTGCTGTCGAGAGCATCGTCGGAGATAGTTGTCATCTTATGGCATCTCTGGCGGACTCTTCGACACTCGACTCGCTTCAGAACTTGCTGCTTGCGAGTTGCATGGCGCCATTTTGGAGCTAATCCCCACTTAGTTGGGAGCCGTGTTAAGACTAACTTAAGTCTAGACTAATCCTTGGAAGTGTAATTTTGCCGAAAATATCAGGCTGCTCACCATACTCAAGATGTCATGGCGAAATGTAAAGGTCCGGCACTTGGTCAGCGCTACTTGCGGGAGCGCGCTCATGTCCAGAAACACTTTACAAGCTCGGAAGTGGCAACTGATTGCTACCAATGAGCTAAAGGTGCTGCAGCACATTACGTAGCCATCCATTGTCTGAGCAGCCGGATTCACTTACAGCAATCACACGCAGTCGCTTGATGCCGTTCTGTTTCCATTGCTATCTTTCTCTCTGTCGTTCCAGGTCCATTTCAGTGCTGTCAGTGTCACTCTAGCATAGTAATAGATAGCTGTTGATATCTCTGCTGAATGAAAACACGGCTCCTTGCTAGTCAACTCTGAAGCTAAACTTTGCTGTGCCTGGCTACAAAATTGCTGCCCAAATTTGGGCGGGGGGCAGCACCACACAAGGAAATGCTCTTGTTGCTGTCATGTCGGATTACCTGTCACACCAATACTAACGAGATAAGAATGCTGTAGGGGGAGAAAATGAGAAATAACTTAAATTCTGGGTTAAGATTAAGGAGGAAAGGAGAGAAGAGGGAGACTGATGATTGGATAGTTGTGAGAACTGGTCTGTGAAGTTGGGGTTAGCCAGTGGTTGGTGGCTGATGAGAATAGAATGGGATTAGCGGACTGGGTCCCCAGAGCAGTATCATGAAGGATGCCTGTGAGACGAGCAACTTGTCAGCTGCAGTAGCCAGTCAGGTATGTCGGTAGTCGGTATTCCACAGAACAGCATCATTTTCACTTACTTTCTTCACTGTGTCATAAATATTTATCTCACATTATATAAAAAGCCAATACTGTTGTTTGTTGTTGCTCAAGATCAGAATTTTCCGTATGGTTGTATGATAATGCGTAAGTTATTTTGAATTTTGAGGGTAATTTTCTGTCTTTTTTTTGTACAGAAGATGTCTGGTTTATTTGGTACGGATTCTGCTGCTATATGTTCTGTATGTAAAACTACAGAACGGAACGTACTGTTTCCTTGGATTACGTTTATGAGTTTTTTTTGACTGAGTGACAGCTGTGCTTTTACGACATGCTTAGTGTTGCTTAAGCATTACAGTGCATCTCTGTTAGCTACTTTTTTCACAGAATGCCATTTGCGAGGCTCATCCCATAAATGAGTAACAAAATGGTATCATTCTGTTAATTTGATCTGTGCACGTTTTGTAGGGAATTAGTCTTTTTATTACAATACGCAAGTTCACGTTTCATCGAGAAGTAGGATTATCTTTTTACTAATCGACATCCACTTAATCTGACATCCGCTATGAACCAAATCTGATTAACTACCTTCTTATCCATAGATTAAAAAGTGAACTGAAAATTGATTAGAAAGTTTCTAATCGCTAGGGATTAAGAAAATCTGCCTATTCTTTTGCATTGGAGCTGTCTGGTGTTAATCGGTAATGCTCGGATTAACTTTGGTGTTAGCTGTCGTTTCCGATGATCTTTCTTCTTATCTGGTAGATAATCGGAAATGTTGGTTCTCAGAAGAAAGATAACACCGAATTCTAACTTCAGTTCATGTTTCCGATTATCTGTTTCCGATTATCTTGGTATTTATTCTAAGAGAAAGTGTCGACCGAAGCGATAATCCTACTTCTCGACGAAACATGAACTCATGTAATGAGGCTTGTTGAACTTGTTCATTTTCTCTTAACGTGCAATGCTGTTTTAACACTCAGCTGTTCATAGCGAATTGGTCCAAGTGACCTTATGGTGATGATGTCATCATAATAAAACTTACTGCTGATGCTGAGGAATTATTACCCTGCAAAATGTTATTCTTGGATTTTGAATGATCCTTTTTGTGACTTATTTATCGGATGGCCTTTATCTGTTGACATTGTTGATGTCACCGCGTTTGGGGGCTCTGTGTGCTGCAGACGTTGATGACATAAAGTATGTCATCAACTTTGACTATCCCAACTCGTCGGAGGATTACGTACATCGCATCGGTCGTACTGCACGTGCGGCGAAGCGTGGAACTTCATATACATTCTTCACAGTCGGCAATGCGCGCCAGGCAAAGGACCTGATTGAAGTGTTGAAAGAAGCGAAGCAGCAAATCAATCCCAAGCTGCTCCAGCTCCAAGGAGTCGCTACAGCATTCGGCGGACGATGTAATTTTGCCGTGTTATTTTCTTCTGGCTAAAGTGTAATATTATGCAAAAAGAAAGGCATAAGTGATTGATGCATTGTGAGTATAATGTGGTGGAAGATAAGTTGTCCGATTCAAGTACATTGTACACGGTGTTTCATAAAAAAGGGACCCCTTTTTGGTTTTTTTTCATGATTTACTCAAATGATGATCAATTTACACAAAATTTTTACGAGTTGTAGCTGAAGAAATACTAATTTAAAATATTGCAACAAAATATGGCAGTTGATTAAATATTCTTTGCTAGTCGTAACATAATGCTGACATCATAATGTGTCACGGGTGCAAGCTTGCTAGTTTTAACTGGTGCTGTCTATCGCTGCCCTGCTCCGATGGTGAAAAATTTGGTTCTCTGCTGACAAATTTTTGAAGTTTTACAGTTGGAGCCACAATAAACGTGCAAGGCGATCACACTTACATGTCTGTGGGGATAGTTGGAATTTCACATGTTCGAGCAAGGCAGTGCACTAGCACACCGAGCTTGCAAAATGGTTGCGTTTTTGGATCGCAAGACGCTTGATTTCATGTCCCCATGTTGCTTAGTGCTGACATGATAAATATTTTTCTTTAGCAAACCAGATTAAGTTCACCATTGAAGCTGGGAACTGATAGCACCACTTGAGACTATCAAGCTTGTACACGTGACACATTATGATGTCAACGTTACGTCAAGATTAGCAGAAAATATTTAATCAACTGCCACATTCTGTTGAAATATTTTGAATTAGTATTTCTTCAGCTACGTCTGGTAAAAATTTCATGTAAATTGATCATCATTTGAGTGAATTATGAGAAAAACAAAAAGGGGTCCTTTTTTATGAAACACCATGTATAACAACATAACAGATGTGTTCTGTCAAAGTGTCAGTCAGTAAAAGCTGTGAATGAATGTTCATGTTCAGTGTCTTCATATTGACATCTGTTATCTTTTTATCTGTATATCTGTTTATCTTTTGCTGAAATTATGTGAAGTGGAAAACTAGTGCATTTAACATAATTTTAGTCTCTTTGCCATCTTCACGTCAAAAATTAACAAAGTTGGTGGAAATGTGATGAAGTTGTGACAGAAAAATAATTTCACACTTTTTGAGAGGTTAGGGCCGGTTTCTGGATCTTTTAGTTAACTGATCAGTTAGTAAACCGTCTGTTAATTGTAACTTGCTAGTTAAGTTTGTGCGCGTTTCTGAACAAAAGCTTGACTGGCCGTTAGCTAACTGAATGGTAAACTATAGTTGCTTAGCAACGATGCGCAGAGCGCTAATCATTTCCGCCTAGTGCAGGCAGGCGTCATGAATATTAATGAGCGAAAGCGCTCGTCAGCCAGCCCACGAGCCAGCCAAGCAATTGCGGACAGCCATTTTGCCCATTCATGAATGGATTTTGTAGTAAAATTTGTGGCAGCAAACGTTTCCTCGAGCATTTTGAAGACCTTGCTTTATGGTAAAATCGTTTTATAATATCACATTCTTCAATTAACTGCTTGCAAAATTGTACAAAAGTTGCGTTAAATACAATAACTATGATCGACGGTTAGTTAACCGGCCGATTTCAACAAGTTAAATTTTTGGCCATTTTGACCGTTGGTTAGTGCAATGGGAAACGCGAGTTATGCAAATCTGCCAGTTAACGCTCACTTGACCAGCCAGTTAAGATCCAGAAACCGGCCCTTAGTGCATCTTCTGCTAGTGATACTGTGTGACAGTGAGGTGATGAGAGTGGTTGCTTTGTTACTGTTGAGTTGTCGTTTGTTGTGTCTGCAGCTCGTAGCGGACGTCGTG
>Ga0209671_1003143_pt1 | contig 15684 bp, 11 predicted proteins | sample WorMetHERISLAND2_2_FD_187401 | JGI IMG/M metagenome (GOLD analysis project Ga0209671, IMG submission 187401) | Marine gutless worms symbiont microbial communities from Max Planck institute for Marine Microbiology, Germany - Olavius geniculatus... | ecosystem: Host-associated > Annelida >...
CAGGTTGTCTTGGTCTATCTCCAGCCATTTCGTCGCAATTCGGTGTTGAAATGTGCGCTGCATCCAAAAATTGCAAAAAATTCACTAAAAACCTCTTTTTGAGGGGTTCAAGGTCGTTCAAGGTCATTGATGTTGATAAATCCAAAAAGCCTGTCACCAGTGCTTGTTATGGTAAGCAGCATGTATGTACCTATTGCAACCGTTTTCACATTATTCGAGCCAATAACGGCAAAATGACGTTTTTAGGGGGGTACCCCTCTTTGACGCCTTCGTTCGAGGGGAACCCCTGCACCCAGTGGCACGAAATTTTGTCACGATAAACTAGAGACCTTGGGGCAGCCACAGTGAAGATTTCGTGATTCTAGCTTGCACCGTTTTGATACAGATCACGAGTGTGACAGACAGACGGACAGACGGACAGACGCCCAGACGATGGCAAAGACGCGCGAAGCATTCTGCTGTCGCGAGTAAAAAAAATAATGAATTATGGTCGAAGGTAATTAACGATTTCTCGAGTCAGCTATGACTTCAAAAATAAGGTACGGGCTATTACCGAGTTTTATGCGGTTTTCTGCTTGTTGCGTTAATGGCATATAAGTTGCATTGTTGTGTTGTTAGCTGTGAGCTTTTTTGTTACATGAGCTTGGAATGATCGTTCTGCTTTCCTTGACCGTACGAGTTACCTATGTCAAGAACTAGACCAAGTTAGACATTTTTGGTTTACTTAAATTGAATCGGGCGTAGGGGCCTATAGGTCTGATTTATTTTCAGGCGGAGTGTGCTAAGCTGTAAGCAAGATTACGTAGAAATTAATTCACGTGGCTGTTGCGTGATGACGATTTAATTAGTTTGCTTATGACGCCATTTGTCAGTAGTCGTCGGCGGGCGATTAAGAGCTGCCAGCGATACATCATTAGTGTGATTTATTTGACGGCTTATTTGCGGCTTCCCGTAGGCGGGCGCTGAGTGCACGACCGTACTGTGATTATGCGGTCGCTTACTTCCAACATTCGTTGCAAATCGGTCGCATCATAATTATCTCTCAAAGACGACTAGAGACCCACGCAGCATACTGTCTGCAGCAACAAAAATAAGCAAAACGAGTAGCCTTGAAAAAAGACGAAAACAATTACTATGACGCCCCCTGAACGATCGGATTTTGGATGACAACGATAAGTCATCTAACGACAAAAATTTATACCAACAACGCGTACACTGTCAACTAAAACGTAAAAGAAATCTAAAACAAACGAAATTGTCTGGCGATCGAGCAACGTGGTTGGAGAGAAGCAAGCACAGAATGGCAGACAGATCTGCCCGAATGATGTAGCGGAGCGACTATTGCATGGCTGCAGCCGGTCCGGCGTCGATTACCAACTTCATTGCATTTAGACGACAGCACGTGATCTGAGTAAGCAACTCTTGCGCATAGCAGCAAAACGACGAAAATCCTATTTGTTTTATTCGAAATGGCAGTGCATAGATCCTGTAAATTGAATGCATTATTGTTCACTGTATGCTGTTTTTGATGTGCGAGAACTTCTTTAATATTGTCGTTAACAAGTGTGTTTTGTGCATTTATTACCCTTCAAGGTCATCTATGGTCAATGATTTATATATCATTTAAAAGCCAGTCTGCGACTTCCTATTAGTGATCAATAGCAATTTAGGCCCTATCTTGTACCGCTTAGTTACAATACATCCGTAACGGAAAGACAGACGGAGAGACAGACAACGGACGACAACTTATGCCAATAGCTCAACCTTTACTAAAGTACGGTCGGCTAAAAACAAAACGCAGCAACCAAGATTCGTTTGATAGAACTAAACTGCGCAAGAGTGTCTCTAGTGTGGCTATCATTCTTGATTTATGACTTCGTTGGTGTGATCGCCTTGTCCCTTTTGTCAGTGTCAGATGCGGTCGAAGCGCAAGCGTCGTATGTGGATAAGCTGATCGCGGAGAATATTGTCACTGTAACTGTATCGCTGGTGGCGTAGCATAGTGGTTAGAACGTCGGTCCTGGCCGGCGAACTTTTCCTGTCCTGCGCTAGACGGATGGATGGCCGTTTGACCACTTTGTTGGTAAAGCGTCCGCTATCAATCAACCAACAAAGCCAACTCAGCCTGCCATCCCTGCGGGGTTGGTTTAATGAGTAGTAACTCATTTATATGGGTTACGAAAGGTGGGGACCTTAATACAGCTGACTGGGGCTGCCTAGCCGGCCGCTGCGCCAGCCTGTGTCTGCAGGCTGCACGCGGTGGCTGTGCGGCCGGCGGCTCTAGTTAGTGACAAAAGCGCATTAGAGACGTGTTCGTTTCGATGCGCTATACAAATTGACGACCTTTACCCCTTTTACCTTTCTTTGACTTGGAAGTTGGAGAACTGTGATGGTTATGTTTGGCGTCGGCCTAAAATGAGAGTAAAGCATCGCAGACTTTTGGCGTTTTCGTAGCTGTCCTTGTTACACATGAACGACAGAAAAGCTGGTCAACTCTGCAATCTGCACTAATTCTTCAACAAAGTTTTGAAAACGTATATCATAAACTTTTTATAATTGAGTGTGTAATTTGCACTGGTTTCACCGACGGAATTCTTGCCACTGAACTTGCATTATGCGTGTATAGGCTGCAGACTAACGTATAGAGCAAAATGTAGAAACGACGAGTAGCCTACAGATCACAAATGCGATTCTGAGTAACACGATCAGCAAATTATTAACACAACATGTCATATCATACAAGAATTCTATAGGTAAAATGTAGAATATATTTTGCACTGCATGCCCTGGGATCTATTTGATTGCCACATAGCTAGCTAATATAACATATCGCAACGTCGTAAAATATGTCTGGTAATAGTGGAGTTGTAACTTCTAGGTTATTGTATGTAGGCTATGAAACCGACTCCCGGAGATTAAATCAGTGCACAGCAGCACAGTAAGCCGTACTGAGAGGCGGTGTCCGAGCAGTGGCCTGTGTTTGTGTTGCGTGCTCGCCGTGCGTGCCAAGAAACCAGGAATAACTCTCCGGCCAAACGACCGTCATAACGTTATTAATTTTGTTTCCGGAGATCGAGGGCGAGAAACGCGGAGAAGCGGGTAACGGACCGTCGACAACGAAGGAGGGAAGAGGGGAGAACGGAGATCCAGCATCTCCGGTCTGGAGGCTCTTGGGTGGCGCTTTTTTCTTCCCCTTCATGGCGATCTGTCATCGCTGGCCACCAAGTATCGATCCGGCGTACTAATGCAGGGCGATTTACGACCGGAACGTGCGGCAATTGAAAGACGATCATCGGCCAGCAGTATAACCGTCGCCGTCCGTCCGTTGGTTGCCGGATGGGCAGCCGCAGGTGTCACATTAAAATGTTTCCCCATGAAAAATCCGCCCGAAAAAAAGATAATCACGGATTTGATATGTCTCCTTTTATTAAAATATCGTCGGCTTTATGAAAAGTTTCTCCATTACAGAATCGCCCCCCCCAGAAAAGTTCCCCCCGGCCGACAATTTACCGGTAAAAATCCGTCCTGCCCGAACGGCCGGCGGGCGGGGCGGATTTTTGCCGGTAAATTGTCGGCCTGGGGGGAACTTTTCTGATGGGAGACGATCCTATAATGGGACACCAGCCGACTTGGACGCTGGACGTTCCACCGCGCGCCGTCAAGCCTGCTTCCGAAGTGGATTTGAAGCGGACTTCAGCTGCAGGAGCAGAAAAAAAGTTGACGAAATTGATGTGGTAATCGTCGAGAATTATCGGTCTCTGAGCAAGACATTGTAATCAGCGATGGGTTAGGTTTAGCCTGCTTTGTCGATCGGCAATTAGCAACTGCCATCGCACTCTTGTGTTCAATACAGTAATAGTAAACTTTAACGCATTTCAGATATGTGTTACTAATTTTGAAATTCTGTTAATCAGTGTCGCTACTAATTGGCGAATATTGTTTTGAACTGCAGGGTCTCTTATTTTTTAAAACAATTTTCAGTGACATATAATTTAGGTAGTTTAATATTATATTTATATTTTCCAGTAACAGTGCATGTTAGTCTAATCCACTGTGGCAGAACATATATTTACGGCCTATCACAATAGTAAACGTTGATTACCGTTACATTTGTATGCAATTTTCTGTAAATGGTTGCAAACCACTCGTTACAATCTATAAAACCTCTAAATTATCATGCGAACACAAAATTAAGATAGTAAAGTAACTACGACAAAAGAAAACACGCTTTAAAATTTACGTAAGCGGCCTATGGTGCTGTATAGTCCAGGATGTATACGACACAAATTTTTCACATGTAACAGCTTCTTCGTTCGCAGCCATTTCCGTGCTCTTGTCAATATTGACGCTTGCTAAAAGGCGATCGTGTAAAATCAGTCCGCATAGCCTACAGCGGCTGCAGAGTGTCGCTAGTGGTCCGTGTCAAATGCCACCAACACTGTCACGAGACTGTCACGTGTGAATCAAGTTCCAGTTGGTGGTCGGTCGGGGCAAATGTGAGCGAAGTACGTCGTGTGCGCGCTACCTATAGTGCATCAGACAAAATTGCGCCGTGCATCGTCTTCCATTATTATTGATGACGATCGACAACCGTGCAATTCACAGCGCAGCAGCAGCAGCAGCAGCAGCAGCCGCTGTGGTTCGCGGCTCGCTGAATGTCCATGCCAACAGGTGCTACAGTCATCAGTCGCTCACTGCAGCCAGTAGAGCTAGGAGTCACTCGACTGCAATGACGTCACGACGATGACGTCACGACGCACAGATGCTGCTGGGATGATGTGTCTGGTGCATGTCGGAAGCAGAGATGCGGTCGAGGGACAGATTCTGGTAGTACGACGTCACCGGCTGTATTCACGATCGCGGCATGCGACGTCCATGACTTCCACGCTGACTATTACATTGCTGCTCGTCTTTGTAACTTGCGACACAGGTTAGTCACAATCAACAATTTAATGCGGCAGAATATGGCGAAAAATCAAACGAGAACAAGGCTAGTAATGTAAGGCTGAGAACGAGACCAAAACCCAAAAAATTTTGACATAGCACTCGGCACAAACTGGTTTTTTGTTTAGAAGCAAAGTTATGCCAAACGCGGAATTATATACGCTGATATTGCTGTTATGTCTCAACATTAAGTAAGTATTAGGACAAGGCCAAAATTGAATCATATCGAATGTTACAATGGACAGATCGCAGATGCACAGAGTACAAAACTTGATACATAAAACCAGCAGTCATTATTTAGCAATGTGCTTCGGCATTTTTAATCACTCGTTGTGATCATAAAAATACAGCTCGTGCAAAGCACTGTTTTTATGTTTTTCGAAAACTTTTCTGAAACCTTTACAACGCGTATGCTGGCGTAGTTATTCATCTGTTTAATCTCATACTGTTTGTGTAATATGATGCGTATTAAGCAAGCTCACTTACAACGTTTATTGAGTTGACATATTTTGATAGCGAAAAAAAATAAACAAAATATCGATATATGTTTGCAAAATATGTTTGCAAAATATCGATTTCAAAATTTGTCATAAAACAGTGCAGTCTATTCTAGAATTTGAAAAATACACAAACGTAGCGATCCTGGGTTCTTGCGGTAGGCCTATAATAGGAAGTGGCACTGACGTCGAAGGGGGAGCTGGTGAATTTTGAAGAGCTTCTCTTTAACAGTGTCATCAGAGGCGCCTGTGGTGTAATATTGTACTTTTATACCAAATTTTACATACTTTGTTATATATTATTACACTGTTTAATCTAGCGGTATTCTCACGTTATTGAAACAATAAAAGTAACTTATTTAGTTAGTTGCTTGCTTACGAACTGAATAGCGCGGCTGTCTGCAGGCTACGCGCTGTTTATGCTGACGCGAGGTCAACAGATCGTCGTCGACGTTAACGACACGGTCGTCATTGACTGTCAGTTCCAGGAGACGAGTGACGATCGCTTCAACCTGTTCGACAACCCCGTCCACTGGACCAAGTCACAGCTCAACGAGCGCTCACGGATCAACATGATGGTAAACCTGATCAAACCGTTCAGTCTGGTGGACCAGGGCCGACTGAGAGTTTCATTCGCCGGTACCACGCCCAACTACACCATGACGCTCGTCATTGCGCGTACGTACCTCGCACGCTCCTGCTGCGACTTTCACGCTGTGTTGCTACTGCCCGCCGAAGCAACGGCAGTATTGCTTTCAGCATCGTCGCTAAGGTTTTCGTTTGTTTGTTTTTTTTTCTGTCAATTCAACTCATGAACTGCAAAACTTAGCTTGTTAAAATTTTGCCTGAACTTGTATATATATATTGACAACTTTTAGATGTCTAGTAAATATCAAGATCATACGTCGAAGATAAAAGTTGCAGAATTTTTTGGTGTTTTTGTCTGCATGTTGTCTGCGGGCAGTACTTAGCCTTGAGCAATGGTTTTACTAATTTATTTTGTTGCTGTCTTAACAAACGTATAAAGCGACATCTTTAGTCTAAACTGAACTGAAAGCCGCGCGCTATGGCTTTTATTTTAATTGATTTTGTCTAATTTTATTTTATTTCTGTTCATTTTGTTTGATTTTATTTTGGTTTAGTTTTGTCCCTTTGTACACTTTTTACTGCGTTAAATAATCACAATAAATATGTTTGTTGAAACATGGGATATTTCAGCTTGTATCACCATTTTGCGTATCACTAACCTCATTTTGTGCAGCATTAAATCACAGTTTATTAGTGTATATGGCGATTATTCGTCACATCGTCAAAAAAGTTTTTTATCACTATAAATGACTATTCGGTCGCGGTGTATAAAAATGTCATAAACATCACTGGAAAAAAGATAGAGATGACAAAGTAATTATCACATTGGGATGACAGGTGATTGTTGTCTACCGTGCACGTGTCTATCGCTTGCACTTGCAGGGTATAGTACTGTTACACTTTCAGTCACATGAGCCTTACGTTGTCACCATACCTCATCAATAATGAACACGGGTAATACCGCGTAATAAGCATTAGATAGATTATCGTGCGTCAGCGACGTCGTTGGTTAAAAAAGTAAGCGAAACCGGAAGTTGCAATTTTGCGACAAAACTGCGAATTTGCGACAAAATTTTGACAGATAGATGCAAGTTTCCGACAGAAAAGATTACGGGTGCTCAAAAATTTAATTTTGCTCCGAAATTTTTTTTCAAAATTAAGATTCTCAGCTTCACCTTTCGCATTTTTAAACGAAAATTTTCCGACAACAAGATTTTTTGACAATTTTCTGACTTTCAAAAATTTGGGGTAGGGGCAATTGCTCCCCTGGCCCTCTGCCTACCACGGTCATGTGTAGTGCTAAAAGGCAGCATTGTACAGCTGACAAAATTTTTTAACACTCCACATGCGCTTTAGGTCTGTAATGCTAGCTGTAACGCAAACTTTAAGCAAACTAGGAACAGAATTGGTGGCCAATGATGCTGGCAGTAAGACATTGCACAATACACATGCAGTCACTGAACGCAATGTGCGTGTCGAGTTTAATCCATGCAGGGTGAAACAACAACAACAACAACAACAAGATAAAGAATTTACATTTTTTAACTTTAAAAAAACCCGTTTTATAATATTAGCCATTTTTTAATCTCATATGTATTTTGAAGTAGGCCTACAAATGATTACGTACTTGCAAAATCTGATTCGTGTCGAAATTGAGAATAAAACGGGAATTTCTATAGACTCCCTTTAGGGAAAACAACGGAAAAACGAAGAATGACACTGAGTGACAATGCAGAGAAGGCTGAGAACAGTAGAGGGAGTTGATAGTGGCAGGTTACGGCTGCAGCCGTATAAGCTATAATAGCTTATAGCTTATCACTCGTTTCTTTTGCATTGTCTGCTGTTGCGTTTTATATTTTATTTGTTGTTGTTGATTCTTGCAATAGGCCCGCCCATATGATAACGATAATAATATAAAAATACTAACTAGACAGTGAATAAGCGTGCCTTTCTGACGTGACCGGACCACTGGCATAATGGGGAAAATTGTAAATCCTCACAGGCATCTCTGGCCAGATCTAGTGATGATATATGCGAAAAATGTCGGCCTAATACTGATGTATCGACTTCGATTGTTTTGCCTGCGATTGTGTAGATATCGTTGCAGAAGACACGGCGAATTACACGTGCATTGTCAGTGGACCACACAATGTTATTCTGGCGTCGGTCACTCATCTCGTACAAGTCCGAGGTCGGTGGTCTATAATAATTACATCAATTTGCCGTTTGTTGATTGTCATTGTCACACGCTACGGCAATTACGACAGGATTAGGATTTTAATAAAAGTGCGTTCAAATAGGTTGAACTGGCCGAATTACCTATTCAGTTTATCATCGACCGAAATAAACTAAACAGCCTAGCATTTACAGGAAATTCCGATTATACCGATACAACAGACTCTACTGTAGATAACGAAATCGATTTATAATTAATGCTAAAATATTAGTGTCGGACGTACGCGATTCACGTTTTACAAATGTGTTTACTTACTTATCAAGCTGCTCTCCTAATGGATCGCATTGAGAATCTTGCTTGTCTGTCTGTTTGTCCCATACGGATTTCTATAATTTGAAATCCAAAAAAAGCACAATAAACAAAATTGGCATGAAAGTTCTTAAAGAAACCGGCCTCGCGAAAACGACATGCAGTGCGAAGCGGAGTGCACTGTCAAGCGTCCGTCTCCTGCGTCGGCAAGACCTCTCTTCGTCCCTTACAGCCTTGACCGGGCATCTCGCCGCTGGTCCTCTGTGTTGACCCGGCGTTGTGTTTTCCGCCGATTTTTTTTCTCGAAAATTAATCGTGTGAGAGCTCGTGCTCGGAGACATAGTTGTGTTCGGTGTGGTAGACGGTGATTTTGGAGACCTCTTTAGACTCAGTTTATGTTGTTCATTTGTGCTGAAGAGCTAGTTGTTTTTATGTGCAATTAAATTATATTTCTACTCTGTTCCATCACTTAGCCATTATTGTGTTAAAACTTCGCCGGCGTGTAATTGAAGTTTGCTTGTCCTTATATTCATGAAATTTTTTTAGGGTCGGCGTTGAAACTTTTCCTTCGACTCCGACTACACTGAGTGTTGCCTATTGTTCTTTAGGCATCGTCTATCAGCGTAGATAGAACAGTGCGCTTGGTGTGTGTGTGACGTGCAGCGGGAATGCAGCAGCTGAAGCTGACTCAGGTAGTACGACGCACCAACCTGACGGACGACGTCCAGCGAACGTTAGCGTCCACGACTCCCGACCAACGCGCGGCGTCGTTAGGTCAGCTACTGGTCAAGTGGTCAATGGTTAATTGTTGGTCAGTTGTCAGTTGTTGGTCAGTGGTCAGTTAAACGGCGGTCGTGGTCAGTTTTTGGCTGGTGATCAGTCGAAGGTCATTCGGTGTGTTGTCATTCTCAGGTTAGCTGGTAACTGGCGTAAGCTTGTGGTCAGTCATCAATTGGTGATTAGTCACTGGTCTGTTGGTGGTCAGTTGGTGTGTATTGGTCGTTAGGTCAGCTAGTGGTGCGTGACGGTGATGTTGTAGCCGTCGATTGTGTCGCTGTGGGTGGTTGTCCGCCGGCGTCGGTCGTCATGCGGCTCGGTCGTCGCGAGGTCAGCGATCTGTTCACGACTGTCGTTGATCGGTCGCTGTCGGGCAAGCGTCGCAGCATGCGTCGAGTAGAATTTAGCGTCGTCAGGCGTCATCGCGAGGTGGCCGGGCTCACGGCGACCACAGCTCACGACGGTCTCACTCTCCGCTGTCTTGCAACTGTGTCAGGGTCTGCACCGCTCTCCGTCGGCCTGCGACTAACAGTTCTTTGTAAGCATAGGCCTTCTACGTCATCAGTCTTACATATCTCTTTCTGTCAGAACTTTTAAACTATAGATTGCGTACATATTTATTTGTGGTAAAACTGCGTGTGATTGTTTAGTTATTCAACTTAGTTTGACTTATGAGTCTCACTGTCACTCTTAATTACATGTACTGTATATCACATTTGCTGTGCATTTGGTTATTACTTTGTTCAACAGCAACTCGTCTTATTATTTGACGGTGTAACTGTTATATTATTTTCATTTGACGAATGCCGGTGGCGATTACATTCTTTTTAAAGTCTTGCTTCTAAAAGTTGTTAATATTTTGACGATGCAGACGGGCCGATCATAAAGTGCGACGACGTGACCGCGACCCCTGGCGACAGTGACGTCGTCCTGCCGTGCAGCGTCAACGCCAGGCCGCAAGTGACTTCACTGTACTGGATGATCAGCAATAAAACTACCGTCACTGACGTCACTCTCGGCAGTAATTACGTCACCATCGTTCGAGTGCGTTTTCTGTTCTTCTTCCGTTAGTGGCGGTGCCACGGCCATGCACAGGAACGGCCACTGTACAGCCATGGCCGGCCATATATTTGTGGCGTTACATATACATGTAGCCTGTGCTATTCGTGGATGTTTGTAGTTAAGAACCATGTGTAATTTTAATGTTTTAGACAATTTTCTATCCAGAAACCGCTCTAATTGCAAAAAATGCAGCAAATTCTTGACGGGGTTTAAGAGTTGGTTAAGTTAATCTCACAAATCTTTTTTTCTGTTTTTTTTTATTATGCAGCCGTCCTAAGAGTCCACTTTAATTACGGATCTGCTCGTCTGACCGTTTGTCTAACTCGCAAACAACAAGGCGTAGGAAAAACTAATATTAGTGTTAACGTTTTCCAAGGCACGTGTATTTGGTGTACTAATTTTTCGCTCAAAAGGTTAAACATCAAGGTCACCGGACGTCAAAAACATCCCGAAAATAACGCATATCTCGCGACGATGTTTGCAAGCCAGTCCAGGCATGCACACGGGACGCCGTGTTTAGCTAGGCTGTGTAAAAGTGGACTTTCCGAGACAGTCAAAGTAAGTAAATGCTGCTAATAGTTGGGTGGACGGCCGCATAATATGTCAATTGTCAGCACCGGGCGGATGTAAACTAGCTATTCAGTTATTCTTTGTCCGAGATGGTGTTTTGGAGTTATTATTTTCACTGCTGGCTGTTCTGTATAATATGGTAGGACACTGGCGGCGGTTCCGGTGCTCAGCTGGAGTCGCAACTGTTGATTCGTCACGTGACCGCCGATAGCTTCCGAACATTCACGATTGTTGCCGAGAACGACGTGTCGACTGCACTACGCGACATCCGACTCCTGACGAGAGGTATAAAGAGGCACCATGCGGCACAATGCTATTCGCAGTTCATTTCGTTAAACATTACATTTTCTGTCATTAGCTTACATTAAATGTTTGCGTGTACGTAATCTGCGTATATAGAAAAATGCCCTACAAAACGTTTTGTGTACGTTTCATCGCAATCTAGTGTAATGCGAGTATCACAATGAACCAAGGAAATCGATTTTATCACTGCACTTCCCGTTTTCCTTTCGACTCAAATAACAAAGTACCGTACCCAAGGACTTCACCCCCTTCCCTTCTACAATGATCAACGTGGCTAGTCATATCAGCGCCAGTGTTCCAGCCCCTGCTTCCAGCAACCATTCGAGTCTCCCACGTGACAGTATAGCTGGAGACGCCGTCCAGGCCGCTCTAAGAACAAACGTCGTGGGGACAGTAACACTTCGTTTCAGGTTTCGTCGAGAGGGTGGCTTAGGGGGCTTAGCTACCCCGGGCCCCGCGACGTTTGGGCCCCGTGAAAATGTTTGGGGGCCCACGACAATGTTTCCCCGGGCCTCGCTGTGGCTCTCGACGAACCTGCTCCGTTTGCTGACCTCTAGAGACGATTTTTGTCAGGTGCGCACTCGGCGGTGACGCTGCGGTCCTCGTCGACTATGCGTTAACAACGACGACGACAAATTGCGGTGACTGTGCTTGTGTGGTGAAAGTTAGATGGGGTATCTGACGGTTCTGACTCCTGGGTATTGCAGAGGGTAACGGTGCGACATTTGTGTGTTTGTTTGTGTATGCAAGAAATTCACCCGCTGCCGGCTCGTGACAGATCGCTGCAACTGCACGGCTCGGCGAAGTTCGGACGCGACTCGTCGAGTCGTGCAGCAAACGGGTACGACTCAGCGCCGCACCGTTACGTCACTTCCGGTCACGAGACCACGCCAACTCCTGTGACGTCATGGGGCGACACAGTGCGAAAGAGTCGGTGGACGTTAACCGTGACTGCGACGTTGCTACTATTGCTACAGAGAGCAGCGTGTCACCAACACGATATAATATTATAAACGCTTATGTAGGCCTACGTACACAATATCATACACACTAAATTGACCCAAACTGTAATACCAAGTTGGCAGCTAGATTCGTTGTTGTATTTAATTTCACGGCCTTATAACGAAAGACATTGAGTTTTGTTGTCAGTTGTTTCACGTATATGCGTCTATGATAATCGTAATCTTTCAGTTAGCCCGGCTTGTTGTATTCTGTAGCCTATCGCCTGAGCTTGAGTACACGCATGTGACTCTAACAAAAAATTATGCTTCTGGGGTGGTCAAGTGTTGAGAGATACCTTGCGTCCATATTTGCGAGATGGCGCGATGCGTGAACGTGCAGTATACGTGATAACTACCTCAGTAAGCAGCATAAAGATCACACTGTCACATTTCACATTTTCACTGAAGTTACTTGTAACTCGTCTAGGAAAACAGCACTGCTTGCTTGCTATCGGCTTACTAAAATAACAGTCTGGTTTAGCTTTTAGGCCTACTGTGCGCCTCATCTAGGGCCTACGTCTACGATGAACCATAGATTCTGTAACACTTTCCATTCCGGTCTCCAAAATGGCAACAGATTTTTAGTTTGCGAGTATTAAAAAACATTTCATATGCTGTCTGTATTCCGAAGAAACTGTTTTAAACATAACATAACAATTGTCAGATCGAAAGGCGATGACAAATAGGCTTATCGAAAATGGTTGAAGCATTAATGATTTAATAAAAAAAATTAGTTTTTTTAATAACAGTAAATAAATCGATCAAGTAGACTACTTGACAATTAAAGACAATTTTATGATAACTTCAGTAAAACTTTACGTGTGAGCAAAATTGAATTTAGCCGCCAACATGGTGTGAGCTTAGTGAATCGAAAATAACAAAAAACGACAAAAGGATACTTTTTATAGGCCTAGGTGAGCAGGCAATGTTTAAATTGCTAACAAGAAGCCTAGCTGTCGCTAGGGAAGAGGCGGTACAGCTTATACAGTTCCTGTTGCAGTATTGATCTTCAACGTTATCCAAGGTCGATATTTTTTTTATCTGAAAGAACGTATATGCTACTTTCTACTAGTAATTGATAGCAACCTCAGCCCTATCATACATCGTTACTGAGATACGGCTAGTTTTTTTCTTGAAAAAAGCACATTTTTTCTACCCTTCCATTTAACCCCAAATTTGAAAATGTTTCCTTTGCACTGTATCCTCCACATTTTGTACACGAAGAGTCTCGACAAAAGGTTAATTATTCGTGTGAAAGGTTTTCCTTTAGACCTATCCGTTAGCCAAGATACATTCGTTACAGACAGACAGACGAACAGAAGGACGACATATGACAACCCGTGCCATAAACACCTATGCTCTGTAGCGCGTCAAAAATTAGCTGGGGTTGAATTTTTCGACTGTCGGAGTCCGACCAAAATTGGGATGTAAATCGTATGTACACCGAGGTCCATAAAAAGTTGCCACTTTTTAAAAATAGCTCCGTAATACATTTGCTGATTTTGGTAATTTTTAACAAGCAACATCAAGAAGAAACTAGACGCAAGTGTTTGTAGTTTTGGCCACCTTACTTTAATACTGTTGCTACACTACGTTGTGAAATGCAGAAGTAGCGTAGTTATTAAACGTGCTGTTGGCAAGTGTCATCAACGTCTACCGCTTGCGTTCGTGAGCAGAGGAAAACATTTTGAACACAAAATGTCATGCTGTAATAAAGATGATGTGATGTGACATGTTTGATTTTTTGAGACATAATAAATGCCACTTGTGTTTGTTGCTACTCAGTTAATCATTTCTGAGCAAACGCGTGTGCTACCCAGTATAAATTCATTGTTGTAAATGGCCAAACTACGACTTCTGCATTTCACAAGGTAGTGTAGTGACAAAATGAAGTGGCCAAAACTACCGTCTTTGCGTTTAGTTTCTTTTTAATGTTGCATGCCAAAAACTATTAAAATCGGCTAATGCTTTATGTAACTGTTCAAAAAATAAAAGTGGCACCTTTTATGGACTACGTTGTAGCACAAACGCGCGGTAGCGCAGCCCTGTGTTAACGGCGACCGGCTAAGTTAATGGAAAATGGCAAAATTCGACCCCTCGCAGTTCCAAAACCCCTGAACCGATCGACACAAAATTTGAAACAGGTGATTATATTCGCGAGACGACCTTCTGCGCAACATTTCGTACAAATCTGTCCATTGAGGGCTTATCGGCAAATGGGTGAAATATAACGAACATTTTTCTAGTATTATAATTATAATACCTTTTTTGTTGTTGACCGACCTACAGGTCAGACCGCCAGAAAGACTTTCACGCGCGATGGCTCGAAAGACGCGGCCTCACGCAATTGTCAAAACTTTTCGGGAATAAAAATTTACGGTTGATATTTAATCCCTAAAAAATTTCCCCAAATTCGAAAATTGGGCCTCAAAACCGACAGAAATTTTCCGCCAAAAACGCTCCTGTATAAAATTTTTACCCATAAACGGCCCTTAATCGTCGCCGTAGCCCCATAAAAGTGTCATAGGCCTAGTGAATAAGCAATATGGCCTGGGGAATTTCAAATATGTAGTCATTTCGGACCCCCGCTTGCAGGTCACGTGACACGGAGCATGAGCAGTAAACTTTTGGCTTACAACATAGGCTAAACGCAAGTTTGAGACTTCATATCTCCGTAACGGTGAAAGATAGGCGCATGGTTACAATTTAACTCAACTCAGTAGGAAACCACAAATAGGAAACCAGTGAACCACATTATGCCGAGTCCAATGGTAACGTAACCGATGACGTCATGTGATCCCAAATGGTCAACGTCGTAACCCCGAAATATTTAAGGCTCTATGACTTTTCATAGCACATAAAAAACAGGTGGATTATAATTGACCACCGACAGGAAAACATCATTTTTTGTAATAAAACAGCAAATATGAATGTGCAAAACATCCACTTGTTAAAGGCGACATGCAATAACTGACACATCGAAATCAGCAAAAATCATAAAAAGATGATATTATTCATCAGCTCATTGACAGTTGGGCGATGTGATGGTGAGTGATTATCATCTTTTTATGATTTTTGCTGTTTTTGATGTGTCAGTCAAGACAGTCATTGCATGCCGATGTTAACAAGTAGATAAACTTATGTTTTGTACATTTATACATATAGCATAGTATGTATAGTATGTATAGTATATAATTTGACAGTGTGTTGGCGGAGTTGAGAAAACAGTTTGGGGGTTCGACTTCCCCATCCCAACCACCGGCAATTAAAACAGTGTGAGTAGGTGACGGGCGGTAGACGTGGTGTAGTGGTAACGCGTCTGATCCGATCAGCGAAGTTACTGTACACCGGACCCGGTTAATACTGCAATGGGTGACTGCCTGTGGGCAGGTAAACCATCTCGGGATGTAACCAACCGCCTAGGTCAACTCAGCCTTCCATCCCTCCGGGGTAGGTA
>Ga0209671_1003146_pt1 | contig 15683 bp, 13 predicted proteins | sample WorMetHERISLAND2_2_FD_187401 | JGI IMG/M metagenome (GOLD analysis project Ga0209671, IMG submission 187401) | Marine gutless worms symbiont microbial communities from Max Planck institute for Marine Microbiology, Germany - Olavius geniculatus... | ecosystem: Host-associated > Annelida >...
TGCCTCATCGTCCAACTTGAGCCCGCATGAAGCAATTGGCAAAGCAAACAACCAGTCCCTGTTATTATTATTATTATTATTAATAGAACATTTATATAGCGCATTATCATAGCAGACAAGGCCTAAAAGTAATCTCTAATCTCATATATCTCATCGTTTCCGAGATACGGCCATTTAGCTTGAAACATTCCATTGAAAATTGCGGCCAAACCGCTGAAGATGGAGATGACAGCCTACAGGTGGTCGCCAGCGCCCTATCTGATAGTGCCATCGCCGACCCCTTACAACTTACCGTTTAGCCACATACATTCGTGACGGACGAACAGGCGGACAACCCATCGTGCCAAAAACGCTACAGCTGTTTATACGCTAGCCTATTCTGAGGACGATTTCCATTTTAGGCCTATTGTTTACTGACATTTTATTAGTTCAGTAAGTGATTGAATGAATATAATAACGGGTATGCTGATTGAGGCTATTTGACTTCGTTATTCAACTAAAGCCTATAATAATAGACCTAATATAGAAATTTATAAGGCGTATGAAGTCAGCAAGCTGAATCTTAATCAAAACTATATTTGTAGAGCTATAAGAACGTATGGTAAGAAATAATTTTGAACTACATATTGGTATTAGGGCTCAGTAATATCAGTAGACACTATACACGTGGACCATGTCTGCAAACTATGCAAAGTAGGCCTATCATAAATTAAGCTAGACAAACTTTCTCCCACTTACAAGAGCCTGCACTGCAGCAGTAAACAATTAGATAGGGACCTAAAAATGAACGTTATAGTAAGCTTATACACATTATGGAAGATCTTTTATTAAGCATTCAATTGTGTGGGGTCCACATTTTAGTTGTCCGCAACCACTGGTAATGGCAGAAGCAGACGATTGGCTTGCAGCGCCATGCGCCGCCTGGCTCAGTGACTGCGTTGCGATTGGTTGAGGTCGTGGTTGAGGTCAATGTAATGGTGGTTGATTGGCTGGCTAATTTTAGCGACTACGGAATTACGACAAAATTGCAAGAGTTATGATGTCGTAGAATCAGCTTCCAAAATTCGGATACAACGTTTTTACGACAATCTTAAGACATCGTAACTCATTGATTTACGACAAAGATACGACAAAGTTGCGAGGATTTTACGACAATTTTAGGATTGTCTTACGATATTTTGTAAATTAGGCCCCAGATGCATAACTGCTAATCCACGACTGTTGTGTGAATTAACTTGCAACGTTGAAAGTTCAATACAAAACCCAAGGAGAAAAGTGAGACCAAGAACGGTACCAAGAACACGGTCTTGATACCTCATTCATCATAAAATGTTACATTAGTTCTTTTATAAGTTTATAACATTTGTAGATGTTCATATCATTTACACAATACGTAATACTGCTATAGTACTGCATAAATCGGTAATGGATAGAAACAAGTATATGGTCAGACTGTCCTACTAAAAGGTGTATCATGCCCATTCCCAACAACAAGGAGTCATTTCTTGCACAATACAGATAAGACTACATGTACGTTAGTAGAATGCTGGCACAAATAACCTTTGTCTCGGACACGTAGACACGCCCCGTGAATGAGACCTGGCTCTTGTACTTTGCACATGGATTCAGAGTTTCTGGTTTCTGCTGGGAAAGCCAAAACTACAACAAATCAACATCTGCACTGATCTATGAGTGATGAGTACTGTATAATTTCAAACTGAAGCCAGGTCCCAAATAAACGCTGGTTCCTGGATACAGGCTGGGAATATTTATTAGTAGTAACAGCAGTAATAGTAGCAGTAGTATTTTCTCAGGTACAAAGTATGCTACCGTAAGCCTGAACACTGAACAGCTATCAGCCAGGCCTGGGTTGCATCCCCAGGTACAGTGAATAAATTGTTTCACTTTCAGGATCATTACTGTGTTTTGACATTAATTTTTCACACAGACAAAAGGGCTTGACACTGTCTTTTATAAAATGTGACTATCAGCACCTCTGAAGCTACGGAATAATGACACTTTACAAATATGTACAGTTTATTCATTTTATTTATTTATTTATCAAAATTATGCATATAAAACATATAAGTCCTACCAGAGCTTCGGACCCTGCTTCTGCATCAAGAGTCATACTGCCAGTGAACAAACGCAGCTGTCAACATATGCACATGTTTCATCACTATAGCAGTATACTAAACATTATAAACATTACAAAAATACACAAAATATTTAATAATGTGCATGCAAAAACTGACAGACAACCAGTGATACCTCATATTTTACCAAAATAAAAAAAGTAAAATAACTGATGAGCACCAAAAACAGTGACAGTCATTGTCAGCAATTTACATATAAATACTGTAAAATGTTCTGTCAAGAAAAAGCAGTTGAACAAGAAGATAAAACATACCAGCCACATGATTGGTAGCACTAAGAGCCAGAACCAGGCTGGTAAGATGCCGTACGTCAAGTTGGTCCTTACGAAACCCGGACACATCGCATGTGAATAAACATTCTGCATACATTCACAAGTCTAATAAGTTTGTACTGCAATGTGTAGTATGCTACTTAATTGTTACAGCTAGAAAACGCTGCAGCTTTAAATGCAAATGATGTACATGAAAGCAGCAAATGTAGTTTTCAACCATGCCACTATTTTCTGTCCAGAGACAGCCAGTAGCCATTGAAATTTTCCTTTAACGTTTGTTGCTCATTTCTCATAACAACGCATAACTTATCACAGTTCTTGATACAAGCCCAACCAAGCCTTCCTTGGGTGATCTCTCTGTTTCCTTTGTCACGCATCACTTGGCTGAGTTAGCATCACAAATTTACATTGCATAAGATCTAGCCATCTCAGGCTGACTGGCTCTAATCGAGGGAAAATAAGCTAAAACAGCAAACCTTGCTGTTAAGATGAATGTTGAGTGCATAGCTGACCAAATCAGAAGCATATTTAGATGCACTGTATGGTTCTCGGCTGTGTTATATACAACATGACAGAAACTACGTCAACCAAGCAAAACACAGTAACTGTAATTGATCAATCAGGTGCAATGCATATACACAACTCAGATGGAGTTCACAAGTCACTGATACTTATGATAGTATCATAATGACAACAGTGGTAATAACAAAGCTGCAAATAATACTATGTCACGTTGATGCAAGACATTGCCATCTGACACAAAATGTGGCATTCATAACATATAAAAGACAGTGGGTGACTTCACTTTTTTATGACTTTCACTGAGCCTTTTCGCTGAGCCAAAGCTAAAGCTGAACGTTAAAGTCTGTACTCAGACCAAAGTTCAACTAAACGATTAAAAATGGTGGACAACTGGCAAACCTAACAGGAAATAAATCAACCAGTTACGCTTGGACTTGCTTATTTAATTGTGCCAAGCATGCAAATGACGTAATTACGTAATGTCTCACATCACTGTGTAGCCAATACGGCATTTATTTTTGGTACCAGACTGTTTTAATTTACTAAACTATCCGTGTTAGTCGCCATGTTTTCGCTCAGCGAAATCACTTCACTTTTTGACTTAAGTAGGAACTTAGACTGAAGTTTAGGCTCAGCGGAAGTCTCAGCAAAAGTCTAAGTCAAAAAGTGAAGTCGCCCATTGAGTGAAAATCTGTATACCAAAGCAAAAATGCAAACCTACTGTCAAGCGCAGAATTGGTAAAATGCACACACAGCTGCTTTTGCATATGTAAAAAATATCTGCAGTAAAAACAGAACTAAAAAGCATTGAACTGACCCGCGAGCATGTTGAATATCATCCAACTGAAATGCTTCTTTGCTGGCATTACTTGACGACGTCCAAATAATCTGCATTGGACGACCAGGTCCTTCAGCAAGTGAGTGCAGCTTGTTCGCCTGTTTCACAGTAAACCAAAATCACCCAGTCCATGACTTATGGTAGTTCCTCTTGCACAACAAGGTGACAGCACCAGAATAATCACTATATAGCAACTATACCATTCCGTAAGAGCTGTCCATATTATATCATATTTATAGCAGAGTATCAGAACAGCTAATACATAAGACATCCATATTTAATCAAAAGGCTGAGCTCACAAGTTCTGTCACTAAATCTTCATCCATTTTGGGATCTGACAGTTTTATTAAAATTTCCTTTCTCAAATTAAGCAGGGTTAGGCACACACAAAAAGGTAATGTCAAGTAAAATATAAAGTAAAAATTGGTACCGGGTAATTGATAGCACATTAAAGTCTCCCAACTGTCAGTTATTGGCAATATGCATCAGTGTACTGTATCTGTAATCCTGTATCAATGGAAATGGACCCACTGTGAACGCGATCTAAGGACCAAAAACTCCCATTTTAGGGAATTTTTGATTTTGCTCCTGAGCTCTGTGGTCTTGGACTTAGGTTGTTGGTCTTGATCTTGTGTCTCCAGACTTTAGTCTTGGTTTCACACTCAGGCTTGAATTTTGCACTTTTGCTCTTGGACAGAAGTCTGCCAGTCTGTAGATGATCTCGGTATGGTCTAATTTTCCCCACAAGCGCCATTGTAATTTTTCATATTTTTTGTGAAAAAATAGGTTAAAATGTTGAATTTAAATTTTGTTATCCCCAAAACGCACTTCCTTGCACGAAACTGCGTCATATGAGCCATCGTGCATTAAAATCAGTTCAGTCGTTTTTTCTGTAGAGGACAGCAAGAAAAAAGGGAAGGAAAGGAAAGGTACAAAAAGTCACGCAAGCGTTATATTTCACCCATTCGTGGGGAAGCCCCCCGAAACAGATTTTCACCAAATTTTGCACATCGGGAGATATGCCGGACATAATCATCTGTGCAAATTTTGGTGTGGAAAAACTTAACGGTTTTGGAAATACGAGGGGTCAAATTTTGGAGTTTCCCATTGAAATGGCTGGTGACCCTTACAACAGTGCTGCACTACCACACAGCATGTGATCTCTGTACAATAATCAAAAGACATTCTTGCAAACTTACAAGTATGAAGTGTCCAAACAAATTTGTAGCAAATATCTGCTTCAGACCATCATCTGTTGTTTCATCTTTTTGGGTTAGCAGCCCTTGACCAGTTGCAAACATATGAACACAATGACTGCAACATGCAACAGTTGATACAGTTCCAATGCATACCAACAAATGTAAGAGTTAGTACTCATTATATTCAATGACTATACGTTCATAGAACATATTATCAACCATTCAGTTTCACTACCTAACACTGCAATGAGTTTAACGGAAAAGAAGCAAAGTGTATATCGTATCACTTAATATTCGCACAACACGAACTAAAACATTCAATCTATTGTAGTGTAGTGCAGAACTTCATACAGAAACGACTGTGGCTCAGACACAGGTCATCAAAGGTCTGCTAGTGGGTCACAAAGATCCAGTGGCAAATGAAAACATTTTCAATACTGGGTAATTGACATGATATAAGAAACTGTACTAACTTTGCTGTAAAGCATGAAGATGCTTTGGTTTTATGTCTCCAGCAGACTGAGCTGCAGAAAAACAACTTTAAAAAATACTACTCTAATGACTACCATGACTATGTCAGCATGTCAGTACCAGGCCTGTCAAGAGCCACAGTGGGGCTTGGAGAAACATTCTCACAGCCCCCTCCCCCCAAAAAAATTGTCGTGGGGCCCCTACAGGGAAAAAATTTTTGAATTTTTTCTAAAATGGTGCATTCTGATGTATTTTTGTATTTCTGAGCAACAGCAGGCCCCAAAACGTCGTGGGGCCTGGGGTAGCTTATCCCCCTACCCAACCCTCTCAACGGGCCTGTGTGTCACAATCTAGAGCTGACAATGTCATGTCTTGTGACAAATTTGCAATAGTAAGAAAAATATAGCATAAACCTACGAAGAAAACAGCTGTTTCCAGAAGTTACTCCAGTCAACAGTCGTACCCGGCATTATTCCTGCGTTCAGAAACAGGTAGTCAATATGATGAAATCTAACGAAAACACAGTTAACAACAAAAATGAATAAATCCCATAATTCTCTACAAAAATATACTACCAATAGTAAAGTAATTGCATGTGTAATATCCTGTGTCATCAACTGAAAAAAAACTTACCATAGTACCTTTCAGATTTGCATAACTTCTTCAAACATAATTTTTATTATTCAAATATTAAATTCAGCATGAATTGAGCAATCACTAGCATACTGGTCGTAGAGTGGCTTTCCTTTTTAGTTCCTTACCAGTTGATTTTCTTTTTTGGTTTCTTGCTGACAAAATTTTCAGATTCTCTTTTTGTGTGAAAATGAAGTGTTTTGGTGCATTTTTGGCACTATTTTGACTAACTGAGCAGGCTCATAGAGGTGCATAGGGTGCACGTGCCCCTAGTGCCTCTCGTGGTTACAACATTGGCTATGGGTCAATAAAATTATAGCTTTGTAAAATCTCTCATGTTTACAATTACATTACTGTATGCAGTGTTAAGACAATGCAAACTGTAGCCCATTAAAAATATATTATACATATTGTTTCTGTTTGTTACATATTGACGTGACATTACCTCTGCTTGAGATCAGCTGCTGCTTGATAAACAGAAGCCGGTTTAGCGACATCAATCAGTAGAATAGAGACACTTGCATTCGGACATTTGGACAGCAGTGAGGCTTGCGCTGCCTCTGCCCGCTGTTTATTACGACATCCAAGACACACATGCATACTAGCATCATGTTGCAATAACCGTTCAGCCAGTGCAAAACCAATACCACTAAACACAGCACAAAAAGTTAGCAGTTGCAACAGCCAGATGACATGTAAGAAGCAAACTATAATATACAGCATAAACCCAAAACCCCAAATAACAGATGACTTGGTGGCACAATGGTTTGGGCACTGGATGTGATAAAGCAGTCACAGATTTAGTTTTTGGTTGGAGTCGGTTCAATTAACAATTCTGGTCAAGATATTCACACCCACGTGCCTCTAAAGGTGCAAGCGGTCTAGTGATTAGAGTGTTGGACTTGTAGCGTTCAGGCTGCAGTTCAAATCTCAATCACTCTAAATCATTAACAAGCAATCTCATGCAAAGCTAAACTAATGTGAGCTCAGCCCAACTCAGCCTCCTACCATCAGCAGGATGATAAAAAGAGTGTAGTTTATGAGCTACAGGACGTGACTGATAAGAGTGGTGGCTGATCTGCAAGTTCAATTTTTCACTGATGCAGACAATGAATGGCTGCATAATGTGTTGTGACATCATTAGCTCATGCCAATCACGAGCATAAGAAGCACTATATCAAGAACCAAACCTTGTACCTTTTATTCCCTAACTGGTACATCTACAACCAAACCTCCAAGACAGTTTCCTACTTCTGTAGTTTAAAGGCCAAATTGCATCATTTTACGTAACTGTTTTATAGTGCTAATTGGCTTCATCAAAAGTTAACTTGTAAATATTTATCAATCTTCCTGTTGCTAGTATTATCCTTATACGGCAAAAAATAAACTTTAAAGTGGTCAACTGTGACAGAAGTGTGACATCACTTGCGGTATTAGCATCAGTTATATATAAAAAAAACTGCAAAGAATTTATTTAATGCTGTATAAGCGATGATGTAAAACAGCAAAAATTAAAAAGTATAAGCACGAAGTAATGTATTAACTTAGACATTTAATCTGTCCTCAGGAGCCGAATTAATGCACAACAAAGCATTCGTAGTATTAACAATTCACTGCTGAATACAATGATAATGTTAACTTTTGACTACATAAAGCTGGCTTGTTATATTTGTGCTGGTGTCGTAGCATTTCGCCTAATCGCTCCCCCAGTTGGGTCTACTGCAGAGCCCCAACCGAAATCGAACTAGGGCTAGGACTAGGGTTAGGGTTAGGGTGAGGGTTAGGGTCGCTGTATACGACGCGAAATGAGATTAGGAAAAATGAGACTACACCCGTCGTATACTTACTTACGGTCGGCCAAAATAATGGTACAGAAAAAATGATGAACGACAAAACAAAGCTTGTCAAAGAAGCAAAAACAACAAAGCAAGTCGTTGTAGTTGGTCTGCCTATCAAAAAAAGATTTGGCAAAATGGGATTAGACGAAATGGGATTAGGCGAAATGTTACCCAACCATTTGTGCTTGAACTAAACTACTCTGTTTAAGTTCTAGCTAATTTCGACCAGTGTTTGCATGCAAGAACGCACTATCTCGAGCTGATGCGTTACTGCTGCGGCAAGCGAAGCTCCTGCCAGGCAGAAACGCGTGCACCAGCATGCATTAGCTCGAGATAATGCATTCTGGCTCCAACTGAAACCGACGATAAGCAAGATAGTGCAAAAATGACAAATTTTAAACACATAAAAAACGAGTTAAAGGTGTGAATTTTGACGCAGAGAATTTTTCCCTGATAGAGTATGAAGTGCTCGACATGATGCCGTCAATAACTCATTTTTGACAAAATTGTGAGATAATGCGTTGTGGCTCGAAGCCCATGATATAACACCTCGTCATGATACAAGGCAGCCGCCGAAAGGCGCGAACAGCAAGGAGAGAGAAGTAGAAAGAAATAGGGTATTGTGACGTCACGCCTTGTGACGTCACGCCAAGGCGCTGCTGCATTGGCTCGGAGCTCAGTCGTGAGCCAGCCAATTGCATACCAAACTAAAACAGAGGTAAAATTAATATAAGATTATATTCTACACTTATTTATAAAATATCAAATATCGTTCTTTTTCATGCGACTTGGCGTTTAACCACTATCACCGTTGGCTAGCATGCAATTTATGGGATCACCCTCCAAAAAATACGGTATGGCACTTGAGCAGCAGAGGATGAGAATGAGATCTGGGAGGGTACACCAGTAGAACCTTTTCGTCTTGCGAAATAATACAGTGAGTACTAAGTAAAGTTCTCATACGGTTTCCAAACAGTATTGGACAAGTGACAGGTCGTACGACACTGTAATATCCAATCGGAGCTGTTTCCAAACTAACCAAGTATTAGTAATACTAACGTGTTGCCACCCGTAATAACAGCAACTCTTAATTCTCTGCTTTCTTTTCTAGAATCCATGTTATGTGCAATAACAACAAATATGTAAAATTCAACAACTAATCTACTTCTCAACTTCGCTCCACGACATCTGGAAAAACCAAGGGAAAACCGAAAATAATTCGATGGGGAAAACCACGACTTAGCCTGATAGTGATGGGCGATACTCTAACTTTCATCACGTGCTTTCATCGTCGAATATTATCGCATAACGTCCGTGAAGACAAAAATTGTGTACAAATTTTAGAAATTGAAGAAAAATAACTTTGGTAACAAGACCGTGCAGTGCACAGGTAATTAGTTGGTCACTTTTCATCAATTCCTGAAATTCGTATACACGGTACCGGTGCACAATTTTCATCTCCACGAAAAATTAGTTTTAAAAACAAAATTTTCGCTAACCAGTGGTTACTAATTTTTTAACCGCAGTCAACTATTGCACCTTTGGAGCCACATACTTATACAAATATACATGACTCCATGAGAAATGTCTAATAGATGCATCATACATTGAAGTTGTTACTTACTGCTGCTACATTCTGCGTCGTTTTCGCTTTTTAGGCAGAGCGGTGTCTGTTTGTTTTCCGATTTTGCGTTTTTGAGGCATAATAAAGTGCGAATATGACAGATTCGGTAATTTTGATGCTAATTTTGTAGCGGAATTATGTTTACTAAATTATTACAGACTAATAGGTGAAATAATCTGTGAGAAACGTTGCTGTAAAGTTTTTGTTACCGTGACGCCTCTTTGTGGCTCTAATGCTGTGAACTAAGGCGCGTCTGGTAACTTAGCCGCTGCGAGCGACTGGCAGCTGCTATGCTACTTCCAGCCAATCATGTAGCGTAGCAGCTGCCAGATTTTGTCTGAGGCGAGACCGAGACAGGATGTTAGTACCTCTCAAGACCGTCTTGAGACCGAGACGTCTCGACCGAGACTACATCCCTGGTCTTTAGTGCACACAAGATATCATTGCGCTGTTCTTGTTGTTTTCACTCGTTTCTATATCGGGTACTGAGTACTGAGAGGCGTTGGATTGTCAGTTGCACTGGCGTGTTTTATTGATTTTCATGCCGAAACATTTTGCAACCAAACTGTCTGTGAAAAAAAATTCTAGAATGATAAGAGAGCATGCAACATTTCGCTGTAGTCTACCTGCATGCGGAGTTTTAACTTCTGGTCTAGTGTATTTTCAGTTGTTATATAAAATTATATACTCACACAGTCACACACCTAAAAATAGAAATTCCTTGTAGCTTTTTACAGTTGCCAAAAGTTTGAGGAAGTGAAATTTCTGTTTCAGGGGAAAAATACAACAGTTGATGTGAGCCAGGATGATGGGCCGGTGCAGAATGGCCGCAGTGAACCTGAAGCTGGAACGTCCGGAAACAAAACATCAAGCAGTAAGAAAGACAAATCGTCAGAGTTTATCAAGCTGCGAGTTATTGGTCAGGTTTGTGTCATCAGTTATATGGCATGGAGCAAGATACAGTTTGTTTATTCGATGATCTACTTGCTTATCTGTAACACTTCAGATTTGGAAAATGAACCGACAGATTCGGTAATTTTGATGGCAACTCTTTTACAGAATTTATTGTTAAAATTATAATAGACTGATATATTAAATAATGTAAGAGACATGTTGGTGTAAATTCCAGTTACGTCTGTTGCTAAACAGGCAGTTACAAAAAGTGAAAAGCCTAGGCCGAATATTCGAGGCACACACATGCAGGCACACCAGTTTGACTTAAAGTATCCCTGTTGTTCTACTTAAAATATGTGTCTTTGTTACACCGTACGCAGTATGATTTCACTTTGCTGCACACTGGTATGTTATTACTGCCGTATTTGTTTCATGATGAATGACTGCTTGCAATATTTTGCTGTGCATTAGGACCACAGTGAAGTACACTTCAAAGTGAAGATGACGACTCAGATGGGAAAGCTGAAGAAGTCATACTCTGAACGGCAGGTAGGTTATGAAACAGCTGTAAGAGCATTTACTGGCATCACTATTTTTTTCAGCATGGCAGAGTATTTAGTTAAATGTCATTAGGCCTAAATCAAAATGTGGGAAGTGTTATTTTGTCTAATATTGTGAAGAATCAATGTTAGGCAGTTTCGTTTAAGTTGCAGAAGGTATAAATGCAGCCAGTGCACTTGATGAAAAGTTGACACTGTTATTTTGAAGGATTAAGGCCTGATTACACATGTTTGAATCATTGGAGTAAGAATTGTATTTTGCCGTAAACTGTTTGAATTGCAAATATTTCTGTTTGCATTTGAAATTATAATAGTGTGTCCAAAAATGTTCATGCAGTGTTCTGATGTGTCCGTATTCCTATCTGATGTACAGAGTGTTCCAGCGTCAAGCCTGAGGTTTATTTATGACGGCCGACGACTTGGAGACAGTGAAACACCAAAAGAGGTAGAGAGTCGTTTGACAAGTCTGTCTGTCTTGTTGTAATGTCTTTCGTTGTCATGTAGTCTCAGAATTGTCAGCGTATAAGTTGGTTGGACCTTGGTACGTAATTAAAAAAGATGTGTAGCTTTTCATATTTAACCCATCTCAGAGTTACGAGGCATCGCATGCTGTACGAATCACACAGTATTACCTTCTACCTGACAGGTGAACATGCCCCACCTTAGCCCTAGCTAGGCAGGGCAGTACCTACTCTGGAGGGATGAAAGGCTGAGTTCACCTAGATGGTTGGTTATATACCGAGATGTTGTACCTGTCCAAAGATATCCACACATCCAGGTACTCAGCAGGCCGGGTGTGGGTCAACAACATTGATCAGATCACACGCATAGTGTTAATGACTACACCATGTCACCGTGTGGGTTCTAAACCCCTTTGGCAGTATATCCTTCCCAGGGGGCAAATGAAAATGCAGGAGTGGCACTAGTTGTGCAGGGTAAAAAGTGCAGTAGTTAAAGGCAAATGACTTATTGACTGTAATAATTGCAGAGACACTTTAAATAACAGTTGCGTTGGGTGCCTTATTAATGCTGAATGCTGCTAAGATCTTATTATAAAATGTATGCATCGAGAAACTGTGGAGGAGTTATTATTTCGACTGCACTTCTTGTGTTTTTTCGTCGGTCTTTATATATATGGATTGTAGAAGTTGTTTCCATAGGGACAAAAATACAAAAAAAGTTTTAGCTCCACCATTTCTGAAGCAATCCGCACCAAATTTGGCACACTTATAGGGGACGACAATGCCGAGAAACCTGAACACAGAATGTTGATATTGCTCTCCTAGCCCATTTTTCGAAAAGTTTGTATTACAGGTGTTGGCTGTTTTTTCCATGTTGCTTTTTCGTAAAATTGGCGCGTCATAGGCAACAGCAATACTAGTATACTGGCATATGAAAGAAAATTTAGGATAATGATGGCCTTACGTTAAGTGTTCAGGAAGTACGCTTTGGTAAAAAAAATTTTATTCGCCTGGAGTGTTTTTCTTTGTTCTGTTGCACTATTTTAGTCATACTGGCATTATTGGTTCAAGCGCTGAGTTTTCATGTTGCTCTTTATATTGATTACTCACTTACATACTTACATCAAATTCTGAAGTTTGCACAAAATGTTGCAGCTGCAGATGGAAGACGATGATGTCATAGAAGTGTACAAGGAGCAGATTGGTGGATAGCTGGACAGTGGACAGTATTCTCTGCTATGTATTACGCTTAGTATGAACGGACAGACTGAATTGCACACTGCTACTGTGCTAAGTGCAGTGTTTGTACAGTAACTGTAACCAAATGACTATATGATGTTAGATGATACGCATTTCCTTTGAAAAGTAGTTCAAAACGAATAACAGTGAGCTGGTGAACAATTTGGCAACAGGCATGTTTTTGTTTGCAGCATGCCTACTTTTTTACATACCAGGTGTTCTTTCTGTTGTAAATGACCTTTAATTTTTGGCAGCCCTAATTATTTTGTCAGGGCATTATGCAGTTACATGGTTACGGGATTGGCTGCATGCTGTCACTTTTTGGATATACTTTATGGAGGATAGAATGGAAAAACATCTTATCATTTGTCTATAACATTTCAACAAAAGTGAAAACAACTTTCTATGCCATACATTTTTTGGACTTTTCACCAGTGCTTGTAATGGTCCTGAAAAGTTTGTTAACAAATAGCACACAGATTTGCTTGCTAAATTTCATTTTCTAATGAAATAAATATTGCAGTTACTTTTTAAATAACTGTGTAGTTTGTAGTTACATGACGTTTTTCCATAGACTGCTGTAGATAGGATGTTTTGCCATTCAGTCCTCGATATTATTCTGAGGTGGTCTGTGAAGAAATTAAATTTGCTGCTAAAGTCAACATTAGACCACACATGTACCAGTATTTATTTTATCGCTGTTTTTGTACCGGTACAATAATTGCACGTGTTGTTTTTTTTTTATAATTTTTTTACACCAATTATCGTCTACAGACCAGCGAGGTGTATTTTTGTTATATATGTTGTAGAATTTTCTCCATGGATGACTGATACAGCTGTTCAGTGTTTGCGGCTGTTGCAGCGTAGTTGTCAATTATCAGGAACAGTAATTGATGCAGATCGACGGCACTGTTGCGGCAGTGTGCAGCTCGCATTGTGTACCTGGCAGTCTCCGTAGAAAATCAGCATGTAACCAAAGTACAACCATTTTCACTTCTGGTTCCAGCGCCAACTCCATATATAGGGTTCCCACGTCTGCTCGAAAGTCTTGGATTTTTTCTTGAAAATTCCAGGACCTCGAAAGTCCTGGAAAATCACTTTGGTCCTGGGATGTCCTGGAAAAATATCCTTGAAAATCATGCATTATTTCGTCGGCTTAAATGGAAAACAAGCAGCAACAGTATCTCACCCAGTTTGTGTTGACTGTTGTTTATTTAAATACTGTGCACAACAGTTCAAAATTTTTTCTGCTCGCTTTGATGTTTATTTATTTCGTTATGTTTATACATTTGTGGGCTACGAAAAGGCCCTGGAAAATTTGCCATGCGCATCCTGGAAAGTCCTGGATTTTTTTGTCAGTAAAAAAAGAGTGGGAACCATGCATATAGTTTCTGTCGTGCAGTTTTCTTCTACCTCAGTTGTCTGCAAGATCTCTAGTTGAAGGTGGATATCTGGGAATTTATGTATGTAATTATCCTCTGCACTGTTACTGATTTCCTGTCAGTTCATTGCTGGTGACTATTTGCGTAGAGGCATATTGTATATATCGTTTGTAAATATGTTTGTTTGATATATACACTGTGAGGCATAAAAACACACCAAAATTTATCGACTGTAACTTGAAGGTGGATCATTGGATTTTAATAATTTTGGCACAACTATGCCTGATACAACTGGCCACCAAATGATTATTCAAGTTTTCATCTCCTCACCCAACATGTTTCTGCACTACCTGGGGAAATTAAAACACACGAAATTGACGATAAAATGAACAAAAAACGCCAAAAGCCATCCACGACATTATTGATAGTAACTTGAAGAATAATGAGCTTTTAATAGTTTTCGGTATGATCATTCTCAACACAACTTCTAGCTCACCGAACATCTGTTTCTGCATTACCCCAGGAAACAGAACAAATCTAACATGAGCTGAAATAAGGAAAAAACATAAGTAAATTTCGTTACTTCAGATATATAGCTACTAACACCCCTGATCACAGTCCATTCGACAATGTTTGCAGTGTGCAAACAGCAGCAGCGAGTTTACAGGACACTGTTTAGGAATATTGGTGAACATAAGAAGTGACTGGTTAGTCTGGAGCAGAACATATCAGCACTGATACCAACGAGTGGAGAATGCATCTCCATGCCTATACACAAATAACCGATATTTTGAATATTTGCTGTCAGCAGTTGCACAAATAAACAGTTAGATAAACTGTCCACCATAGTGCTAGAAATTTGGACAAAATGTGCTAAATGTGTTATTTGAATCACATAATGATACTGCATGGTGCAGAAACAGACGTTCGGTGAGGCAGAAACTTAAATGATCATTTGATGGCCAGTCTGGAATATTCATACCAAAAATTATTAAAATCTGATAGTCCATCTTCAAGTGACGATCGATATATTTTGGTGTGTTTTTACGCGCAAGATTTTACGGTAATTCTGTCCTGATGTCCGTCCATCCGTCATGTCCTGGTACCAATTGGAGACGATGTGAGATAGAGACTTCGGGTTTTCACCATATGATAGCTTAGTCTCTAGTATTTCGTGACCAAATTCAATGCCGCTGGGTGAAGGGGGTCCCCACGAACGAGGGGGAGAAAGAGGAGCACCCACCTTAAAATAGCATTATTCTACCGTTATTGGCTTGTCTAACGTGAAAATGGTTGCAGATAGGCACAGACATAAGCACTGGTGGTGAGCTTCTTAGGAATTTCAACGTCGATGACCTTGAACCCTAAAAATATCGTTTTTTAGTGATTTTTGGCAGCAATAAATGTACAAAACATCAGTTTATACACTTGTTAAGGACTTGCACATCGAAAACAGCAAAAATTACAAAAGGTGATATTGCCCGCATCACACTGACTGCGTGTCAGTGTGCTGCTGAATAATATCACCTTTTGTAATTTTTTGCTGTTTTTGATGTGCAAGTCCTTAAATGTTGCCGTTAACAAGTGTATAAAC
>Ga0209671_1003147_pt1 | contig 15681 bp, 7 predicted proteins | sample WorMetHERISLAND2_2_FD_187401 | JGI IMG/M metagenome (GOLD analysis project Ga0209671, IMG submission 187401) | Marine gutless worms symbiont microbial communities from Max Planck institute for Marine Microbiology, Germany - Olavius geniculatus... | ecosystem: Host-associated > Annelida >...
ATAACCGTCATCAGTCCTTTTAGGCAGCTGATCGATCGCTGGAGTCAATGTGTTCAGGATCAGCTGAGCCCAGCATTCGATTAGCACACGTTTTAGCTAGTCAGTTACTAAAATTTTGTGACCGTTCTGTCTGTTGCAATGCCCCCATACTGAATAATTCACATAATTTAAATCTGGATTTTTTGACAGTGAGTTTTTGAGTTCAATGAACTCGGGCACATGGGAGTGCAGACAAATGCCCAATTTCAGGGGTAATGAAGATTTATGCAAATCAGGCAAAGAATATGTAAATGATTTGCTATGCAAGTTCGGCTCTTTTTGCCTGCAACATTCTAAAACTTTTGACATATCAGACGCCTTTCTACAGGTAACCATCGCTGAGTTATCAACGCTCAAACAGGTCCGGTTTTTTTGGCCCACCCTGTATTGTGCCTTGATGCATTTGTGAAGCTTCTTAGCTGAATAACTTATGAACTTGCAAAATAAAAACCTGCATTTTTTGGATGATTGCCACTGTCAGTCACTCAGAACTTTCTAAACCATAATTTATGGTTAGTTAATTTTTGATTTTGGTTAAATTAGCAGTTATAACACTTTAATCGTTACCAACCTTCTTTGTTGTATTTGTTTTGTGGTGATTTGGTAAAGTAGCAGTAATTTTTGGTAATTTTTGTTTTTTTTAAATCAAGTCTCATTATTGTGAGGGAAATGGTCTGCAGCATCATGTTCTGATGTGTTAATGTTCCATGATTGACTGCTAGTCCGATGATGAGACTTGATCATGTGTTTGTGCATATCTGATAGATGGATCCAACTTTGCTACCAGAGCCAAATCATGTCGTCTTGAATCACACTTTCACGCTATCGATAAGGGTTAGTAAAGGCTTTCAGATTGGTGCTGATAATAATCCTGTTTTTATTTGATGACTCTGATACTTCCTCTATTGCTACTATTTAGTGTAGAGTGATTAGTTGATTACCGTTGGATATTTTTCACTTTTAATGGAATGCACTTTAGTGTTTGCAAAGTTAAGCAATTCATGTATCGTTGCAGTTGGAAAAAGATGCTTTTTGCATTCCGTCATGTCCAGGGGCTCTGGTTTGCAGTGTGTTAAGTTTGACTGATTTTGTAGCATCGCAGTTGCTGCCGGCTTAGCGTACTGGTTAACACATCAGTCTTGATCATGAATTCAACTGATGCCATGCCCACACAGATAGTGCTTAGATTGGTGATCGTCAGCAGGCAGGTAATCCATCTTGGCATGTAACCTGCCACCCAGGCCAACTCAGTCTGGCCATCCCTGTAGGTTGCTGCAATGAGTACCAGTGGAAGCCAGGGCATAAACAGGCACACCACACGATACACAAGCCACTGTATCAGTGGTTTTATGGTGTAAGCTGGTGCCTGGCTGAGCACTAAGGAAACAGATCAGTGTCACCCTATGAGCTGTAATGATAGTAGTAGCACGGTAACTAGTCTAATTGTTGTGTTTTATTTTTTTGCAGGATGGTGTAATGGTCCTCAGCGCTTCACATCGCTACCGGCATAAATTTATAACGACGTTACTCTATCGACCTCTTTAGTAGTCAATTCTGCCTTTTGTTCTGGTGTGCTAATAATATGCTGCATCACGTTATGTGTATTAATGCTGCAGCTATTGCCATCCTTTGGAGAAATAGTAATTAAGAAATTTGAAAAAAAACTGCACATCATGCTTGTTGGGTTTGATTGCATTCTGTTGGTGTTTTTTAGCAAAAATCTTGTAGTGAGCTACAAATTTTTAAGTTTGTTTATGGTTGCAGTATTGCTGAATTGATGTTAATGAGAATGACATTGTTGCATCTCATTGTTAAATATACCGGTAAATTGCAGTGGTGCATTTGGTTGGCTTTTTCGGCATAAAAATACCCATCTTAATGTATTTTTTTCGAAAAATGCCACCGCATTTTTAACAATACTATCTGTGATTAGATCAGTTGTTTATCATGTAAAACACATGTAGAGCATGGTTTAGTTGCATTCTTGCAAATGTGCTTCCTGATTTGTTTTGCAGTGTGCATTGTTTAAACTTATTGGGTAATTTTAATGGCTTCAAGTAGCAGAGTCATTTTCTGCTTTGAACATGAGTTGAAACTACTGAAAATATTACCAGAGCCATATTAATGCCAAAGTCAAGTGCTAATAATATTGCCAGAAACAGCCAAACTGCTGAGGTGAAATTTTCAGCGTTCGGTGCCTTTTATTGATGCCAAATTTTACTTACTTGGCATTTTAGAATGTCAGTTGACAACCACTCTGGTGCACTGGTGCAGTCCACTGGTGAATTTGACAATGCAATGCTTGTTAGATATTCACAATAAAATTTTGTGCTTTCACATTTTGCGCCATTTCAGTCAGTATCTGTTGGTTGAGTATTCTTGAAGCTCGTAATGTGGTAATTTTGTTTTTAGTACTTTGTTAGTGGATTAAATCGTCAGGGGCAAACTGCAAAATAATTATTATTTCCGAGATTATTCGTGTAACTGACAGTGTGCTACACATTTTGCTTTTTGATCTTGTAGTTATTCTAACATCTTTAATATTGGGAGTTAATCTGTAAATAGATTTCTGGATATCGAGAGATATTTACTGCGTGCTGGTCTGTTTTTCTGCACTCGTGCACAGATTGTGCTCACTGTGCATTTGGCAACTTCGTGAGCTGAAAATGTCGTGTAATTCTGTTAAACAGTGTATTTGCACCCATTAGCTAGCATGTGTGTTGCCTTGCCTTTACTACAGTTTCAAGATTGTAACGATTTACTGTGAAAATATTGCACATGTATACTCATCTTGAGCTTAAGGGCTTTGTAACCTGACGTTTGATGTCTTGACTTCAACTCGGCATCAGGAGCAGCGCATGCAGTAGGGATCGTTGTGTAATTGTACTGCATACTTGAATTTTTTGAACCTTCCATGAGTTAACAAAGCCGAGTAGCTCAATAAAAGAATATTGTATTGTAAAGATCAGCAGCAGTGTGTTGACCTCGTGACCTTGACACTTTAGCCCTTGTAAGTGTGTCATGTACTTGTGATATTTGACGTGCCAGTTGTGTCGAAATTTATTAACGACGGTAGTTTTTTTACAGTGTTTTTTGTAAATAAATCTGTAGCGGAATTGGAATACTGAACTCCATAGATTTTTATTCAGGGTTTACTGTGTTGTTTTACAGTAGTCATTGTCTGTGTATCATTTAGAATCATCTGTGATCTCAGATTCTGAAATTGTTGCTGTTATTTCCATCTGATTCAGAACGTTAGAATATGAAATGCCCCCAGAGTTTAGATTATTAGCATGTCTCATTTTCTTGTTTAAAGTTAAACAAAAGCATCAGTGTGGAATTGTAAATTTGTGGTAATTTGTTTTGGTGCTTCAGTGCTTTTGACTGGTCAACTGGAATGACATTTGGCTTGCACAGAGTTTTGTCAGCAACTCTGAAAAGGAGCTACTTGGAGTAATTCTCTATATAACATGACAGTAGTTTGGCTTGTTCACAGTTACATTATTGTTGTAAGCCTTAAAGAAGCTATGTTAAACAAATAATGTTTGCCGTTTGAGAATATTGTTTTTATATACATGAAAATGTAAGAAAATAGCAGGCAATCAAAAGCAGGATAGCTTTTTGCGTGAGATTTTTTTGTGCAATTTGAGATGTGGGTCATGTCTTTGATGTGTTGGAATGTTATTGCTCACAAGCAAACAGTGTACCATATCTCTTGTGTAGTGATGATTATGAATGCACCATGCAATAGTGAGTGAGTGAGTAGGGTTTAACGTCCCACCCGACACACTATAAGTCATTTCATTGACAACCTTTTCAGGCAGAATGCACACAAACAATAATGGAACGGTAAGTTTAAACTGTACAATAAACAGAAAGTTTAACCTTTACAGAAACACAAAATAAAAAAATGAGGTTAACCTAAAATTGTAAGAACTCCATTATATGCGTGCATATGTAATTAACATTGTGGTAGTTCGAATAATCTTCCCTGTTATACTCCAGACAGTATGCTGTCTATTGGAGGACGGGGAATGCAATAAATAGCACATACTAGTTTATGCACACTGTGAATATGAGCCTTTTTTATTGTGCAAGACAGCAGGCCTTGATACTGTGGTGTGTACTAAGGTACAGTGGACTGCCAGAAGTTAGTAGCCAAGATGGCAGCTTCACGTCATTACCAGCAAGTGTTAACAAGATTAAATACATGTCTTGGGACAAAAAATATTCTAAAAAACAGTGGACATTAAAGAAACGTGAAGTACTTAGTGATAGTTACGAAAAACGTCGTGCTAAGATTTGTTGCAGTCCTCCAGTAGAGAGCATTATGAGATTGATGACTATCTGGAGGATAACAGGGACGATTATTAGAACTGCCATTATTGTTGCGTATGCACAATTATGATCGGCAGTTCTTACAATTTTAGGTTTAGGTCATTTTTTTTGGCTTTTTTGTGTTCTATAAAGGTTAAACTTGTCTATAAAGGTTAAACACTTTGTTTCATTATTATATGCATGTGCAACAATTGCTGCCTGCAAAGGCTGTCCCTGAAATGACCTATACTGGGTCGGGTGAGATGTTAAACCCTACTCACTCACTTACCACTTTGAGAACATGCACAGAATTTGCTCCTTGGTTATTTACTTTTGGCCATACACTATGCACTTTCTATAGTATGCAGGAATTTGTTGCATTGAAAGTTGTTAATATGTTTCGGAGAAATGTTTTATTGTTGCTTCGTGCAACATATATCAGAAAGTTGTGTGTGTGGTAAAGCCCAAATTCCATTATGCCGACTTTCACTGAAACTTCCCCGTGGGGACAGTCGTAGACACAAATTATGAAAGTCGCGGACACAAATGGTGACAAATCATGAAATCATGAATTTTTGGTGAAAGTCGCCGACACAAATCATGAAAGTCGTGCACACAAACCATCATGACATGTCGAGATGTTTAAGTTCGTGACAAGTCCCCAACATACTCATTTGTGTCGCTCTAATGGAATTGAGTCCGCTACAATGTATGGGGAAAGTCCGTGACAAAGTCCACAGTGGACATAAGTCATGAAAGTTGGTGTCATGATTTGTGTCGCGGACTTTCGTGATTTGTGTCCGCGTTTGTTGCGGACTTCGTCGCAAAGTCGGCGTAATGGAATTTGGGCTTAATGTGCATTGCATACAAAATATGCATTTCTATCACAGGTAGTGTCTGCAGGAATTTTTTACATGACAGCGTTTTTATACGTTTTTATATTGTGTGCAGTCGATCTGTGAAACTGTGTGCATATAAGTTTGATTTGAAGCTTTGAAGTTTGTGAGTATGACATGTGAGTCTGCATGAAGTCGTCGGTGAAAAGTGAAAAGTCACGGCTTACTTTGGAGAAGTTACTACATTTGCAGCAAATTATAACAGTCATTTACAGCAGTGTTATGCTTACAAGACATCTTGTTGGAAACACTTTTTCACTTTGTACTCACTAATCATTTGTTCAGTCTTTCACTGAATAATGAATGTTCATTGTTCGTAGCAATGGCTGACACGTATGTTTTCTCAATTATGTACACGCGAGTATGCTGCTTCAGCAGTGATGTTCGATTATCAGTTCAACACTCTGTCTTGTATTTGTGAAATTGTGTCTCTTGTGGAAAATATGGGTTGCTGTCAGTGAATAGAGGCACTGTTTGAGATTTAGTCGATAGTGTTTAATATAAGAAATTGTCGGACTTTGGCTCAAAAATGTAGAAAGTACATGCAGAGTCATGGTAAATACCAAAATTCAGTGAAGATGTCAAAATTCATGGTTTCCATGAATTCATGATTTTGATGACTTTGTGCATGTGTATGCACACATATGCATACAGTGTTAAGGCTACAGGCATCGGGACAGAGGTCAATAAGATCGATATGATGTGTAGGAATTAGAGGTGTTCTTGAAGTGTTGCGTTCATCAGTAGGCAATGAACTTGAGGCTAGTTCGATTGACTGTTGATTATTTTGTGTTGACATTCTAAGTACAAACGCACACCGGTGTCAATCACTGTCTAGGTTATGGCATTGCATAGATTTGTTTACGTCGCCTCTATTGCTATTCCCATTTTCCAGCTACTGATTGTTATTCCATGACATGCTTTTTGTACTGCCGCCATCCTGTGGATGTGGCAGCCGATTCATTTTGGCACTCCTTGCACATCTGCATCATTATCACATGCTTCAGCTACCACATTATATATTCGCGATTGCTTCCCAGTCCATTTTGCAGTAACTGAACGTTATTCCATCATGTGATTTTACTGCCACAATTCTGCAGTGTCTGCTGCTGCTGCTTACTTCTTGTTACCAGCACCTGCTATATGGATAGCACTGTAACGGCACTTGTTGCATGCTGCGAGCACTGAAGATGGTGTAGTTTTCATTAAAAACAACTATTGGATTGAAATTTGTTAGCGTGTTAAACAATGCTGCAGATATGTTCTTCTGTGGTATGCAGCTGCACAGTTTCACTTTATAAATGTTTGTAAAACAATCAGAGGTATCAAAATATGCCTACCCTTCTGAAGACTAAGGGTTCTGTATTATTGTCACAACTGATCGTATCCAATTCACTGTGTCATTTTGATTTGAAAACATTACTTTTGGAACTTTTTAGCAGCAGCGTTGCTATGTGCAGTTTCGTTAATGTGGATTGTGTGCTAGCTACAGTGTACAATGTACATGGTATGTCTGTCAGTCTTTTATATAACCTTCCATTTGTAATTAATGCACCATTAGGATATGCTTGAGTTTGACAAGTGAAGCTTGCCATTCTGTCACACATTTGTGGACTGATCGACTTTTATCTTGTTACATATGTTTTGCATCACGCAAGCCATTTTTGTATTCCATTTAAAGACCCCTGTATACAGACCATTGATTGTAAACGGAGAGTGTTGACAATGTTTTTGCTTATTTACAGATAAACATCACTTTGCTATGCTCAATGTCTGTTATATTGACTGGTACCAGCTATAGATTGTTCTGCACCTCACAGCTGTCGTTTGCGGTTACTTTTTTTGGCGGAATGGAAACGTTATGCAGTACATGACGTACATGCCAAGAAGAGATTGGTGCCAGAGGGCTCAATAGTTTATCACACTCATCTGTATTGTGAAAAATAAAGAGAAGAAAATGGTTGAAAAGGATGATAATTGGTTTTAATGTCTCATTCACAGCTTTATTGCATAACCAAACATACATGCATTTATAAAATTAGCTCAAAAATATTGATCAGGTACACAGCAGTACAGCAATTTGAAGCAAATTTTGAATTATTTAGCATAAGGTAGGGAAGCCTCGAGTGTCACAGAGCAGTGGCGTATCCAGAAATTTCAACTGGGGGCCTCGTCTCCCTTTCCTCCCCTCCCTTTCCCTTTTTGTCCTTCTCTTCCCTGCCCCTCCCCCTTTTATCCCTCCGGTCTCTTTCCCTCTCTTCACCTCCCCTCCTTCCCTTAGAAGTAGGACCCCTAAGATTCAGCTAAGGATCTGGGGAGCGGTGTGAGCTCCCAGGCAGGGCCTGGGGCGGACCCCCAGTCGAAATCAAATTGGGTGCATTTTAGCTTTAACAGATGAGATCTAGGTTGGCAACAATTTTAATTATTTTCCCGAAAATAAACTGACCAAATTGGCAAATTTCGTGCAGTTGAAACGTATGCTTATGTTCTGTCTGGAGGATTGGGGCCTGCCCCCTTGGCTACGCCACTGTCACAGAGACATTTTTAGATTATAAGACGGTGATAAATAAACAATGAACAAGTTTTCCTTTACGACCTACCGTTTAGTTACAATACATCCGTTACAGACGACGACAGACGACAGCTTGTACCATAAGCTCGACCTTTACGTAAGGCCACATGCTACGTGTTGCACGCGACGCATCGCATAGGGGCCTATGGTCCTACCTGTAGATTGCCGTCGCTGCGTATAGGTAAAGCTACTGTGACTGCGTTAAAGCTTACTGTGTTTTGCACAGCGGCTGATGCACATTGGCGCAAAGGTATCACGCATAACATTGCGTGCCGACATCCTGTATACTTACTTGTGTATCCTGTGTTCATCGTGACACTTGGTTCTCCAATGGCTCTGCTGAGGAGGATCGACAGGAGATTGCTAACGGGAGATAGGCGCGTGACATTAAATCCGTTCATCTCGTCACCCGTCTGGTCGTTCTGAATCTGCATGCAGACGCAGCTGCTGCAGCTTGGCGGCATTTTATGCGCACCGTTAGGAGCGATGGCGTCCAGAACACGTCGTGCTATATCAGGCAAGTATTCTTCGCCTTTGTTGTCTTGTTCTCCTCTAAGGTGTTGTGTACAAAGCAACGCCGTCATTTCATTTTAGGTATGACGATCTTAGTGTCGGCTGCATCCTAGCATCTAATATGTCTAAACAAACGGCCAAGTCAACCTTCCATTTTAATGTTTAAACTTTAAAATGAATGAAAAGAATGAATGAGTTTTATTTGCCAAAACTTGCCGTGCAGTACAAACACAACATAAACCGAAGAAAAATGCACGTTCTCAGGGCGTAAAGGAGGGAATGTCTCATACTAACAGATACACAAATACACTATGAAAAGAAATATACAGCGCGAGTCCAAGAACACGGTACTAAACTTTTTGTTCATATCTTCGCCAAGACGACGCTTAGTTGATGGCGTCAAAAAGTGGACTGTACTGAACATCACAGACTAGAGATAAACTTGCGTTACTGTTCGATAGTTTGTAACAAAATAATAAGGTTCCCACCACACCTAAGAAAGCATCGCAACCGCTACCTTTGAAATATTAATTTACAAAAATGAGTTTTAGGCAGTTGGGTGCCAGCAACAGAAAACGCTTAGTCCTGTTTAATCGTTACGATATGATACGATTGGTTGGTTGCTTGGTGATCGTCGAGCAGGTGAAAATGACGCAGTTGCAGCAGCAGCTGCATCGAGTTCGACTTCGCTGCACGCAGGACGTCGCTGTCGCTCAACGACGCACATCTCTGACCTCGCTGCCGCCAACTCTCGCAGTCACATCGACCGTCTGTTCTGTGCACCCACGACCGCCGTTCAGCAGCAGCCGCAGCAGGCGGAAGACGATGAGGAAAATCAAAGGTCTTTATAGTAGCGCCAGTATCTTCTCCACCAATTTGCAACAGTGATGAGGATGAGATGAATATAATGTAACGTACTATATCATTGTCTTTGATTCAATCCGAGGACCGACACTCCAAGGCAAACTAGGCCTATACAGCATTTCGGCTGCTATAATGACTCAGTTAGCTACTATGCAGCTAGGACAGCTTTTATAACTCTCTGTATAATCAAACGACGGTCTCTGATTATAGCCTGTAGGCTTAATTAAGCCTACATCGACCAGCGGCATTGTAGGTTAAAAGGTAGGCGGGGAAGTAATACTCCGTTTACACGATCGAGCAGACATCGAGCAAACATCAAGCAGGCCTGATGGAACCCCGCCCCTGGCTCAAATGTAGACCTAGGCTTAGCCCACAGCTGATCACGTGTTACATAGGCTTTCCAATTACAACCCGCCCGCCCTCCTAATTAGCATGCTAATTACCATAGCTCGTCGAGCTAGCTGGATGAATGCTAGCAAACATCGAGCAGACGTCCAGCAATTAACACGTGTATTTTGAATACATTTGCTCGACGTTTGCTCGATGTTTGCTCGATCGTGAAAACGGGGCATAAGTTGCAATTTTCAGACAAATTTTCTACGTAATTACGACCGACAGCGACAAATTTCCGTCAGAAGATATGCATGCTCACAATTTTAATTTTGCTTTTAACTGGTTGGTGGTATGGCGTAGTTGATAACGCGTCTCGGATGAGACGAAGTTACTCCACGCCGTGCCCGGTTAGTACTTAGATGGGTGACTGTCTACAGTACAGAGCCAGCCAACTAGGTCGACTCAGCCTTCTACCCTCCTTAGGATGGTGAAATGAGTACTGGCGGTGGTCAAGGCCATCGCTAGGGAAGAAACGGCGAGTTCTGCGCAACAGTAGGCCCTGTGGCCAGGACTGCAAGTATACCGATCTAGTCGGTTAACCCGGCCGACTTGGGCTGTATGCTAGCTTAATTGGGCTTCGCCCTCGCCGGCTCAAAGTGCCGTCAAGGGGATGAGCTCCCTCGCAATGGACCTAGCTGTCGATGCGGAATCTTCTTCTTCTTATAACTTTTCCCAAAATAGGGAATTTCAGTCCCAAATTTTGCATTTAGGACGAAAATTTTTTGACAACAAAATATTTTCCGACAATTTTTTGACGTCCCAAAATTTAAAGGGCGGGGGACGAAAATATTGTTGTCTTCCAAGGCTGTCTCTGTCTGTGACTAAACCTACTGTTGCAAACCGTCTGACAGATCGTCGAGCGGCGTCAGTTCTTCAGACAGTAGCTCACACCGTGATCACCATGGCGACGAGGTGACGTCATCATGTCACGGCCAAGCTGATGACGACGAGATCAAAGCGGAGCACAGTCGACGACCGACCGTCGACGAGCTGTTCTGCGTGACGCAGTGGAGGTCGACGTCAGACGACATGTTCAACCGAGCAACAGCGATCTGTCACCGACCTTCCACATGCAGTCCTACGCACTGCCGCGACACTGACGCAACCGCTGACTCCCCAGCCGCCACAACACAGGTTCAGTTTAACTATCAAGCCTTGCTCAAGCTTAAGTACTGTCCGCGGGTAGCCGCAGTATCCTGCACACAAAAACTCATGTGACCTTGATCTTTGATTCGTGACCTTGAAATTCAATAAACTTTTAAAGGTTGTCATGCTCGTGGAAAATTTCGTCAACCTAACTGCAGCAAATTTAGAGTTATCGCGTTGACAGAGAAAAAAATCTCTAGCTGCAAACCGTACTGTCATCGTTACTCGTTAGCTTCTTCTATGTCAAACAACCCATACACGACCGCTTGCCAGTTTCGACATGCAAATGCGCTGTGCTGAAACCGTAAGCTAGACGTAATACGGTTAAAAGCTGACGAACAGTCGAACTTAGCCTGAGCGATATCCAGGCACCAAAATGAACCAATAGTACGAAAAAAAATTCAAGAGTCATTAGGCCGTCTGGTTGGGTGACAGCAGTATTGCAAAGAATTTACAGTCAGCAACACTTGTTTTGCACTGAGCGGCCACGACGGAAAACTGGTTAAAACGAGGTCTAGACTGGATGGCAGAAAGTTGTTTTCTCAGCCAGCTAGTGGTCAACACTTGAAATAGTCTTCCGGCCATCGTTGTACGAAGCTTATCTGTGAACGTTTTAAAAATGCACGCGACAAACACCTTGCCAGAAAAATGGACGTCTGAGCTGATAACCTGTTCATCAACGTACAAGTACGAGTAGGCCTATGAATTATACAATATGCAAGGCGTTAAGGGGAATTCGCTGTCGAGACGGCGCACAACAAGCACTCGGGTGGAAATCGACATATTTCACAAGATAGCACATAGCACACCTTTGAGATATGCGCAGTGGAATCTTTTATGACCACTTTATTGCATTTTTTTGAGAAAGTGCCAGTAAAAAGAATAGTAAAAATTCAAAAATATTTTGCCGAAAATATAGAGTATGGACAACAGTTTCGTGTCTTTTTTTTGACTCACGGACGCGACGTGGATTAGTAGTCGAGTCAAAGGTCGACGATTTCATATAGATAATTTTCAAATTTTCGTACTTTTCAGTAAGTAGATCGTGCAGCACAATTACTGTAGATCTATTTTAGGTCTAAACACATTTTTGAGACGTTTGCTATGTATGATTGTTCGTTATTTTTCTGTTAAGTTAAGTTTCGTTTTATGCTTAAATTTTTACAGGCAGTGCAACTTGTGTTGTTGCCTTATTTTCCGACTTTACTGTCTTTTTTGCACTGTTCTATTAGTCGTGCTGTTTTGTGCACATAAATTACGACGTTTCTGGTGTCGATGCAGCTTTTGGGCCTAAAAGTCGCACGTCGTCAACATTTGATTGTGTTTTTAAATATCATGGACATTACCCAGTATCTATAGGTTTGGTATAATCCACACAGGTTTATTTGACACTTTGTATACGCATTGGTTTGCAGGTGCGTAGCGACGCGTTGCAGTTTGCCAAGACGACGACGACGTCAGGCGATGTACGCAAGTTGCGGTATCAGGTGAAGAGAAACAAGGTGCGCAGTTTATCGGACGCCAGTCAAGCCGTCTACCCTCGCCAGCCCCAACTCTTCGCCACCGTTGAGTCCAGCTGCACGCCCGACATCAACGTCGACGACCGTGGTGAGTCGCTGAGGCCTGGCGACGAACAGTCAGTTAACCACGACTGTAACCATTCGACGACGACGACGACGAATGTCACTGCAATGCACAGTGAAGCAAAACCGTCGACCTGCTCGTCATCTGCTTGGAACTAATAATTAGCATTTATTGCGACGAAAGGGATGGCGATAGATAAAAATTACCTGCGAACATGAACTGCTATAGGCTCTCGCGCGTCTCCTGAGCATTAGCTCAGATTTCTTGTTGCTTTTCTCCTAGGACAAGTCTAGTGTCCCCCCTGTACACATTTTGCTGCCGTGTTGTTTCTGTTTATGTTGACGCCGGTGCCTTCTGCATGTGGTCTAGTAACTATAGCTTTAGCTATGACCATCTATCACTGGCACCAGAACGCATTATTTCTGATGGATCGCCGATATCTTGAATACTGAATACTGTATATACGTTTTGTCTGTCATTACATGCGTTTTTGCTCAAAACTTAGAACTGTTCATGTTAAGCGTAGTTACACTTCACACTTTCGTTACACTTCAGCTGGTGTCTGCCTACTGCAAGCCGCATTTGCTGTACGCTACAGAATGTTTAGGCTTGTCAGTTACACAGAGGCGTAGTCTTTGGAGTACGTGGCAGTGTGCCGTCTCTCGTGTTTAATGTAACCGGTGCTGACGTACAGTTTATTTGTGCTGTTACTGATAAGTCTACTGTGGATAATGCCATAATTGATAAACGTGTAAAATTTTTGGATAATTTGTGCAACTTTAACGGCACGAATGATCTATTATGTAGCCTACATTGTACAACGTTGGACTGAAGGAACTGTGCTATTTGAGAGACCTGCGGGCGTCTGCCTATTGTTAGGTCTAGTCTGCATTGTTCTTTGTATTCTGTATTATACATTTTTGTATGTTTGTCTGCCTCTCTGTCTCTGTCTTCTTTTTCTCTTACTATGTGTTTGCTGTCATTTGGCTAATAAAAGTTGATATATATAATTGAGTATAGATCATGAACTTGCAAACACTGGCGATAGGTTTTTGTAGCGAGTTGTCTGGCTTGGTTGAATTTAAAAAAAACTGGGAAGTTTAGGACATGAAAGACTAACCACTCAGTGCGTGTGATTGTAAAAATCACCGATTTAGACTATTTGTCAAGTATTGATAAATGAAACATCACTAGCAGTTGTGATGCGTTACTGTAATGCTGTAGAAGAAAGCGATGTTAAATGTGAACTAGGCTTACATGACTTATCAGCTTTGTCACTGTGTGTTTATAACATAAATACTTAGTATTTTTTATTTTGTAATAATAAGCCTAATGGCCTATTCTATTTTTTGCACAGTGATGCAATGTACGCCTGTATGAACAGATGTATACCTAGTAAGTATTGTATTAATTATATGTGTGGCTATCGTATGGTAATTTTATATATGTCTTGGTTTGTGCATTGTACATGACATTGATTATCTTCGTCGAAAGGAATAATGTTTTCATTCAAGTTTGTTTGTTTGACTCTGTGCAAGATTACTCAGAAAGTTACGAACAGATTGTGATAACTTTTTTGTGGAGGTGAAGCCTGGCCCAAGTCGATTTCGGTAGCAATCCGTGTTTAGGATACGGATCCACGATTTTTTTTGTACAATGAGTGACTATTTATTAATGTACGTACACGCTCATTAAAATAAGAATAAATGCAATTGCTTGAATAATGACTCAGACATTAACACTTCATTTCTCTTAGTTGACTGGGTCAAAACAATTAGATCAATTGACCACAGTTGAAAGCGCGTGCTCCTTTTAAACAGCGCGTTGACGTTCATGAATGTCTGTCGAAAAAGTCCACTAAATCACACAGTAGCCTATCATTATGATGATATTAACAACAAACAAGCATATTAAGAACCGATCACATGTCAAACTGTCACTATTGCACATATACCCGGCACATGTTCATCGCTACCGGTACAGATATACAGGGTGGCTCAAAAATAACACACTTTTTATACGCACTAACTTCATCAAATATCAACTGATTTTCACAATTCTTTCACTGTTAGAATCCTGAAAAATTTGTAATAACACTATCACTTAAGATGCCACCGCACCTGAAGTGTAGGCCACCCTGTAGATATAATGCACAAGATAAACAGACTATACAGGCGAACTGTTGTATCCATGCACATCAAATAAGCAGTATGAACTATGATATTATAATGATACACACTGACTGACGACTAAGCTTATAGCACAATTCACAACGCTGCTTTTTATCATGTAAGATCAACATCATAATATCATATTCAAAATCAAATTTTGCATGCTACCAGGCTTTCTGTTGAATTTAGAATTACGACTAACCTACGATATAAATGTAGGGTTCACGTGTCTGGGGGGGAGGGCGCAAGGTGACTGTTTATTGCAGCTACGTTTTATTATTGACTTATTATACACAAGTCGACGGCATAGGTCTATATTCTCGGTTTTTTTCGGCGCGAAAGTCTTCAAAGTGCAATAATAATTGTTCCAAAGCGATGCGACTATTACGAAAACATCACACGTAGGCATTATAGGAACTTTCCGGTCATTAGCATGCAAGCAGAGATCAGCGGGAACTAAGACGACGACGAGTAGAGTTTGAGTTGTGCAAAGATGTGTGCGAAGTACGTCGGGTCGCTGTTGAGACGCAGCATGTTGGCGCTGCTGCGGTTGACGACACACAGGCAACGCTTCCAGAACGTCTCACGTTCTGCCGCAAGCTGCACTTCAGTCGCCGACGTCGGACTGCCGTTGGCGCTCGAAGACACCAGGAATGGCTTCAATGGGTAGCTGATCTCATTGCCCATGTACGAGTAGGCGAGATAGAGGCAGGTAAGTACGAGGGCGTGCAGACTGCCGCCCGGGCCGACGTCCAGCGGCGGTGTCTCGGCGTCAAGTTCAGCGCTGACCAGTAGGTAGACGAAGACGACGTTGGCCGGGTTGATGAATGCGATGTCCTGCCAGCCTTGCAGCAGCAGCGACCGGTCGACGCTACGCAGCCAGACCGTCGCGTCGGAAGCGTCGAACAGCTGGCCGTCTCGCCAGCAGCGACGCCGCAGGTACTCGCCCAGACAGCCGAGCAGCTCGGTCGTCGACGCCTGCACCACAGTTTTGCGAGATGTCGTGGTTGTCGCGGGCCGACTGTCGGCTGCGTGCGTCTGGGCGACAGAGCGGACACAGTACTGGCTGACGCTGGTCGGTATGTGGTTCGATGGGACGTGTGTCGGCGGCGGCGGTGGTGGTGGAGGAGGGGGTGGTGCCGGTGGCTGGACCGTCAGACCATTGCAGCGTCCCGTACCACCTGCA
>Ga0209671_1003150_pt1 | contig 15676 bp, 8 predicted proteins | sample WorMetHERISLAND2_2_FD_187401 | JGI IMG/M metagenome (GOLD analysis project Ga0209671, IMG submission 187401) | Marine gutless worms symbiont microbial communities from Max Planck institute for Marine Microbiology, Germany - Olavius geniculatus... | ecosystem: Host-associated > Annelida >...
GGCTTGAACTACCGTTCAGCCTGTGATATAAGCTTACTATAAGTACTTCAGTATGGTATTCTAGCAATGTTGTTTGAGTGACAAAAGTGGCATCTGGCCTGCAAAAAGTCCTGCTCAAACAGTTCCAAAAATTTGCTTTTAGGGACTTGGCCAAAACTTTCAGTGCATTAAAATGTTCGGTCAATTAAATAAAAGTCAAAATTCATAGCAGTATTTGTTACAAAACAATGACATTTTTGCTTCACTCTGCCTGTATGAAAACTCATACGTAAAAACATGCATACCACGATCTCAGTATGCTGTATTTCTTTGCAAAATGAACAAGGCCTTGTTGATTCTAAGCACAAAAAATACACGACAAAACTTGTAAAAACCTGTGAAAAAGGTGGTCAGAATATACATGTATATTATATAATAGCTCAGATACTGCCATCGATCTGTCACAAATTTGCACACACTAAGATAGACCACATTTTCACAACAATGCAATACTTGCCTACCCAAAACAGCACAAAATTCACTATGACTGAAGCAAAAATTTCATTGAACTATCCCTGAAAATCTTTAGTGTTTTTATAAACCACATGTAAATATCAAACTGCACACACAGACTACATGATGTTACCACAAATAAAACAATAATATAAAAATAATACATACCAACTAAAGTAAACACATTTATAATACTCCAAAACTGATTTTAACATTATTGCCTATTATTTTTACCTTTTGTTTTCACATAATATAACTATGAATAAAATGCCACAATCATTCAATCAATAACTGACTTAATTCGAAAGCAATGTCTGCTAAACTGATATGACAAAAAACAGTGATACCGGAAAAAGAAGCACCATCTTCTAAGCAAACAGTCCATACTTGAATGTTTCCGGTACTGTCAGCGGAGTACAGCAGAGAACCATCTTGGTTGAAGCACAGCGTGTTGATGTATGATGGATGATGGTCAAGCTCCTGAAGCAGCTGCGATGCCAGCAACACAACCACTGATAAATCCACGCTGATAAGATACGCATACGTTTCAGCACGGTCTGCAGTGTACTACTCAAGTGTAGCGAGGCATAATATACAGCAGCAGACCGTGTTTAGACATACTTATTTCACAACCGTGATCGACGACGTGTTGTGCCTGAGAACAGGTGCTGTGTACAGACCCAAACCACGTTTTCAGTCGTCACGCTTGAGTAGAGTGAAATTATGGGCAAGCAGTTATAACAAATGTGTACATTGAACAAACAGCAAAAGCCAGTTTCAGAATGTTTCTGTGATGTTAAATCACATCAGAATTCAGTCAATTATCTTTACCAGTGTGGTCCTTGAACAGAATGGATACTTCTTCCTAGGGGCGATTTGCATATTGTATGATGTAAAATGTGTCATTTTTGACCATCCTTCCCCATATAACGTTGATAACAGCATTGTAGACCCCTCAAATTATAAAACACTTGCTTACTCTTCCCTCATTGCAAACGTCATGAAATGCGGGACCACGAAAACTAGCTAATGGAACAGCATGCTCATAATACAAGTAAACTGGTCTAAATTCAGCATGAGAAAACTGAATACAGCGAAGCACATGACTATCAGCTTGAGGCAAATGCAGAATTTCTTTTGCTCTGTTAGTTAAACTACACAGTAAATGCATGGTAATAGTGTTTAGATACTACACCAAATCATAGTTGCCTAAGTGGTGGTTTTTGTTATTATGACAACAGACAAAAACCCTCTCCTTCAAAGTATGATGCAAATAACAAAGTTTCAGCATCCCTCCCCCTGTCCTGGGTGTTATACAGTATGTGGATGGCCAGTTTGGTTTTGTACCAGATGAAATATGGACTGTTTTTAATCTTTATTTGTTGTTAAAACTGCATTGTGTTGCTGAATCAAAGCAACTACCATCTCAGCTGAGTCACTAACTAACTGTCATTATCATTAACTAGTGTTGCTTATCTGAAATCCTGGTAGGATGAATCATCATTCCAGTCTTGAAAATCCTTTTGCATGAAACCTTCTGTTTTCCATTCAAAGGATGTGAGACAACAAAAGTTCTGTGTGGAAAGCAAAATTCAAGACCAGTGAAACTACGAAACTCAAAAATGCTTATGTCTCCTGCTCAAGGTATGGCCATCTTTGCTGGATTCTCTTGAAGATGGCAACTTCAGGCCATACAGTTGCTCCAAATAAACTGCTGAAAGCACTTGTAAGCATCAGTTCCACGACCTGATGACAGCAAGTCGCCCAATCAAGTTTCAGCTGAAGCTGGTAGAGTCAACACAGAAAATCTATCCTGGGCCCTGATAGTCCTTGCATGGGTGACCTTCTTTAGACGAGTACAGGTAAACCAACTCAATATGTAAGCAAAAAACCAATTTCCTAGGTCATCCCCTACAGGTAAGCATAATGTGTAGTTGTGTACCACTGAGAGGCACACTGCACGATGCACTATAAGATCTAGGCTCTATGTCTGTGGTTGGACCATGTAAGCTGGTGTCTGGCTGAGAGCAAAAGAATGAAATAAAACACATTTTAAACTTGTGCAGACTTGTCGTGGTTAAGTTAAATTTAACCACTGTCTTGTCGACCATCCTGGTAAAAATTGTGCATTAGCAAAAACAGTAGAAGGTTTTTTCAGTCCCAAAGAAAATGACTGAAAAACACCAGAAAATTTAACATAAAAGCAAATTTAAAGTCTCATGTGGACCCCATAAAAGTTGTCGTATTTTGGTGATATTTTACACAGTACGTTACTTTCCTAAAAGGAACACAGAAATCATAGGGCAGTACTTAATTTCTACTATGAAAGGTTTTGATGCACCCTACTTGATATACTTTCAAATCATTACAGATATGTGGGCACCATTCCATAAACGCACATGAGTGCTTACTAATACAAAAAAGTCACTGTGATTGCAACCCCGCCCTCCCCCTTCTGTCAAAACAAACTGAACAATTCAATTCAACAATAACATGCAAAAGTGCCATGCAGTACAATTAACAGCCAATGTGGCACGAAACAGAAGAGTAGTGATGTACATACACAGGCGGTGCTGCCTTCCGACTCCAGATTCCAGACACGGAGAAGTCGATCAAATCCACCGGTGACAACGAGCTTTCTGATGTCCGTGTGGTACTTGGCAGCATAGACGAAGGATGGATGAGGTAGCACCTTGCATGCTGACGGCCTCATTGCTTCGACGTTCCACACTCTGCAGAAAACAGCATCGCCCAGTTCGGCCACGTCGTGGGTTGGGAAAAGTGAGCGGGGCAGAAAAGTTGCAATTTTCCGATAGACACTGCTGATTTCCGAGAAAGTTGCTAAAAATGCCAATTTTGCCACTAAGTTTTCCCAAAATGTTGCGTTTTTTGCCCCAAATTTTGCATTTGTAAATGGAAATTTTCTGACAAGAAAATTTCTGACAGCCAAAATTTACAACTCTCCTGACTCTCTGGCCAAGACACCACTAGCTCAGTTACTTCAGCAAGATCCCAACAAAATAAACTTTAAAAACTGCTACAGAAAGACTTTATACGCACCTGATGCAATTCCAGTTGCACTATCGACAGCATCGAAACACAAAAGCATAAATATCTACAGCAGTAAAAATAAGGCACACTTATCACAAAATGTGATTAGTTAACAACAGCTGCAATATCGTCTGATTTCTACCAAACACCCAAGTTCTTGCAGGCTCTGCTGAACTAAATATGTACTGAATTCCATTAATGCTAATTCCTTTTTGCAAAGTCTGCAGAATATATAAGACTGAGATAAATTATAATAACATTTGAACCTTGCTGTGGCATCAGCCGAAGCCGATAATAAGCCGCGATCAGACTTTGACCAGCAGAGATCATAAATGATGCTATTATGTCCGGCCAGCTCGCCTTTCAGACTCCCTGATGAAATCTACGAAACATTAGTGTTAGAAATAGCATTGCTGCTTGTCAATAAATATTTTCTTAAAGACAACATTATGGCAAAAATTCTAAATGTAGTTTCAATTTTGAACAGCATCCAAAAACTGCTGGGGCTGATAACAAACTTGTACAATGCTCTACATACAAATTTTTGAGCTAATAAAAATTTAAACTGATAAACATACACTGTAAATGCAGATTCACAAATTCATATTTCACACAGCACATACCTCATAAATCAGAATAGGAAAACTATCTTTATCGTGGCATCCACAAGCCAGGCTTCTGAAAATCAAACAATTACATGACCGGAGAAGTAGTAAACATCTAAATGAAGAAAAAATACTAGCTGAGACATTTCTATGCAAACATCAAAACCTAATCTCTAATTGTAACATATACCACAAAAACAGCTACTTTCAAGTCTGCAGTTTCCTCCCATGATGGCAGGTTGTATTTACCCTTTTCATTACATAACTGGAGAAACAGCAAGCACCGACCCAAAAGTGTATTTAAAATATATTAAAATAAACATCAAAATAAACAACTAACAGCAACAGAAAAAGCATCTAGATACTTTAGTGCTGTACAAAAATCCAGCTTTATTGTTCAGTATGTTGCAGTGCTCGAATGCAGCACAAATGTGATGAGTTTTTCTAAAATTTTGCTAAAATGCTCACAATTTAAACAAATAGTAGGTGTAGGTGTAGTAAGTAGATGTCTTACTTTCCACTGTGTGAAAATCGGAGAACAAAACAGCCTTTTCGACCACCAGTCAAGCAGAGTGACAGAGAGTTTGGAATACGACATTGTTGGCCTGGAAGTCGACTCCAACGGGATGGTTCTCTTGGTGACTGTAGATTCGTCTGACTGCAGACTCCGACTGCGTCCTCAAAGTCCAGAGTGTCACCATACTGTTCCAGTCTCTCCTGTATAGTAAACACGTAGACACGATGGCTTGGTGGCTCAGTGATTAGATACATTGAATACGAGACCGAAAGATCCACTGTTCAATTCCCAGCCAGTGCACTACCGGGTAACAACTCTGGGCAAGTTGTTCCCACCTACCTGCTTGCAAGTGTCTAGTGATTAATGTCAACTCGTAACTTTCAGGTTGCGGTGCAATTCTCACTGCCGGTCATTTGAAAGCAACCTTGAGCAAGTTGCTAATTTACTGTGTGTTCAGGCCAACTCAGCCTCCTACCCTCTGTGGGATGGGAAATGAGTAATAGCTTATGGGCTATGGGGTGAAGACCTAGTGTGGCTAATTGGGGCGTTGGTATGTCTGCTTGCTGCAAACCGCAAGTCCAATTGTTCGTTAACGCGAGCAATGGATGGCCGCATAGTGCACAGCGGTATCATTAACTCATGCCAATCAGCTGCCACTTCCGAGATTGTCAAAGCGCTTCTGGCCACGAGTCTGTCTCATGTAAAAAGCGTTATAGCAAGTGCTGGACTTCACCTTTACAGCTAACAATACTGCCATCCCAGACCGCCTCTATGGATTCTCACAACCTTCCCGATTTTCTTGAGCTTATTAGGTTTAATTTCTAGTTCTAGTTTTGTTAATTTCTCTCACGTTTGACTGTACGTGGTAGTTGAAACTAGTTACTGATACGTTTCTAAATTTTTTTTACATACTACTGCCACACACCAGTTGCTGACACATAGACACTCCATGTAGATTGTCATTTCATTTGTAAACAGCACTAACCCTGACTTTAATCAACAGCTCATAAGTTATGAAATGCGACAACATTCAGACCTATCTAGTCTGAGAAACTCATCGCTTTTATAATAACACCACTAGAAGACACAACTGAGAAAGGTAACTTCATTAAAATTTCCACACGACTGATGAAGAAAACACAAATTCAGACATGCAGTAAGAGAACTGGAGTTTAACTGCTATTCAGGTACTGTTTAATGCAAAAAAAAAATAAACATGAGTACAACTGATAAACAACTGCAATATTTCTTAGTATTCCATATCCATATTAGCAATGTGAGGAATAAATCAGCTCAAGAGACAAATATACGTTATCTCAATGGACTAACTTCAAAAGTAAGTTAAAAGACAACAGTGCACATGTAGCCAGTAAGCCAAACAGAAAGTATGATGTTTTAAGATAAAAAAAGCCGACCTCTTGAACGGCATGCATCGAACGCATGGCCGGATCCACGGCACTGGGCACTGCAATGGACTTAGCCGTGACATACAGCGTAGACTGGTACGGAATCCTGCAGTAACAATTCTTCCACCACAGGTACACCTGCACATGTGCATGGTTCACTGTCAAAACTACCCCACTACATATAAATCAAACCTCAACCCTGGTCCTATTTCTAACCCTATCCCTATCTCTAATCCATAATCCCTAACCCCAACCCTAACCTTAACCTTTACCCAGCCCTATCCATATTCCTAACCTTATTCCTAATCCTAATGCAGTGCCTAACCCCATACCAATCCCTAACCATATCCCGAACCTTAATTCCTAACCCTAACCCCGACCCTAAGATCCAGACCACAGCCTAAATCTAAATGAATGAGCCACAAAACTTCATAAAGAATCTGTTCATATCAACAGACAAACAGATAAACAAACAAACAAACAAAAGCATCATTACTTTGGTGGATGGAATGAAAAATAAACCGAGTAATAGCAGTAAATGCACAAGATGAGAACTGTCACCCTCCCTATGATTCTGCTTATATGACACACTTAGCATCCATTAGAAATTCTGAGTATCAGTATGTAAATAGTTGCCTTGGAAGTGATGCATCTTGGGTCAAAAATGCACAGATATAACAATATTATATTACATGAATCAACATGTATGAACAAACCTGTGGTGCTGCATCATTTGCTGTAGCCAATTTACTTGGAGGGTGATAAAGCTGAAGGCGAACTTTCTTTCCGATATTCAGCTGCCCATTTGTGCCGATAAGCTAAAAAATCCATCTATCGTTTACGTGAATCAAACTACTTGACTTCACGTACAGAAAAATACAGACAACACAGTCAAAAGGCATTAAAACTAAAATAATAAAAATGCATACAAAACACTGCCAAAAATGTAAAAAAAATTACAAGTTCTAAAACAAACAGTTGCAAGCATCATAAAAATTAAGCAAAAAAATCAACAAATTTACAGGAGAAGAGCTCCTGCTGAAATAAAATATTTTTTAAACCCATACCTTCAGAAAAGCCCATGCAATATGATGCCAACCTCCATCTGGCTTTCTGCCATTTAACTGTCTATTTGTTGTCCTCATACTGACAAAATCCAACACCTGCAAAACAGTTAATATTTCTTTTGTTACGTTATTTCTTTACCTTACAGAAAAGATAAATTTAAGTAAAGGTCAAGGGCCAAATTTTCGACACTTTTGTAAAACATTTTCCAAAGATCTTCCTATGTCAAATGATTTAAAAATTCCCAAAAAAGTTTTCTTTTCCAAATTTTTGATGGCTTTCTTTGCGTTTCCAAAGAACTTCTTCTTTTCTTATCTTCCTAAACTAGTTCAACCAATCAGATGCGCTTATACCAACCATGAGACGTAATCACCTTAGTATGAAAACTTCTTAGGAAAACTTCTTATCTTTGCACGTCAATGGGAAACACAATTTACACATTGCTTCATTTTTTAAGTTGACCAAACATCAATTTGCTTTACTTACTCATTGCTGATTTTACCGCAGTACGCAAGTAACCTATGACATCACATATGATGTCTAAGCTAAGTGTTAACATTGCGTACTTTTCATAAATTTCATTTTATTACACAGCTTTCTCCATGTAGGACAAGATTAGTGCTTTACTACATATTTGCCTAAATTCTTCCTAAAAAGTTTTCAAAAAAGTTTTGAAAATTGTGCACCCTTTCTTGAAATCTTCTCAAATTCTTCTAAAAACATTTTCCAAAGAAGTTACAAAATCTGCATTTTTTCTTTGGAAAAGAAGTCTTGCAAAGATCTTACTAAAAAGTTTTGAAAATTTGGCCCCAGGTACTTGCTATAGTGTTGCTTACATAAGTCAGACTCGTGACCAGAACTGCTTTACAAGCTGGGAAGAGGTAGCAGCTAATGATACCGCAGTGTACTTATTGGCCATGCACCAGCAAACGATTTAACTCATGGTGCAGCTCACAGACATACCACTGCCTCAATCAGCCACAGCAGGGGCCAAATTTTCAAAACTTCTTAGGAAAATCTTTGGAAGACTTCGTTTCCAAAGAAAGTATGTGGATTTTCAAAACTTCTTTAGAAAATGTCTTTGAAAGAATTTGAGAAGATCGTCCAAAAGAGATTTTAAGAAAGGTTGCGCAATTTTCAAAACTTCTTTGGAGACTTCTTAGGAAGAATTTAAGCAAATATATAGGAAAGCAATAACCTACACCAATAATGTCCTACACGGAGAAAGCTGTGTAATAAAACAAAATTTGCAAAAAAAGTACACAATGTTAACACTTAGCTTAGACGTCATATGTGACATCATAGATTATTTGCGTAACGCTGCAGTAAAATCAACAATGAGTAAGTAAAGGAAATTGACGTTTGGTCAACTCAGAAAATAAAGCGGTGTGTAAAATGCGTTTCCCGTGGACGTGCTAAGATAAGAAGTTTTCCAAAGAAGTTTTCCTAAGAAGTTTTGATTACGTCACATAGTCGGTATAAGCGCATCTGATTGGTTGAACTAGTTTTTGAAGATAAAAAAAAAGAAGTTCTTTGGAAATGCAAAGAAAGCCGTCGAAAATTCAAATAAGAAAACTTCTTTGGAATTCCTAAATCATCTGACATAGGAAGATCTTTGGAAAATGTCTTAGGAAAGTTTCGAAAATTTGGCCCCAGGCCTTCACCCGGTAATAAATTCACACCAACTTTTCACCGGATATATAAGCATTAATATTACCTTGCAAGCTGTAAGCTATACAGTGACCCTTAAATTCAGCCAATGTGTCTGTGGCTGTCTGAGTGACTGCATCTGCTGTCTGCCCATCTGACTGCATAGCGGGCAGTATTGCAGTTAACTGTGCAGAGCAAACTGCCATGTTTATAGCAGCAGTGAGCCAAAGCCTGCAGGTGGCCTGTCTAGCAGCTTGTCTGTATCACTATCACCATAATTTTAAAATTCTACATAAAACGTACGAGCAAAAAGTTCAACTGACCTCAAAGAACAACATGACATTGATTGTCGGTTGGCACAGGTAATCAAAGTTCTCGTTAAAAATGACATTTTCTTCCCATATTGGCAGTGTTGATCTAAACAAAAAGAAATCAAATTCCACATTCTTCAACCCGTAGATAGGTAAACAGCTTTCTCTAGCTTTCTGATGCAGAAAAAAACCAAAACATTGCTGATACAATAACACCAACTGCTATTAAAACTGTCAAATGCAAATGATGATAAAAACTTAAGAAAAATTGCTTTTATAACACCACTAGAAAACAACATCAACATGTGTACATCCTGTCAGTAATTTAATAACTTCAGTACATAAAATGAGAAAAATATGAAAATAACAAAGTATATCTGTCGATGCCTTAATGGGAAACCTCTGAAAACAGCTGCAGCAGACACAAAAAAGGTGGGTGGCCTTTGTGTTCCCCAAGCAAAATCACTGAAGTAATCAGACTGCAGTACTGAGATATGTTAATAGCTCCAAATAGTTGAGAAAAAGATCACTACTTACTGGTTTTTCTTGAAATCAAATGGCACGGTCATGATAGGCAGAATAAAGTCAACTTGCTCATTCTGCGTCTCAAAATATGACGTCACTCGACGTTCCCTGCAAACACAAAATGTCACAAACTAACAGAATAAAAACTACATACTATAAAATGCAGCAAGTCCACATGTGGTAACTGTGATGATGTTTCAACTATAAAAAACACTGCCTTGATTTAATGAAGAAACTTTTCTTTTATGCAACTGTTGTATTTCTGAACTACGAAGTGTTTGACCTTGGTTTCACTCATTTTCTAATTCATCCACATAATGTGCCTCGTGGTTAAGGTACATGTAAAGTGAGATAAGCTTACAAGTAAGAAAAACAAAAACAAAGAAGGAAGCAACTAGATAGGTGAGATGAACTATCACAAATCTTTCTTCCAAAAGATGCCTACATCATCTCCTTCCACCACCTCACAGAACTTCTGCAACTTCCAGGCTACATTCCAGCACACCTCTCTTTCGCCCAATCTCACAAACAAAAAGTTTCAAGAATTTGTAAATTTTGCCCTCACTAAATACCAATCACCTACTGGTATATAATTCCACCTCTAATTTTCAGTTGTAACTTTGTTTTTTTTCACTATGGACTATTATTGTTACCATTCGCACTTATGTCTTTCTCTGCATTTATGGGCTCTGTTATTTTGCGCTTACGAACTGTGCTATTATTATTCTGTTGCACTGTTTGCCCTGCACTGTTATTCAGCTATTTGGCTATCTTTATAGCTGCAACTCTGCGAAATAAACTCACTGGTCAACCATTGCCTCAAGTCTGCATCAGCGCACGTGCACGTATGCCAGAATATCAGTCTGGGAAAACAGTTCGTTGTTTTGGTTGACAATAAAATATCACTAAACAACACAGATATATTCATTCACTCATTCATTCATTTTAATTCAAGCAGCAAAGCCCACAAAAACAACTCAAAAAGATGATAGAGAGTGAAACGGCACACAAAATTCCTAATACTAGATAAGTTCTCACCTTATGGGCAGGGACTTTTATCCCTATACTTGGTGGGCTCCCAGCTTGCACTCGATACAAAATAGATAGGGGGAAGTTTTGTTAAGGGTATATACAAAACTGCTATCACAAGAAGCGCTGTTTTTAGCTCAAAATGCATCACATACCGTTTGGCAGCCATGCTCTCTCTGGACGCTCTGGGAGAGCTCTAGCACTCCGAAAGAGACTCCTTAGTTGGACTAAAGGGTGCGGGGCCCCCAAAATGTAAAGGGGGCGATGAAATGCAAAAAGGAGAAGAAAAGGGGCAGAAGAAGGTAAAGGGAAAGATGGTGAAATAATACAGAAGGGGAGGGAAAGAAAAATGGGATGGGAAAAAAGAGGATAAAAAGATAGGGAGAACTTGAGCCCTATTTCAATTCTACATTTGGGGGAATAGAAGCCCCTCCCTAAGGGCGGACTCTGTTACCCGGCAACTCAACCCCCACCCCCCTCGGGCTGCCCATTTGAGGAGATGGGGGCAAAATGAGGTACCTAAGGCACAAGGACTCGAACACCATGGTTGGGGTCCGTGACCACCAACTGTGCAACACAGCCAGAAGAGTATGCAGACAAACAGACAAACTTTCCGTGTACTATAGTAAGATGCTGTAGCAACCTGACATAACGACAAGTTTCAGTGGCTATAACACACCTTTTCTGCTTCTTGACGTAGTTGCCTGTGTCCAGGTTGACGATGTGAACTCGTACAACCGGATGCGCGATGTAGAGGTTAGACTTAAGTTTGTCAGTACGATGAATCGTCAGCTGCAGAACCCGATTGTTGTCTGCGACGTCCTCGGCACGACACTCGGTGCTAGCACCTGCTGCAGGCTGGTCCTCCACCTCCTCACACCCGCAATCATCATCTAATATACAACACAGCATGCGCCAACACACTGAAATACTTGCTGCTGTTGCTCTCATGACGGGCCCCAGTGGTGGTTCTAGCCTGAAGCTGGGGGCGCTACAGTAGCCCCAGATTTGGGATCAGCACCCCTAGTTTAGGGTGTATAACATACTGGCCGATGAAAAGTTTTATTAGTGATAACTACCAGTATAAAGTGAAGACCATCCTGTCCACTGTCCAGCAGAATTTGGTGTGTCAGCAAAGCAGCCTCAGATTTTTAAAGCTAAAACCACCACTTATGAGCCCGTCAGGCAGCGCCTATATGGGGGGGGGGAAAGGCAGATGCCCCTAAACGATGAGAATTTCCACTGGTTGTCACTGTCCTGAAACACACGTGATATGTCAATAAAGTCAGCAAAGTACTGTTGTTGTTCTATTGCTCTTTTTGGACAAAAAAAGAAGTAAATGTTCAGTTGTCTCCTCCCCAGTGGGAACAGACTAGATACCACGTAATCTGTCCAACAAAAAGCTGTAGTTTATGTCATCCCAAATGCAAGTCCCTGACCCTACATCGCAAATATTACATCAGCCTGATCACGTGATCACACAGAGTGAAGATGGTTTCAACTGAAAATGATGTGTCTCATTATTTCACTTAGTTTTAAAAGAATTATTTCATTCCCTACCTGCTAGAACTATAAAACTAAGCTGAAGTGTTTAACGATCTGTGCATACAGGCCATCTGTGAACATTTACCCATTCTCTTAGCAGTCTTCTTTTTCTTCCTTGGTTTAGGCTGCGGCAGCTGTTCTTGTGGCTCAGGGGCCTCTTCACATGTGTCTAGTGACGCCTTGGCATCTACCTCCACTGACTCGCCAGCACACTGCAACAAACAAAAAAACCCACAGCAAATATTAGAACAATGTCTGTGACAGCTTACTGCTCAATAACTGAAAACACTTGCTAAACAAGAAAATTCATGTGTTTTCTCCGGCAATTATCAATGTTAGGTTTTTAAAAATCAAAACTAATGATGAATTAATCATTTGTTCACGTGAACTTAATTATTTTAAAAAATTCAATTCAATTCAATTGTTGCCAGCTCTAAAATATAACTCAGACTTCATTTAGCCCAAATTTGTTGCATACTTCAGACACATACATGCCTGCATACAATCTACAATACCTATAAACACTGATCATATGTCTAAATAGTACATACAGCATCAGCATCTTGTTGTTTTAATTTTGCTCGTGGTTTCAGGTTCTTTGCTTTCTTCTTTGTAGATGCTGGTTCCGGTGGACAGAAAGAAGCTGACGAACTTGCTGCAACGTTGCTGGTTTCCTTGCGACCATCCGCAACACTGCATCACATTACACACCAGACTGCGATGCATCTGCTCTCGACATTCAGAACAACCAAATACATATATGTACCTCATATAAAAACCCGGGTTGGTGGCTTGGCGTAGCGGTAACACATTTCATCCGATCAACGAAGTTAGATACTCTACACTGGGCCAGGTTAGTACTTTGATGGATGACTGCCTGCAGGCAGGTAAACCATCTTGTTATGTAACCAGCCACCTAGGTCAACTCAGCCTTTCATTTCTCTGGGGTAGGCAAATCGAGTACCGGCCTATTTGGCTGGAGTTAAAGGTCCATGGCCACGGTCAAACTCACTCATGCAATTTCTGTAGATTTAAATTAGACATTTAACCTCACATATATAATATGTCGATTTGAGCTTCGTAAATATATGAAATTAATGCGTGAATTCAAACGAAAAGCGGCATTACGTTACGTTATGCGAAATATTCTAATCTATCAATGCCTGCGGTGACGTCATGACCCTAGCCCATATAGATCATGAATATTAATGGCTAGCCGACGACGTCATCATTCTAGGCTAGGCCATAGCCTATAGACGTCATGAATATTAATTCATGGCGTCTATAAGCTAAACTCATGACGTCATCGCAGACCGTCATGGCGGCGCGTTTTCTACGTCGTTTTCGTAGATCGTCGACTTCAAAGGTAAATTTTTCCGTGTTGACAAAACGCTGGGCGCCGATATTACTGTCAAAGTTATCAGAAAATTCTGCACTTTCAGGAAAATGGATAAAATGTATAGCCTATGTTAATTTTGGCGTCCACGGACCTTTAAACATGTCGTCAAATTCTTCATCTATTTTCGCGTGGTTTATGTATGCAACATAGGCACATTCTGCACTTTTTATTTCTTTGAGAGTCTCTGAAAATTTCAGAGAAATAAAAAGTGCGAAACGTGCCTCAGCTGATCAGTGATTGACAACCATATCGTGCACGTGGTACCCGTTCATTTTCTTGCAGCGTTTCAAGTTTTATTGCAGTTGTAATAGGGGTTCAAAGAAACAAAAAACTTTGCGACGATGCTGAAACAACACCTAATGATAACGACTGTCGGAATCTGGTGCAGACTGTAGCTAAGTAACATAACATGAGTTCTCATTAGACTTGGTCTACAAGTTCGAATACGACAGTCAACGTTAACGCTGTTACAAGCAGTATTATGTCCTTCACATTTACAAGCATTCCTCATATTCATAAGTCGTACAGTAGGCCTAGTATAGGGCCTAGCCTACAGCCAACCGTGTTTGACTATTTGACGCAGCCAAAACATACAAATTCGGCTCGATTTCGCACGATTTTCGTCTTTGACCGCGAATATCTACGGAACGGATGGAGATATCCAAAATCGAAAAACTAAGTGATTGACTGCGATTCCTCTGGCGTTCGGCTAAAAGAGTCGGGTCAGGCCCATCTTTAGGCGGGGGGTGGCACCTTGACACTGTGCCAAGGGCCCCGCGCCCCAAAGGGGCTCCGCGCTATGGCAGTCGTCGCCGCAACGGATGTTGTATCGATGATCAGTCTAAACAATTTTCATCGCCTTAGAGATGAATTATTGTCACAATTTAAACTCAGTTAGAAAATCAAGATTTTTTTGCGGGGGAGCAGCTAAACTCTAGGGTCCAAATTTTTTTTCGCTCGCTCCGCTCGCGAGATTGAAGGCCTAAAATCACACCAGATACAGGACTGCCTTACAGACAGAGGCCAGACAGAGGCCTATCCTGCAGTTTGTGGTGTAGTGTGGTCACAGGTATTAGGGGTGTTAGGTAATGTGGTATTAGGGGCCCGGGGGTAAGTTAGTGCCAAGGGCCCCGCGCTAGCTAAAGACGGCCCTGAGTCGGGTGAACGCAAACAACAAAGTTTGGAATGTGTAATTTGACCCACCCAAATCGACTTTTTCGGAAGACTTCTGCTGCTAGCGTGGCTGCAGATCTGTCTGTTACGTCATCAGAGTATGACTGTCTGGTTGATGACGTCACTGGTGGTGTGTGACGTCACCGATGACGACGTAGCTGGCGGAGGTGGTATACTGATGGTGGTGGCTGATCTGGCTAGTGTGAGTGTGGTAGTTGACGCCGGCGAGTAGCTGTAGAGCGAGTCTATTTGTCGTTGTTCACTGAGAGGCCACATCATGCGGCGTGGCGGAGCGGTAGCGTAGCGCGCTGGACAACTTGCCGGAGCACAGTGCAGCCGAGTCGCAGTCGTTGTCGTAGTTGTAGTAGTAATAGCACGCGTCGTGTTGATGTTGGTAGTAGTGTTGGTGGTATCGTTTAGTCTGCGCTGCCAAACGATGGAGTTTCTCAGTTGATCCTGTACACAAACAGTGCGACAAATTTGATCTGATCTCCAATGGCGGATATTTTTGACAACTAGGCCTAACAACTCAGTTACCAAGTTCACACTTTTGGGTTAGGCCTTATAGGCCTATATTAAGTTCTGGGCGCTTTCACATGCAGTATACGACGCACGTCGGCGAAACAGATATAGCAGCATTACAGCGTACTGTAACGTTACGTAGGCCTAGTGACATTCTTCTGATGACCAAAACAAATTTTCTTGTTATACAGCAACGCAAAATACTTGCACGCGATTGGTCGAAATTGCGTCACGTGACGTTTACAAATACGCACCATTGCCCGCGCACTGTTGCCCGGGGTAACATTGAAGTCGTCACAGCTTTTTCGTAATTGTTTACTTGTTGACTAACTTGTTTACTTGTAAACTTGTTCGGTTTTGAGGTAGGTTTATAACAAACCAAACAG
>Ga0209671_1003151_pt1 | contig 15672 bp, 7 predicted proteins | sample WorMetHERISLAND2_2_FD_187401 | JGI IMG/M metagenome (GOLD analysis project Ga0209671, IMG submission 187401) | Marine gutless worms symbiont microbial communities from Max Planck institute for Marine Microbiology, Germany - Olavius geniculatus... | ecosystem: Host-associated > Annelida >...
CCCGGCCCACCATGGCAGAGGCGGTACAGTGGGTGGAGGTGGGAGCTGTGCCGCAGACACAGATGTAAGTAAGCAGAGTTATGTAGGACGAGATGAGACCATGGTAGGTTCGAGCAAAGTCGTGGTAGGTCACATTACTTGCCACCCGACACAGGTAAACGCGCCCCATCTTAACTTCAGCCAGACAGGCCGGTACTCGATTTACCTACCTCGAAGGGATGGAAGACTGAGTTGATCCTGGTGTTGGTTACCGTACCGTATATACCAAGTTGGTTTACCAGTCCGCAGACAGTGGCCGATGCAAGTAGTAACCACTTGATTGCGACCCGAACAGGAGTCGAACCAAGGACTTTGCGATCGCAAGTCTGACGTCCTAAGCGTAACACTATGAAGCCAGCAAGTCTGGAGTCGCGCCGAATTGTGACTATACGCGTATTATGTCTAGAACGCCGCCGTCAGTGTGCGATGCAGTGGAGAAGAGTTTATCGCCAAGCAGCAGCAGCAGCCACAGTCTGGTCGATCTATCAACCCGCGGCGCTTCATCACACAGACGACACAATGCCTCGCCGGTAGGCTTCTTCACGGACTCAGTTTTACATACACAGGGTGCGACAAATACCGGACTCGACAAATAAATTTATTTGATCGAATGTACTTTACGATTAAAATTTGTCAAATACGACCAAAAAAATTTCTCTTGTGGTCGTATTTAACGAATTTTAATCGTAAAACACCGGACTGTTTCTCAGCGTTGATAACTTGCTTTGACCAGTGGCGTGCTGCCAGAGGATAGATGAGCAACACTGCCCAGCATAAATTTTGGCTGTCGGATTGATAGAAAATTTGTTGTCAGACAAGTTTTGTACAAAAATGCATTTTTCTAGTTTGTGGAAAATTTAGGAGCAAAATAGAATTTTTGAGCACCTATAATTACAACTTTTTCCTCGCTTACTTTTTTAATTTACGACGCCGCTGTTAGCGACGGACTGCAAAAAAGTGTTATGACGTCACAAGTTGCGAAATGTTGTCTAGAAAAAGCGTATTTATTTTTTTCAGTGGACGAAATTCCGAAAAAAACGTATTTTTACCACTAACCGTCACTAAGTTCCGAACGCCCAAAAACAGTCCATTTTTGCCCGAGCCCTCTTTTTGTATATACCAGAATGCTAGCATATAAAAGACCCAATGTCCTATTTTTGTCTGCTTGTTTGAATTATAACCAATCGCGAAATTAACGAGCGAAGACGTCGGCTCCCAGTGTAGTCTGTTGACATCATTATAGGCAAATGCGAAATAGCAAGTTTGTAAATTTTTAGTTTAAAAAGTCAAAGATAAAGATCACCGAACATCTAATAGGCTACCTCGGAAGAAGATGGCGTCATGGCAGCCCGATTTGCAGCATTATTGCCACGAGACAGCCATTTTATGTCCAGTTGATGCGGACTGAAAATGACGGTTACGTGACACGACCTGTTGCCTCCATAGACCTCGATGACGAGCGGCTCACAATAACAGTGCGAGATGGGACATTCTGACGAATATTTTATCAGTAACCTGCTGTCATAGTGCAGCTAGGAATGTGTCCTGCTAACACTTTTCGGGTCTCGCTTTATTAAGCACACATAGCAGCACATGCGCTGTGTCGTAGTGCAGTATTTATGTCGTATGGAAGCACTTGAGACGTTTGCCGTTGCTACTAAGATGCGTCTTAAGACATTGTATGCGATCTGCTCATGAATTTTTCATACTAACCAGCAGTGCGACGACTGTCGGTCCGCATTCCTTTCTCGCTGTTTCTACGTAGACAAAGTAACCAGTGGTGTAGCTAGAGAGGGGGAAAGGTAGAGGCGACGTTCACTTTCAGTACTGTTGTAGACCTAATTGAATTGCAAGTTTGTGCAGCAAAACTATATCATCAACGAAATAAGTTCGAAAATCGGCCACAATGTAGCGAAAATAAATAATGGAAGTGACTGTTTGTACAGAACACGGTGTACATTTGTGTTTTCTACCTCTGATTTTTTTGGTGACAAATGAAAGAAAAAGGTGCCGGAAAAAGCCATTGAAATGCCACCACCCCCACGGCCCCACTACCGAACAAAAAGCTACCCGGACAAAATATAGAGCCTAATATAACAAAATTGAAGAAAGAAAATTAGCTATAAAGTAAGTTCAAAGTCGTTAATGCAGTGCGTCGGCAAATGCAGCACTTCAGATTCAGCTTTGCCACTTGAATATAAGTAAAATTTCGATGAAGACGCGTTATGCTGCAAAGTCCAAACTCCATTTGCTCGTACGACAAATCCATGGCAAGTCTTAGTAGTGGAATGTGTGCAGTAACCTATGCAGCACACGGACAGTGCGAGTAAATAAGGCTCGCCGTCAGAGTAAGTTACATTAACGTAGCCTAATGCGATGGCGCGGCGTAATGTAATGTCCCACTAGAGCCAACTAATCACCAGAAGCGACGCACGCGCGGTCGGCCAGCTAATGACGTATACATGGCATCGTACCGACTTGCTTAGTAAGCTGCTACTAGGCATAATAGTGTTTAGTTGTCTATATCTAAGCCCCAAAAACTCAATTCCTGAAAGTAGCATTACGATGAGTCGAGAGCACAGAGCTGACGCCCTGTTCTCTAAGCGCTAGCTGAGCTTTTCGTTATCTTGGCCAAATGAACATAGTGAACGGCGGAGGTTATAGAAATAAAATAATAATAAATTATAAAATATATAAAATAATAAAAATTCAATGTGTGTCTGTGTGTGTGTTGTCTAGTTGTCTGTCTGTGTGCAGCAGTAGTTAAGTACTAATAGCTCCAAAACGTTTAAAACTATGGACTTTGAATTTGTTCCCAGAAACAATCCGGACAATATCCCTTAGAAGTCTTGAAAAAACAAAGTGTGGCCAGAGTAATGCGACCCTTAAATTTTTGGGCGTCCAATGCCAAAGGCTTCAAAACTGAAAGCTACGAGTCTCAAATATGACCGTTACGTTTAGAGACAGTCTAGACATGACTCCTAAAATTGTTCGAAAAAGGGACGTGGCAACTAAATTTTACGACAGTTAGATGTCAATGTCAATGGCTTCAAAACGGTTAACGCTGTTGGCTTCAAAAAGACAAAAAGGGTAAAGGTAAAGGCCAACACTTGCTATAGCACTTCTTACCGTTGCTCAGAAGTGCTTTACAATCTCGGAAGTGGCAGCTGATCAGCATGAGCTAATGATGCCGCAGCACAGTAAGCGGCCGTCCATTGCCCGCGTTAACGAACAATCGGACCCGCGGTTTGCAGCTAGCATACATACCACCGCTCCAATCAACCACACTAGGATTTCATTCCGTAGCCCGTAAGACACTGTTCATTTTTTGTCCCACGTAGGGTAGGAGGCTGAGTTGGCCTGAACACACAGTAGGTTAGCAACTTGCTCAAGGTTGCTTGCAAATGACGGCAGTAAGAATCGAACCGCGACCTGAAAATTACGAGTCGACACCAACCACTAGACACTTGCACCTACACAGGCAGGTAGGTGTGAACAACTTGCCCAAGGCCGTTGCTTGACAGCACATCGGCTTGGCATTGAACCGTGTACCTTTCGGTCTCGTATCCAACGCCCTAACCGCTGAGCCACCAAGCTCAGTTTTCCAGGGGCCCTCAGCGTGTACCCCTTACGTTTTTTCGGAAAATTGGAGTGGCCAGATTACATTACTTCTAAAAAAGTGTTTAGGTTACTATTTTGTAAAAAGTCACTTGGCAGAGATGAGCTTTTACGAGCGCGTTTTAGTTTATAATGTGATATTTTTTATCATAGGCTAGTTCTTGTTTTACCGCTAAAAGGTAAAAGAGACTAGCCAAAGTGATAAACGTGAAACATGACGATTACAATAGTGATGATGGTGGTATAAGCTTACCAATAAAAGTAGCCTATCACTACTAATGGATGTTAGGCATTGGCTTTAGCCTTGTATTTCGTGGCCTTGTTATATTCTCTGTTATAACGAACAGCATGACTCACAGTACGCCGGCTATGGCTACGTTATTTTTCCTGTCCTGTATTTGCGTTTTGCAATAACATTGTTTTATTAACTTCCATTTTCACTCTCTGTACAATTTAGCGCTTTTTTTGCTGTGCATCTTTATACGTATTTGCATGTTTTAATAGAGTCGTGCAGCCGCAAATGCAAATTCGCGTAGTAAATGCTGGCTATGTTTATTCTGTTGGCTTTTCTATGTTTTTTAAAGTGCGTTTGTGGCTGGCCTACCTAGATCTTCTACATGATGAGAAGCGGGCTGCACCCCTTCTTTTCAAAACACCCGAATCCAATCCTTGCTTTCGGCCTTTGCCCTTAATTTGCGGCCCTTTAATACTCCATCCTTGTGCAATTTAAAACAATTTTTTTTAAACTCAGATAATTATAATGTGTTCTACTTCTATTGTCGTTAGCTCGGGTTCGTTTGAAAGTGTGCTCAATAAAGTAACCATCTACTTACTTACTTATTGTCGTGATATTCAGGGTTCTTCGCCGGGAGAGTACAGCGAAGTGCTAGTATCTCTCTGTTACCAGTGCCGGGAGCCAACATTTCAACTGACGGTCGGAGTTGTGGAGGCAAGAAGACTCAAATCTGCCAACTCCTCCCTTCCGTGCAGTTAGTACATTAAAAATTATCAATCATCTAATGTAGGCCTAGTTAAATGCTAGGCCAGTAGCAGAAAAAATTAAAATGTTGTTCAAAACGATTGTTAGTTTAAATGGAGTTGGACGATCATTTAAATTTTTCCGGCTACTTGTTGGACAGTAGGATCGTTAGTAATTTTTGTTTATTGATTTTTACTAAATTTTTTTTTGTCTCATTCTGATTTATGTTTCTGTTAGCTTTGGCAAAAAGCATAGCCTACTATAAAACGGACAACACATGAGTGTGTATAATAAATCGTACAAAGCGACAGATCTGAACCGAATTAAAACGAAACAAAACAAAATGAAGTAAAATAAAATGAAAACAGCAGCGCGGGCCCATAATATTTGCTACTTCTGCTGCTGCATCACCACGGAACTGTTTAACTAACAGCAATAACAGTAATTACTTTTGACTTGTTTAGTTTCAGCAGTGCCGAGAAAAAAAGCTTGAAAATAATCGACGAATTTTTAATTTGCTAATTAATGGCTACTAGTAGTATCGTCGTTTTTTATCGTTTATTTTTTTGCTAATTTTTGTTTTTTTTTTTAAAAAAAAGAAACTACCTGAACACAGACGTCTGCGCTAACGTAGGCTAACCAGAATGTGACGCACAAGTATATTGTTCGCGTAGGTACTTTCGTCAAAGTGTGGCTGATGAATGCTGGCGAAAAGATGGCCAGCAGGAGAACAAAGACTCGGCACAACACGTCCAGCCCAGTCTTCAACGAAGAGTTTATGTTTGAGCTAAAGTCACGTGACGTGATGACGTCAGCGAGTCTAATATTGTCCGTCATGGACGAAGCCGAGCACGGCCGGTGTATGGGAGCTGTAAAGATCAGTGGTGATGCTACGGAAACTGCGGAAGGCTCGTCACATCACTGGGATAAGATGATGAGTCGATCTGGGCGCCCAGTCGTCCAGTGGCATTCACTCCACAGAACAAAGTGATAGATGCTATTATTCAATCAATTAATGTGATGCAATCAATCGATTAATCAATTAATCAATCAATTACGATCGGAATCACAATGATATTTTTATGGCGGCTCCTACAGTACTGGACGACAGCGATAAACAGTGCAAAAAGTTTAAAATAAACCGGCTATTAATAAAAAGCTTATACAGCGTAAGTAATACTGATTATTGAATTTTTGCATGTGTCGTCGTTGGACATTGGCAAATTTGAAAAAAAAATTCACTGACAGACTCAGCAGACAGTTTGCAGCAAAACTGTTGTTGAAGTTCCCAACACACTTACAAGGTGTCACTACACTACTGTGTGAAATAAGTATTTTTCAAAAAAGTGCGCCCAACGAGACACAACAACCGCAAACTGATCTTAAAAAGCCTGAGCTGGTACTATAAGCCAGCTACAAATTTGCGTGTCTGACTCATGTAGGCTAAGCTGCGGACTTCATCTTCTTACGTTTTTAAGACATGCACAATTATGTCTGTTTTTCTGCTTTACCAATGTATTCCGAATGATCTGTGTACGCTTTATGTAGTTAAATTTGCATATTTTTTATTTCGAAATTTACTAATACGTTTGACGGCAGGGCTCTTTTTGGTAACAGTACTTCTTAAATTACCTAGCCCGGTAAAAACAAAGAAAGAGAGAAAGTGACGAAAATAGGGACAGTAGAATAGAAAACAAAGTGGATAAACGAAAAAAAATAAAGGGAAAGTAAACATATAATTAACAGTGGAATGTATACTTAGTTGCGTTATACAATAAAAAAAATCTTTAAGTACGCGAACTTTGACCGTGTGGTCGCATCGATTCTATAGGCCCTATGACAGATACCTTCGCCAAGGAGGTAATGCTTTTGCCAGACTTTATTTGTTTGTCTGTCTGTGTGTGAGCAAGATAACTCATAAAGTTATAAACATATCTTTCTGAAATTTTGAGGGTATGTCGGGAATGGCACAAACTACCAGCGATTCAATTTTGGGGGTGATCCAAAAGGAATCCTGGATTCTGAATCACTTTGAAATTTTCGTTACCATTGTTTTCAATGGGGCATAAGGAAAACTGCTGCAAAACCGAATATGGTGCTGCCACCTAGCGAACAACATTGCCTTGGCAGAGGTGTGCGGGCTCTGACTGCTTTCTAGTTCTTTCGAGTGTCACTAAATAGGAAGAATTTTATAAACAACAAATTACGAATGTTCGATGTCGAAGTAATCCAATAGCAAAAAAACGGACGTAGCCTTTGTTGTATTTTATTAGCGTTTCTTTTGACTAATTTTGACAAATTTCAGAGGTCTGTTAAAACATGTAGGCTAGGCCTATGAACTGTGTCTCAAAAATATTTCCGACATAAAGGATTGCCAGATTTTAATATTTTAAGCGCCAATAGACTAAACAGTAATTTTAACAATACGCTGTTGAACATTATTCAAAATTTGTCACCCAAAACTTTTGTTTCTTGTATAGCGAGTCGCGTGCATCGTCTACCAACAGAACTTGCCACTGCTCTTGTAGGCCTACAACAGCCCAACCACATAATGACTATAACAAACCTAATTAAATACAATGTGGACTCTAACGAGATGAGACAAGCATACAGGTGTAGATTAGATTGAGCATGTGATATTGCATGTACAATATACAGAAGGTATATATTGAACAATATAACACAGGAGTAACTGATAATGATGACCGTTTAGTCAACTGTGCGTTTAGTTCCGTTTGACAGAAGTAGTAATCTACTAAATGTTCAGCGTTACGATAGCGAGCGTTAGAACCGAACGTCATGGATAGGTCGTTTACGCCTGCGGCATTTGACAACACCAGTGCAGTTACAGCAATAAATTATTCAACGTTTGCGGTTTCCGCAAGTTCTCTAACGAATCAAGCTGCGATTTCAAAAGAGCTTACTGCAACAGTTGGAATGATCGTAAGCGCTATTGCTGTCATCGCTAACGCCGTGGTTCTTGTGGTTTTGATCCGTGCTCGCCGACAATTCGGAAGCAGTGTCCATACTTTGATCGCAGTTGCTCAGAGCATACACGCAGAAAACATTGTGCGACATAATTATACAACACAATGAAAACTCTTCGTTGTTTTTCTCAGCACGCAGTGTCCATACGCTGATCGCCAACCAGTCGGCGATGGATCTTTACACGTCGGCCGCTGCTATATTCGTCCACGTCCTGACGCTGGCACACGGTCTGCAGTACGGCCGCGGCAGCCCCATCCTGGACGGTGCGATCTGTTTCATCTTCGACAGCGCCGCTCCCATGGTAACAGGACTGACGGCAGAGAAGATCGGTCTGGTGGTCATCACGCTGGAACGCTACTTCAAGATCGTTCACGCGATCGCTCACCGCAAGTACTACCGCGACTGGATGACCAAGGTGGGCGTGGCTTTGCCGTGGATCGGCGGAGTATGTCTGATTCTATTTCCGGCAATGGGTACAACGAGGATCGTGAATGGACGTTGCCTGAGAATGGGTGTTTGGCCAAACGACGCAATGGCTATGGTAAGTCTGCGAATATTTACGTAATATTCAGCTAATAAGTAAATAAGTAAATTTTCCACAAAGTGTGAGTGTTTGTGCTTTGTGATTGCGGAATCGCGTTGTAGATCTGTGGAACAGTTCGCCAACCGACACTGTCGCTTCTACTTGATTTGTGACTTTCAAACGAAAAGTTAACACGTTTTGTTTTACCTGTCTGTGTAAAAATGAATGACGATGATGTATATATTTAGCCGGGTAAGTTATATCTGGTGAAACATTAATGCACAGCACTGGTATAATTGCATTGCAGGCATTTTCGGTCGTGCGATTCTTAATTCACTACGCAGTCCCGGTCACTGTGTTTGTCTACTGCTACGGGCGCATCCTTCTCGCCATCAGACGTCAGAGCAAGGTGGTTACTGGTCACTCGGGTCGTGGTCAGGACGTTTCCATGGCAACCACGTCACGTGATCCAAACACCGGACAGCCTCAGCAGCAGGCTACTGCGATCAAGTTATCTCACACCGAGTTAAACGTGCTCAAAACGATGATCACTGTCGTCGTCTGCTACATGATATGCTGGAGCGTCTCTTCAATTTTCAATTTACTGCAACTACTTGGGGTTAGTGTAGTGTACAGGCCTTAATTATACATGTAGGCTATTGTGCATGTTGGCTAGCTGCCAATGTTTATTGTCGGTGATTTTTGTATGGACGTTGTTTATGGAATTACACATGATTGATCGGTTGATTAGTGAATGACGAAACAATATCATCATCATCATCATCATCGTCATCGTCATCATCGACAGTTCTGGACACAGCAGCAGCTTCTTTCTTATGGTTATACTTTATTGGTTGATTCCGCCACACATTGTCTCGTCTTGCTTGATTGTTGATGTTGATACAACATCATCCGGTAATGAGTTCCATGGATTGACTATTTTCGTCCAAAAACTGTGCTTTCTAATATGCAAATATCTGTGTGTTTCGCCTCTATAGTTTGCGATAACTTTGAAAATGTGTCTAACGCTTTTCCTCATGTTTGGCGTAGTCAGTCGTTGTTACTGTAAGTAAAACATTGAGCTTACTTTAAATACATTACATGTCGAACTGGTTTTTTTTTAACTTTTAAAGCAATTTTTGGTTACAATAAGTACGTTTGACTGCAGGTCTACAGCATGCCAGATCTCTGCTGTCTGGCACTCTCTGGACTGTTGGTGGCCAACATTCTGCGGGTCTATTGTTAAGCAAACATGCTGAACATGTCCAATACCGCGTATACACGATCGAACAAACATCGAGCAAACATCAAGCAGGCCTGATGAAACTCCGCCCCTGGCTCAAATGTAGGCCTAGGCTTAGCCCACAACTGATCACCTGTTATATAGGCCTTCCAATTACAACCCGCCCGCTCTCCTAATTAGCATCCTAATTATCATATCTCGTCGAGCTAATTCGATGTTTGCTCGATCGTGTAAACGGGGTATAAATCCTACTCTGGTTCCAGTAAGTACCGTTGACTGTACAAATTTGCATGCAGGTCGCATCTTTAAGCCGGAACGCGTTCGTCGTGGCGGGTTCGCTGGGTTTCATCAGTTTCTGCGTGAATCCGGTTATCTATGCTTCACGCTATGAGGTCTTCAGACGCTACCTGAAACAAATGCTCAACAGAAGCTCTGCAGTTACTCCCAGCAACATGAGCGGAACTGAAAACACAAACACTACGAAGCTGTTTCGTAGCCAGCGCTAAATTCCAAACAATATTTAAGACAATATTACCTTCGTGTGGTAACTGATTAATTGCACACGTAATCTAATGCTTACACAAACGTGCGCACCATTATACTGTAGGCTAGGCTACTGTGTTTTTTGAGAGAGGCAACTAAAAGTGCACGACATGAAAATTCGGCACAAAGAAAACTGCAGGGGGTAAAAATGCAGGACTGCAAAATGGGGCACAAAAATGCAAGACTGGAAAATGAGAGACAAGTCAGTATGGAAAGCCAAAAGTCACATATGCATAAGCAATCATCTTATTTATTTCACTAGCTACCATATGCATGTACGACACATTATACAGTAACCAGAATAGGCTCAGAATCATGGTGCCTAGTGCGCGGCACATGCGACAGCCACGGTTTTCTTGCTTGATCTTTGTGACACACGAGCCACAAAAGCGTTGGTGTCCGCAAGAGACCAACGCTTGTTGTGTATCGCGCTCATCTATAAGACAGACTTCGCACAACTCTGAAGGTCCAACTGACGATGACGTCTGGTCGATGTCATTGTTCACGCTGGAGTCCTCTTCGTGGTTTTCGTTCTCGTCGTCAGGCTCTGCAGTCCGCACTGCCGTCGTCTGGATAGACAGCGTGCGATCCAACGTAGTGGTTGACGGCGCGCACAAATTAGCCTAAATGCGAGTTTAATACCCCGTTTACACGATCGAGCAAACATCGAGCAAATATGAAGCAGGCATAAAGCATAGCAAACATCAAGCAGACAAGACAGAGGCAGACAAGAAAAAAGTGAAGGTTAATGAGGAGACAAAATGAGGGAAAGGAAGGGAAAGGGACGAAAAAAGAGAGAGAAAGGGGAGGGGAAGCGAGGATCCCAATTTGCTACACCACTGGGTCATGTCAAAGAGATCTGGTCAGGCGAATTCTTCGCGGCGTCCTTGTAAAGTCTTGACCTGGCTTTACGATTTTCTGACGTCAAAATGCCCTGGCTCACTGATCTGACGCCGCCACTGCACGGCGGAAGATAATTAGTGTCAAGCGAGCAATGTTTCTGACTCCCTCAGTCTCTGCAGCAGAACGATTGATGGCTTTGTTGACAGGCGGCGGACGACGAGCACTGGGACCACCCACACACTGACTGCTGGCCATGCATGTCCGCTGTTGCACGACGAAATGTGGAGAAACACCACTTCGATAAATGACAAATTTATTAATGTTACCGTGCACGTATCTATTTATGCATATTATTATTTAATGTAAAATAGACTGCAGTTTCTAAATATATAATTCGTTTTGCACCACGTACAGAAAGGGGATCGTTAATAAGCGTAGAACTTGGGGTCCATTCGGACTCCAAACGGTAACAAACTTTTAGCTCAGATGACTGTCGCGCTCTACGCATGTCGTGATAGTTATCGCAACTTACTGTGTAGCCACAATACCGCACGATTGGCACACTATAGTGCGTTTAAGGTCATCCAAGGTCATTGATTTTAATGTCATTTGAAAGCCAGTATTCGATTTCCTATTAGTGATCAATAGCAACCTAGGCCCTATCTTGCACCGTTTAGCCACAATACACCCGTTACAGAGGACGACAGACGACGACGGACGACAACCGTGTAAGACGCCTGCAGCATTGCTGTCATCTGGCGCGCTTTGACTCGAGCCGGCGTTCCCAGCATGAAGGAACCACACGGGCTGGTCCGTGACGACGGCAAGCGGCCTGACGGTTTGACATTGCTGCCATGGAACTCTGGGCGCATCGCCACTTAAGACGTCACAGAGGTCGACACTCTGGGAAACGCTTATCTGCAGCAGAGTGTCATCACCAGTGCCTTTTTTGCCGCTGAGACTACAACTGTCAGAAAAAGGAACAAGTATACATACTCTGCGGAATGTAATTTTTAATGCCTAATTTTTAATGCCTAGAGTTGTGTCAACTGCCAAAATATAAACTGGTGAGAGTTCGATTGATTAATTGTACGTCATATAGACGTTTCGAGATATATTTTGTGCAGTTTTGCTGAATGCACGTAGAAATGAAACCACAAAGAGGAATACTTTTTCGGCGGCTGAGGCGACGCCTGCAATTCGGCTTAGCCGAATTTTTTTCGGCTGATATTCGGCAAAAGCTCAAAATTCGGCGGCGGCGGCCGAATTCGGCGGCTCTGGGGTCTAGCCCAGGGGCAGAGCCCCTAGTCGTGAGTCAGGGGGCGAAGCCCCCTGAAGCTAAAACACTTTTTGCTGATGAACGTTCAATGGAAGCAGCAAATTCGCCCATTTTTTTGAAATTTGGAAACGCAGAAAATCACAGATATTTGAGTTGTTTTAGCAAAAAAATAGAGTTTAGCTAGCTGCAAAACGTCGTCACGGATTAATGTGAGTTATAAAAAGGCAATAAACTTCACAATAGGCACAGTAGGCCTACAGTACAATAATAAATGGGCCGTGTCAAACCCGGTTTGTCGTCGTCAGAATGCTTGATCCGTTGATCGTCGCCGATGTCGTCGCTCGAAGCGGTGAGCGGGGTCTTTGGCGTTTAACATCGTAAAACGTATGCGGTCTGACGCTTTGCCATTGTCGTCTCCACTCGCTAAAGACTAAGCTGAGCTCACAGTTACGTTTTGTCTTTCCCTTCTTTGACTTCTAGCTGTTCCGTGTGCGACTGATGGGCTGGCAGCAAATGCCGCCGACTGCCTTGCTGTCGGTTTCATGTTAGTGCCGTGGCACTCACCCATGGACACTAAACCCGGCCGCTGCGAAATATTATAGGCCTATATACGGCTTGCAGCTGGTTTTCAAAAACGTTCGTCGACGCCGGCGTCATATCAGATGCAATCTCACATAGCGATTTTAATCGCATATCGTATCGGTATGAAAGAAGACCATCAAACATTGTTGAATTTTGCAATTCTTGCTGGAAAATGGCAAAAAACGCACCTTATCATATAAAGTAGCCTGTAAAAAAATTTCATGGTAGGGCCAAAGGGGGGCATCGCACCGTGCCCCCCCCTCAAATACGCCACTGCGTGAGGGTTAGATATTGCTAAAACGCAACTCTCGAATCGAGAGTTACCCCTGGTTTACCCTTGTTTCAAAAACCGGGCATAAGTGAAGATGTTGCGAAAGTTGAGATTAAGTAAGCACGCAAGCATAACGTCGAGATATAGCGCACGAACGCCAGAACACCCCACCCAATGCATTGCAGACAAATTTTAGCCGACTGTACTTAAGTAACGGTCGAGCTATTGGCATGGTTGTCGTCCGTTCGTCTATCCGTTTGTCTGTCCGTCTGTCAGGGACGCTGAAATCGCGGGAGTGGACATTGAGGGAGTAGCGAAACAGCAATAAGCAGCGATCAAAACCAGCGGCAAATCAAAGGTGTCTGTTTGAGCAACGTAGTCCCGAACCCTGCTGACTGGAGGTTAAGGGATAAATGCTTGCGAGTAGAGATATGAGTAGAGATTACACGGGGACAGGCGGCAACGCAACGCAACATTAAAGGACTAGCATACCTGTAATAAGTGCTAATTACTGTAGTTACCGTAGTGCAGGGTGTCCGTTGTGTCGTGGTATGATCACGATGGTGATGCGTATTTTTCATTAGAGACAGTGCTTATAGGCTACACGTACACGAGACTGACTGCGAGCTAGGATATCGTAATTTTCACTAGAGACAGCGTGAACTTTGCTACTAATGTAACTGTTTGAGTGCTTTATTTCACACGTTTGCGATGCGTATTTTTTATTGCATTTGACTCATTCAGTATTCAGTAGCATCATAAATATCCAAAAATCTCCACTATTCACATTCTTTGAGTTGACATGTCCAAAAACATAGCGTTCCATTTCATGGTTATAGGCTACATGAGAGCTTTCGTTTTGTGCCGCATTTGCCAAAAATAACTGCAGCACATAGGCCTACTAAGTGTATAACTGAGACTTTTCTGTGCGCACATACTTTTTCTACTACCAATCACTCCCGTAATGTCCACTCCCGCGATTTCAGTCGTTCCCGTCTGTCTATAACGGATGTATTGTGGCGAAGCTTTAAGGCGTAAGAAAAACTTTTTATACGAATAATTAGCCATGCGTGTTTAAGTCAGGCTTGCAAAATTTCAAATTTTTATCTAATGCAAGGGGAACAATTTCAAACTGGGGGTTAAATGGAGCGGGTAGGAAAAATGTGCGTTTTCGACGGAAAACTGGTCATATCTCTGAAACGGTGAGAGATACGGCCAAGTTTACTATTAATCTCTAATAGGAAGTGGCATACGCTCTTTCAGATAAAATGAAAATCATCGACCTTGGATGACCTTGAAAGTCACTGACAATTAGTATTTGTTTACTATGGAAAGACAAATGTGCTGCGTAATTGCCCAAAGACGTAGGCGGTGTGGACAAAAACGGGGTCTGGAATTCGCGGGGGAAACTGACTGATGTAGGCTATAGGATACAGTGACAATAGCACGTTTCTGCAGACTAACTGACTCTATGTATACGCACGCACGTTCTCAACGACCACTAGGCACGTCATCAGTCAGTATACGAGCACAGTACAGTATCGTATGAGCCGTATATTGTATATCTCACTGGCTCCTCATTAGCAGCTCACGTAACACACTTCAGCACTCATAATTACTTCCACGTACGATGAACGAGGGTCATCCCAAAAGTTTCCCGCCTCGGCAAATTAGACAATAATATTCTCCGCAATCTATATATCAGTAAACGTACATCTTTTGCGTACTCTAATAAGAGTCTGCTGCGGATATGACGTGATTGTAATTCATGACGCATAACGCTCTAAATCGAAACCATTTGGAGCGATAACGCAAACAGCAGAAAATCAGGCTCACTGTTACGTAAGAATTTTCTAGTCTGTAGCTGGATCTGTAAAAGCTGGGTCCCGTGGCATCTGATTTTTGTGAAAGCTCTGAGAAATAATGCTTATGAATTTCCTCTTTGAATTGGTGAATACAGGATAGCCTAAATCAGAGCTGATCGCAAATAAGAGCATTTTAGTCAGTTACGATGCCCGTCAATATTTGATGGTATCAGTAAAGTCTTCTTAAAAATTTGACTATAATTTTAATCTTGTTGAGGAAACACTAACCAAGATTTAACTTGTTACATGGGGGACTCTGGCGTGCACGGGTCCTAGGAGTCAGGTAAGCCCCACGCTTTACCTTGCCTTACTTTACCTCCGGGGTGGGCAGGCTGTTACATCTGCCCAGCGCTGAAACCGTATCAGTTCGGCCCTATGCGCTTCCCCGAATAGTCCCCGGAACCGCCGCCGCTCGCCGCCGCCGCCGCGAATAAGCTAGCGGTCTTAGCGGTTTAACGAAAAACAATAAAATCAAACAATGTGTTGTTCTTACACTGCTGGAAGCAGAGCGCCAGCGTGAGTGCGCGTATTCTCGTCAGTCGTCATCTATCGTCGCCACAGACTTAGCGCCAACTGCCGATGGTGACATTAACATAATGCATAAAAACACATTTTGTTTACATTTCTGAGACTTTGGCTGACATTTCATTCAGTGGTCCATTTTTTAACTGCTTGCAGTAAAATTGCTTGTAGTGTTGGCCCACTATGTGAACAGAGGCAAAGAGACGCTTTCTTTATTCATCGACGGCAGTATCGATTAAGTTCTGCTCCAGACCAATCCAGGCTGTACCAGTCGCTTCTTGACTTCACAAACATTCCTAAACTTTATCTGGTAGACACACTGCTGCACGACAGTCAAACCTTGTAACAGACTGGCTGTTGGGCCCACAGATTAGGAT
>Ga0209671_1003153_pt1 | contig 15667 bp, 7 predicted proteins | sample WorMetHERISLAND2_2_FD_187401 | JGI IMG/M metagenome (GOLD analysis project Ga0209671, IMG submission 187401) | Marine gutless worms symbiont microbial communities from Max Planck institute for Marine Microbiology, Germany - Olavius geniculatus... | ecosystem: Host-associated > Annelida >...
GCCAGACTCACAGAGGACGTCCCAGCTAACCAGATCCTTCGGACTTGCTGCGAAGCCCAAGATGGTGCCCGACCATCTCCTGATTGGAAACGCGCTCGTGGTCGACCTCCCATTACCTGGATCCATCAGATCTGCCGGTACACAGGAATATCAGTGACCGACGCTCTGCAGCTGGCAGAAAACCGCTCGTTTTGGCGACAAATCGCAACGGCGGAATGCTACGGCTGAACGCTTCGCGTCTTGATGATGATGAATCCATTTGCCCTTTTTGACGTCTACGGATCCCAGCGGAAATTGCACTAAGTCGACCATGCATCGCGTTTACTTCCGTCACGTACTCGATGACGACTGCTGGCTCGTTGAATTATCATCTGACATCTGTCAAGATATAGGCTAACGGCTGCAAAAAATATCCCAACTATTACAGGTTTATCAAATCTTCACATAGCCTACGTCGATTTACTGTAGACTTGTACAGCAAGCCGTAGATCGAACTTTACAACAAGTCTACGTCATAATATCATAACTGTTACTAATTATTTGAATAAGTCGATTGATAAAATTCACGCTTATTTGGGCATTTTAAAGACGCTGTTTTTATATCGACTTCGATGAATGTGTGAACTGTGCGCACGAAGTCAAAGTTAGCTGAAGGCGCAGTGACTGATGAGCGCCGTGTGTATTTGTATAAGTTCAATCAGTCGATGAGGCGTGAAAGAGACGCCCGCCAACTAATAGCATCACAATCGGCAAAGCATTATTAGAGCTGAACCTTTGCACGAGGCTGAAAGAATCACATCACAAAGGTGCTGAAGGATTGAACGTAATCACCTGCAGGTTGGATGAGCTTACTAGGCCGTCGACCTTACGTGCCTTTTAGAAACATTTTTATGCGACCTAAAACAATCGTGCATGTCTGCTTTCAAGTTTTGACGCACACGGTTTAGCTAAAATGCGAAGGTTTTCTTACTAAACAGCCTGCGCCGTGGATTGACGTCCCACTGGTCAACAGTGTTTCCGAATACGCTGAACGCGCCATTTTTTTCGTGCCACACTTGAACAAGAGATGGATTGTTGACTGAGTGTATACGTTCATAAAAGTCTTCGTTTTGACTGCTGCTGATGAGAAATTTAGCCTTGCGTAATTCTGTCACAACACTTATTTGTTGTTGCGATTTGTTAAAATAAAAAAAACTTTATAAGCACTGCAGCAAGGAAACCGAAATACAAGCCAAAATTTATCCGTGCGTTTATCATCACAATCAGCAATAATCGTTCCAGTTTTTTTGTGTCTCTGACATCACGAGACAGCATCCTTGCGTCATACTGTGCGATATTTTTTAAAAGATTTGCACTCTGCTTGAAAGACGAAGATGATCATTTATTATTAGGAATACAGACGTTTGACAGATGATTGCTAAAGCTACCCCTGACTTTTTCCATTAGTCGCTTAATGTACGCCTGTCGGATGTGAATATTTTCTAACTTAATTATCTCCTGTGTTTTTTAAGTCTGGTATTTTCCGGATTTTTATTGGTCGATTCGTTGCGCAAACTAATACGTGTGTGTCGGTGTTTTTATGTCTGTCTGCTTATAATTGGCGTCTAAGCTTAGTAGGCCTACTTACAACGCACGCAAAGTCGCAAACAAACTCGGCTTTTAAGCTAATTTTTAGGCCACTTTTTCGCGACAAAACTATTGGTTATGGCAGAAACTTTGCGTCACGCTGCGTTCACACGAGTAATTATCGAATAACTGTTAGTAATTGTTATGTTCTGTTTTCACAATATTAGTCCTATTCATTCGTTCATTTATTGATCGCAGCACAAAAGAATACAATAAAAAAACAAACGCTAATGCTGTTGATTGTTATGATTGTATTGTATCTGTTAATGTTTCTATTTCGATGTATTTGTATCAGTATCAGACGTTGTCTTACATTAGTTATATCTGACAGCGTAATGCTGCCTGTTGTTGCATTACAGCGCCTTCGATGCCTAATTTCACGGCGGCGACTCTGGGGAGGCGTGGCTTGAATGTCACGTGGTGGCCGCAAGATGGCGCCGTCTACGCGACCGGAACTACATTCAGCGTGCACTACCGACGCCTAGGTATTGCTGCCACGTCCACTTCCCGTGTCTGCGATCGTTCTATGCTGATGGTGATGGCGTTTATTAGATCATAGCCATCCATGTGTGCGTGGTGGAGCCCGCTGTGCGAAAAGCTCACAGACTCAGCTGGATAAGTGCACAGATGCAATTTACGACAAACGTCAAGCCGTGCTGCCCGACTATCAGAATAGGCCTAATATTATGGAATTATAAGCACGATATTGGAAGCAATAACTCTTAATCTGTTGCACAGTTGTTTCCACTACTACTACTACTACAGTAGTACACTGTGTCTCAAAAAAGGATCCCAACATTATCAACTGTAACTAACTCGAAGTCGTATTATTAGATTTAGATATTTTGGTACGAATATTTCTTACATAATTGGCCATCAAAATGACCATTCAAGTTTCATTTGATAACAGTGCCGATAATGTTCCAGACTTAAACCAGTTATTTCTTAAGTTCATCGAAATTCCTAAACGGCGTCCGGTAGACTCGTTGCTGCGTGACTTCCCAAACCTTGACATTGTTTAAGAATGTCGGTGAACTCAAAAACCGACTGGTTGTCTGGATTGGTCTGGAGCAGAACATTATTGACACAACTATCGACAAATGGAAAACGCATCTGCATGCCTGTGTTCTTGCAACGGGATGACATATCGAACATTTTACTGCAAGCAGTTGGACAACTGGATGATTGGATAAACTGTCAGTTAAACTGACACAAATGTGGACAAAATGTTCTTGTGTCATTTTAATAAAGCAGTAATGCTGTCATAGATAAAACTAATATTTCGTTTGATATTGCAAAAGCATACATTGGGTGAGGTGGGAACTTGAATGGTCGTTTGATGGCCAGGTGTGTCAGAAATATTTTTTATTAAAAGTTACCAAAATCTGATAATCCTTGTTTAAGTTATAATCGATTATGTCAGCGATCATTTTCTGAGACACAGTGTAGTTTACTACTGCAATTTTTGTAGAAAACCAAGAACAAACCACAGTCCTCGATGAAAGTTGTACCTCTTTGTACAGTTGCAATGTAGCCTATAGTTTTCGATGTAGGGCTACTACTAATTTGCATTAAACCCATTTGAGCGATAGTGTAGATAAACGCAATCAGACATGGGGTTGTTCGTAACAATCACCTGGAGTCAATTTGTGGCAAGAAAATTAGAGTTCAAAAGCTGCGAGTTCCTATGATCAAGTTGATGAAGAAAATGATGATGATGGCACGCATCTATAGCAATAATGACGTCTGGCTAAAAATACTGACGCATGGTAATCTGCAGCCTCGAGGGGCTGCGTCAGCGGCTGAAGCTTCGGCAGGTATAATGGCATGCGTATAGGCCCAAACAGTGACACGTATACGGGCTTGCATGGACATATATACAGTGTAGGTTAGTGGCAGATAGCTGGATGCCTTGTGATCGATTGCTGTCGCGAAGACTTAGTAATTACGTTATTGCATCCTTCGTTCTCATCCCTCGCAACTCTCTCTTCCCTTCTGTCTTCTCCCCGCTTTTTACTACAACCACTCGGCGACCACCCACGACTTCACGCCACCGGCGAGCTGGCTAGTGTATGCAGTCAGCGCGCTGTCAGTCCGTACAAATCCGCGAAAATCCTACGTCCGTCTGTCGTTCCATAAGTCACGGCACCTTCCAATTCTACGTCGCCGTCTTGCTTTCTCTTTTACCCAATCTCTCGCTTCCATTCCTGTCGGATAATTAATTTCCACGGCTTCGTTACGTGCTACGGTGAGTCCGAATTAAGTTGCAGTGGCGTGGTACTTTAAACAGTGCACTCCCTCGCTCTTTTCCGGTTGTAGCAACACTATCCGGTTATATGTGCTTTTGTCTTTGATATACAAGGTGTCAAAAACTTTAGTTCCAATAAAGTTGCGCCATTTGTACAATTTCCGTGAGTTCACAGGTTTAAAGGACGTAAAAGTTTTGTTCAGAATTAAGTTTTTACGTTTCGTCAAAATTCGACTTTTGAAAGTAAAGTTGATTTAACCGATTTCGTTTTACCAAAAAACCTTGGCCGTCTCGTTACGGACAAGGAAAACTGCCGTGTCTATAACTGCGTTTATAATCCTCTGTCCTTCAGTGCAAAATTATGTGTGATAGACAGCGCTTCCAGAGTTCAGACATCCATTGTTGGTTGCTTTAGGGCAGTGCTGTCCAACCCGCGGCCCGCGGGCCGCATTCGGCCCGCGAGGGGATTTCATGTGGCCCCCCATCGTTTCACATAAATTGTAGTGTTGGTCCGGTGATTAGTCAGATGAAATCAACTTGCAAAATTCAACAATGTTTGATGGTCTTTTGCGTTTCCAAATTTCAGAAAAATGGGCGAATTTGCAGTTTCCATTGAACATTCGGAAGCAAAAAGTGTTTCAGCTTCAGCGATTGGTCCTTGGGCAGTGTTTGGATTGCCGGGGGATTGGGATGGAGTTTAATCCCCCAACTGTCAAATTATGCACTGGGGTCAGTTATGTACTATATACATAGGATTTACATCACAATTTGGGTTCGGCTCTGACCGTCGAAAAGTTTAACCCCCAGCTAATTTTTCACAATTTAAACACTGTCTTGAAGAAATTTCCCTAATTTCAAACAATTTTACAAAGTCGGGTTTATGACTTGATTGCCTAATCTTGCATCTTGACTGGCAAATGTTGACTGACAAATGGAGATCACGGAAATTTTCGCTTTAATGCGGAGCGGCGAAATACTGCGTTATGCGCTCGAATTTCGACTACAGCTTGCACTGCTACAAAATCGTGATGGATGTACGGAATTAATCTTAAATGTATTATCTTCGTTTGCAGATGGCCGATTACTGTGTCTGTGGAGCTGTCTGTGATGGATGTGATGATCAATGATTGTTGTGTTTTGTTGTGCAGGTGACGTGGATTGGACACTGTCTGACGAGGTGGTGGCGCCACGTGGCTGGGCGATAATAGAGGCTCTATCACCGGAAAGAGTTTATGAGATGCGGGTCGTGGCGAGGTCAGCAGCGTTCGACGTCGAGTCGGCAAGCATCATCCAGCGAGTTCGCATCGGACTCAAGCGTGGTAATCAGTACTTGTGTTTTAGCATCTGAGATCATGTCAACAAAAAGCCGTGCAAGGTAACGGACGATCATGCACTGAATTTTGGTGCCCGGGATATATTTTGGCTGGCTGTTTTCAGCTGAAAACCTGTGGTAGGCTTATCTCTGTTTGTGCGAAATAAGACCAACGCTAGTATTGTTCATTAATACGATGTTGCATAGGCCTACTCCCTTTTGATTCGTACGGACTTTAGATGACTCTAAACGACATTGCACAAAACATGTGTCTTTCGGATCACACCAGGAAAATTTTAATGAAGATAGACTTAAATTGTCAGCAGCAGAAATGTACCCCATTAGATGCCTTTACGCATTTGCAGACTATTGCATCACGTCCCGTGGTTGTGGCATCGTGCTGTTTCCTTGCGATAGCATGGCCCTTTTATTAGATGTACTTGGAATTGTAGGCGTGTGGACCGAATCCCTCAGAGCGGCACCAGCAAGGACTGCGGGACGTTACACGCCGGAAGCTAATCCTGTCACCCAGTTTTTAGTGGCCATGCATTTGTGCATGCTTTAGCTAATAAATAACTAGTAGCCACTCAACGACAACTGTCCAAATAGCTCAGGTCGCTATATTTCTTTACTACGATCTATATATGCGAATAATAAAATAAAGTTTTCTGTGAAAAAATGGCAAACAGCATTCTGAAAGATGAGGACTGAGGAGCTGTTCTTATTCCTCTTTTTCTTTTCCCCATTTTCTTTGATCTCTTTTTTTCCTTGACCTTTTTTTCTTTATTCTGTGTTATGGGAATCGGCCCCCTAGCGGATGCGGACGCAACTATAACGTAGACCTACTTTAGTTTGCATCAATTTAAACAAGCAGCAAATTTGGCATCTATGCTGATGTAGCCGACGGGCAATGGATTGGATACCGCGTACGCGTTGTCTGTATACGTGACTACGTGTGCCGTGGGTTTACTAATGATCTGCCGCTATTCGTTGCTAATTAGTGGCCGCTGCATTACACTGTTTCTTTCACTGCTGTTGTTTTGTCGTGCTTCAATATCATCGTTTCCTATGACGCTGCATCACTACGTTTTGTCTTTCGACGTTGTTCAATGCGGTACATGGTCGTGTCTGCCGCCCACGTAGTCCACCGGATGCGCTACGTTAGGCAGTGGCGTAGACAGAATCTGGATGCAGAGGGCACTTGAGGGGTGTGGTGTGGTGAGGGATGTTTTCTCTTCATCAGACAAGAGGTCTGAGGATGGGGCTTTGCTTCTTCCCTAAAAATTGATTATTTTGCGTGAAAATAAAGCGTTTCGATGCATTTTGCCACTATTTTAAGTAACTGAGTAGGCTTGATACTAGTGGGGCGCGTGGGCCCAGTGTCCCTCTGTGGCTACGCCATTGACGCTAGGCCATATGAAGTTCACATACCATATGCGTTCATGCGTATAACTTTGATTAAATAAAATACAACCATAATAACAACAGCATTTATTTTGTGAAATAAAACCCACAGTACAAAACATATTTGAAAACGTTCAAAACAGGATGCAAGAAAAAAATCACTCTCATCAACTGGTCGCTCATTTTACTAATGAAACTAATAATACCCCAATGCTATAAAACACATGTCAAAAATTAAATGCAAAATAGCCAACCTTTTACATACGCAATACCATCCTAAATTAAATAAGGACCTTCTGCCGCACGTACAGTCTGTATATGACAGCCGATGACATGCAGTCGGTGATTTCTGGGAGCAGCTTTCCGTTGTTTGGCGTCAAAAACTGGGTCCAGAAAAATGCGACACGTGCGGGAAATTAGCGTCGTTTTCCTGATATGGTTGATAGCGGTTGACTGTGCTTAAGACGTTGTCGTATCGTTGTGAAATAGGTTTGCCGGAGCCGCTGTACAAGACGGCTTATGTCGACTCGGCAACTCTTGGCGTTCGACTTGCTGACTCTGTTGCTGAGCCAATACGCCAATTCTACGTGCAGTACAGGCCGACCGGTGAGTCTCTCGTGGCACTTTTCAACATTACCTACCGTTTTTTTATTCTTGGCGGAAGTTTGCACTTTGCATAGCCTAAGTGACATGATATGGCAGATGTATGAACAATGACCCAGAAGACTACGTCTAAATGATTTTTTTTTCACACGAGCGTCGATAGATTGGTTGGGCTAGCTGAGAAGAACACGCTACTGTTACGATCAGCACATAGCCTACATGTAAGCTTAATTATTGCGCCTTAATGTGTATTTTAATATCTTTATTTAAAACAAAAAATCTGAGAATGTATTCAGGCCGATAGTGCTAGTTCTGCACAGCGAGCATCCACAATTGACATTACCAGATTTTGCTCCAAGCAGCCTTCGCCATGCCGAGATGTAACATTACACAGCAATGCATCGTAGCTAGTATAGCTAGTAGCGCTTTGTTAAAGGTTAAAGGTGGTGATATAGCTCCTTATGAGAAGCCCATCTTAGAGCTACGGAGCGTCACTTGCCGTATGGGATCACACAGTGTTACGTGCCACCCACACAGGTGAACGCGCCCCGCCTTAACCCCAGCCAGATAGTCTGGTAGTCGATTTACCTACCCCGGAGGGATGGAAGGCTGAGTTGACCTAGGCGGCTGGATACATATCGAGATGGTTTACCTGTCCGAAGGCAGTCACCCGTCCAAGCAATAACCCGGCCCGGCGAAGAGTAACTACGTTGATCGGATGAAACGCGTTACCGCTAAGCCACTCCACCAACCCGGTTGTGCACAAACTTCGTTATTTCGATGTGTCGTGGACTTGTTGTATTTGCAACATGCTGTCAAGTTGTAGGCTACAACACAAGTCCACAAATTTAGATAGTTTACAACGAACAAATAAGAACCTAAATAAATAAATAGGCCTACACACCCACCTGCTGACATGTCAAGATGTTGCACAGCAAATGATGCCACGAATCCACAACAAAGCCAAATTCGTATAGGTGTGAACTAGGCCTATCTTATAGTTAGTGTATACTGTTCATCAAGTGTTGTGCTGATGAATGAAATAAATGAATGAAATGAAACGAATGTCACAGGCACGTTGAAATGGCGCGTAGCCACACCCCCGTCACGTGACGACTGGGCGATAATCAGGCACCTGGAGCCTGGGCGCAAGTACGACATTCAAGTCATCACTCGCAGCGACTTCGGGGAGTCGTCTGGGGTCATCCAGGTCATAGTCGCCGGCGCCGACTCTGGTCAGTCATTACGTCATTCTGCTCTGTTTCCTTGTGCGTTAGCGACCATTACAGTGCATTAAAGGTTAATAAATTCACGCTATATAAATTCATGTTTTACTTACTTACTTACTTACTTACTTACTTTACTCACAAAAAGTTGCTAACCATACTGTATTTTCAAGTCAACTCAGTCTCCTATGTTTAGCGGGATGGGAAATGAGTAATAAAATACAGGCTACGGGGTAACGGTTTGATCTGGCTGATTAGGGTGGTGGTAGGCCTATGTCTGCTGTCTGCTTCGCATTTTAACTGTTTTTTAACTGTTCGATGACGCGGGAAACGGATGGCCGCATAATGCGCTGCTGTATTATTAGCTCACGACAATTATCTGCCACGTCTGTGTGTCTTTGTGGATTAGATTCTGTTGCAGCCACGGCCGGTACCTGGACGATGCACATTCTCGTCGATCTACAGTCAACGTCGGTCTTGTTTGTGTTGCTGTTGATCGTCGTTCTGGCGTCACATCATCACATCAGCTGATCAGCGCTTTATCATTGCAGACTGCCTCAGTACGATCACTGACCACCAAACCGAGACACGAGCTCGCTCTGCCGACAATACAGCTGAGACCAAAGTTCTTTTCGATACGCATCAGTGCGTCAAAACACGACGTTTCAATTTACGATGAAGTTGATCGATCTTTTCCACGCCAGAAGAAAGCCAGCAGGCACATGTACAGCGAAAATATTAAGCTAAATGTCAATAATGCTTATTTACCTCGCTGATGTCATTGTCAAGTGAAAATGAAAACTACAGTGTTCGGCTGTTTGGAGTTAACGCTGGCGTTAAGCTCGACTTGTTCGACGTATTATCTGTGTTTTTGTGTTTGCTGATGTCTTGTGGCAAAATGATTTTAGTGATTTATTAGCCAGTATGGGTCTAATTACTGCAGATTTTTAAACGCTGCCAGACGATTGATAGTTTGATTTATTTCTTGTTTCAAACATACTGTTATATAAGTTACTGCAACGGTTTGTTTATTCTGTGTATGTTCTTAAGTAGTGTTTTGGACCTACTTATTATTGATTTTAAATAATTTTTTAGAACAACGGACAATTGATTGAATTCTTAGGATGCTAGTTGCAGATCCCAATACACCAATTCTACTTTCAATCCAGCCACGGGTCTGGTGAGCGCTTAGCATTTTGATGCATTTTGTTCTTGTTAAACAACTGTCTAGAGTAATATGGGGCAGGTGAGCGTTTTAGGAACTTTCACACTCCAGACAGTGATCAAGCATGCTCGCCTGCTATCCCAACTGCCAGTAATGTAAGCCTATACATGCTACACTAAAGTTGAGTTTGTCATGCATGACTGTTCTGGTGAAGTTATTATCGACCACGAGCCTAGAGGCATAACAGATAGACAGCACAAGTGTGGTCGTGGAATAAGAGAAGAATTAACAAATTTCGCGGTATATATCTTCTTTTTCTTTTGTTGTTTATGGGTAGGTTTTCGTTTTTATCGACTTCATCTTGTTTTTTCCTGTATCAGTTTTTTCGAGTTGTGGATGATCGATGTACTTGTCGCTTGTCTCCAGTCGCCAACTGGGTAATATTTTTTTCGGTTTCCCTTGTCTTTTTTCCTGGCAATCGTCGCCTGTTGTACCAATTTTTGCTAATAAGATTCTGGATGTTTGTGACTATTTATTGTAAGCTCAGATACGTAGTTTACATTTTATTTCGAACTCTTTATACGTATAAGCTCGATAAATCAACCAGCCCTGGTTGAAGCGCTGTTTGTAGCGATCGAATTGCACTAGGCCGAAATTAGATGACTCTGTTGTTGCCAGTCGACGAATGCGGTGTTGGTTAAGATGGGGATCAACACACGCTATGACGTGGACTGTAGAAGGATGACTTTCACTAATTGTTGAACTTGAATGTACAAAACAGTGTGCTGGTCGTAATCTGCAGTGTGTTGGAGTTGGTGAGTGTTTTATTAATCCCTGGTTTTTTGCCCTTTTGCCGGGCTTGTTCGCGAAATACAAAGATCGAAGTGACAACGTAATATAGCTGGTTATTGTTGTTGCTTTACTGTCGTTTGTTAGGTTTACCAATAAAACGCAATTTTGTATTGTCGTACTCTTTATCGTAGGCTTATGTACAAAATTATATGCAATCTTTCCACAGGTCAACGTTCATACTTGTGGTCATTTCAGATCAGATTGTTTTACTTTGTTTCCAAGAGATAAGTCGGCGAACGTTACTCAGTTTGCCAGCAGACAGTAAAGTGCATAGAACAGTTTGCTATATGCCATTGCTTGTTAACAATTAGTTGTACCGGTACGATACATCATCGCCAAGCAAAAATGAAGCTAAAACAAAAATATGTAGGCTTGTGATACGCAAAACATGCTGGGACAAGTACGAACTACAAAGTGTTCTATATAACATATCAACAGCACGTGTGTATTACGTTCTCACTTCCAGGAATCAAAACAACAAAATGTAGTAATCATCATTGGCCATTAACGCTGTAGTAACTCCAATGAATGAATGGGACTGACATTAAGAAAAAAATGAGAAAGGAAAGCAGCGATTGTCAGTAATTTCTCGCATGTTTTGACGCTGTTTGACGATGACAAAAATAGCATTCGATGTGCAAAAATCTGTTGCAACATTTTTCAGTGATTATCCACCAAGGACGACCCAGACGGTCTTGTGGATTAACTCCGAAAAAATAATATGGCGTCGACAGGCAGGAAGCACAGGGTTCCCCAATTTTAATTCTTGTTGTTAAAATAGATAATAAGAACTCTAGAAATAACTAAAATTGTTGCCACTAGATCTTATATTTTAATTTCATCAAATTCGATTTCAGTTGGGGCTGCGCTCCAATAACCCCATACTTCGCTGGCGAAGCTCGCAGCGTTCCCCAGACTCTCTAGCTGGAATTTAGTAGTCTTACTTCTAAGGGGAAGAAAGGGGGAGGGAAAGAAGAAGAAAAGAAATGGGAGAAAAGGGGAAGGAGGAAAGGAAAAAAAGGAAAGGAAAGAGGAGCTAGAGAGGGAAAAGGGTAAAGGAGGCTAACCTCTTAATTCACATTTCTGGCTACACCACTGAAAGAAAGGTCGGTCAAACAGTAGAGCCTAGTAGAGGCTGCAATGTCAGTGACGACGATCAGTAGATTGCACGTAGCTCTACGGCGGCGTCTGGCTCTGTGATAGGCCAGCCGCTTTGCTGCAGTTACGCGGCAGCTGTCCGCCGTAGTGTGGCCACGTTCTGACGAGTTCATAGAACTTCTGACCTGGACACTCAGTGCAGTCTCCGTCACGGTGTCCGTGCAGAGTGTAGTTAGACGCCGCCTTGTCCTGCATACAGCCACAGCGCCGCACGTTTACGCTACACAGCAACACGTCCTTTGCCAGTGTCTCATGTTTTTATTCTAGACCACGTCAACAATGTCTAAAACATCGCTAAAATGTTTAATGCTTGCAAAAACATTTACAGCAAAAAATATTACAAAACATCTCAAGAAGATAGCGCACGGCCTGCAGATATAAATGAGTTACATTACAATAAAAAGTTCAACTAAATGTTTTAGACTGGTTACGCGTAGGCCCCTAAACATTTTTACCGTACGTACAAAAGCTCTAGGCCGGTTTTTCCCGCTGCAGATCATGCGCGCTTTTTTGATAACGATTCCGGTTTTTACACTTGCCATTTTAGCCAATCGTACTTGAGTAACGGTCGAGCTTATGACACGGTTGTCGTCCGTCTGTCCGTCGTTGTCTGTCTGTCCGTCTGTCATGGACCTATCGTGGCTAAGCATTAGGTCGTAGAAAAAAAACTTTTACGCGAATAATTAGCCATGTGCCATAAACCTGGGCAAACAACATTTCAATGATTTAGTGCAAGGGAAACATTTTCATATTCGGGGTTGAATGGACGAAGGGTAGGAAAAATGTGCATTTTTCAACGGCCATATCTCAGAAACGGTGAGAGATACGGCCAAGGTTACTATTAATTACTCACAGGAAGTGGCATACGCCCTTTCATATAAAATGAAAATTATCGACCTTGGATGACCGTGAAAGTCACTGACAACCAGTAAGGTCGGCTATCCTAGCGACAGCTGGGCATCTTGTTTTCTTGTTCGCACCATATAGCTAGAGTTGTCTGTCAAGTCATACCAGCCGGATTTAGTGGTTAGTACCGAAGTGGTTAGGTACCGTCGATTGATCTGTCGTAAACTGTAACTGTTCTGTTATATTGTTGTAGGCCTAAACACTGAGAAACTTTCAGCATGCATACGGAGTACGCACCTCGTGCAGTGCGCAAGCGATCAGCTGTTTAACAACAGACAACGCACTGATGTTAGGTAGTCGAGTGTTGTAATTGCCTATCACCGAGAACCCAAGAGAGACGGAGTTGCACGCCCTGACTTGTGCGCCCTTGTGGTCCCAGCCACGTCCCTCGTATGCGTTGCCGTCTTCACCCACCAGGTAATTGTACCCGATGTCATCCCAACCTACAGTTTTCACACAGCTAGCCTATTAATTAATCAATCATTTTCATATTTTAGTGTGCTCTAAGTTAAACAAACTGCTGCTAGATTCACTAGAAAGGGGTGATATGCAGTCGAAAACACGAAATAATTAGAAAAATAGAGTTAATGAAAAGATGAGTTTTTTTGAGTCGCAAGTCGTACTTGCAGGCCAAATAAAAATACGATAAACATGCCCGTACAACCTCTGGTGTCCATGTGAAAGTTCTGGATTCCTCTGACAGCCCTTGAACAAGCTTGCTGGGTAGTGCATGACGGAGTAGCCGTATGGTGGATGAATATTCTGGGAACCGGTTCGGTGAGGTTGACGATATCTCTCGGAGGTCGAGCTCCCCACTGAGCGCGAGTAACAATATTCGGACAGATTTTATCTGTAACGATCCACGTTCAGCATCACATTAGACCTACTTTTACAGCATGGAAAAAAGAATCGTGAAAAATTTTTGCAGGGGTGTAAACTGAAAAAAATCGTATAACACAATTATACGTCAGCATTAAGTTAATTTTATACGCCTTAGTATGCTCGAAATTTAGCGAAAGTCGATCTGATATTCGTGTAAAAATAACATCGGACAAGTTATCTGGTTCATTACACTTTTTTCGCGTTACTATTTAATCAATTAGTTAGTTAGCACAACGGCGGGTCTTTTTATACAAGTGGTGGTAACTGGTAACTTTTACAATGACTTACTATCGACAGAGCGTAATCTGTTCATCGCAATAGGCTTATGGCCTAGTCAGTAAATAGACGTTCTATAAAATGAAGACATGATACGCATATAATAAAAAGAAAAAAAACGCATTTTGTAATTTAAACTGATAGAGTCAGAAGCTATGCAATACTTTTACTAATGCCTAGTCGTCACATGCCGCATTTAATGTTTAATAAAATGTTTACGTATTCACGAATAAAATTAATGAATTGACCTGTTGGCGCATCAGTAGCAATGCAGCGGGATAGTTGAGGTTGAAGATGCACGTGCTTGCTGGCAACCCAAACCTACAAATGGCATTGTCTCGTCCACTAGCAGTCACTAAATTCGACTATAAACACTAATTTCGCAATGCTCTTAACGCCCACGGTTTTCTATGTGCGTATGATAAGCCCATAGTTGTAATAAAAGTTTACAGACTTTTTTTATATCAAGAGCGTTTTGATCTTTTTAAATTTTAAATAAACTTTAACCTGTCAGTGTAAAAATAAACTTTCTTGTTCGCCAAAATGTTGGCTGACATAAAAACGTTAAAAACAAAAAAAACGTTAGTAGTAACTAGGAAAAGATCGAGAGTACGTACAGAATCGTTAAATTTGCGTCGAAGTCGGAAAAATACTTTTTTCTCTTCGAGAATATCATTTGAGCGACAGCTCTTATTAGCTCCGGTGTAAATGTAGCATTCGTTGCTACTGAGCCAAATGTTGCCTTTCTCGCATGCTTGAAACGTACAAACAAATCGTTCTTAGCCATGAATTACCCACTATTGCATCATAAGCGTAATCCAAAAAGTAGGCATCTAACTTTTGTTACATACTGCATCAAGCGTAAGCCACATGGCTGACCAATTTTCAAAATTTTTCCACTCGTACACTCTCTTACACTTCCTTGCAAATTTTCAATGAACTGATTATATTTAAAATACCACCGCAACTCGATACATTTGACATAACGGTAAAAAAGTTCATGTCACTTTTTATAGTTATAGGCCTATTTACATAGTGTTTGAAGTGCGGTGCGACATGCTCACGTTATTGCAACTTTATTAACGGATGACGGTAAACAAAATTTGGGAAATCTCTATATCTCCAATTATTTGATGTTATTATGTGAAAACCTTGACTTGATGAACTTATAGAGTTATGACATCCTGCAACTTACTGTGTTTGGATCACCATCCTTGTTCCTCGCTGCCTAACGTCGTCGTAATAAATTAATAACTTTGGCTAATAGCCCGTTTACACGATCAAGCAATCATCAAGCAAACATCGAGCAAACGTTGAGCAAACATCAAGCAAACATCAAGCAAACATCAAACAATTAAAGCACACGTCGTGCAGGTGTATTTTGAATGCATTTGCTGGATGTTTGCTCTATGAGTGCTTGATGTTTGCTTGATCGTGTCCAGCTCGCACCGCACCTGCGATCGTGGCTAAACTGTGATGTTGTACATTTATTATGCGATCGTCTCAATATACCACATTACGAGTATTGTTTTTTCTTCGTTTGCCTATCCGTCTGTTTCGTACATTCTTCTAAGTTCTAACTCAAAAACAAAAGGTATAGAAAAACCAACATTTATCTAAACCGTTACCTATGCCAGAAGTAATCGGCGTGTCAATAAAAACCAGAGTTAGTTCAAAAAGTCAAAGGTCAGGGTTAAGGCTGCGCAGCTGTAAGCGGACAGCCGCATAATATGTCAGCAGTTGGCCGACGTACATATCTTTCTAGAGTAGTTTACCACGTGTGCTGGCGACGACGTCGTCGATGGCATTGATGATGCAGACGCAGGTGTCCGGGAGTGGATCAAGATGAACGACGCCTGCTGCTGCTGCTGCTGTGTGCACCAGGTACTGCAACGTCACTATCAGACTCAAACGAAACTCGCACCTGCTTGTCGCCATTTCTTCTTCTTTCAAGACTGTCACATACAACATACACTGTGTAAAAGTCTCTGACAGCTGTGGGGTATCAG
>Ga0209671_1003154_pt1 | contig 15666 bp, 11 predicted proteins | sample WorMetHERISLAND2_2_FD_187401 | JGI IMG/M metagenome (GOLD analysis project Ga0209671, IMG submission 187401) | Marine gutless worms symbiont microbial communities from Max Planck institute for Marine Microbiology, Germany - Olavius geniculatus... | ecosystem: Host-associated > Annelida >...
GAAACTGAGAAGGTACGCGCTACATCCTATACAGTTCTTGTTGTAGTACTGACCTTCAAGATCATCCAAGGTCAATGATTTTCATCTAATCTGAAAGGGCATATGCCACTTTTTATTAGTGATTAGTGGTAACTTTGGCCGTATCTCTCGCCTTTTTTTGAGATATTATGGTTAGTTTCCGTTGAAAAACGCACATTTTTTCTATCCCCTCATTTTAACCCTAAATTTGAAATTGTCTCCCAAATTTTGTACGCAGACAGCTTCGACAAAGTGGTAATTACTTGAGCAAAAAGTTTTCGCTTACGACCCAACGTTTAGCCACAATTGGCGTTAGAGCCAAATTTTGCATTTTTAGACGAAAATGATTTAACAGAAAAATTTCCCGATAATTTACCGACAGCCAAATATTTAGGATGCCTGCCAGCCCTCTCCGTTATGCCACAACACCGCTGGCTTTGCGTAAGTTGCGTTGAATCATGGATGGTAGTCGTGTCTGAGCCTGTAAGCATTTGATCAGTATTTACAGAGGCTAGATGATGGCGAGCGCGCGACGCTTGCGGCGACGAATTAACTCCAGTAAATGATGAATGGATCGGGCGCTGTTACAACCGTCTCCCAAGTAGCCCAGTATTAGTAGTAGTTGTCGTTGTTGTTGCTGTTGTTGATGATGATGTTGGTGTTGTAGTTGGTGTGTGTCTGTATGTGTAGTGTTGATGCTGTAGTTGTTGTGTCATCCATTTTCATTGTAATAGTAGTAGTAGTTACGCTAGTAGTAGCAGCAGTTGGCCTAGCAGCAGTTGTAGTTGCAGTTGTTGTTCAGTTGTTGTTGTTGTTGTTACATCCGTCTTCGTCACAGGTCCAGTAACACATGCTGACAGGACGCGAACTCACGGAGTCGACACCGGACACACAAGACGGTGGAAGTGACAAAGGACTGCAACTCCGTGTGAACGACTGTAATTCACCTAGGCCACCACCAACTACTACTACTACTACTACTACTACTACTACTACTATTACTACAACTGCTACTACTACTGTAATTCACCTACGATAAACGCAACAGCCACAGTAACAGCAACGACGTTGTCTTTCGAAATATTTCCGCTTCCTGTTAAAAAAATGTTGTCATACGCTGCATACGCGTCGAACTTTGTCGATTCTACACTTTTTCCGTAGCCAGTTAATTTCCAAACTAAGTTATATATTCGTAATTTTATTATTAAATCCCAAATCATGTCGTTTTTGATGCGCTACAGTTATGCTGTAGAGCGTCTATGGCACGATTGTCGTCTGTCCGTCCGTCAGTCCGTAACGGATGTATTGTAGCTAAGCGGTGCGAGATAGGGCTTAGGTTGCTATAGAAAGTCGCATATTGGCTTTTAAATGACATAAAAATCATTGACCTTGGAAAACCTTGAAGAGTCATAAAGCATCATGGTATGCCAATCGTGCGGTATTGTGGCTAAACGGTAAGTCACAAGGCGTCGGCGATGATAACATCGGATAGGGCGCTGGCGACTTCCTATAGACTGAAAATAGCAACCATGTCTACATCTGCAGAAGTTTAGCCGCAATTTTCAATGGAATGTTTCAAACTATAACTGACAACTGGCCCTATCTCGAAAACAGTGAGAGATAGGGACAAGGTTACTATTAATCACTAATAGGAAATGGCATCCGCGTTTTCAGATGAGATGAAAATCATTCACCTTGGATGATCTTGAAGGCCAATACTGCAACAGGAACTGTATAGGCTATAGCGCATTCTTTCTAGCGACAGTTGGGGTTTCTTGTAACTCTTTTACTAATTATATGTTCAGCAAACGAAAGTCAATGGTCTTGCCATTTCATTGCGTTGTAAACACGAGTGGGTGCTTTCCTTTAATGGGTGTACAATTGCATGAAGTTAACAGGGTCCTATACTCCGTTTACACAATGAAGCTGGTGCGACAAACTCTTGACGACTTCGAGCTGGATTAAAGAGATCCTATAATTTAAATTCTAAGGAAAGTTCTGGTTCTGGTTCTGGAACATAGTTCGCAAACTCTGGTTGGATATCACGACAACGTAAAGGAAAGAGAGAAAAAACGGGTAGTGAAAAAAGGAACGAAAAGAAAGAAGCGATGGAAAAAAAACAGAAAAGAGTGGGAAAGATTGTTGCGCCACTGACAAATAGATATAGACTGACTGACCACTGAAAAACTTCACCACGTTGATGCAGTGATGATACTTCTAGAACTACTACTACAACTGAATTACTACTACTACTACTACTACTACTACTACTACTACTATAGGCTAGGCCCTACTAGTGTTAATGCAGTGATGATACCAGCAGCTAGTAGGTAGTGGTGGATGAGTGATACAAGACGAACCGCATTACTACAACATGTAGTAGTAACGCGTGTTGTAGTAGTACAAGACGAGCCGTCATGTGAGAGATCGCAGACGACACATCGTGTTGCGACAGCTGCATAAACACACACGAAACAAACAACAAAATTGGCAGCTACGCAATTGCCTCCCTTTTTTCTAAATTCTGGGCTGTGTGTAAATTGTCGGAAAATCATTTTCCTGCCTTTAAAAATTTGAAATTTAAGCTGAAAATCCCCATTTCGGGAAATAAAGTTAAGCTAAATTAAAATCTCGAGCATCCATCATCTCCTCTTTCGGAATTTTGCAACTGCCTGTTAGAAAATTGTGACCTTCCTGTCACGCCTATTATTTATTCACTACGCCGCTGCAGGCTGCAAGCGATAAGAAGCGGACATGCACTGTGAAGACAGACAGACAAACGTAGACATCAGTAGACTGTCGCAACAGTCGATGAGTGTCGCCTATCACGTCATAAAGTGGCCCACTAGACTGCCCACGGGCAAGAAAATGCTGTCCGACGCTTTCTGGCATGAGGACTCCACGACTTTTAGTGGGGCCCCTGTCCGGCCGAACGTAAATGACCACTAATACCCCGTTTACATTATCCAGCAAACCTCGGGCAAACATCAAGCAGGCCTGATGGAACCCCGCATCTGGCTCAAATGTAGGCCTAGGTTTAGCCCACAGCTGATCACGTGTTATATAGGCCTTCCTTCCAATTACAACCCGCCCGTCCTCCTAATTAGCATGCTAATTGCCATAGCATAGCTCAACGACCTAGCTGGATAAATGCTAGCAAACATCAATCAGACGTCGAGCAAAAGTCCAGCAATTAGCACGTGTATTTTGAATACATCTGCTCGACGTTTGCTCGACGTTTGCTCGATGTTTGTTCGATCGTGTAAACGGGGTAGACTCCTCAGCCGCCGACTCGCGCCGCCGCCGCTAGCCGGAATCATCTGGCGCCGCCGCCGCCGAAAAACAGACGGCGCGCCGCCTAGCCAGCCGAAATTATGGGGCGCCGCCGCCACCGAAATTTTTACGGCGCATCGCGGCTTGCAGTGATTATAGGCCTAGTCGTCAAGTTAATAACGATAGCAGCAGTTATAAACGCTATAAACGTGATAAACGTTATAAAGCAGTTATAAACGTCCAAAATTACTGTTGCAGTGTGAGCACTTTTCATTTTGTAGTCGTGCTATCAAGCATCAATATTAGAAGTAGGCCTACTACAACACTTAGTTAGCACAAAATGCTAACTGAGTGGCGCTGACTCGAGCCGGCTCGCCAGAAAGATTTTACTGCAGCCATGCCGAAAACGGTTGGGCGGCGCGGCTGAGGGGTCTAAAACGGGGTATAACAGTTGCCTAGCTAAATACACAGAAGAACAGACCGAGAAGGCATATAACTAGCATGGCTTCTAACAACGGAGATACGCTGATAAAATCGGTGTCTTTGCGAAACAGTCACACTGCCCGAAACTAGCCAGAGGACTTAAACAGACTGTGAGGGGCAGGGGATTCCAGATTTAGTCATCCCAATGATCATGCGGATCATGCTTAAACCCTCCTCTGCCGCCTACACGCGTGTATTTGCAAGACTCGGTATGTTTCGCCGTTGTCGATCGTCACAGACGAAACTAATCCGTTTGTGCTTGCGGCCCGCTAGTGAGTGGCATGAGGAGGCACGTCGTTAACGCCTTAAGGCGCGTACAGATCGACGTAACTGAACTGAACTGAACTGACGTAATGGTTAGTTTTTGACGAACTGACCAATGGGCAATTAAACAGAATTGCATTACAGTATGCACCGACTAACGGCGTCAATGTTTACGTGACTAGGCTCACGTACGCGTCAACCATTGACCAATAGGCTCGCTCTGCTTGTCCACTGGTCAGTTTATCAAAAACCAAACCGTATATCAGTTCAGTTCCTTTTCGTTACGTCGCTCTGTACGCGCCTTTAGTCTCTCACAATCACCTCGCATAGCAGAGCTCTGTCGACTTAGCCGAACACGGTTTCTTGATCTGTGCTTCCCGACGCCAATATTAAAAGAATTAGTTTTGTTAGCGAGTGCAGAAGGGTGCACCCTCAGCCGCAGCCGAATTGTAATAATTAACCCAGCTGCTGCTAGGATAGCCGACCGTACTGCTTCGCAACATGCACTTTTAGAGGAAGGGGTGCATGAAACCCATATTTTCGGAGCAGAATTGTACCAGGCTGGTCGACGGAGAGGGCGTTGGTACATGAAGTTCCTATAGGCTGTCAAACTTCAAAGCTGTTTTGTCAGATAGGCTAATACTCATCATAAAAGGTCGCCTACATATACGTAAAACGCACGTTCGTGTAAAACGCGCATGCGAGTTTCAGTCGCACATGTAAGGTAGGCTGGCACCCTGGAAAAAAATTTGCACGCGCATACGGAAAGTTAACGACAGCTAAAACTCCGCCGGTGCTGGAAATTCTCGTTAGCCAGCTCTCTCAGGCGGCAGGCTGATTTGAGTCCTGACAACACTCAGCACATCATTTGTCAATCTGACTATAGGCCTATATACCTAAACCGAACGCATACAGCGTGGTGAGTTTACACTATCAGTCACATGACCATGCATCCCGTTTTAGTTTCAACCGCTGTAGACCTACCTGGTTAATACGATACGTAGTCCTACACGGTTCCGTGATGCAAAAACTTGTGTAAAAAGCATATTGTTAGCACTGTCATAACAGGAAACGCAAAAGCGTTCAGTTGCAGCGGTCAATTGCCATGCTATAGTTGCGTTGCAATAAGTATACCAGCTTATTTTTTACGAGCACCAATATGTTTAAAATAGTTCAGCAGGTAGTCATTATGTTGATGGCGATGACGGTGTCATTGTCTTTTGAGGCGAGTGCTCAACCAACGGCGGATGACAACGAGGCATTCTGTCAGTCTGAAACATGGGAAGAACTTACGAACGACATCAGGGCGGACATAAAGACATCATGCCAGTCCACGGGCGCCATGTTGGACCAAACTCAACAGACCGCCAGTGACGTTCAGGAAATCAAAGATGACTTGGGACTAGTAAAGGACCTCCTTGAGTTGGGCTTACGCCAGCAGGAAGACATTGGGTCGGCAAGAGATGTTGAGCAAATGAAAGAAGACTTGACAGAAGTTAAAAACCTTCTTAGATCACATCAGCGGGAAGAAAATGAGACGTCAAGAGCCGTGACGGAAGAAATGGCAGGAGTAAAGATCTTACTTGGATCCTGGCAACCAGAAGAAAATCAAACCACAAGGGAAGCAAATCTGATTATCGAAGGCTTGGCAGAAATAGGCCTGAGTGTCGTTATCAGATCTTGCCCGCAGCAACCGTGCAAAGCGGGTGCCATCGACTCATCAATCCTGTGTGAGTGCAAAATTCACTTACTTCCTATTTTGTTGACTTGATTGATTGATTGGCCAATTCATTCATTTGTCTATTTATCCATTTATTTATTCATACAAGCAGACGTCGAGCAAAAGTCGAGCAATTAGCACGTGTATTTTGAATATATCTGCTCGACGTTTGCTCGATGTTTGCTCGATCGTGTTAACGGAGTAGACCCCTCAGCCGCCGACTCGCGCCGATTGACTTGATTGAATGATTGGCCAATTCATTCATTTGTCTATTTATCCATTTATTTATTCATACATTTCATACATCTATTAAATAGACAATCCAAAGTGTAGCCAAAATTTCTTGTTGGGGCCTTTGGGTCAAGGTTGAAACACAAGCTGCACCCTCTGGAAAAAGTGGGGGATATAACCCACTGCTCAAATGGGTGCGCCACCATTGGGTTAAACCAGGCTAGGCTCCCACTGCTGTTTGTCCTGTGTAGCGGTCAACTGTATTCCGTTGCTGGTCCAGCAAAACGTCAACGGATCCAACGCCTTCAATCGTTCGTGGGCGGAGTTTAAAGTCGGCTTCAACGACTCGAGAGGCAACTACTGGCTCGGCAACGACCGGCTTCATCAGCTGACAACGAGCGGTCACTACAAGCTCAGGTTTGACTTACAGGAACGTAGCAACGGCAGCTGGTACTACGCCGAGTACAGTTCCTTTATTGTATACAACGAAACCTCCAAATACCAGATGCAGGTATCCAGGTACTCGGGCAACGCAGGAGGATACGGATTTTTGTGGCATAACGGAAAGATGTTCAGCACGTACGACCGTGACGACGAGTACTGTGCAGTGTACAACGGCGGTGGATTTTGGCACAGGAACTGCGCACGTGCGAGTGTAAACACTGTCCGTGGCCGTGGAAATGACTTCCGATGGTGGAGCGAGAGCGGAAAAAACTTCTTACTGCAGACATCGCGCATGTGGCTGACGTGCTAGATCAGCCATTTTTCAGCACAGCTGGTCTGACTGTCACTGTGACTACATTTAATTAACTATTTATAGCACATAAGAAATTTGTTTCTTATCGAACAAGCAGTGACATACTCTTATCTTCACTCATCGGATATGGCTGACGCTTAGATGCGCCGGTCTGCACCATAAGAACCTCGGAGCAATTATCACTCCAATATAAACGTGGAGACATATAATTGAAATTTCATCATTTTAAGGTGAAGTTTATAAAAGCTAAATTACATCAACTTTTTTCTGCAGCTTGCTACAAAAATCGAGAATGTTTCAAAAGTAGGCCTACAGAGAAGGGGAAAATTTCTGTAATGACTGAAGGGTGATATACACCCAGGGCTGCCATGACAACAACTTGCAACGTAAAATATAGGCTAGGCCTATGTTAAGCATATATTGAGAGCAAATTACTAGTAGCCTACGACATTAATATAACAGTCAGTAAAGTTTGCAGACTATTATTCGAGAACTTATATCAGTAAAAAAAGAATTCGGCGCTTAGTGTTAACATGAAATGCGACCGTCCGCCTCAGACGCTTCCAGCAAATTAGGAGACATGCACAAGCCGTGATTACGCGACAATCATCATCGACCAAAATCCAAAACGCGTCGTTACACTACCTTGTGAAACACTGTAGCATGTGCATATGTTACTCGTACGTATAATTTAATGCTTAACGGAGTTATTGAAAAAAGAATTATAACACCACTAGGTTTTTCGGGAGGAGGTAGTCTACACGGTGAATATTCGCAATGGGCTTACGCGTATTCTATAGAGTCAGAAGATAAACGAATGTTCTTACCCGAGTCGATGTTGGTGCTTAGCAGAATGAATGCCAACATCATCAAAATCGTCATAGTGCTAGTGCTGTAACAGCGTGTCAGTGTCATCTATACTCTTCGATCTTCAGCGAACGAACTGAATTGAACAGAATTTTTGTTGCCCACACTTCGTGAAATAAACTGAAATGCAGCTCTGACATGGTCTCACTCTTATCTCATTTAAGTCTCACGTGTCTTCGGTTAACCCAAGCTTTTCCGCCAAATAATTAATAAAATTACTAACGGCAGAAGACAAAATTGATTTTCACTCATTGCATCAAAAACTCTATTCACTCGGGCACATTACTAAAATGCATGAAAACGCCTTGTTAGCACTCTCCCAGACCCTAACATGGATTTTGGGAAAGAGGATCGGAAGGAAAATGAGAAGAAGAAAAAAGAGAGAGAAAAAGTGGAGATGTAAGAGAAGAAGGACGGGAAGGCGGAGGAAAAGTGAAGAAAATCGATATTCACGCATTTTTATTTTCCGACCTTGGCAGTTGTGTTTAAAATAAAATAAAATAAAATAAAGTGCCAGTTTGATTGTTTTAACTGTACAGTTCTCGTCAAGTCTTAAGTTTCAGTCTCTGTAGTCTGTAGTCGTATAGGCCTATCTGTTATACCCCGTTTACACGATGAAGCTGGCTCGACGAGTTGGCTTGATGAACTGGCTACCTCATCGTTTATATGGTGTAATATTTCGAACATTCACGATCAAATATCGCTCGAGGAGCACTCGTCAAGCGCTCGCCGTGCGCTTGTCAAGCCACCTTCATTATGTAAACGAGGTATTCCGGACCGAGAGCATAGGAAAAAACAATCAGTTTAATGGCTTACAGAAACAGATTCCGTTCGCTCTGCTGGCGACACGCTGCACTAACTCAGATAAGCTTACACTCATTGCTATTATAAACGCTTTTACCGCCCTACAGACAAAACTCCCTACGACTAAATCGGTAAATACCCAGCAACAAAATCCCTTAACGACAAAAATCTCTAAGACAGAAAACCCCTTACGACAAAACCTCTCTGTGGCAGAACCCTCCCCTTCTCCAGTCATTGGCAACATTGTTTTTGTAAGGGGTTTTTTCGCAGAGGGTTTTTTTCTAGTGCGTTTTGTCGTAAAGGATTTTATTATGCAAGTAGTTTGGTTTGTCGTGAAAAGCTTTGTCGGAGGGCGTTTTTTCGTGGGGGTTAGTCGTAGGGGGCTTAATTGTATATCGTTCTATCGAAAAAAGCTTTAGTTTCAAGGGGTTTTGTCATGGAGGGGACTTTTATCGTAGGGGGTTATGTCACAGGGGGTTACGTATGTCGTTCACTCACCTTCACCATCGCTGCAACGCCGACGTGTTTAAGTCGAAGTGCTATTTAGCATTGTTGACAAGCTCGCCATTTGCGTCCATAGGAGCAGTAACTTCGAGACAGGGGGCAAGAGGGCAACTGGCCTCCTTCCACTAAATTTTAGTAGGCCTATGTCTGACAATTTTCTTGTCGCAAAAAATTTGTTCAAAAATACAAAATATGAAGCTGATAGTCACTAATTTCTTTCGTCAGTCCGTGTTTTACTGTACCTTTGGTCTGAAATAAAAATTCTATTCCAAGTAGTGTAACTATATTTCTGAATCTTTGCACAGTAGCCTGTGCTCTATCACAAAAGCTGTTACCGACTCGATCGACGACAAAATCAGTGACCTTGGGTAACCTTGAATGATCATTTTTCCCTTTACGATGTTTTTCTTGTCCACAGCCAGAAATGTTTTATTTCCGCCAAAAAGATAATTTCTCACAGGCTGATGAGGGGAGGCTATTTGCCCTTTTTCTCTTTTCTCTCCAATATTGCCCTTATTCTTTGCACAGCGAATCTGGAGCCAGCGAGCGCTACATTGTCAAGTGGTCTGTGACAAGTGATCACTTGACATACGCTTACAGGCGATATGTCCGTAACAAGCAACTCGCCGACGACTTACACTGTAGCTGCTGCTGCTGCTGCTGCTGATGATGATAATGATGATGATGTTGTAGGCTATGGTGGCCTCAGAAAATAGACACGCACAACGCCACCTGTCCCTCAGTTATACGTAGCCTACATGGTGCGTCGAAAAACCAGACCTATTAAATGCTGCTGTTTTACGCAATTTCGATAACGTAATCTTAAACGGTCGTTTACTTGAATTCACCCGTAATCTACCAGCCAGCTATCAGGCACGTAGAGAGCCACAGAGAGGCCCGAAGAAACATTTTTGTGGGCCCCGTGCAAACATTCTAGCGGGGCCCCTCTGGGGAAAGAATGTTTGAATTTTTTTTTAAAATAGTGCATTCTGGTGTATTTTATATTTTAGTGACGGCGGGGCCCCCAAACGTTGCTTACCCCCTACCCCACCCTCTCGACGGGCCTGCCAGCTATAGGCTACCTATACAGAGACAAGCAGGCGGTAAATTTCGTTGCAAATTGCGGCATAACCGCTGCAGGTAGCGACACGGTTAATGTACCGCACGGTATCCGTTGGGCAACCTTCTTTACGTCTTCCGACAGAGCTTTCGGTAAGACGTACCGTTTAACCACAATATACATACGTGACAGACAGGCAGAACCGCGTAGCAAAGGCGCGACCGTTACTACGGTCCGCCAACAAACAAATCTAAACAACTTATCATTGCTTTCAGTGTATGTCGCTAGTCGTTTTTTGCTGCACCTCGTATAGGCCTATGCGTCATCTAGTTGATCTGACGACGTTATTTAGGCGACATAAAAGTTAGCACCTTGTTGTTAGTGTAGGCCTACTTTATAGCAAGCGACAACGACGTTGTCTGCTAACAGTTTTTAGTGACTAAAAGTCTGCTCTTTGATGCCACGTTGCAGGCTGCAGCTGCAGAGTGTTACAAGTTAACTCATCTTCCTACCCTCAGCCGAATGGGAAATAATAGCAGCTCACGGGCTGCAGAGTGAAGGCCTAGTATAGCTGATTGGGGCGGTGGTAGGCCTATGTTTTCTGGCTGGAAACCGCAGCTACAATTATTCTCTAAAGCAGGCAACGGATGGTCGCATAGTGCGCTGTGGTATCATTAGTTCATGCCGATCAGCTGCCACTTGTCCATAAATTGCAAAACGTCTGTGGTCATAAGTCTGACTCACGTAAGCAGCGATACAGCAACTAGGCCAACTGTCCTACCGCATTTTCACCTTTCAAACAATGCCTTTAGATTTATTGCAGTTTATACAAGAAAGTTGAGCTAATGCTCATGAGACGCGCGAAAGCCTATAGCAGTTCCTGTTCGCAAACTGTCAGTCTATCTCCAGCCATTTCGTCGCGACTTTTACGGGAGCACCGCAATCTGATGCCCTCGTGCGCAGGTTTCCTTGAACCTAGAAAATCGAGACTTGGACCGTTGAAATCTGCGTTCAATGCTGACAATTTCATACGCAGCTTGTCCATGTCAATCTCAATTGGTTTCGGCGCAATTCCCACTTGAAATGTGTCTCGCAGCCTGAAATCGCCAAAAAATTCATAAAAACTCCTATTTTAGCGTTCAAGGTCATTCAAGGTCATTGAATTCGGTGGCAATCGAGAGCCAGTGTACGACTTCCTATTAGTGAAAATAGTAACCTAGGCCCTATCTCGCACCGTTATTGAGCTACAGCGACTTATTGGCTAAAAATCGGAAATTTTTTTTACCGACCTCTCATTTAGCGCCCACGTTTGAGGTGATCCCTTTCGAATTTATGGAAAACCTTTACGGTTCCTGAAACTAGAGTCTTTCGGGCAGCCGACGGTGAAGATTCGGTAATCCTAGCTTGTACCGTTTTTGACTGATCCACCTGTGTGACGGACGGACGGACGGACGGACAGACGGACAGAATTGCAATGGCTAAGACGCCCTGAAAGCAGTAGCTACTTTCGGGCGTAAAAACCATCAACAAATTATCATTATAATTACCCACAAGTTTGTGTAGTTTTTCTTCACAAACGTTCTATTGCAACACCACGAATCCAATATGTATATAAGCAGCAACTTATCTACCTAGCCTACAACAGTAATTTTCTGCAAACCACAACAATAAAAATTTATGTCAGCCCAGTGCCGACATTATGATGCGGCCATCCGCCTGAAGTTGTGCAACCCTGACCTTAGAGCTGAGTTTCTGCACAGGAGTTTCTATTTGATTTAACGCAACACACGCAACGTACGAAACGCAGCGAACGTAACGCAAGTGTGACGCAGCTGACGAAACGACCGCTTGGCCATGTCAGCTGCATTTTTGGTCTGGAGTTAGGGGCCCGTGTGGAAAAGACAGACAGACGGACGGACAGACAGGCAAAACCCGTAATAGCCTACAGCGTATTAGAATGACCGCACGACAACATAAGGCTAATGTTAGGGTCTAATGAACTTAAGTATCTTTCAACTCGTACTACTACTACTACCACTACTACTTGGCCATTACTACGACCACTAAAGGCAAGTTGTAGACCTAAATTCGTTTCAGAATATCATCGTTTGTGGATGTAAAAACTACGATTGCGCCAAGTAATCGAGTATTCCAGATATTTGAGTTCGAAAACGGACACGGATAAATCGTTTCAGACTTAATTACTTGCAATCGTGCGTAATAAGCTTATTAATTTTCGGGGATAATGGGCCTACTCGTTAAATTTCAAACTAATGATTAAAACAAAAATTTAAATTAACTAGGCAACCGTACACATTTAAACTGCCGAAACTGTCTAAGTCATCGAGCTTCTACTTTATTTCTAAACATTCTCTGTCTTAAAATAAAAGTTTTTTTTAGCGATTTTTCTGCACATTAACGTAGGCATACTTGTTCATTAAACGCGTAATCGAGTATTCGTTAAGCTAGTTGCCGAGGAGTAACTATTCCATTAATGAATTACTCACATTGTACAGACAAAACTGGTGTACAAGTTACAATAATATCCTCTGTCGAAAATATACCACGTTTACTGGACGAAGCCAGCTCGACGAGCAAGCTCGTGTCGACGAGCACTCGTCGAGCATTTATCAAGCACACATCAGGCACACATTGAGCTGGCTTTATTAGTGCTTGATGCGTGGTTGATGAACGCTTGAGCTACAAAAATACATGTTCGATATTGCAAGCATTTATCCAGCTGCTTTGACAAGCATTCGTCAAGCTTGACGAACGCTTGATAAGTGTTCAACGAGCGTTTGTCGAGCCTGCTCAAGGAGCTGGCTGATCGAGCAGACTTCATTGTGTAAACGGCATAATACCCCCGATACCATACGCAACTACCATCTAAACTAGGCCTATAAGCGAACCGTATGCAACATTTTGGCCGTTGAAGAGGGCGATATCAAAAAACGGCCACGTCAGAAGCTGTGTTTATAAAAGAAAGATTGCACACCATTTTTTCGAAAATACACGAGTACTCGTTAAGCGTTTTGCCTAGTATTCGACTATTAAATTATTACTCCTAGAGCTTCGTTCTAGACCTGTTGCAATGTGCAAATAACTGTAGCCTATTGTCAGCTGATCAGGAGGCGTTTGGTATGGCGGAACACGGACGATGCAAAATTCGCCTGAAAGCGCGTCGAAAGTCAGCGTTGAAGATGGTATAGAGGCAGCCTAGTAGTAGCAGTAGTAGTTGTTATTTTTACAATACGACAGGTATTAGTATAGTCGTTGAAGATGGTATATATGATAGGGTTAAGTGCGCTGTTGACATATCCAAGCCAAACGCACGACGACATGACGCTCCAGTCTAGTGCTACTATTACTGTCACCAATACTACTACTACAACAACTACTACTACTACATGACATGACGCTCGAGTCGACTCGACAAGAGCGTTGACAGTCGTCGAACTTGTCCGAGTCGCAGGACGCCACGTAGCGAATGCAGACGGCATTGACGATGTTGACCGTAAAGAACGGCGCCCAGCACAACAGAAACACCGCTACAAACGTACGCACGTGCAACAAACTGTAATATTTCATTTTAATTACAACATTTAGATGTTCTGTTAACTGCAGTTAATTTGCGACGTTTAGGCCTAAGAGAGTATAAAGTAAAGTCGGATTTGTCCCTTCACTTTTGCAGGCACGTAAATTGGCTCCAGAAAAACTGTTTGGCTAAAAAGTTTTTGGTACACAGGCCTAGTACAGTGAACGCGTTGCAGAGCCGGAGACTTTCAGTGACTTTTAATATGCTCCAAATTCCGCAAGTCTTCAAGAACGTGGAAACCTAATTTCCACAAAATCAACAGTCTTCACGTTGACAACAAAAATGCTTAAGTGCGCTAGATCAAACTGACAGTTTTTCCGGCAGTTTTCTAGCGCAAAAATATACCATGTCGTACGGTATCGTACGAATTAAGTAATAGCAATAGCAATCGCACTACCAATCGCACCAATCGGCAGTCGCCGAAACGTACAGAAATATGCGGAAAAAACTCCTAAATTAGCTCCCTTCGGTAAATATCATCTAGCATATCGTCCTCCCGGCCTGTGTTCTATGCCATCTGTGACTTTTAATATGCTCCAAGTTTGTTTATGTCATTGAATAACTGGATAATGCTACTATGGCCTACCGCTGGTCGCAGTTCATAATTAATAATAGCACCCACTTATACCACCCAGACCGTGGTTTGGCGTAGCACACAGATGTGCGTGCTGTCAACAAAACAGAATCTGCCTGGTATCGCAGCGGCAGTGCTTTATGTTGGGTCTAGAAACGATATGAGCGATACCGAGCACAATGGCGAGTGTCTTGGTGGCTTTTCGTTCTCGTCTGGTCGCACGGTCTCCCTTGGGCTGGAGATATCGCATGTAGAAGTTCATGCGCGTCACGCTGAGTCGCTTCATCGTTGACGACGTCGCCAACTGAAGGTTGAACTGACGACTTTGTCGATGTTGATGTGGCGATCTCTCGGGCTCCTGCAGTTGACTGCCGACCGCTGCTGCAGCTGACGTGGTCTCGGCGGCATCCTCATCAGCTGCTGTACCTCCGCCTGCTTTGATCTTGGTCGGCGGGTTTACCAGCAGGATTGTTGGGACTCATGGTGCACTGTAGTAGTATTAGTACAAGTAATCACTGCTCGGAAAACGCGCCTTATCCGTCTGCGTTACAAAGATCTGGAACCAGATTTCTTTTCACTTCAGGAACACTGATTCTGCTCCGGCTTTTTGTAAAATCTTCCAGACTGACCTGTTTGTCAAATGACATTGTAATGCACTATCGGCGTAACTTTTGTAGATAGCGCACTAATACGTTGACAATTATTGTAATTTTTATGATGATAATTTATTTACCAGCAGGATTGTCGGCACTCCGGGTGCGCAGGATATGGCGCACGGTATCGGTAGCATCTCCAGCGCACCAGTTACATCAACGCCTTCGTCATCATCTTCCTGATCATCCTCCTCTGCGTCATCGTGCACCGCATCGTCGTTGTCGTAGTTGTAGTTGTCTTAGTCGTAGGTGTTACCGACGTTGTCGCCATAATGTTAGTCGTCGTGGTAGCCCTGGTAGATGTAGTTGTAGTTGTTGTCGTTGTTGGCGTAATTGTCGTAGCTGTGGTCGTCCCCGCCCGCAGGGGCAGCAGCTGTAGCAGTTGACCGCTGGCTGACCCGTGACGTCGATGCGCGCGATGACAACGCTTCACACGACATTGGGTTCTCTATGACGTCACTCGGATGATGACGTCACGCGAGGTCACGTGACGTCAGTCGGGTTCTCTATGACCTCCACGTGTGCGGTGGACGACGTTAGCAGAACCGACTGGCAACCTTCGTCAGCGTTTGCCGCCCCCGTATTACTCGCCTGTGTCTATCCACGCACAAAAAAACCCAGCATCCCAGTAAATTTACTGGAAAAGGGGCACAATGTCACTGGCGTAGCTAAAAATGTAAATTGGGGTCCTCGACTTTTTTCTTTTCTTTTTCCTCTTTTTTCCTTCTTTTCCTTCCTTTCACCCATTCTTATTTCCTCTTCTCCCTTTAGAAGTAAGACCTCGAAAATTCAGCTGAGCGGTCAGAGGGAGCGTTGTGAAATGTGAACTACTTCAGCGTATAAGTCTGGGCAGAGCCCCAACC